>Ga0194132_10006122_pt1 | contig 18909 bp, 18 predicted proteins | sample TA2KigOf80mmetaG_FD_148612 | JGI IMG/M metagenome (GOLD analysis project Ga0194132, IMG submission 148612) | Freshwater microbial communities from Lake Tanganyika, Tanzania - TA2015054 Kigoma Offshore 80m | ecosystem: Environmental > Aquatic > Freshwater > Lake | place: Tanzania: Lake...
TTGCGGAAAACTGTGGACGTGCTGCACAGTAACGCGGGCTGCGCTTATGGTGGAATTGGCAGACACGCTACTTTGAGGTGGTAGTGGGGCAACCCGTGCAGGTTCAAGTCCTGCTAAGCGCACCAATATTTCCTATGAATTCAGCGAATCGCCAGAATCCCGCACAGATTCCGCACAAAAACCGGCTGAAACTGAGAGCCGCAAAGTGAAATTCCCCGTCACAATCAAACATCGAAAGGCGGAGGCAAAGATTTACGGCAAGACGGAGTCTTATCCATTTTACCGCGTGACATCCTACGTGTCCGGGAAAAGGGTCATGAGCCATTTCGCAACCTACTCTGATGCCAAGGCAAAGGCCGATAAATTGGTGCGCGAGATAGCGGACGGCTCTCAAGCAGCAGCCTTGACGGCCAACCAATCTCGCGACGCCCTGGCCGCGCTCGAACGCCTTGAATCTTTTCGTCGAACCACAGGCAAGCAAGTTTCTCTGCTCGCCGCGGTGTCAGAATACGTCGAAGCGGCAAGCAAGCTCAACGGGCACACCATGGGAGAGGCCATCGAACGCTACCTGTCCACCATTGCCAGCGTGAAGCACAAGTACCTTGGCGAAGCCGTAGAGGAATTCATCAGAACGGACGAACCTCGCACACGCGCCACCGATGGCCAGCGGGCGCAGCTTTCAGCCAAGTACGCCTACAATCGGGCGATTCAGTTGCGCCGCTTTGCTGAGGCATTTCCAAATACCGCCGTCTGCGATGTGGCTAAGCAGCATCTCGACATGTTTCTTGAATCATTGGGTGACTTCTCCGCTAAGAGCCGCAATCACCATCGAGCCGCGATTCGCCAATTCCTTTCCTGGTCGGTCCGAAAAGACTACTTGGCCGCGACACATCGATTGAATGAGGCGGATGGTATGCGCCCTGAGCACGCGAACACGGCGGAGGTTTCATTTTATACGCCCAAAGAATTGCGGGCGCTGTTGGAAACAGCCGAAGGTGTCATGCGGGCAATGGTGGCGATTGGGGCGTTCGCTGGACTGCGCACCGCCGAGTTATTGCGCATGGATTGGGCCGACGTGTGGCGCATCGCCAGCCATATTGAGGTTACTTCGGGCAAGAGCAAAACACGCCAACGGCGGCTTGTAGAAATTTGTCCGGCGCTCGCCGTGTGGCTCGAACCGTTCCGCAGCCTTACAACCGGCAAGTTATGGGAGTTCCACGAAATCACTTTTCAGCAGTATTTCCGCGATTTATGCGAACAAGCAAAAGTGAAGCGTAAGCAAAACGCCCTGCGCCACGCATTTTGCAGTTACCATTTTGCGCTGCACGCCAACGAGAATCTAACGGCTGCCCAAGCTGGTAACGCGCCCCCGATGATTCATGCCCATTACAAGGGACTCGCGACGAAAGCCGAAGCTGAGAAGTGGTTCGGAATCATGCCGTCTTCGTCCGCAGCCAACGTGATTCGGATGGCAGCCACGCCGTAACCTTTCAAGCAAAATGGCTGAGGGCAGCGTTCAATATGAAACTTCCGAACTCAAAACTCAGCTCAAAACCATCGCAGTATCTCGTCTGAACGCCTTAAGAAAGGTCATCCACAATGCCTACGCTTACGCCACAGGATTGACGCAGGAAAGTCCACCTGAACTGTGGCGTTTTGCAATAAGTCGCGCTGAAGGAAGGTTGGGTCACTTAAGGAACGACGACGTGACCAAAGCGGCGATTGAACACGTTCAACGAATCGACCCTCAGTTCCAGGCCTCTCCAGCGACTCACAATAAACTCGTCGCGAAGCTGAAGAAGGTAACACTGCGCAACACGGTCAAAAGTTTAACCGCGAAGACGAGAAGCGACGATGAGCTTGCCAAACATTTATCGACATTGCTCAGGCTTCACGCTCAAGGTCCGATTGCGCCAGTGGATGAGGTTACCAAGCTGCTGCTGATTGAACACTGGCTCGATGACCCGCTGACTAGCAATTGGGCCACAGCCAGCCTTTGCTTTTTCAGTGACCAAGCCATAGCCAAGATGGTCCATTGGCTGCAATATCACAGATGGTTGCGACTGCACCAGATTGAAACAGAAACCGAACGGATTAGAAAAATCTATCACGATGACCTTGGGTTAGTCTCTGCGAAACCTCGTATCATCCGCGATGTTCAAAGGACATCCGGCAAATTCCACTTCATTGCCTTCAAAGCAGCGCGTCACGTTCGCCACGCGCAAAGTTAAAAAGTGGAAAAGCGAATTCTTCGGAATTTCCACTTTCTGTTTTTCCGCGCTGTTATTTGTTTGCGGCATGTTAAACGCAACATCGCGCAAGAAAGGTCAGAGGACTTCCCCAACTGGCAACCAAGCTCCCGCCCCGCAATGGACGTTTATTGGTCTGGATGAGCTTCTTAGTCGTCTGCCTATCTCCAGGCGTACCGCTGGAAGTTGGTGTTCGTCTGGGAGGATTCCGTTCGTTCGAGTTCCGGGAAGTAGAAGGATTCTTTTTCATTGGCCAACTGTTGAAGCAGCTCTGCTTCGGCTTCAGAAGGGTGCAAATCATTAAGAAAAAGGCCCGCGCCAACGGGCCAAGGAGATTTTCGAGCGCCTGCACTCTACGCTTCGCCCACCCGCTGTCAATCCGGCGCGCGTGTTGCCCACCGTCATTGCCTGGATTGTCAAGCACGTCGTCGTCGTGCCTGACGATGTGGCCGATGCGCGGGAAAGGAGGCGACAAAATGTCCGATGACCTTCCAGGGTGGTCGCCGTGCGGAGCGCCGTTTGTCTGGCTCAGTAAAGAGTCGCTCCGACGCATCGAAGAAGGCGTCGAGGATTCGGCCAGCGCGATTCTTGTGTATCTGGCTCTATGTCGGATTGCGTGCAACGAGAATTCGGCGGCATTTTCCAAACCAATCGCGTACATCTCCCAGCTTGCCTCAGTGTCGAGGCGGACCGTCGAGCGGCGACTAGAAGACCTGGAAAGGCTCAAGCTTGTTCTCGTTGACCGCAGGAAAATCGAGGGCACCAAAGCCAACGATTTGAGCCGTTACACCCTTACGTCATTAAGTCGCAAGGTGGCGTCACAGTGTCGCAACCTTACGTCACGGAATGGTCAGCTCCGTGGCGCAGTTAATAGAGAATTAGAGAGTAAGAGAAGGAAGCAGCCGCTTGAGACGGCTAGCCGCATTGCATTGGAAAAGAAGAAACGGATTATCGAGGACAGGATTAAAAAACTGGAGGATGAGACTTACTACGAGCACGACCGCATCAAACAGCCAGAAAAGGTCAGTGAGCTTGAAGCCAACCGCAAAGAGTTGGCCAGGGTTGAATCGCAACTGCTGGAGGGGATATGAACGACCGATTGCCCCCCCACTCTCAAGAGGCCGAGGCCGGAAGTCTCGGGTGCTGCTTGCTGGACAACCAACACATCCCGGAGCTTCACCGCGAATGGTTCTACGATGTGCGCAACCAGGCCGTTGCAGAGGGCCTGATTGCCCTAAATTCAGAAGCTGCGCGGGCGGATGAGAAGACGACGGTTGAGCGGCTCAAAAGTATGGGTAATGGGTGGGACGGGGTTGAAGCCTACGTTTCGGAACTTCCCGGCTGCGCGCCCACAGCGTTGAATTTCGATTATTGGTGTGAATTGCTGAATGAGTTCGCCGCGAGGAGAGCCGTCATCCGTGTCGCCACCGACTATGCCGCGAAAGCATTCGAGCGGGCTGAAGACATCACCGAGTTATTGGATGGCTTCGAGCGCGACGTGTTGGCCATTCGCCAAACCAAAGGGGCAGACGAATGTTCCGTAAAAGACCTCCTGCGCGCTTGTGTTGATGACTTGGAGGAAGCTTTCCAGAACAAAGGTAAACTGCGCGGCATCCCAAGTGGGTTCCATGATTTAGACCGGATAACCAGCGGCTTCCGGCCGGGACAACTGCTGGTCATCGCCGCCCGGCCCAGCATGGGAAAAACGTCCCTGGCCATGAACATTGCTGAGCACGTGGCGATTGACGCAAAGCTCCCGGTCGGTGTGTTCACACTCGAGATGTCCGGTCAGGAGTTGATGTTCCGGCTGCTTTGTTCGCGCTCGCGCGTGGATATGTCGGCGGCAACCCGGGGTGAGTTGACCGAGCGCGACTCGCAGAAGATTGCATTCGTTTCCAGTCAAATTAATGGACGCCCTCTCCACATCGTTGACCCAGGACGCATCACCATTTCTCAGTTGCGGGCCAAAGGCCGGCGACTCGTACAGCAACACGGGATTCAATTACTCATCGTGGATTACTTACAATTGGTCCGCTCGGGAGAAAAGCGCGCCGAAAATCAGACAGCCGAAATCACGCTTGTTAGTAACGGACTCAAGGCAACCGCCCGCGAACTCAACATACCACTTTTGGCGTTAGCCCAACTGAATCGCGAGTCCGAAAAGGACGGTCGCAAACCCCGGTTGTCTGACCTTCGCGATTCCGGCGCCATCGAACAAGATGCGGACCTCGTTGGCCTATTGCATCGCCCAGACGGCGCAGGCGGGGATTCTCAAGTCGTTAACCTCATCATCGCCAAGCACCGAAACGGCCAGACAGGTGAGATTGAGTTAATATTTCATCGGCGCTGGACGCGTTTCGACAGTACTACTGGAGAAAGGGGGCCGGGTTGACCGAAGAGCTTCCGTCCCTTCCAGCGCTCAAGAGCTTGGATGACCTTGCAAACGTCCGACCGACCATTGTCGTCGATACCCGTGAGCAAACACCGCTGGCTTTCAGCCGACTGCCGTCAGTCGTCGGCACACTGACGAGCGGGGACTATTCATTCCAAGGTGGTCAGGAGCTTTTGGCCATCGAGCGTAAATCCATCCAGGACCTTGTTGCTGGTTGCGTCGGCGACAATCGCGACCGGTTCGAACGTGAGCTACACCGGCTGCGCGGCTTCAGGTTCGCCCGCTTGGTCATCTGCGGCTACGAGTCCGAGGTCAGAACGGGCCGATACCGCGGCGGCATTTCTCCTAAAGCAGTGCTCACGACAGTTGCCGCATTCGAGGCCCGATACAACGTGCCTGTCGTTTGGGCCGGCACGCCTCAGCACGCGGCCGAATCAGTCGAGCGCTGGGTGTGGTGGTTCGCACGAGAGATTGTGAAGCAGGCGAATTGCTTGCTGAAAGCCGCCGAAGATGTGGAGTAATGGAAACGACTTCCCAAAACGCACAGACCAAGAAACCTGGCCGTCCACCCGTCTTCACTGCTGAATTTCGCGCTGCTGTTGGGTCCAAGTTCCCAAATGTGCGGTCCGAACGAGCTATTGCTAACCGTTGTTACGGCGAATACGCGCGCCAGGTGCTCGCTAAGCACGGCGAGACCGAGATAATGTGCTGGCTTGAATCTCAGCCCACTATCATGAGTGAACTGGGGCGCATTGAAGACGAACTTGAACTGCTCAAGGTCGCTGAGCAAATCTGCAACCTAAAACCATCTGCGCACGCTGGCGCTCTGCTTATCCGCGGCCATCGCAAGGGTGGCTTGCCGGACCCTGGAGCGTTGGCCGATTGCCTTATTAGAGCCATCAACCGTTTCCGCTTCCGGCACCGAAATTGTTCAGCTCAGCACATCCGCGAGGCATTTCAACTGGTCTTGCTAACAGTCGAGGGCAAAACGGAAAGCGACCCTAAGTCTCTCCGTAAAGCGCCCTCAGTTTTTGGTGTCGCGGTATAGTGGTTAGCGAATTGAACACCAAAATAACCACGTGTCTTTCATGACGGATAAGACAAGTGCCTTGCATTTTAGCTCGATGCCCCATTCATCCTCAATGGCGCCAATCCATTAGAAGGTAGTCAATGGTGGTATTAACGCGGGCTGGCGTTTGAGGAGTTCACGGAGTTGTTGTTTAGTCTTGGGTGAGGTACGACAGTTCCTCAGCAGTAATTCGATTGGCCCAGCGAAATTCAAACCGCAAGCATGGCGGAAATCAGCCTGTTGCTGTGCTTCGGCAACTTCCTCTGGCGACATGACGGCGAAGAACCGATACCGACCCGGGCGAGAGCGGTCGATGCCTACAACGCCCTTCTGGACTAGTCTATCGAGGAGCGTTCGGAGCGTGTTGCGGTGATAGCCGGGAAGGACCCGAGTAATCTGTCGAAACGTGGCTGGTCCTTCGCGCGACCAGAGATGTTCCATAATGGGCCATTGGCCATCGGTGACAATCTTTGATGGCCATCGGCGGATTGTTCTGTAATTGCGCAGCGCCATGTGAGGACAGTAGCACAAATGGCCGTCAGTAGCCCGGTCAAATCCGCCGACAATTCATGGCTTCATTCGCGCGCTTTCCCGCTTCTTGGCGAGTCGGACCGAAGCAGCGGACAAAGGTGCCGGATGTGAAGAAGGGGCGCAACTCACGTTTTCCGGGGTAGGAAGAATACAGGTCTAAGGAATTTCTGGGCGTGCCGGCCACGGAGGTTTACCGGGGCCTCGCCACACTCGTGGCCAAGATGCACCGCCGCGGCGTGTTCTTCCGCGATTTGTCCGCCGGCAACCTTTTGCTGCGTCCCGTGGAATCCGGCGGCCTCGAATTCAGCCTGATCGATACCGGGCGTATGCGCGCCGGCGCGGCGCGAGTGTCGGTTCGACATCGTCTCGCCGACCTGATGCGTCTCTGCCACCCTCTGCAATGGCGGGAACGGGAAAAGTTTCTGCCCTTGTATTTCGAGATCGCCGGGATTCGCTTCGCACCCTGGATGCGGGTGGCCTTTCACTACTACGACTGGAAGCATCGGATCAAAAAGTGGATCCGACCCTTCCGGTAGAGTGTTGGCGGCTCACGCCAGATGTTTTGCCGCTCGGGTACCACCAGATTGCCCGCGCGCGCCTGGGTTGGCCTGTTGAGTTGATTTTTTGGGCGACCCCGTTACGAGCGCCAGTCCGCGTTCGCCGATGCGGCGATAGAGTTCGATGGGCCTGTTGCCGGCGGCGGGCATGAAGGTCCGCGTGCCGGGCGACGTGAGCCAGCCGGCGAGGCAATCGGTCGCGGCGGCGTTGGCGCGCAGGTTGTCGGTGAGGATGCGCAGTTCCATGTGGGCCAAAACCGGTTGAGATTTCGTCCTGCGCTACTTTCTCACCGTCGCCCGCTGCTGCATCCAGATGATGTCCCGGTTATTGGGCGACGGGACATTGAGAGGAATGTTTTGTCCCTTTTTGAGCTTGGGCACGGTTCGAGGATCCTGCCATCGCTTGATTTCCGCGTGTCCATCCGCGAAGGAGAATCCCCCCGCGCCATTGTGATAACTTGCGGGGTAATCAATGATCGAGGGGCGGTTCGGTTGGGTGGGAAACCCGGCCATGTCCACACAGAAACAACCATCGTTGATACTGTCCTCACGCTCGTCGAGCATCACGAAGATACCAGAAGGGCCGGGATCGGTCATGTCCGAGACCTTGGTCAGGACGCGAAATTGCTCATTGCCGGCCGTGGGCCAGGCGTAGCCAAACCAGTTGTTCATCGACATGGTTCTGACGCGCGAGTGCCGGGTGCCGCTGACGGTGACGGTACTCTGATCCGCGGGGCACTTCCAGATTGCGGTCGAGTTACCACAGTAAGGCCAGAGGAGGCTGTTCTTGATGTCCTTGTTCACGTCCCAATTGCTTCGGTTGGCCGGGCTGAAATCGAGGTCGCCTGTGACCCACATGGTCTGCTTCACCCCCGGATCGACCCAGGACCAGGGCGTCGTGTCGCGGTTGTCGTCGTTGTACAACTGCCAGGCCAGCGTCAACTGCCGAAAGTTGTTCATGCATTGAATGCCTTGCGCTTTCGTCTTGGCCTTGCTCAACGCCGGCAGGAGCATGCCCGCGAGAATGGCAATGATGGCGATAACGACCAGCAGTTCGATGAGGGTGAATCCGGAGCGGGCTGGCCTTGACGAGATCATTCTGTCTGGGACGTTCTTCATAGTGTTACATGATTACTTGTTGAGACTTGGGAGTGATGGCTCGGAAGAATTTACTCAGTTCTTCAATCGGTTCTGTCAATTCGTTTCTCGAACGCCCGCCGCGAGTGAGCGGATGTAGGCCGCGTTGCAACCGCAGCACCCACCGAGGAAGCCAATGCCTTCCGCCTTCGCCACCTTGCCAAAATCCAGGAACTCCGTGCGCGAGACTTGAATGGTCTCCAGGTCGTCCGGGAACGCCGGCAGGCGCGTGAAGCTGTGGCAGGCGTCGGTGGTGTGAAACGCCGCCGGCTGCGCGGCGATCGGCACGCTCGTAGCGCTCCGCATTTCCCGCAGGAGCGGCAGCATCCGCTTGCTGATAGGCATTTGCTTTTTCGACGTGGCTGGAGTGTGCCTGGCTGGGGGTGGCCATTCAAGGCGAAACGCGGCAGAATTGTCGCCCCTGGCGGGTGCTTGGTCGGCCTTCGGGGCTGCTGGGACCCAGGGGCAGGGCATCTTCCTCACCCTGGACGAGCCGCTGCTGCACGGCTTCATCAAGCTGCTGCAGCAGGCCGTTCAGCGCGCCGAATGGGGCTTCAAGCTCGAGCTGCCGTGGACCGAGCCGCCCGCACCGGCCACGGGCGACCGCACGCTGCAGTGAACGCGACCCGGTAGCCGCGCGCTATTCCACGATCGCGGCACGCACCGGCCGGCCCGGTGTGGCGCCGTCCACCGGCTTGCCATCGCGCACCACGAAGGCACCGTTCACCAGGACGTAGCGCATGCCCACCGAGAACTGGGTTGGGCGCTCGTACGTCGCCACGTCGCGGACGGCGGCAAGGTCGAACACGGCCAGGTCGGCATCCGCGCCGACACGTATGCGCCCCTTGTCGTGCATCGCGGGTACGCGCGCCTCCAGCCGCTGCGCCGGCATCAGGCTCATCTTGCGCAGCGCCTGCATCAGGCTCAAGCCGCCGTCCTCGCGCACGTAGCGCGCCAGCACCCTCGAATAGCTCGCCGCCGAGCGCGGATGGCTGGGCGGGTCGACGTCGAAACCGTCGCTCGCGATCATGGTCAGCGGGTGCACGATGGCGGTACGCACGCGCGATTCCGTGTTGGCGTGGATCAGCACGTAGCCGCCCTGTTTGCGGTACTTCAGGAACGTCTCGCGTGTCAGCCGCTCGCTGGTGGCAACCCACTGCAGCCTGCGATAGTCCTGCTCCGGCCGGTCGGTCCAGGTGTCGAACAGGAACGACTCGATGCGCGTCATGCCCGCGGTGTAGGGATAAGCCTCGGTGCTGACGTCCACCCCGCGTGTGCGCGCCTCCTCGATGATGGCGAGCATGCGCACGACCGACTCCTGCGCGCTGCTGTTGATGTGCGCGACGTGCACCGGCGCCCCCGACACCGCGCTGTGCGCGATCACCTCCAGCAGCCCCTCCTCGCGGTCCGCACTGCCGGCACTCGACGCGCCGCGGATGTGCACGAAGCCCGCCGCGCGGTGCCGTGCGGCGACCCGGAACGTCTCCAGCACCTCCCAGCGCGAGGCGGCCGGCGTGTACGCCAGGCCGAAGCCCACGCCGACCGCGCCACGCGCCAGTCCGCGGTCGACACCGTGCAGGATCTGCGCGATCTCCTCGTCGGTGGCGCGCCGGCGCGCGGCATCCCCAGCCGGGACGAACGACCCCGAGTCGCCCATCACCGCCATGCGCACCGGCGCATGCCCCACCGCCACGCCGTAGTTGATCGGCATGCGCCCGGTGCGCTCGTCGTACCACTTGTCGACGTCGGCCACGCCAATCTCCAGCTCGAAGCTCGAGGTGACGCCGTCCATCGCCTCGTAGATGTTGCTGCGCGGATCGAGGCCGTGCCAGTGCAGGTTGATGAATCCCGGCGCGACGATCAGCCCGGCTGCGTCGATGCGCTCGCGTCCCGACAACGGGTGCTCGCTCAGCGCGGCGATCTTGCCGGCGCGGATGCCGACGTGGCGTATCGCATCCTGGCCCGACTCCGGGTCGACCACGCGGCCGTTGGCGATCACCAGGTCGAACAGGTCGTCGGCCGCCGGGACGCAGGTCACGCCCAGCAGGATGCACAGGAGAAACAGGCGCCGCAGCGTCATTGGGACCTCGACATCAATAGAGGCGGTCGGCAGCGCTGTCCATGCGCACTTCGACCAGCCAGGGTTCTTCGGCGGCGAACGCCTCGGCGAGCGCCGAAGCGAGCTGCGCGGCCTGCGTCACGCGCGAAGCGCGACAGCCGAACCCACGCGCCACCTCGACGAAGTCCACACCGGGGACGTCGCTGCCGGGCATGTCGGCGATGCCCATGCGTGCGCCCAGCGACTTCACCGCGCCGTAGCCCGCGTTGTCGAGTACGAGGAAGGTGATGGGCAGCCGGTGCTGAGCCGCAGTCCACAGCCCCTGGACGGTGTAAAGGCTGGAGCCGTCTCCCAGGACCGCGACCACCTTGCGCGAGGGATCGGCCAGCGCCACGCCCACCGCCGCGGGCAGCGCGAAGCCCAGCCCGCCGCTGGCGCAGGCGTAGAAGCCGCCGCTGGTGCGGATCGGGAAGTGCTCGTGCAGGGCGTTGCGGTGCGAAGGCGCCTCCTCGACCACTACCGCGTTGGCCGGCAACGCCGCACAGATGGTGTGCATCGCCAGTTCGCCGCCGATCGGGTCGCGCAGCGGCGGCGCGGGCGGGCGCGGTGCGAACTTCGGCGCAGCGCGTTGCACGTCGGAGAGCTGCGCGAGCAACTGCTCCATGCCGACCTGGATGCTGGTCAGCACGCTGGTCCCGACCGGCGCGCGTGCGGCCTGCTCGGCATCGTCGGTGAGATGGAACAGGCGCGTGTGCGGCGGCAGATACGCACCTTCGGTATGCACGTGATAGGTGAACACCGGCGCGCCGATCACCAGCACGGCGTCGTAACCCGCGAGGCGTTCGGACAGCGCCCGGCGCAGAGGCGGCAGGTGCCCGGCGAACAGCCGGTGATGTTCCGGGAAGCTGCGCCGGCCGGCCATCGGCGCGTTCCACACCGCGGCGTTCAGGCGCTCGGCAAGCTGCACCGCGAGCGGCCAGGCGCCGTCCTGGTCGACCGCCGCGCCCAATATCAGAGCTGGCGCGCGGCTGGCATTCAGCGCATCCGCCACCCGGTCGAGTGCGCCCGGATCGGGCGCGAACTGCACCGCGACCTGGCGCGGAGCGACCGGCTCGGCCGGAGCATCCCAGTCGTCCTCGGGCACCGAAACGAACACCGGACCGCAGGGGCGTTGCAAGGCGGTGTAGATCGCCTGCGCAACGGCGTGGGGCACGTCGGCGGCACGCGCGGGTTCGACCCCCCATTTGATATACGGGCGCGGAAACTCGATCGCGTAGCGCGCCGATAGAAAGGGATCGGTCGGCAGCATCGCCCGCGTCTGCTGCCCGGCCAGGATCACCAGCGGGGTCTGGTTACGCCAGGCGGTGAACACGCTGCCCAGCGCATGCCCCACCCCGCCCGCCGAGTGCAGGTTGACCAGCGCCGGGGCGCGCCGCGCCTGCGCGAAGCCGTCGGCCATGGCCACCACGACGCTCTCCTGCAGGCCGAGCACGTAACGAAAGTCCTGCGGCCAGTCGCGGAACATGCGCAGCTCGGTCGAGCCGGGGTTGCCGAACACGGTGGTCATGCCGAACGCGCGCAGCAACCCGAACACGGCATCGCGCACCGTGGATCGGGCGGCAGCGCTCTGTTGCTGGCTTCCGTCACAGAGCTACCAGCCACTGAAGAGACTCGTTCTCAAGCCGGTGCCAAAGTTGCCCGCTAATGGTGTCACGTTCGATAGCCCGGCGCCAGAGTTGCCCACTAAGGCGCCGCCAGAACCGCCCGCTAAGGCGCCGCCAGAACCGCCCGCTAAGGTCTTAGACACAGCGAAATGCCACGATACGCGCTTCCAGAAAGCTTGAGAAAACCCGCCTGCAACTGACTCGAGTTGTTTCTCACTCAGCTCGCCCGAACCCTCCGCGAGGAACAACGCGCCCTGCCGCAGATCGGCCGCTTCCCTACTCGTAAATCGATAGCCATTTTTCTCCCCGATGGCCACGACTGCTTTCAGAGCCTCTTCCTCCGACTTTCCCTGGGTCGCTGTTTCGATTTCGGCGCGAATTGATTCGTCGGTCATTAACTTCTCAACAAATCCTTCGATGTTTTTTTCTGCACTCATAATTGGTTCCTTTCTTTTGGTTCTTTTTTCGTTGCGTTTGGTGCGCGATCCCAATTCGCGCTTAGCTGACCCTAAGCAGTGCCTATGCCGGGATCGTGGCTGGCAAGGTCTTGATTCGCACCTGAGGCCAATGAGACTGCTAGCAGGTTGTTGAAAAAGTGGTGTTTTTGAAAAACGACGCTCAAATTTGCTGGGAAATTCGCATGACTTTTCGGCGAAAAACCGAGTTTTTCAACCGCCTGACAGAGGGGGGTAGAGGAACCATGGCTGGTTGAATGGTCACGAAGTAGAGCCTCTGCTCTTTTGGTTAGAATCCGGGCTCTAGCAGCTCTATTTTGATTTCGATTTTCGCTTTTGTTGAACGTCGAGCTGCACGTCTCTATTTCGAGTTTTGCATTCAGGATGCCCGCATTTCACCTCCCGAGAGCGTGTGTACCTGGTGTTCGTAATCAACGGCCTCGATTGGCAGGTTGATTGCTGAATGGACAATCCGATCCCTGATCGAACGCAGTCGGTTTGCGGTAACAGGAAGAGGAACGGTAATAGATGGATGCTGTGAAGGCCATGACATGAGCATTGAGTCGCTTTCGAATTTCACGGAGCAGCTTTTCAAAGATCGGTTGCTAATTCAGGAAATTGAGCACGAGTTGCAAGAATCGAACAGAGAAAGCTCGCTGGCCGTGATTGTAACGGTGGCTCTGAAACACGGTTATCAAGTAAGTTCGGAAGAGGTCGAGATGTTAGAACGCTTCGTCGTAGAACAATGTGCTAAGGGCGGCGAATTGAGTGGCGAGGACCTGGAAAAAGTGGCGGGTGGCGCTTCACCACTCCGGGATTCTCGGTGGATTGAGCGGTACCGGATGAATTACCAGGGCATCTTCGAGGCAAGGTGCGGGCTGCGAGCCCGTTGTCATCCTGAGATTTCGCAAGAACTATGCAAAGAACTATGCAAATTGATGCGTGGGGGAAAGGTTCTGTGAAGGGAAGTTGTCGAACCGGAAATTTAGGGTCTCGGAAGGGATCGCGGGTATTTGGATTGCCTGGGAAACGCGTTTGGTCTGTCTGCCTTGTCCTCGGTCTTGGCGGACAGGTTGTGCTTGCGCAAGACACAAAGAGCCCCGCAGCCCCGCAAACGAATCGATTGGGTCTGTTAGAGACGGTGCGGCAAACGCTGTCTCTCGATCCCAATATCCACCTTCAGCAACGCGAAGTTGAAGCCAGCCGCGGCCGTGCGCTGGAGGCCAGTGGCGCGTTTGATATTCGGCTGACGAGCCAGTTGGATCGAAGTCTAGAACGACAAGGGATCCGGGTCTCCGCGCTCGATTTCACGCACCAGGTAGCGCATCTGACCAGCTATCGTGCCGGAGTCAGCAAGCTTCTGCGCACGGGCGTCGAAGTGACTCCCAGCCTTAAAATCATACAGCGTGAAGAGCGTGGCGCGCTGATTCCGCCGGAAAACCAATCCGAAGTGAGCTTTCAAATCCGCGTGCCGCTGGCCCGAGGGTTTGGCTCAAAAGTGACCACGGCGCAGGAGCGGGCGAGCAAGATCATCCTCGAGGTTTCCAGACTTGATCTCCGCCATATCGTCGCGACACGGGTCCTCCAAACCGTCCGAGCGTACTGGGCCTACCTCTCGGCGACACGGCGCCTCGAAATTCTGACGCTTTCGGAACAGCGCGCGCAGGAACTTCTGGATAAAACCCAGGCATTGGTGGACGCAAACGAAGTTCCAGCGGCAGAACTCTTGCAGCTTAAAGCAAATCTAGCGGACAAGACGGCTAACCGCATCGCCGGACAACAGACGCTTATTGAGGCCAGACACCAACTCGGGATCGCTATCGGTATCCCGCTGGAGAGGATGACGGTTTTGCCGTCGCCCGGCGATGAATTCCCCTCCGCAGCCGCCCCCCCCGTGCGCGATGAAGATTCATCCGAGCGCTTCATTGGAGAAGCTCTGGCCCGGAGAAGCGACCTGGCCTCTGTCCGACTCAGGGAGGATGCAGAACGGATTCGCTTGTTGGCAGCTCGCAATCGCTTGAAGCCGCAAATCGACTTGATCGTTCGTGGAGGCTACGCCGGGATCAACGCGGGAAGCAGGACGCGGGACTACCTCTCGGTCTTGGGGGAGAATGTGGAAGGGATGACTGTCTTCGGGGGATTGAGTTTTGACTTTCCGCCAGCCAATCGCGAGGCTCGAGGACAGTTCCTACAGCAGGAAGCACTCTGGCAGCAGCAGGGCATTCTCCTGGCTGATCTGCAACGCAAGATTCAGTCCGGGGTCATTGTGGCCATGCAGCAATTGCGTCACCGCGCTGAGGAGTTAAAGAAGTCCGAGGAAGCGATCGCGCAGTACATGACGGCAGTTCAGAACGAACAGGCCAAACGGCAACTCGGACTGGCCACATTGATCAACGTGCTGGAAATGGAGGACCGGTTAATTGGGGCCTCTTTGGGAAACCTGTCTGCGCAAGAGCAGTTCGCCATCGGCCTTGCTCAGTTGCGGTTTGAAACCGGCACACTGGTCACTGGTGAAGAACCTGGCGAAGTGATTACTCTTCAGCAATTGATCACCGTTCCACCCGTCGCAAAGCCGCCAGGAACACAGTAAAACGTTAATGAACTCCCGATGTTTTCCGAGCGCACCTTTAGGTGAAGCTTCAAGATAATTGACCTATGGCTGAGGAGAGTAAAATCTTTCGGAAAGTTTCGTTGGAACGGTTGTCTTCACCCGAGCAACTCGACCAATTGATGACGGTAACCACACCGTGTGGTTGGATCTCACTGGCCGCCATCGGCGGAGTCATCCTGACCGCGCTGCTTTGGAGTATCTTCGGAACCATTCCAAAAACCGTGAAGAGCCAGGGGATCCTCATTCGCGGCGGGGCTGTGTATGACGTTTCTTCTGTCGGCTTGGGTGTCGTGACTCAAATCTGTGTGCGTCCGAATCAAGTCATAGCCGTGGATGAGATCGTCGCCCGCCTCCAGCAGCCGGAGCTTCAATTGCGCATCCGGAATGCCGAGATGGAGATCAGTGATCTCAAGCTTCAGAACGAGCGAATAACCCGCACGGAGGAGGAGACCTTAAAGATTGACCTGGCGGCAATGAAACAGGAGCGAGCCAACGCCCTGACTTCGCTTGCCAATTACGATAAGCAGATCGCCGCCTTGCGCAGGAAGTTCCAAAAGCAGAGAGAGGCGCTGGAGAAGGGATTGATTGTTGAATCGACCTGGTTGACGACGGAGAGCGAACTGTTTGGAGTCGAGCAGGCCAAGGCACAGGCGCAGATTAAATTAACGCAGTTGACCGCAACTGAGGTGGATCGCCCCATGCAGATCGAGCAGCAGCGCCACGCCCGACGCCAGCGGCTCGATGACGCCGAACGATCGTTGGAGTTGTTGAAAAAGCAGATGGAAATCTCGTCCGTGGTGCGTAGCCCCTACGCGGGGCGAGTGCTTGAGTTGACCGTGGACGAAGGAAACCTCATCACCGCTGGAGGACGAGTCCTGAGTGTCGAGAAGGTGGAAGACGATCTACAGGCCGTCCTGTATATCCCGGCCGCCGATGGCAAGAAAGTCCAATCCAAGATGACGGTGCGAGTTTCCCCGTCAACGGTGAGGAAGGAGGAAGCAGGTTACATTCTGGCGAGTGTCGCTTCGGTGCTGCCGTTCCCATCGACACCGGAAGGAATGATGCGGGTTCTTCGGAACAACGAACTGGTGCGCCAGTTGTCCTTCGGAGGAGCTCCGATTGAGGTGCATGTCGTTCTGGAGAAGACAGAGCAGGGCGGCTACCGCTGGTCTTCGACCAGGAAAACCCCGGCCATCAACAGTGGAACGCTTTGCGAAGGTGCCATTATCGTGGAACGTCAGCGACCGATCAGCCTGGTCCTTCCGATGCTCAAGTCTCTCTTGGGAAGCTAGTTTCTCCGCTGGCCTTAAGTCGCGCCAATGACTGCCACAGCACAACAGGAAAAAAAGCCACATCAGTCCCGTGGGCGCAGGGTCAAGACGCCAACGTTGCTCCAGATGGAAGCGGTTGAATGCGGCGCCGCAGCGTTGGGGATTGTTCTCAGTTATTACGGACGAATCGTTGCCCTGGAGGAATTGCGGGTGCGCTGCGGAGTGTCGCGTGATGGGAGCAAAGCGAGCAACGTGGTGAAGGCTGCTCGCGAATATGGCCTTGCGTCGAAGGGCTACCGGAAGGAGCCATCCGAGCTAAGGGAATTGACCCTGCCGTTTATTGCGTTCTGGAATTTTAATCATTTCCTCGTAGTGGAGGGCTTCAAGAAAGGACTGGTTTACCTGAATGATCCAGCTTCTGGGCCGCGTACCGTGTCGGAGCAGGAGTTTGATGAATCGTTCACGGGCGTAGTTCTTACATTTGACAAAGGCCCGGATTTCAAAAAAGGAGGACAAAAGCCGAGCACGATCCAGGCTCTGCGGCGGCGGCTGATCGGCTCTGAGTTGGGGCTCGCCTACATCGTTTTGGCGGGGCTTCTGCTGGTGATCCCCGGCCTGGTGATTCCGACTTTCACGCGGGTATTCATTGATGATTTCGTGGTGGGCGGGATGAAAGACTGGCTCAAGCCACTGCTCATCGGGATGGGAATAACGGCCATCGTCTTTGCCGGCCTCACCTGGCTTCAAGAGTTTTTCTTGTTGCGCCTGCAAATGAAACTCGCGATTTCGACTTCGAGTCACTTTTTTTGGCACGTCTTGCGACTGCCGATTGAGTTCTTCACGCAACGCTATGGGGGCGAGATCGGGTCTCGTGTGCATATCAACGACGAGGTTGCATCTCTCGTTTCCGGCAAACTCGCCTCCAATATTGTCTCGCTGGTTGTGGTGGTCTTTTACGCGGTGTTAATGTTCCAGTATGACATCGGGTTGACCATCGCGGGGATTCTAATTGCGGGTCTTAATGTCGTGGCTTTGCGAGTGATTTCACGAAAACGGATTGATGGCAGCCGCCGCCTCCTGCAAGACGAGAGCAAATTGACAGGCATCTCCCTCAACGGCCTGCAGATGATTGAGACCCTAAAAGCAACGGGAACGGAGTCGGATTTTTTTTCCCGCTGGGCCAGTTATCAGGCCAAGGTGATGAACGGGATGCGACAAATGGCCAGTTATGGGCGCTTCCTTTCGTCTATGCCGTCCCTCTTGTTCGCGCTCAATACGGCAATCATCTTGGGCTGGGGTGGATTCCTCGTCATGAACGGGAGGTTGACGATGGGTATGCTAATGGCCTTTCAAACTTTAATGGCCAGTTTCATTGCGCCGTTCAATGCCCTCGTGAACCTGGGCAGTGAAATTCAAGAAGTGCGTGGCAATTTGAATCGACTGGATGATGTGCTGCGCTACAAGACGGACCCAAACTGCGGAGTGATCTCAGAGCAACAAAAACCCCCTAAATCGGAGGTCAAGCTGTCCGGTCTGCTGAATTTGGTGAACGTCACGTTTGGTTACAGCCGTCTAGATCCGCCGCTGATCGAAAACTTCAGTCTGACGCTCAAGCCGGGGTACCGTATTGCACTCGTGGGCGGATCTGGCAGCGGCAAATCTACGATCTCGAAGCTCGTTTCTGGTCTTTTCCAACCGTGGTCGGGAGACGTTCTTTATGATGGGATGCTTCGATCAGATCAACCTCGTTCATTAATGACCAACTCCGTGGCTTTGGTGGACCAGGACATTTTTCTCTTTGCCGGCACAGTTCGCGAGAATCTGACGCTCTGGGACGACACGATTCAGGACGACCGAATGATTCAAGCGGCCAACGACGCCTGTATCCACGACGAGATTGCCGCCCGATCCGGCGGCTACGACAGCGTCGTGGAAGAAGCGGGAAGCAATTTTAGCGGCGGGCAGTGCCAACGCCTGGAGATTGCGCGCGCTCTGGTTATGGATCCGACTTTGCTCATCCTCGATGAAGCCACGAGTGCGCTGGATCCTGCTACAGAAAAAATCATTGACGATAATCTCAGGCGCAGGGGTTGCAGTTGTCTCATTGTCGCACACCGCTTAAGCACGATTCGGGACTGCGACGAGATCATCGTTCTGGACCATGGCAAAGTGGTCCAGCGAGGCACGCATCAAGAACTCAAGGATGTCGAAGGCCCTTATGCGCGTTTGATCGCAGCGGAATGAAGCCAATTGAATCAAATGAAACCAAAGGATTTCACTTGCGAAGCCGGCCCCGGAACCGGGTCACGATTTGAACGCAACACGCGATGAACCTGACTGAGCTACTCTTAAAGGAAGGAACTTCGGTCTCGGCTGGAGGCAATCGACCATTCCCGCTTTCTCAAGGCAGCTCGATTTGGTTCGTTGAGTCGGGTACGGTTGATGTCTTCGCCGTTCCGATAACTAATTCTGATACAGAGGGAGCACGAACACATTTGCTGCGCGCCTCAGCCGGTCAATGCCTCCTCCCGCTCGAGACCGTTGATCAGCCCAACCTTCGATTTTTGGCTGTTGGAAGCACTGAAAGCGGACTGCGTGCCTTGCCTCTTTCACGAATCAAAGCCTTGACCGTCGAGCCGGATTTTCGCGCTCAGTTTGCGGACAGCGTGGACGTCTGGATTGCATCGCTTTATTCCGGACTTTGCCGCGCGCTCCCGCCGAAGGAGTTCACTTTGTTGTCCTCACAGCAAGAACACGTTCTGCCCAAAAGCACAACTGCGCGCCCCTCGGAAGGCGTGCTTTGGGTTCGTCCAAACGGCAAGACAATAAGGCTGGGCGGCATAGAGGAACTCACCCTTTCGCCAAACGAACTAACGCCGATTACTCCTCCGGGTTGGCTCGAATCAGTCGAGGA
>Ga0194132_10006123_pt1 | contig 18908 bp, 14 predicted proteins | sample TA2KigOf80mmetaG_FD_148612 | JGI IMG/M metagenome (GOLD analysis project Ga0194132, IMG submission 148612) | Freshwater microbial communities from Lake Tanganyika, Tanzania - TA2015054 Kigoma Offshore 80m | ecosystem: Environmental > Aquatic > Freshwater > Lake | place: Tanzania: Lake...
AGTCGCCGGTCCGCGTGTCGACCCGGATGGTGTCGCCCTCGCCGACGAAGATCGGCACCTGTACGACGAGGCCCGTCTCGGTCGTGGCGGACTTGCGCGCTCCGGTCTGGGTGTCCCCCGCGAACCCGGGCTCCGTCTCGACCACCTTGAGGTCGACCGTGGCCGGCAACTCAATGCCGATCGTCTCGCCCTGGTAGCTCGTCCGGTCGACGGTCATGCCGTCCTTGAGGTAGTTGACGGCATCGTCGAGCTGCTCCGCGGTCAGGGCGAACTGCTCGTACGTCTCGTTCTCCATGAAATGGAAGTCGTCGCCGTCGCGGTAGAGGAACTGCACCGGGCGCCGGTCCAGCTGGGCACGGGGCCAGCGCTCGCCGGCCTGGAAGCTGCGTTCCACCGTCTGGCCGCGCTTGATGTTGCGCAGCTTGATCCGCACCTGGGCCGAGCCGCGGCCCATCTTGATGTGGTGGTAATCGAGGATCTGCCACAGGTCGCCGTCAAGCTCGATGGCGGCGCCTTTGCGCAGATCGCTGGTGGACATCATGGCGTGAGTTGCTCCTGGGCAGTCGAGAGTGAGTCCGAAGTCTACGCGGCTCCGCCGCACGGGCGAGCGTGGCCGGTCCGCGGTCCGGGCGCTCGGCCCGCGATGTTGCGCTCCATCGGCGCGTGGCCGCGGCCGCCTCGCGCTCCGCAGCCGCTCCGCGCGGGAGTGGCCGCCTGGCGGTTCGACCGATGATCGCCAGAAGCGTTACCGATGGCGCGATCCGAGCCCGGGTTGGCGGTTGACGGCGAGAAGCGGCTCTACAGGCATGCGGTGATCGGTTGAAGCGATGCGCGACCTACGGGGCCGGCCGCGGATGGGTACCTGCGTGTCCGTGTTCGCGGATTCAGCGCTTCCCGCGATGTTCGCGAGCGACGGGGCACGCGCGCGCCGGCGCAGCGATCGATCTACCGAGGCCAGTAGCCGCCGAACTCCGCTTCGAACGAGCTCGGCTGGAACGCGGGCAGGCCGCCGAACGGATATGCCGTCAGCTCGCCGAAGACCACCCGACCCTGGACGTCGTACAGGTCGACGCGGATGAAGTCCAGCCCGCGCCCGATCCGCGCGCCGACGTCCAGCATCCGCTCGAGCGTCGGCGGCCGCGGAAGGGTTCGATCGGGGGGTCGGGAGTCATTCACCCGGAGGTCCAGGCTCTGCCAATCGGACGTGAAGAACTCGGTGCGAAGGTCGCCCGAGCCCCGCCCGCTGACGCGGAACAGGGCGCGGGGCACACCGTCGAAGACGAGGAGCTTGATGTCGTCCGGGACGTGGTCCAGCAGCTCCTTGACCATCAGTCGGCGTGGCACGCCCAGGTAGCCCCACTCGAGCGTCCAGGCGCCATACCGCCGCGAGAGCCACTGGCGGGCAGTCGCAGTGACCGCATCCCAGTCGAGCCGATCGGGATGCACGTGGTACCAGTGCCAACTGAAGGTCGGTCGCGGCTGCGGGGCATCGAGCGGCGCCGCCTCGCTCACCACGATCACCCCGCCCGAGGCGTGGGACGGCTTGAGCACGAACTCGCGCGGCAGCGCGCGGCGGTCGAGCTCGCTCACGTCGGCCACCACGGCATGCAGGGCGGGCAGCACGTCGCGCCCGACCCGCTCGGCGACGAACTCGCGAGCGGCCCGCTTGTCGCAGCAGGTGGCCAGGATGGGCCGGCGATCGAACGTCATGCGGTGCCGGACGTGCTCGGACAGCGTCCGTGGCCGCCGGCCGCGCATCTCGGCCCACCAGGCCAGTCGGACCCGCAGCTCGAAGGGCAGCACCGGCAAGCCGAGCCCGAGCCTGACGGGGCCGATCCTCCTTGCTGCAGCGATGAGCATCGTGCCGTCAACCCACGATCAGGACGCCGCGCGGGAAGTTCGTCAATTGTTCCAGGCGACCGGGTCGGCCATCGCCACCGGCGTCGAACAGCACGAGGTCCTCGATCCGCACGCCCATCTCGCCGTCAAGGTAGATCCCCGGTTCCACGGAAAAGACGGTCGGCGAAGGCAGCGGCGCATCCGAGGCCGCGGACCGTCCCAGTGAGGGCGCCTCGTGAGTCGCGAGACCGATGCCATGCCCCAGGCCGTGCCCGTACGCGGCCCAGCGCCCGTCGGCCTCGATGACGCCGCGCGCGACCGCGTCGATCTCGCGCCCGGTCGGCACGGGCCGCTCGCCGCGAACCACGGATTCCAGTACCGCAACTGCCGCGGCCTGCGCCCGCGCCACCGTCTCGTAGACCGCGAGGTCGCGCGCGGAGGGTTCGCCCACGAACAGCGTCCGCGTCATGTCGCTGCGGTACCCGGCAACCTGGGCGCCGAAGTCGAACAGCAGCACCGAGCCGGGGGCGATCGGGCGGTCGCCAGGAGCGCCGTGTGGCAGGGCCGCCTCGGGACCGAAGAGCGCGGCCACGTCGAAGGCCAGCGCCTCGGCGCCGGATCCGGGCCGGCGAATGAGGACCTCGAGCTGCCACGCCAGTTCGCGTTCCGTGACGCCCGGCCGGATCGCGGGCAGCAGCGAATCGAGGGCGCGGTCGGCAACCCCGCATGCCGCGGCGACCCGCTCGAGTTCGGCTGGCTCCTTGACCACGCGATCGCGCTCGATCCACCCGGAGGCCGCGACCAGCTCCACGTCCGGCGCGGCGCTCGCGAGTCGCTCCCACAGTGCGTACGAGACGAACCCCGCCTCGACCGCGATCCGCCTCGCGCCGACGGACGCCACGAGCGAAGACCAGGCCACGGCAAGATCGGACGCGATCGGCTCGACCCGCGCGGCGCTCGCCTGCCGGGCGGCCTTGATCGTGTACCGCGAGTCTGCGAGCACGACCAGGTCCTCGGCCGCCACGAGGAACTGCCCGGAGTGCCCGGCGACTTTCTCCTCGCCGTCGTCCAGTCGGAAGCCCGTGAGGTAGCGCATGTGCTCGGGGCGCACGCCGAAGTAGGCATCGACACCCTCGGCGACCATCCGCGCCCGCAGCCGGGCCAGGCGCTCGGGCCGGGCGGTGCGGTCCGCGTCTTCCCACCGAACCAGGTCGGCGGCCCGGGGAGCGGCCGCGGCCGCGCTCACTGGACGTAGAAGTACTTGCGCAGGTTGGCTTCGTGCTCTTCGAGCGTCTTGGCGAAGGCGTGCTTGCCGTTGCGCTTGCCGCCCTTGTCCTGGATCGCCAGGAAGTACAGGTAGTTGGTCTTGGTGTTGGGCGCGAGAGCCGCCTCGATCGACGTGACACTGGGCGTGCAGATCGGCCCCGGCGGCAGGCCCGGGCGCTGATACGTCTGGTAGCCCGCCAGCTCGTCCGGCAACTGGACCGCGTCGAGGCGGACCTTGATCTTGGAGACGTCCCAGAAGAAGAACTTGACCCACTCGTCGAACGGAATGTCCTCCAGCAGGACGCTGTCGTTCGCGTACACGATGGTGGGGTCGGCCTGGAGCAACCCGCCGGCCGGCAGCTTCCTGGTGATCCGGTTCTGGTAGACGCCCGCGATGATCGGCCGCTCCTCGTCCACCTGGGCCTCCTGCTCCACGATCGACGCGAGTGTCACCACCTGGTGGAGCGTCAGGCCGCGGGCCTTGGGTACCGTGAGGCGTTTCTCGCCCACCTGCTTCTCGAACTGCGTGAGCAGCTGGCGCACGAAGGTCTCGGCGGTCGCGTCGTCGCGGACCTGGTAGGTCGCGGGGGCGAGGTAGCCCTCCAGCGACGCGCCCTTGGGCAGCTTGAGCCATGGGTAGTCGGCCAGCAGGTCCGCGGGCGGGTTCTTGACGATGTCGAAGAACGCGCCCACGTCGATCGGGAGTCCCTCGTCGGTCTTGAGCTTGAGCAGCAGCGCCGTGATCTGTTCCAGGCGCAGGCCCTCGCGCAGCCCGACCCGGTAGAACACGTGGAGTTCCCGCGGTTCGAGCAGCGAGGTCACGATGTCGGCCGGGGTCATGTTGCGTCGAAGGACGTAGTTGCCGGACTTGAAGTCGTCCGAGACGCCCCGGCGCATCGCCGTCAGGATGAACGCGCGCGCGTCGAGCAAGAAGCGCTCCTCCTCCAGCCGCTCGCCGATGGAGCGCACCGTCTCGCCGGTCGCGATGACGAACTGGACCTCGGTCGGGTCGTCGTCGGGCGGCTGGGTGAGCTTCGCGCCGAGATCGCTCTGGACGAAGTCCGCGACGAATGGCAGCCCCATCGTGCCCGGGTTATTGCCGGCCCAGCCGACCACCATCGATGCGACGAGCGGCCGGCCGATCGTGACCAGGGTGACCAGCACGCCGGCCGCCAGCAGCACCGTGAACAGCAGGAATCGGATGACGCCGTGGTGCCGGCTGCCAGGTGCCTCGTATCGCGGCTGGTACGAGTAGCGGTCGCGGACGTTGGAGCGGTAGTCGCCGGGATCGCGCCCGCGCAGGCTCATGTCGCGGCCCAAGCGGCCGACCCCTCGGCGGCTGACCGGGCGTCAAGCTCGTCCTGGAGGATGATCGCCGCCGATTCGCGGTCAACTCGCTCGCGGTGAAGCCTGCGCTGCGTCCCGCTCGGCGGACCGCCGCTGCGGCCACGCTTCAGCGGCCCGATCCGCTGCTCCGCGAGGTGGCTGGTGAGCCGTTCGTCGCGGAATGACACGGGCAGCCCGACCGCGCGCTCGAACTCCGCGGCCCACGCCCGGGTGAGCGCTGCCTGGCGACCCTCGATCCCGGACGCCTCCAGGGGGAGCCCCACGACCACGGCGTCGGGATCGCCCGACAGGAGACGGCGGATGGCCGAGGCGTCATCGGCGACGGTCTCGCCTCGGGCAATCGTGCCGACCGGGAGAGCACGCCCGCCGTCGCTCGCGGTCGCCACGCCGATCCGGCGTTCGCCGACGTCCACGCCCACGATGAGGCTCACGTCCCCGAAGGCCTGGGGCTGGCGACCGGCGCCGTTGCGGGCGCGGAGGTGCGCGTCGGGGCCGGCGAGGACGTCCTTCGCGGAGTCGCCGTCGGGGCGGGATCTGGGCCTGGTGATGTCGCGGGTTCCGTGGGGATCTCGGCGACGACGCGGATCTCCAGCCGGAAGTCGAGCGTGGGGATGGCCGTCACCCAGCCCGGCCACACGTCGAAGTCTGCATCGCCGAAGTCTCTCAGACGTTCCCGGGCCTCGTCGACCGAGCGTCCGGTGATCGCCTGGCGGACGGCTTCGGGGTCGATGGCGCCCACCTGCTGAGCCGAGGCGCGGACCCGGTAGGTGACGGCGGCGCCCTCGGGCTCGCCGGGCTCGATCTCCACCGTGACCGAGTCCCGGACGAGCATGCGATCCGCCCCAACCTGCGCCCGGATCAGCGATTCGGCGAGGTCGCGGACCGCCGTCTCGCGCACCGCCGTGACCGTGCCGGTGGCGCGGTACGTGAGGGTGAACGAGTCGACCTCCTGGCCAACAAGCTCGACGGGATCCTCCACGGGCTCTGGTTCGCTCGACGAGCGGGTCTCGGGCACGATCGTCGTGCCCTGTGGCGCGCGGCCCGGCTCCGACAGCAGCTGCGCGAATCGCGTTTCGATCGCCTGGGTCATGGCATCGGTGGCTGCGCCCACGTCCTCCACCGTGATCAGCCTGGTCTCCGTCCGCTCGCCACCGGTCATGGCGTCGGGATTCGTCACGCGGATGACGACCGCATTGAGATTCGACGGGACCTGGGTCACGGAGCGCGCAGCAACGTTGGCGTCCGGGCCGGGCTCCAGGGCCTCGGCACGGACGTCCCGCGACTGGCACGTGAGGGTCGGGGGATTGCTGCCGCTCAGGCCGGCAACGGGCAGGAACACTGCCTCCGTCGTGGCATACGCGATGCCGCTGGCCGTTCGGGCGCGCGTCCCGGCCCGGATCGTGTAGGAACTGGTGGGGTCACAGTTGCTCCAGCGCAGGACCCCCGAGGCGCTGGTCTCGGTGACCTTGACGCCGGTGGCTGGAAACTCATCACCCGCTTCGAGGTCGAACGTGACGAGCTCGGCGGGCACCACCAGCTTGGCCGGATCGACGTTCGCGGCGAGGGGGTCGGCCGTGATCTGGACGTTGAGCGGCCCGACAGTTTCGGGAACCGACCGGATTGTGACGGTCGCCGTCGGCAGGACCACGTAGGCACCGACACCGCCGACCACGGCGAACACCAGGACGAGCCCGATGAGGACCGCCAGCCAGCGGCGACCGCCGGACTGCCGATCGTCAACCGCAGGCCAATGATCGACCTCGGGGAGTGGTCGCGTGGCGATGGTGCCGCCATCCCAGACCCGGGTCTCTTCGAGGCGCTGCCGACCTTCGACGCTGCTGGGGCCGACGGCTCCGGGTCCCAGAGGGGAGCTGCCATCCCGCGTCCCGGGTGCCCGCGCACCGCCCGCACCGCTCGTGCCCGCCCACCCCTCGTCCGCCGTCGCCGCTCCAGCGGCTATGGCGTTCTCGTACTCGGTGACCGTCGAATAGACGGCCAGCCCGGCCGATGCCGCCAGCGAGCGCGTGCCCGGCTCCGGCGAGACGATCGCAAGCGAGCGGGTCCGGGCCCCGGCTTCGCGAGCCAGCAGCCGAAAGTTGATCCGCGACGTCGACAGACGCGAGCCTGACGGCAGGACCAGAGCGATCCGTTCCGTCCCGGTCGCCCGGATCCGGGCGGCCGCCGAAGTGATCTCGTCGTCGACGTCGAGATAGATGACTGATGGGGCGACGGGGCCGGTCACGTGTGCGCCCAGACCTTCATCGCCCGCAGCGCGCGCCGGAGCAGGACGTCCAGGGGGTCATCGAGGGTCTGGAGCTCGATCGCCTGGAAGGCCAGGCCCATCGGCGTCACGTCCTGCTGGTCGACGAGGAGGCCGGTCGAGTCCGCGATCGAATCGAGATCGGCCGGGGCCATGATCGTGACCTCCGGCGGCCGGCTGAACGGCAGGCGGCGCCACAGCCCGTCGTCGGCCAGCGCGGCCCGCACTTCCGGCAGACGCGATCCGCCGCCGCAGAGGAAGATCCGGCCGGGCAGCAGATCGCCGGCGGCCAGCTCCTCGAGCACCAACTCCACCCCCGCCGACCACACCGCCACGTCATCCCGGACGATCGAGGCGATCTCTTCGTGCCGTTCGACGTCGATGCCCCGGGCATAGTCCACCTTGAGGGACTCCGCGCGGGGAAATGGCAGGTCCAGCCGGTCGGCGAGGGACTTCGTGAAGGCCCGACCGCCGAGGGCGAACATGCGCGTGCCCTCGATGCCGCCGCCCCGCACCAGCGCGACGTCCGTGGTGCCGCCGCCGATGTCGATGAACAGCGCGCCCGCCTGGCGCACCTGCTCGCTGCCCAGAACACGGGAGACGGCGTACGGCTCGGCCACGATCTCGAGCAACTCCAGGTCCAACTGGCTGGCGACACTCTGGAGCGCGCCGAGGTGGACCAGCGGCGCGAACGCATTGAAGATGGAGATCTGGATGTGCCGGCCCTGGAAGCCGATGGGGTTCGTCAGCGGGTAGCCGTCGATCGCGGAGCCGGTGATCGCGGCGTGGACCAGGCGCACGTCCACCTGCGGCAGGCCAGTCTCCCAGGTGATCGCTCGCTCGGCCTGACGGAGGGCCTCGCGCTGGACGCCGTCGATGAGCTTCTGGAGTTCGGCCTCGGTGATGGGTGCCGTCGGCTTCTTGCGTTCCTGCGTGTGGACGGTCGTGAAGCCCTTGACGAGCTCCCCCGCGATGCCGATGACGACCTGGGTCGGCCGGAAGCCGGCCATCTCCTCGGCCTCCTGGAGCGCGACCGAGCAGTTGTCGACCACCGCGGCGATATCGGCCACGGTGCCCGACTGCATGTGCGAGAGACCCTGGCGGCGGCGGCCGACGCCACGGACCGTGCCGTGTGCCGCCCCGTCGATCTCGAACACGAGCGCTTTCGCGAATTCGGTTCCGACGTCGAGCGCGGTGCAGGCCGCGAGCGGCTGGTCCTGGCGCTGCCAGATTCGACGCCAGAAGGTCATCTACCCGCTCGCCTCCAACCGCGTCCCGGCCCGCTCCGCGACGACAGACAGAGCTTCCGCTAGGCCGTCACGACGGCTGCCCTTGCCCTGGGCCATGGCCGGGCGCCCGCCACCGCGTCCATCGATCGGACCGACGGCCGCCTGGATCAGCTCCCCCGCCGAGAGGCCGCGCGCCACCAGGTCGTCGCTGACGGTCACGAAGATCTGCGGCTCCTCGGCGTCGAGCCCGAGGGCGATGATCCCCGACCCGAGGACGTCGCGCACTTCGCGCGCCGCACTCTTGAGGGCGTCGATCGATTCGTACGGCGCCGCCGCGATCACGATCCTGACGCCGGGCGCGATCTCGCGGGCGCCGCCGGCCAGCTCGCGGGGGCGAGGGATGCCGCCCGATGCACCCGCCCGCAGCCGTTTCTTCGCCTCGCGCAACTCCTCCTGGAGCGCCGCGATCCGGTCCGGCACCGCGTCGACGTTCTGGGCGCCGACCTGCTCCGCGATCCGTTCAAGCGCCTGGCTTCGTTCCGCGAGCAGCCGGTCGGCGGCCTCGCCCGTCAGGGCCTCGATCCGGCGCATCCGCGAGCCGATCGACCGTTCGCCGGTGATCACGAACGAGCCGATCTGGCCGCTGGCGCGGCAGTGCGTCCCGCCACAGAGCTCGTGGCTGTAGCCCTCCACGCGGACTGTCCGCACCCGCTCGCCGTACTTCTCGTCGAAGAATGCGTCGGCGCCGGCGGCGACGGCCTCGGCCATCGACATGAAGCTGGGCGTGACCGGCCGGTCCTCGCGCACGACGCGCCGGACCTCGGCCTCGATGGCGCGCTTCTCGTCGTCGGTCAGAGCGCGATCGAGCGGGAAGTCGAAGCGCAGGTAGTCCGGGGTCACCAGGGAGCCCGCCTGGCGGGCCGACTCGCCGACGGTATTGCGCATGGCGCGGTGCAGGACGTGCGTGCCCGTGTGGTTGCGCATCGTGTGCGTGCGCCGCTCGGCGTCCACTTCCGTCGTGACGCTCTCACCGACTCGCAGCCGGCCGTGCAGCCGCCCGCGATGGACGATCAGACCGGCCGGCGCGGTGCCCACGACGCGCTGGGTGTCCTCCACCGTGAACAGGTCGGACCCGCCACCGGCCTCGCGGATGGCCCCGCGGTCGCCGATCTGCCCGCCGCCTTCGGCGTAGAACGGTGTCCGATCCAGCACCACCTCGGCGGCACCGGAACCGGTCAGCTCGTCGTATTCGATGCCGTCGCGCAGGATGGCGAGGATGCGGCCGTCCGCCGTCGTCGTCTCGTAGCCCAGGAACTGCGTGTCACCGGCGCGCCGCGCGATCGACTCGTAGAGCGACTGGAGCTCGGCGTGGCGGCTGAGGGCCGCCCGGGTGCCGGCGCGGCTCCGGTCGCGCTGCTCGGCGAGCGAGTCCTGGAAGCCGGCGAGGTCCACGCGCACGCCGTACTCGGCCGCCAGCTCGATGGTCAGGTCGATCGGGAAGCCGTACGTGTCGTGAAGCCGGAAGGCGACCTCGCCCGGCAGGATCGGCGCGTCGGGCAGCAGGTCCTCGTCGCGACGGCCCACCACACGTTCGGCGGACGTCAGCGGGATCAGCGCCTCCTCGAGGTGGCCGGTTCCGGCCTCCAGCGTCCGGTTGAACTGGCGCTCCTCGCGCTCGATCGCGGCCAGGATCTCGGTCCGGCGCTCCAGCAGGTGCGGATACGCCTCGGCCATCGTCTCGATCACCACCTGTGCCGTCTCGCCGAGGAACGGCTGCGTCCGGCCCAGCAGCCGGCCGTGCCGCACGGCGCGGCGCAGGATCCGCCGCAGGACGTAGCCACGGCCCTCGTTGGAGGGCAGGACCCCGTCCGCTACCAGGAACGTCACCGCCCGGCTGTGGTCCGCGATCACCTGGTAGCTGAACCGCACCTGCTCGAACGCGTCGGGATCGTGGCCCAGCAATTCCCGCATCCGGGCATGAATCGGGGCGAACAGGTCCGTGTCGTAGTTCGACGGCACCTGCTGCACCACGCTGGCAATGCGCTCCAGGCCCATCCCGGTGTCCACGCCCGGCGCCGGCAGCGGCGTCAGGCTCCGGTCCGGGTGGAGCTCGAACTCCATGAACACCAGGTTCCAGACCTCGAGCCACCGCGGGCAGTGCTCGGAGTGGTCCGGCACGCAGTGCGGCCCCTCGGACAGGTGCGCGCCGCGGTCATAGTGCAGTTCCGAGCAGGGTCCGCACGGCCCGATGTCGGCCATGCGCCACCAGTTCTTCTCGTCGCCGGCCGCAAAGTCGCCCCACCGCACCAGGCGCTCGGGCGGCAAGCCGATCTCGTCGCGCCAGACGTCGTGGGCAAGGTCGTCGGTCGTGTAGACGGTCGCCGCCAGCTTCTCGGGCGGGATGCCGAGCTCGCGCGTCAGGAACTCCCACGCCCAGTGGATCGCCTCGCGTTTGAAGTAGTCCCCGAAGCTCCAGTTGCCCAGCATTTCGAACAGGGTGTGGTGGCGCGGGGTCCGCCCCACCTCCTCGAAGTCGTTGTGCTTCCCGGCCACCCGCAGCACGCGCTGGTAGTCCACGGCGCGCGTGTAGGAGCGCTTCTCGGCGCCCGTGAAGACCTCCTTGAACTGGACCATCCCGGAGTTCGTGAACAGGAGGGTCTGGTCGCCGGCCGGCACGAGGCTCGCGGACGGCACGATCGTGTGGCCGCGTTCGGCGAAGAACTGGACGAAGCGGCGGCGGATCTCGTCGCCCGAGAGCCAGTGAATCCGGGAGTCGGTGGTTGGAACGGTCACGGACATCGCCCGAACGGTACCAAAGCGGCCGGTCGTACCCTGTCACGCATGGCCAGGCCGCGGGCACCCAAGCCACCCAAGCCACCCAAGCCGTGGGAGCGCGAGACTCCGGGCCGCTACCGCTCGTCCGACGGGCGATTCGCGATCGACCAGGGAGGTGCCGGCCGCTGGTTCGTGATCGACGAGGGGCAGCACGATGACCTTGGGCTGGCCCGGACGCTCGGCCCGTTCGACACGCTTGACATGGCGAAGGCATCGGCAGACGAGCAGCGGGCGACGCCACCCAGGGAATCGCCGCTACGGACGCGCCTCGCGGTCGCCGCCTCCCGGCCCAAGCTGAAGGCGATCACCGGCGGTCGAGCCGACGGCAGTCACCCCTCCGAGCGCGCCGCGGCCGAACCAGCGCCACCCCCGTTGCAGCCCAAACCGACATGGCTCGATCGCCTGCCCGCTGCCGACCAGCGGCGGGCCCGCGCGTGGATCGGGGCGCTCGAGGGCCTGGGCATCGCCAAGGCCGAGCAGATCGTCCGTCGCGACCTTGAAGGCGGCGTGCCCGCCGTGGCCACAGTCGTCCTGGCCCGCGCGCTGGCTCGCGCTGCCCTGGCTCCTCCGGAGGGACAAGAACTGGCCCGGATCGCCGCACGGCTGGAGCGCGCCGGCGCCAGGGACGAGGACGTGCGCGCCTACGCCGCGCTGGTCGCCGAAGACGTCCTGGAACGGGCATTGGCCGTCCTGAGTGCCCGCGAACGCGATCCGGACGCGCCGTCGCGCCTGCCGGGCTGGCGCCTGGTCGAGGGCGACACCGAAGGCGCGGTCGGTCGCCGGCTGATCCTCTCCGCGGACGAGGTGCTCGGCGCCGGGGATTAGCGCTCCGGGGATTCGCGCTTCGGCGCAATCCCTTTGCCGTCGCGATCCCTGCGCCGCCGAAGGAGCGCGGAGCCCGCGATCGTAGCCCCCACGAAGGCGCCCACCACGAGCCCGCGCAGGAACGTGGACATGCCCTTCGGCTGGCCCAACAGCTGCTCTGACAGGTCCTGGAGCCCCTGCAACGGACCGCGCGGAACGATGGGATCGGGCATCAGATCCGCCTCCGGGCCGGGCCGATCGTCGCGGCGAGCGCCGTCAGCCCGATCCCGACCCACGCTACGACCGACGCGCTGAGGAGCCGGAAGTCGCCGATGCGCAGGATGTCGATGCCCAGGCGGGCGCCGATCGCGTCGCCGGCCCACGCGCCGAGCACCGCGGCGACGACCAGCAGCAGTGCCTGGCCCCCGCCGTGGCCGCGGATCAGCAGGAACAGGGCGGTGTGGAAGACCCCGACGAGCAATGCCAGGACGGGGGCGGGACCGATCGTCACGCGACGCGCGCCACCGGCTCGCGCGCGATCCGGCCGCCGCCCAGGACGACGTCCCCGTCGTAGAAGACGCACGCCTGGCCGGGGGCGGCCGCCCAGACCGATTCCTGGGTGGTGATCCGCCACGCCGTCGCTTCCGGGGTGGGGGCCGCCGTCGCCGAAACCAGCCGGCCGCGATGACGGATCCGGACCTGCGTCTCGAACGGCGCGTCACCCGCAGGCGGCCGACCGTCGACGAAGCTGACGCGCTTCACCACGAAGGCCCGCGTCTCCAGGTCGGCCCGGCGCGCCAGCTGGATCGTGTTCGAGGCCGGGTCGAGGCGACTCACGTAGCGCGGTTCTCCCAACGCAACGCCCAGCCCCTGGCGCTGGCCGATCGTGTAGCCCGCAACGCCTCCATGCTCGCCGATCATCGAGCCATCCACGTCCACCATCGGCCCGGGCTTGGGCGTCCATCCGGCCCGTGTCCGGAGCGCGTCGCGGTAGTCGCCGCCGGGCACGAAGCAGAGCTCCTGGCTCTCGGGCTTGTCGGCCGTCGCGAGACCCAGGCCGCGCGCGATCTCGCGGACCTCCGGCTTGGTCAGCGATCCCAGCGGGAACCGCGCGTGGGCCAACTGGTCCTGGCGCAGGCCGTAGAGGAAGTAGGTCTGGTCCTTCGCCTCGTCGGCGGCCCGAAGGAGCCGGTGCTGCGGCTCGCCGTCGGCGCCGGCCACCGTGTCGCGCCGCGCATAGTGCCCGGTCGCGACCGATTCGCACTCGTGGACGTGGCGCGCCCGGCCCAGCAGGGCGCCGAACTTGACGTAGGTGTTGCAGTCGATGCACGGGCTCGGCGTGCGGCCGTCGAGGTAGGCCGCGATGAACGGCTCGATCACCCCCGCGTCGAACTCGCGCTCGAGGTTGAGAACGTAGAACGGGATCCCGAGACGGGCCGCGACCCGCCGCGCGTCATCCGCCGCGTCGAGCGAGCAGCAGCTGCGGCTGAACTCGGAGTAGCTGTCGGCGGCGTCGTGGAGGCGCATCCAGACGCCGACGACCTCCTCGCCCTGCTCGTGGAGGAGCGCAGCGGCGACCGACGAGTCCACCCCGCCCGACATCGCGACCAGCACACGGCCCATCAGGCGACGGCTCCGATCGTCCCGACCGCCCGCGCGGCGGCCCCGAGCCGCGCCAGCGTGACGGGAATCACCTCGGCGGCGCGGTCCACCTCGTCGTCGGTCGTGGTCCGGCCGAGTGAGACCCGCAGCGCGCCGCGCGCGCTCTCAGCCGGGTAGCCCATCGCGGTCAGGACGTGCGACGGCTCCAGCGATCCGGTCGTGCACGCCGAGCCGACCGATACGGCGATGCCCTCGAGATCCAGGGCCGCCACTCCGTCCGCGCCGTCCACCCCGCTCACCAGCAGCGACAGGAGGCCGGGCAGTCGATCGAGCGGGTGACCGGTCAGCGCGACGCCGGCGATCGCTCCGACTGCTGCCTCGAGGCGTCCGCGGAGTCCGGCGAGCCGCGCCGCCGTGGCCGGCTGCTCGCGAAGCGCCAGGTCCAGGGCGACCGCAAGCCCGACGGCGCCCGCCACGTTCTCGGTGCCGGCCCGCCGGTGGCGCTCCTGCGTTCCGCCGTGCTGCTGGGCGAGAATGTGGGTGCCCTGGCGCAGGAAGAGCAGGCCGCTGCCCTTGGGGCCTTCGAACTTGTGCCCCGAGAACGCGACCAGGTCTGCGCCGAGCCCCTGGAGATCAAGCGGCACGGCCCCGGGCGCCTGCACCGCGTCGACGTGGAGCAGGACGCCGCGCCGGCGCCGGACCCGCTCGGCGATCTGGGCGATGGGCTGGATCGTCCCGACCTCGTTGTTGGCGAGCATCACCGAGACCAGGATGGTCCGATCGGTGAGGGCCGCCTCCACGGCGTCGGGATCCACGAGGCCGGTGGCGTCCACGGGGACTTCGACGATCTCGAATCCGAACTTCTCGAGGTGGGCCAGCGCGTGGCGGACGGCGTGGTGCTCCACCGCGCTGGTCACGATCCGCTGGCCGCGGGATCGGCCGGCCCATGCGGCACCTTTCAGCGCAAGGTTGTTGGACTCCGTGCCCCCGGACGTGAAGACGACCTCCCGTGACTGCACCCCCAGCGCCTGGGCGACGCGATCGTGCGCGTCGTCGAGCGCGGCGCGTGCGCGTCGGCCCGCGGCATGAGGGGACGACGGGTTGCCGTACGTCTCGGTGAGAAGCGGCAGCATCGCTTCGAGGGCTTCGGGCCGCAGCGGCGTGGTTGCCGCGTGGTCCAGGTAGATCACGGCCCGATTGTACGGCCGGCGCCGCGTCACCCGGCCGCAGGGGCCGTGCAGGCCGGTACTCCGAGCCGCCGGGTCGACTGCTACTGTCCGCGCGTGCCCACCCGGTTCACGCCCGAAGTCGCACTCGCCCACCCGGTCGTGAGCGATGCGTCCATCTCGCCCGACGGCGAGCTGATCGCGTTCGTGGTGGCCGCGGCATCCCGGCCGAGCGGCCCGGACTGCCCGAAGTTCGCCCCGTCGGCCATCCACGTGGTTCCGGCGGTTGGCGGTGAAACGCGCCAGCTGACCGTTGGCCGGGCCGACACGACGCCTCGCTGGTCGCCCGACGGGCGCTGGCTCGCCTTTCTCTCGGACCGCCAGAAGGACGGCCAGCGGCAGATCCATCTCCTCCCGCGCGCAGGCGGCGAATCGCGCCAGCTGACGAACGTGCGCGGTGCGATCCCGCTCGCCGCGGGGCGAGCGATGGACCCACTGGCGTGGTTCGCCGACGGACGGCGCCTCGCCTTCCTGATGCAGGAGCCCCTCGATGAGGCGGCCGAGGCGCGCGAGAAGGCCGGCGACGATCCGGTCGTGTTCGAGGAGCGGCCGCGCCGGGTGCGCGTCTGGTCGGCGGACGTGGCGACGGGCATCGTCGAGCCGATCTCGCCGCCGGGCCTGCAGGTCTGGGAGTTCACCCTCTCCCCGGACGGGACCCGGGTTGGCGCCGTCGCGTCGGATCAGCCCTACGAATGGGACTGGTACGACGCCCGCGTCGTCGCCTTCGACGTCGGCGGCGCGGAGTTGACCGTGCTGCACCGTTCCTGGCGCCAGGTCTCGAAGCCAGCGTGGTCCCCCGACGGCCGGACGCTCGCGTTCCTGACGTCGAACCTGAGCGACCGCGGCATCGACGCGGGGGAGATCCGCCTGGTCGGGCCCGAGGCTGGCGACGCTCGCGCGCCCGCCGGCGGCACCGACGTGACCGACATCGGCGCGTCGTTCCTGGCGGACGGACGCCTGCTGACGCTTGTGAATGTGCATGGCGGCACGGGCCTGAGCGTGATCGACCCGGCGACCGGCGACCGTCGCTGGCTCTGGTCGGAGCGCCGGACGACGAACAGCGTGACACGGGCCTCGCTGCCCGATGGCCGGACACGCTTCGCCGCCGTGATCGACGACCTCGAGACGCCACCGGAGGTCCACGTCGGCGAACTGGTCGGCGACGAGGTCGCCTGGCGACGCCTGACGGCGATCCACGAAGCGTGGCGCGACGTCATCCGGGGCGACGCGCGCGAGGTCACCTGGGCCGGTGAGAACGGACTGCCGATGCAGGGCTACCTGTTCCTGCCACCGGGCCACCGCGGCGGACGCCTGCCCCTGGTCACGATCGTCCACGGCGGCCCGACCGGATGCGTGCGCTTCGAATACCAGTACGGCGCGCGCTGGATCCGTCCACTGGCCGACGCGAAGCTGGCGGTCTTCGTTCCCAACTTCCGCGGGTCGACCGGCTTCGGCCTGGAGTTCGCTGAGGCCAACATCGGCGACATGGGCGGGGCGGACCTCGCGGATATCCTGCTGGGCATCGACCGGCTGGTGGCCGACGGCATCGCCGACTCGGACCGCCTCGGGATCGCGGGCTGGAGCTACGGCGGCTTCATGACCGCCTGGGCAATCACGCAGACCGACCGGTTCAAGGCCGCCATGGCCGGCGCCGGGATCAGCGACTGGCGGTCATTCCACGGGCGCTCCTATCTGCACCGGTGGGACCGGCTCCACTACGGCAACTCCGACCCGTACGACCCGGCGAGCAACCACACCCGGTTCTCGCCGCTGACCCAGATCCGGAACGCACGGACGCCGACCCTGATCCTCCATGGCGAGCAGGACTGGGACGTCCCGGTCGAGCAGGCGTACATCCTCCACCGAGCGCTCAAGGATCTGGGCGTGGAGACGCGGCTGGTGGTCTACCCGCGCGAGGCGCACGGCGTCACCGAGTCTGCCCACCGGCTGGACCTGCTGACGCGCCTGCGCGACTGGTTCGTGGAGCGCCTGACGGACTGACGGGACGGAGGGCCGCCTGGTTGGCTCCTTCTGGTTGGCTCCTTCCCTGAGCGCGTGGGCTGCTGGTGGTCATTCCACGCACAGCGCGGTCGACAAGGTTCGTGCCGGGCGCTGACACACCGCCTCGCGGGCCTCTTCGCTCGCCGATTGGCGCGTGACGTGATCACGGCGCCCGGCAAGCGGCCCGGAACCCGGGGTCACCCTTCCGTTATCGGGAGCACCTGTGCGCGGAGCGACCACCACGAGCACATCGACGGACCGAAGCGGCACAGCATGCGGCGCAGCCGCAGTCAGCCGGTCCCGGCGCGCTCCGAAGCTCGCCGAAGGTCCTCTTCCCGTCCCCGTTCGCGGCGCCGGTCGTGTTGGGACAGCATCCGCTTGCGCAGCCGGATCGTCCTGGGGGTCACCTCGACCAGTTCGTCCCCGGCAATGAACTCGATCGCGGACTCCAGCGTCAGGGATCGCGGTGGCGTGAGCCGGAGCGCCTCGTCGTGGGCGTGGGTGCGGATGTTGGTGAGCTTCTTCTCCTTGGTGGCATTGACGTCGAGGTCGCCCGAGCGGCTGTTCTCGCCGATGACCATGCCCTCGTAGACGTCAACGCCCGACCCGATGAACAGCTCGGCGCGCTCCTGGAGGTTGAACAGGCCGTACGCGTTGGAGGTGCCGGCACGATCGGCGACCAGGACGCCGTTGGTGCGATGCGTGACCTCGCCCGCCCACGGCCCGTAGCCCTCGCCAATCTGGTGCAGCAGCGCGGTGCCGCGGGTGTCGGTCAGCAGCTGGCCGCGATACCCGATCAGCCCGCGCACGGGGATCACGAACTCCATCCGGACGCGGTTGTCCTGGTCGGTCGACATCTGCTCCAGGCGGGCCTTGCGGCCGGCGAGCGCTTGCTGGGCCTGGCCGATGTAGTCGGGCGGGATGTCCACCGTGATCCGCTCGTACGGCTCCTGGACCTGGCCGTCCACGGTGTGCAGGAGCACCTCCGGACGCGACACGGTGAGCTCGAAGCCCTCGCGGCGCATCTGCTCGATGAGCACCGCCAGCTGGAGCTCTCCCCTGCCTCGCACCTCGTAGGTGTCGCCGGACTCGGTGGGCAGGACCTGGATCGCCACGTTACCCAGCACCTCGCGGTCGAGGCGGGCCTTGATCTGGCGACTCGTCAGCAGGGTGCCGTCGCGCCCGGCCAGGGGCGAGGTGTTGACCCCGAAGGTCATGCGCAGCGTCGGCTCGTCGACGTCCAGGCGCGGCAGCGGCCGCGGGTCGGCGGGGTCAGTCAGCGTGTCGCCGATCGTCACATCGGGCAGCCCGGCCACGGCCACGATGTCGCCAGGACCCGCCTCGGTGATGTCCACCCGCTCGATGCCGTGGGCGGTGGTGAGGCTCGTGACCGTGCCGAAAAGGGTGACCGTCCGCCCGGGCTCGACAGTGCCTGCCGTATCGTCGGCCTCGTCGCGGACCACCACGATGCGCTGTCCGGTCCGGATCTTCCCGTTCCAGAGCCGCCCGACCGCCATCCGGCCCACGTACTCGTTGGCCATCAGGTTCGTAACGAGCATCTGCAGCGGGTGGCCCGGTTCGTACGTCGGCGCGGGGGTGACGCGCACGAGGACGTCGAGCAGCGGCCGCAGGTCCGTCCCCGGCGCGTCGAGCGACGCGGTCGCGGTGCCGGCCTTGGCGTTGGTGTAGAGCACCGGGAACTCGATCTGGTGCTCGTCGGCGCCGAGGTCGATGAACAGCTCGTAGACGGCGTCGAGGACCTCGGCCGGGCGCGCGTCGCCGCGGTCGATCTTGTTGATGACCACGACCACCGGCAGCCGGCGCGCCATCGCCTTCTGGAGCACGTACCGGGTCTGCGGCAGCGGGCCCTCCGCGGCGTCGACCAGGAGCAGGGCCGAGTCCACCATCAGCAGCGACCGCTCCACCTCGCCACCGAAGTCGGCGTGGCCCGGCGTGTCGACGATGTTGAGGCGGACGCCGCCGTAGTCGATCGTGGTCTGCTTGGCGAGGATCGTGATGCCCTTCTCGCGCTCCAGGTCGCCTGAGTCCAACACGCGGTCCACCACCTGCTGGTTGGCACGGAAGGCGCCGGTCTGACGCAGCAGGGCGTCGACCAGCGTGGTCTTGCCGTGGTCGACATGGGCAACGATGGCGAGGTTGCGCAGGTCGGCGCGCGCGGCGATGGGGCGCGCGGGGGTGGACGCAGCGGCGGCTGCGGAGGCGGACGCGGGAGCGGTCGGGGCAGTCACGGCCGGGCATTGTCCCACGGGCCGCGCTGGAACCCCTCGCGGATGATCGGCCCCGGATTCCTCTCAGCCATCAGTGCCCGCGATGGTAGACAGGACCCGGATGGCGGCTGCGGGCGCCGGAGCTGCGATTCGTGCGTGGATCGAAATGGGTGCGCCCATCGGACGCGCGCCGTGGCCGTCTACGATCGCCCCCAATGATGCCTGAACCTGGTGACGCGGCCGGGGTCGGATCATGGGCCCCAGACATGGT
>Ga0194132_10006124_pt1 | contig 18906 bp, 16 predicted proteins | sample TA2KigOf80mmetaG_FD_148612 | JGI IMG/M metagenome (GOLD analysis project Ga0194132, IMG submission 148612) | Freshwater microbial communities from Lake Tanganyika, Tanzania - TA2015054 Kigoma Offshore 80m | ecosystem: Environmental > Aquatic > Freshwater > Lake | place: Tanzania: Lake...
GTCGAGCACCTCCGGTCTCGACCAGCGCTTGTCGAGGTTGTAGCCGACATTTGCCGATCCTCCTGCGCATCAAGGAATGTCCGGGCGACCGGAACGAATCGCCCAGCTTCATCGAATTTCGCGACGCCCTCTGGTCTAGAACCCGCCATGCCTCCAAACAGTTGAAGACACTCGACTCTTATTGATATCGTATAATGGTGCCCTCACCCTGGGCACTCCCACCTCATCCCACTCTCCCCTGGAGGACATCCTCGAATGGAATCTCTGATTCGGCGCGCTCTGCCTTGCGTGCTGACCCTGTTGCTTGCGGCGATCCTGTCTTTTTCGCTCGCTACACCCGCTCTGGCGCAGGAAGAAGGCTGCCACGGCGAAGCCTGCCTGAAGATCCCGGATCTCAACCAAGCCACTTTCTTTGACGGCATCGGCGGCCGCTCGCTGCTCATGGTGGGAATTCTGGTCTCCTTCCTCGGACTCGGCTTCGGTCTGGCGATCTACAAGCAGCTTCAGGCTATGCCGGTCCATTCCTCCATGCGGGAGATCTCCGAGCTCATCTACGAGACCTGCAAGACCTACCTTCAGACGCAAGGCAAGTTCCTGCTGATCCTCGAGATCTTCATCGGGGCGATCATCGTCGTCTACTTCGGATTCCTCCAGCACTTCGAATTCATCCGGGTGCTGATCATCCTCGCGTTCAGCCTGGTGGGCATTGCCGGGTCCTACGGTGTCGCCTGGTTCGGCATCCGCGTCAACACGTTTGCCAACTCGCGCGCCGCTTTCGCCGCCCTCCGCGGGAAGCCGTACCCCTGCTACGCGATCCCGCTCAAGGCGGGCATGAGCATCGGCATGCTCCTGATCTCGGTCGAGCTGCTGCTGATGCTGTTCATCCTGCTGTTCATCCCCGGTGACTACGCCGGACCCTGCTTTATCGGATTCGCCATCGGCGAGTCGCTCGGCGCAGCGGCCCTTCGCGTCGCAGGCGGCATCTTCACCAAGATCGCCGACATCGGCGCCGACCTCATGAAGATCGTCTTCAAGATCAAGGAAGACGACGCCCGCAACCCCGGCGTCATCGCAGACTGCACCGGCGACAACGCAGGTGACTCAGTCGGACCCTCGGCCGACGGCTTTGAAACCTACGGCGTCACCGGCGTGGCCCTGATCAGCTTCATCCTGCTCGCCGTCAAGGATCCGCTCGTCCAGGTCCAACTGCTGATCTGGATCTTCGTCATGCGCGTCATGATGGTGATCGCCTCGGCCGCGTCCTACTTCATCAATGAGATGATCGCCAAGAGCAAGTACCAGGACGCCAGCCATATGAACTACGAGCACCCGCTCACCTTCCTCGTGGTGCTGACTTCGGCCGTCTCCGTGGTGCTCACCTACGTGGTGAGCGCGGTCATGATTCCCAATCTCGCCAACGACAGTTCCTTGTGGTGGAAGCTCTCTACGATTATCACCTGCGGAACTCTCGCCGGCGCCATCATCCCCGAGCTCGTGAAGGTCTTCACTTCGGTCGATTCCCGCCACGTGCGCGAAGTGGTCACCAGCTCGCGCGAAGGCGGACCCTCGCTCAACATCCTCTCCGGATTCGTCGCGGGCAACTTCAGCGCCTTTTGGCTCGGCCTGGCCGTGCTTCTCCTCATGGGGGCCGCCTCCTACGTGGCGACGATGTTCCCGCCCAACATCATGCTCGCGCCCGCGGTATTCGCCTTCGGACTGGTGGCGTTCGGATTCCTCGGCATGGGTCCGGTGACGATCGCGGTCGACTCCTACGGCCCGGTGACCGACAACGCGCAGTCCGTTTACGAGCTGAGCATGATCGAGTCGATTCCCGGCGTCGAGAAACAAATCAAGAAGGATTTCGGATTCGAGCCCCAGTTCGAGGCTGCCAAGCAGCACCTGGAGGAGAACGACGGCGCGGGCAATACCTTCAAAGCGACCGCCAAGCCTGTCCTCATCGGTACCGCCGTGGTGGGCGCAACGACGATGATCTTCTCGATTATCGTGTCGCTCACCGGAGGGCTCAAGGCGGACATGGTATCAAACCTGTCGATCCTCTACCCGCCGTTCCTGCTCGGACTCATCGCGGGTGGCGCGGTCATCTACTGGTTCACCGGCGCCTCCACCCAGGCCGTGACCACGGGCGCATACCGCGCGGTCGAGTTCATCAAGGCCAACATCAAGCTCGAAGGTGTCGAGAAGGCCTCGGTCGAAGACTCCAAGAAGGTCGTCGAGATCTGTACCCAGTACGCCCAGAAGGGCATGTTCAACATCTTCCTGACCGTGTTCTTCGCGACCCTTGCTTTTGCGTTCTTCGAGCCGTTCTTCTTTATCGGATACCTGATCTCGATCGCCCTGTTCGGGCTCTATCAGGCGATTTTCATGGCCAACGCGGGCGGCGCGTGGGACAACGCGAAGAAGATCGTCGAGACCGAGTTGAAGGCCAAGGGTACGGATCTCCATGCGGCCACCGTCGTCGGCGACACGGTCGGCGACCCGTTCAAGGACACCTCCTCCGTCGCCCTGAATCCGATCATCAAGTTCACCACGCTGTTCGGACTGCTGGCGGTCGAACTCGCCGTGTCGCTCGCCAAGGGCCAGGCCGGCCTGACCACCGGACTATCGCTGGTCTTCTTCGTGCTGGCGCTCGTGTTCGTCCACAGATCCTTCTACGGAATGCGGATCGAAAAGTAGCCCGTTATTCCCGCTTCCGCTCGCACCTGCAGCAATCGCTGCAGCGCGAGCATTTCCCGCACAAGTGGTTCCGGCACGCATCTTTGGTGCAGTAGACGCAGATGGTCTCGCTCGATTCCTCGCAGATCGAGCAGGTGAACGTATAGGAAGCGGTTTGTACCGGGGTCATTTTGCCTTTGGCGCGGCGGGCTTGGGCGGCTGCGGGCGCTCGCGCAGGATCGTGTCGCGGCAGCGTTGCGCTTCACGGTCCATGATCTTGAGCTCCTGCTCGCGTGTCGATACCAGCTCCATGAGGTAGGTCCGCAACTGCGTTCGCGTGTTTTCGGTCTGGGCCAGGGTGTCGAGCAACGAATCGGCCAGGTCGGGATTCTGGTACTTGCGGGCTCCGTTGCCAAGGGAGTTCATCAGGCTTTCGAGCGACTGCAGCCGGAAATAGAGATCGAGCAGAGGAGTCATCCGCTCGGGATCGGTCTCAAGCTCGCGGATCTGGGCCGTCAACTGCGAGACCTCATCCCGCAGGTTCTGGTGAATCGACTTGTAGGCCGCCGGTGCACCTTTGTTCGTCCAATCCGCGGGCCTCACCTGTTCGATCACCGGCCGGAGCCGCGCCGTGCCCTCGGCGAGCGACCGCAGCACCGGGCGGATTCCCCACGTGGGCGTGACCCCGCCGGGCTGTTGCGCGAACGCGGCGAGAGCGGCACCCAACAACAAGATCCGCACGGGGTTACTGCGGTGGCGGTGGGGGAGGCGTTCCGGGCGGGGGCGCTGAGCCGCCGTCCTGGCCTCCGCCGGCCGTGTCGCCCACGGGTCCGCGCGATCCTGGAATCTGAGGTCCGCCGCCGGCGCCACCTCCGCCGCGCTGCTGCCAGAGTGCGGTGTCGAGCGCGTCCAAGGCGGCACGCGCGAGACGTCCGAAGATCGCTCCCCGGTCCACGCGGGCGCGGGCGAGCGGTGCATTCTTCGTGACCCGCAGGGTGTCGCCGTCGCGGAGCACGCGGGGCCGTTCATTGAAGAACATCACGTGCCGCACCGCGACCTCGCCTTCCTGTACCGTCACTTCGGTCGTATCGTCTTCCTCAACCTTGACGTCGAAGGTGGTGCCGCGCACCGAGATCACCGCCGTCGGCGTGCTGATACTGGTGTTGTTCGGCAGTCCGCCCCAGCGCTGGATGTGGACCTTGATGGTCCCCAGAATCACGTCGATCAGGTTGGTGATGCTGAAGTCGTTCCGGAACGCGACCCGTGAGTTCGGGTACACCGTAAAGGTGCTGCCGTCGTTCACCTGGAACTCCGCCGCTCCGTCAGGACCCGTGACGATCACTTCTTTCGGGTTCACCGTGTCGCCCACGCTCAGCGCCCATGGCAGGCTCCCGCGCATCACCGACACCCGGCCCTGGATCGACATCGCCTTCGCCGCAACGTTCGCCGGACGCTCCCCCGGTCCGGGAACCTGAGCCAGGCACACCCCCGCCAGGGCGGCGGCAAGCGCAGCCAAGCGGAACAGCCTCGACTCGAACGGACGCTTCATGAGGAAACTATCGCTCAGACCTCAGTCTACATCAAAATTGCAGTGCAATTTTAGGTCCGGGTGCGGTTCGCGGTTGCCGCCCTAGGGTTTTCAGCCACTTTAACCGATTTGAGACTGTGAGCGTCCGGTAGAATGGACTCATACATGTGTCGTGCCGCCACACTCCGGAGGTCCAGTGCCCTGCTGGCTCTGGCCGTGCGCCTGCACGCCCAGGAAGTCGAATGGCGCCAGGTAGGCCCACTGGTTGTGGACTCGGGCCTCGCGGGTCCAGCCGGGGGACCGGTGAGGCGAGTGTGGTACTCGCCCGATGGCGCGATCCTGCACGCTCTGCTTGCGAACGGCAAGGCCCTTCAAACCAATGACTTCGAAACTTGGCTGCCATCCGCGGCACAGCCTCCCGCGGCACAGGCGATACGTATCCAGCCAAGCCAGGTGAGCTTCCGCGGGAAATCCCTGCTGGGCGGGGATCTGGCCGACGCCGCCGTGTCTCCGCGCGATGGTGAAGAGCTGGCCGTGGCCACGGCTTCAGGTGTATGGCGAAGTCTTGACGGCGGCGGATCCTGGGCTGGGCTGAACGACACACTGCCAAATTTACCTGGGGAAAAAATACTCACCGCCGGGAAACAAGTGAAAATTCTGGCTTCGACCGGTGCTACGCTGGCCTGGGATCCGGCCAACCGCGGCGGCTGGAGCCCGGCGAGCCACGACGACCGGGCACGCGAGGAACTGATCCGGCGGCTGAGCCAGGGACTCACCGAACCGTTGAGCACGGCGGTTGAAGTGGATGCGCGCACGGCGATCGTGGCCATCCGCGACCGGATCCTGAGAACCTCGAACGGAGGGCTGTTCTGGGACGATGCCACGTCGAACCTGATCGCTGGCGCAGTCCACGGAGTGGCAGCCGATCTCGAGTCCGGGGCGATCTACGCCGCCACGGCCAACGGCCTGTGGGTGACCTATGCCGACCTGCGGGCGGCCGGACCCGCCGGCCAATGGACCCGTGTCGGCGGCAACCTCCCCGTGGCTCCGGTGCTCGATGTCCGGCTGGATGATCCCGGCAATCAGATCTACGTGTTGACGGAAGGCTACGGAGTCCACGCCGCGATGGCGCCGCACCGGTTCCGCGATCCCCGCGTGGTCAACGCGCTCGACCGCTCGGCCCGGGCGGCAGCGCCCGGATCGCTGTTGTCCGTACTCGGCGCCAAGCTGACGTCGGCACGCTCGGGGAGCGTCGAATTTCCAATCCTCGCGGCATCACCTGCCGAGACCCAGTTCCAGGTCCCATTCGGCGTGACCGGCACTTCGCTGTCGCTGGCCCTGACCGACGAACGGGCCCGGCGCCGTGAGGTCCAGGTCCCGTTGCGCACGGCCTCGCCGGCGATTTTTCTCGACCAGGACGGCGCACCCATGATCCTGGACGCCGACCGGGGCGTGCTGGTGGATCCTGGTGTAGCAGTGCATGCCGGGTCGCGGATCCAGATTCTGGCCACAGGCCTCGGGCGAGTGACGCCGGACTGGCCTACAGGGCTGCCCGCGCCCGCGACCAACTCTCCCCGCGTGAACGCGCCGGTGCGTGTGCTGATTGACCGGGTACCGGCCGCCGTGACGCGCGCCACGCTCGCGCCCGGCTACGTCGGATTCTATTTGATTGAGGTCCGGATTCCGGATGTGGTCAACAACGGTCCGGCGGAACTCTACATTGAGGCTGGCGGCCAGCAGAGCGGCCGCGTCACGCTGCAACTGGTCCAGTAACGGTTAGCCGTCGGCGAGCTTCTTGCCCTGCTCGAAAATGTCGGCGGCTTCGTCGGCGATCTTCCGGCCCCGGTCAAACAGTTCGCGTCCGCGTTCGGCCAGCTCATGGCCGCGCTCCTCCAGAATGTCCCGTCCTTCGCGCGCCTTGCGCTGGATCATGCCTCGGGTTTCCTCGCCGCTTTGCGGCGCGAACAGCAGCGCGATGGTCGCCCCCAAGGCCGCGCCCGCGACGAACCAGATTAATCTCGAATCTTCGTTGTCTGCCATAACCACATTGTAGCGGCTCAGTAGCCGACTCGCTTGTCGACGATGTTTTCGAGCGGCTCACCGGTCCGGAAGCGCTCGAAGTTCTCGATGAAGAACTCCATCGCGTTGTCGGTCCAGCCGGGGGTGTGGTCGGCGGAGTGCGGCGAAAGCAGTACGTTGTCCAGTTCCCAGAACGGATGGCCTTCAGGCAGCGGCTCTTTGTCGAAAACGTCGAGGACCGCGCCACGGATCCGCTTCTCCCGCAGCACCTCGACCAGCGCAGCCTCATCGATAACCGGACCCCGGCCGACGTTAATGAGCACCGCGCTTGGCTTCATCGCGGCGAGCTCGGCGGCGCCGAGCAGTCCTCGCGTGCCCGGGGCGTTGGGACTGCATACGGCGACGAAATCCGACGCCGAGAGCATTTCCTTGAGCCCGCCGGGCCCATACACCTGGTCGACGAGAGGATCCCCCTGCGACATCCCGGGACGGCGCCGCAGCGCGAGCACCCGCATCCCGAACGCCTTGGCCAAATGCGCGCAGGCTTGGCCAATCGACCCGTAACTGACGATGCCAAGGGTCTTTCCGTGAAGCTCCCACACTTCATCGATGTTCACCCAACGGCCTTCGCTCTTCTGCTGGTTCATGAGCGCGACCTTCTTGTCGAAGTACAGCATCCCGCAAAACGCGAATTCGGCCAGGGAGCGGCTGAAAACCCCCTTGCCATTCGTCAGCGGGACGCCGCTTTCGATCAGCTCGGGGAATAGCGAGTTCTCGACACCCGCCGAGAACGAATGAACCCACATCAGGTTCGGGCACATCATCCACACCTCGCGCAATAGCGCGGCGGGCAGCATCAGGTTCATGAGGACCGTGGCCTCGGGGGCAGCATCCCGGAACATGTCCACCTGGTTCCCCACCACGATGCGGGTCTCGGCGGGCAGCTTTTCGAGCAGCCGCAGGCAGGATTGGTTAGGCTTGGAGACGACAAGCAGAGTAATGGGCTTCATTGGACCTGACGCATAGTGTACCTTGCGCGCGGCCATCGCTGTGCGGGAAACTGGCATTGTGGCCGGCCGTTGTACCTGTGGTGCGCAACTCTACGAGGACTCGCTCTTTTGCCACCGCTGTGGCAAGCCGCAACGCGAGCTGACTCCAGTGGAGGAATCGCACGAACCGCCCCCGCTGCCCCAGCAGCCGCTTTACGTTCCGGATCCGTCGATGCGGCCGGTGCCGGTTTCTGACGTCGGCTTCGGCGATCGCAACGCGCTCCGGACCGCGATGCTCGCCGCCGCCATCACCACGCTGCTCATGACGGTCCGGCTGCCATTGGACGCGTTCTTCAAGATCGTGTGGCTGCTCTCGGCCGGATTCCTCGCGGTATACCTCTATCAAAAGCGTACCGGGCAGCCAGTCACGCTGCGGACCGGAGTGCGGCTCGGCTGGCTCACGGGGCTGTTCTGCTTCATGATTCTGCTGGTATTGATGGTGGCCTCGGCCGTGGCCGTGTGGAACAGCGCAGCGTTCGCTGAAGAGCTGCGGCGCCAGCTTCAGGCCAGCGCGCAGCCTGGTGTCGACATCGAGGATCTGATGCGGTTCATCGAATCGCCCACCGGAATGGGCGTGATGATGCTGTCGATATTGGTGGTGGCGTTTCTCTTCTTCACCGGTCTTCCGATGCTTGGAGGGGCGCTGGGCGCGAAGGTGCTCGAGAAGGAGTGAAGCGCTTCACCACCCACACGCCGGTGAAGATGATCAGCAGGGCAATCGTCTCATTGAGACCGAACAGCTCGCGGTAGAACATCCACCCCAGCGCGGCGGCGACCAGCGGATTCACGTACGTGTAGAGCGACACCACCGCCACGGGCAAGTGATCGAGCGCGTAGAGATAAGCACTGTAGCCGACGACCGACCCGAACGTGGCCAGGTACAGCATCGCGCCCGTTCCGCGCGCATTCCACTGCACCGGCTCGTTGGCCGCCAGCGCCGGACCCAGGAACACCAGGCCCGTGGCGAACTGCTGCACGGCCCCATTGACGATCGAATGCGCCTTGGTCGGATAGCGCATCTGGTAGATGGACCCGAAGCTCCAACTGATCGAGCCAAGCTGCAGGATCACGAATCCCTGCCAGGCATGTCCACTGAGTCCCTTCTCGATCAGGTCAGGGATGAACAGCAGTGCCGCGCCGCAGAATCCCGTGAGCATCCCGGCCACGGTTGGCGCTCTCAGCTTCTCGCCACCGGGAATGATCGCCTCCATCCCCGCCAGCCAGAACGGCGAGACGGCGATGAACAGCGCGGCGAGGCTGCTGGGAATCCGCTGTTCGGCGTAGACCAGGCAGCCGTTGCCAACCCCCAAAATCAAAAGCCCCGTGACGCAAGTGACGAGCAGCTCGCGCCCACGGGGCAGATACAAACCCTTCCACCAGACCGCCGCGAGCATCACACTGCCCGAAAGCAGGAAGCGCGCGGCGACCAGAGTCAGCGGTGGGAACGATTCGAGCGCCATCTTGATTCCCAGGTACGTGGTGCCCCAGAAGAAGCACACCGCGGCGAGGGCAAGATAGGCTTTCAGTCCCCGCTCTCCTTTACGCTTTGGCTCCGGTCTTCATCTTGTCTCGCAACTCCTTCAGGACAGCCTTGCGGCTGAGCTTGATCTTGTTGCCTTCGAGGGCGAGGACCTTCACCTGGATCTGGTCGCCTTCCTTGAGTTCGTCCTTCACCTGCTTGATGCGGGTCTCGGAGATCTCGCTGATGTGCAGCAGTCCGTCGGTGCCCGGGAAGATCTCGACGAATGCGCCGAAATCAACGATGCGCACCACCTTGCCCAAGTACACCTTGCCGATCTCGGCCACGGCGCAGATGTCATTGATCCGCTGCAGGGCGCGGCTGGCCGAATCGCCATCGGTGGCAAACACGTTCACGGTTCCGTCGTCGGAGACGTCGATCTTGACGCCAGTTTCGTCGATGATCGAACGGATCATCTTGCCGCCCGGCCCGATGAGCTCGCGGATCTTGTCGACCGGAATGGTGACGGTGTGGATGCGCGGAGCAGTGGGGGAGAGCTCCTTGCGCGGCTCGGCGAGGGTGGCGACCATCTTGTCGAGGATTTCCAGACGCGCGCGCCGGGCCTGTTCAAGGGCTTCCGTCATGATGGCCGTGGTCACGTTCGGGACCTTGATGTCCATCTGCAGGGCGGTGATGCCCTCGCGGGTACCGGCGACTTTGAAGTCCATGTCCCCATAGTGGTCCTCGGCGCCCGCGATGTCAGTGAGGATCGCGTAGCTGTCGCCTTCCTTGACCAGTCCCATGGCGATGCCCGCGACCGGAGCCGAGATCGGCACGCCCGCGTCCATCAGGCTCAGCGTTCCGCCGCAGACCGAAGCCATTGAACTCGAACCGTTGGATTCGAGAATGTCGCTCACGATGCGTAGCGTGTAAGGGAAGGACTTCTCGTCCGGGATCACCGCCGAGAGGGCGCGTTCAGCGAGCGCTCCGTGTCCGATCTCGCGGCGGCCGGGACTGCGCAGGAACGCCACTTCGCCAACCGAGAACGGCGGGAAGTTGTAATGGAGCATGAAGCGCTTTTCGGTCTCGCCGGAGGGATCCAGCAGCTCGATGCGTTGGGCGTCTTCCTTGGTGCCGAGCGTGGTGGTGACCAGCGCCTGCGTTTCACCACGGGTGAACAGGCCGGATCCGTGCGTCCGGGGCAGCAGGCCTACTTCGCAATCGATTTGGCGGATCTCGTCGAACGCCCGTCCATCGGGGCGGTGGCGCTTCTGCAGCATCTCGTCGCGGAAGATGCGCTCCTTGAGGCGGTCGAACAGTCCGCCCGCTTCCGCCTTCTGTTCCTCGGGAACGGACTCGATGGCCCTCGCCTTCTGCTGATCGACGCGCTTGTAGCTTTCGAGCTTGGCGTGCTTCTTGGTGTCGAGTGCGTCGGTGAGGTCGGAGCGGACGAGGGCTTCAATCTGGCCGTACAATTCTTCGTTGACCGGGGCGGCCACGAATTCGCGCTTCGTTTTGCCAGCCTTTTCGGCAAGCTGCCGGATTCCGGCAATCAGGATCTTGCAACACTGGTGGCCGAACTCGATACACTTGACGACGCTCGCCTCGCTGACGCCGCGTCCGCCGGCTTCGACCATGACGATGCCGGATTCGGTGCCCGCAACGACGATCGAGAATTCGGCTTCGCGCTGCTCATCATAGGTGGGGTTGGCGATCAGCTTTCCGCCCACGAGGCCCACCCGGAGTCCAGCGAGTGCGTGGTGGAACGGGACGTCGGAAATCGCCAACGCGGCGGCGGTTCCGGCGATGGCGAGCGGCGCGGGGTCGTTCTTGGGATCCGCCGACAGCACCATGGCGATGATCTGGGTGTCGCACAGGAAGCCTTCGGGGAACAGCGGGCGGATCGGGCGGTCGATGATGCGGCTGGTGAGGATCTCTTTTTCCGAGGGGCGTCCTTCGCGCTTGATGAATCCGCCGGGGAATTTTCCAGCGGCGTAGGTGTACTCGCGGTAGTCGACCGTGAGGGGGAAAAATCCGGCGCCGGGTCTTGGGTTCTCATTGGCGCAGGCGGTGACCAGCACGTGGCTCTCACCGGACTTGACAACGACTGATCCACCGGCCTGCTTGGCCAGCTTGCCGGTCTCGAATGTGATTTCGCGGCCGTACAAATCGACCGTGACAGAATGTACCATTGAACTCTCCTTGATTCCTGATCAAGGGAGGACTGCGGAGTGGGACCCCGGCGCGGGAAGCCTCTTCAGCGAGTAGGCTTAGCGGCGGATGCCGAGCTTTTCGATCAGCGTCTTGTAGCGTTCGGGACTGTGGCGCTTCAGATAGTTCAACAGCCGCCGCCGCCGCGCAACCATGAGCAAGAGTCCCCGCCGGGAGTGGTGGTCCTTCTTGTTGGTTTTAAAATGCTCGGTCAACTGCTGGATGCGAGTGCTGAGGAGGGCCACCTGGACTTCTGGCGAACCGACATCGGTCTCGTGGGTGCGATATTTGTTGATTACCTGCGAACGAACTTCAGCCGCCAGTGCCATTTTAAACTACGAACTCCTCGTCTTCCTTTAATGTCAGATTATTGTTCCATTACAGGATAGCACATCTACCGCGACCGGTCGTCTTTCCTGGTGAGGGCCACTGCCGCCGCAGCTCCGCCGCCTCCCGCTACGGCAAGCACGATACCAACCTTGGTCCCCGCCGACACCCCGCTGGTAGACCGCGGCTTTGGAGCCGGCGCAGCCGGCGATCCCTTTCGTGGCGGAGCCACTGCATCCGCACCAATCTGCTTGGCGACGTCGGCGCAGCCGCCCTGCTCGACACGCGTCAACGTCGTGACCTCGACAATTTGGGCACCCGAGGTACCGGGACGCGCGGATCCGTTGGCTTGGACGCGATTCCCTACCTCGCCTGCCAGATCCACGCCCGCGGGCCGCAGCTCCACTTCCATCCGCGTGGTCTGATCGAAGATGACAAACCGGCCGCCTTTGCGCAACAGACATCCGACGAAACTCGATGGGAGCTGGGTTCCCTGCTGCGGCTCGAACTCGAGCGCCGAACCCGCGTCGACATTGGCGATCAGCATTCCCATGGATCCACGCACCTGGACGCGGCCGGCGCTCGGCGCCACCTGGACACTGCGCGGCCCCCGCATCGCGATCGTGGCCCGGGTTCCCTCCGCTCCGGACATCAGCAGGCTCACCGCCTCCACCCGGAGTCCGGCGGCGGAGTTGACGTCGATCGCTCCCTTGTCCAGTACCACCCGGCCCGAGTACACCTTGACTTGCGCGCCGGGGCTGAGAGACATGCGCCCGCCTCCGGTCAGCGAAAGCGAGGCGCCATCCCGCGACTCGATCACCGCGCCCTCTGCCAGTGTCGCCGTGCCGCGCACCTGCACTCCGTTGAGGACAAAGGCGCCGTTGGACACAGCCATACCTGCGGACGCCGCGATCGCGGCAGAGGCGAATAACGGAAACAGAACCGGAGCAATCACGCTTGCCCTAGAGATGAGCATGGGTTCATTGTAGTAAGAAAGCTCGCCATCGTGTTGAAAGCCTTTGTACGTGCCCTGAGCAGTACTGTCCTCGTCTGGGCGATGTACGAATCCGCAAACAAGGGGACAGCCGACTACCACTTCCACCAGCAGACGCGGGAGGGCCTGCTGCGCGCGGCTGAACTCGACCCCGCCAACGCCCGTTATCTCACGGCGGCGGGGATCGTCGAGCAGCGCGAAGGCGGTGGCAGCACTGGCTGGCTTTCGCGTGCGCAAGCCGCTTCCCCTTCGGACGAATCGATCGCACGGGAACTCGGTCTCGCACACGAGCTGGCAGGCAACACATCCGAAGCCGAGCGCCACCTTCTCGCCGCCGCAGCCCTCAGCCGCAAACACGATCCGGCCTGGGCGCTCGCCAACTTCTACTTCCGTGCGGGCCGCACGGAGGACTTCTGGAAGTGGGCGCGCGAGACACTCGTGATGGCGCCCATCGAGCCGTCGCTGGTGTTCGATCTTTGCTGGCAAGTCTCGCCGGATGGACCAGACATCGCCCGCCGCGTGTTGCCGGAGCGGCGCACGGTCCGCCTCGCCTTCGCTCAGTATCTGGTTTCCCGCAAGGATCCCGCGGGGGCCGCCGAAGTGGTCCGCCCGGTGGCGATGCAAATTGCAACGCATCCGGCGGAAGAACAACGCGCGGCTGTGCTCACCGATCACCTTGCCGTTGCCTACCAGACCGAAGCCGCATACCTGCTTTGGAAATCCCTGCGCAATCCCGCCTATGAGCGCTTTGGTGGATTCCAGTGGCACGGCCAATACGCCCGCCAGGCAGGAACGGCATTGCGCGTCGAACTGGACGGCGGCCAGGCTGAAAGCGCGATCCTGCTGCGCAAGCTGATCCCAGTGCGGTCCGGCCAGCTACTGACGTTGCGATGGACGGCGGAGATGAACCTGCGCAGCCCGGCGGGACCGCTGCGCCAGTCCGGTGTCCGTTGGCGGCTGACGCGCTGGAGCCCCAAACAGGAGCCGCTCGCGGAGTCTGAGCTCATTCCAGCCACTGGCTCTAATGGTGGACAGTTGACCGCGGTATCAGCATTCGACGGCGGCGTCGCGGCCGTGCTCGAATACCAGCGGCTGCGGGGCAACATGCGCGCCGAGGGAGAGGTGGTGATCCGGAGTCCAGTATTCGAGGCCGGACCATGAACCGCGTCGTGATGGCGGCGCTCGCTTTCGGAATCCTGATGGCCTGGCCGCAGTACCAGTGGCCCTGGCGGCTGGAACAGATTGTCCTGCTGGGCTGCGCCGCCGTGGCTATGTGGCAACACACGGGCCGATGGCAGCGGCCATTGCTGATTCTGCTCGCTCCCGCCGCCATCGCCGCGATTCAACTGGCTACGGGGAACACTGTGTATCCATGGGCGACACGCAACGCCATCGTCACCTGGCTGAGTTGGTGCGCGGCGGCCTGGCTGGGGGCGCGCATCCCGCCGCGGACCGCGGTCCGCGCGCTGGTGATCTTCGCGACGGCGGTCGCCGCCGTAGCCACCGTGACAAATTTCATCGCGCCGGGCAAGGCGTTCGGACTGTTCGCCACGCGCTATGAATCGCGCATCATGGGTCCGTTCGAGTACCCGAATCAATTCGCCGCGTTCGTGGAGCTTGCGGTTCCCGCGGCTCTCGCCGGAATGTCCACCGCGGGAATCGTGACCGCGGCAGTGCTCGCGGTGTCCGTTGTCGCGAGCGGATCCGTCGGCGGCACGATCATCGTGTTCGCGGAGATGATCGCCGTGTGGGCGTTGACGTCGTGGCGTGCGCGGGAGTCGCGATCGCGTGCATTCCGTGGAGCGGCAGGTTTGGGCGCGCTCGTCGCGGCGTTCGCGCTGGTCACGGGATGGGAGATTCTCGAGGAAAAGTTCTTCCGCGGGCTATCCTGGCCCGAACGCGTGGTGCTGACCAAGTCCACCATCGCCATGGCGGCCAGCCGCCCCATCACCGGATGGGGTCTCGGAACCTGGGATCTGGTTTATCCCCGCTACGCCACCTTTGACGACGCGCTGCACGACAACCAGACGCACAATGACTGGGCGCAGTGGACCGCGGAAGGCGGATTGCCGATGCTCGCCGCAATGGTTGTAATCGCGCTGATGTTCGCCCGTGCCGGATGGAAGACGCTCTACGGGCTCGGGCTGGCCGCGGTCCTGATCCATTGCATCGCGGAGTATCACTTCCAGCAGCGGCCGGCGTTTGGCGCGTTTTACTTCGCCTGGGCGGGAGCTGTATGGGCGGCGTCTACTTCGCCTTCGGCTTCCACACGCGAGCCAATTCCTGAGCTTGCGCCAACTGCTCGCGGCTCATGATCGCGGCCACCTTGTCGCGCTCGGCGAGAGCCTCCGCGTCGCCTTCCGCCGCGGCCAGATTCAACCACAGATGCGCTTGCAGGAAATCCTGCCGCACTCCGCGCCCCGCCGCGTACAGCCGGCCGAGCTGGGCTTGCGCGGGAGCGTACCCAGCGTCCGCGGCCTCGCGGAACCAGCGGCTGGCTTCGGGCAGATCGATTCCCACGCCGATCCCTCTGAGGTGCGCCACGCCGAGCTCGTACTGAGACGCAACGACGCCGGACTCCGCGGCGCGCTTATACCAGGCAGCGGCCGCCGCGGGATCCTTGGCGACTCCGGTCCCTTGCGCGTAGTTCCGCGCCGTCAGGAATTGCGCCTCCGCGTGTCCCTGCTCGCCGGCCTTCAGGTAGAGCGCAGCCACCTCTTCCGGGACTGCCTTCCCCGCGCGTCCGCTCGCCAGCAGGTCCGCGAGCCGGAATTGCGCGTCGGAGTGACCTTGATCGGCGGCGAGACGCAGCCACTTCATCGATTCCGCGTCGTTGCGCGTTACGCCGCGTCCGCCCGCATACACCAGGGCGAGCTCGTATTGCGCGTCAGCGTTACCCTGGGTTGCGGGAACCTGAAACAACTTGAGCGCATCCGGACCGTCGAACGCGGGCGCCCGTCCGCTTTGCTGCAACAGGCGGAGATTGAAGAACGCACCCGCGTGGTTCTTGAGCGCCGCTTCACGGTACCACCGGACTGCTTCCGCGTCGTTGCGCGCGGTGCCACGGCCGTTGGCATGATGGAATCCCAGACTGTACTGCGCTTCGGTATGTCCCTGGTCGGCGGCCCGCTGGAACCATCGGACCGCTTCGGCGTCATTCACCGCGGCGCCTGATCCGTTCGCGAGCAGCGTGCCCATCAGGTACTGCGCATCCGCGCCCCCTTGCGCCGCAGCCTTGGCGATCCACTGGGCACCTGCCGCCTCGTCCTTGGGCACCAGCTTCCCTTCACGGTGCAGTTTCCCGAGATCGAGCTGCGCGGCTGCGATTCCGTTGTCGGCCGCCGCCGTCAGATACGAGACGGCGCGGCCCGGATCGCGCTTGGGATCGAGCAGCATTTTGCCGGCCTCGTACTGGGCGCCTGGGTGTCCCCGGTCGGCGGCGGAGGAGAAGTAGTTGAGCGCGGTGTCGGGGTCTCGCTGGATCTGAGTCCCATAGGCGAGCAACATTCCGAGAGCGTGCTGGGCGGGAGTATGCCCCTTGCTCGCGGCGGGTTGGAGCCACTGGAAAGCCTCCCGCTCATTTCGAGAATTTTCTCTCGATAACAGGACACCCAGCGCGTATTGGGCGTCCGCGTGGTTCTTCTGCGCCGCGATCCTGTACCAGCGAATTGCCTCCGGATCGTTGACCGCCGCGCCGCGCCCGGAGCTGTAGATAAATCCCAGTGTGAAGGCCGCCGCGGCGTGCCCCTCCTCGGCGACCCGGGTCAGTTCGCGGATGGCGGAGCCGAAATCGCCGTTCTCGTAGGCGCGCATGGCACTGGCAAAGTCCGCGCGGACCTGAAGGGCCAGGATCAGGACAGGCAAGAGGATGCGCATTCTGGATACTAAGCGAAATTATAGCCCCGATTGCCCCGTTCGGGGGATCTGTGGGTTCGGCTAGAATGAAAAGCACACATCAAGATGCGATATGGAATCCGATCCGGGACAGTTCAACGTACCTAAGGGCATGCTGGCTTCCTCGGCTCCGGCAGCAGCACTCGCGTACCGCGAGAGCATCTGGCTGGATCTGGTTGGGGGAATGGCGGCCGGGAGCCAGGAGGCTCTGAGCCGGCTCTACGACGAAACCAGCGGAGTTGCGTACGGTCTGGCGTTGCGAATCCTGCGCAACAAGGAGGACGCCGAGGAAGCGGTCCTCGACGCCTACAGCCGCGCCTGGAGGCTGGCGAAGGGATTCGATTCCAGCCGCGGATCCGTGATGACCTGGCTGGTTATGATGACTCGCAGTATCGCGATTGACCGCTTGCGGTCGCGGGCCACCCGCGACGACCGCACGGAAACGCTCGACGAGCCGTATCATCAGGCTCCCGCCGAGGGCCCGGATCCGGAGTTGAACGCTCTGTTCCGGCAGCAGCGGGAACGTGTCCTGGAGGCGCTGGGCCGATTGCCCGCCGAGCAGTGCCAGGCCGTGGAGATGGCGTTTTTTGGAGGCTACAGCCATTCTGAATTGTCGGAGAGGTTGGGGGTACCGTTAGGAACAGTGAAGACCCGGGTGCGGCTTGGGCTGACCCGGCTTCGAGCCTACCTGGAGGATCTGGAGTAATGCCCCGGCCTATCGACGGCAACGACGAAATTTTGGAAGCCGGCTCCTGGGCACTGGCGTTTACGGCTCTACCGGCCGCGCCGCCACCTGGTCTGAAGCAGCGCCTCATGGCGCGGATCGCAGCGCCCCCACGCCCCGGACTCGGTATCCTTCGCGCGGACGAAGGGAGCTGGGAGGCAACAGGATCTCCCGGAGTACGCTACCGCAAGCTCTACTTCGACGAGTCCACCGGATTCATCACGATGCTTGTGAAGATGGATCCTGGCGCGGTTTATCCCAGCCATCTGCACACAAGGGCAGAGCAGTGCCTCATCCTCGAAGGCGACCTCCGGCACCCGGACAACGTTTTCGGGACGGGCGATTTCATCTGGGGCGAAGCGGGCAGCGTGGACCCGGCCGTCTCAACCGTGCGGGGGAACCTGCTCCTCATCGTCGCCGATCCTGCCAACGAGATCCTCGCCTAGATTTACGGCCGCCATGGCGTTTCCTCACGGTGGCTCTTGGTTGTTGGACGCGAAGCTCGGCGTCCGAATGCTGGCCAAACAGCCCGGGCTCGCGCTCGCCGGAGGTGCCGGCATCGCGGTGGCCATAGCAATCGCGGCCGGGGGGTTCAGTTTCACGTATTCCAATATCCTCGCTCCGCTGCCGCTCGACGAGGGCGACAGGATCGTCGCAATCGAGCTTTGGGACCCGGCGGCGAGCAAGCCTGAACATCGAAGCCTCTACGACTATCACGTCTGGCGCGGGGCGCTGACGTCCGTTCAGGAGATCAGTGCGTTTCGCACGGTCACCCCGAATCTCCTCGCTCCCGGGGCCCCGCCGGAGAGCGTCCGTGTGGCCGCCATGAGCGCTTCCGGATTCGGCGTCGCGCGGGTCCGGCCGCTGCTTGGCCGTTACCTCTCAGAGAGCGATGAACGCGAAGGGGCGCCAGCGGTAGCAGTGATCGCCGAGGATGTGTGGCGGAACCGGTTTGCGGGTGATCCTGCCATCGTGGGACGGGTGATTCGGTTGGGCGCCACTCCCCACTCCATTGTTGGCGTGATGCCGAAGGGTTTCGCCTTCCCGGTCAACCATCACTTCTGGGTGCCATTGCGAGCAAACCCTGCGCCGGCGCTGCCACTGACGGGGCCGGGCCTGAGTGTGTTCGGCCGGCTGGCGCAGGGAGTGGCTCTGGAGCGGGCGCAGGCCGAGCTTGCCGCGATCGGACAGCGCACGGCGGCGGAGTTTCCCGGCATCTACGGGCAGGTGCTGCCCCGTGTGGCGCCCTACACATTCCCCGTACTCAAGCTGGACAGCCCCAGCGACTGGGCGGGTATCGTCGTCATGCAGGGTCTTGCCGTGTCGCTGCTCGTCCTTGTCTGCCTGAACGTCGCGATTCTCGTGTACACACGGACGGCCATGCGCCAGGCCGAGATCGGACTCCGGACCGCTCTCGGTGCGAGCCGCGGCCGCATCGTCATGCAGCTCTTCCTGGAGGCGCTGATCCTATCATTTGTGGCGTCTCTAGCCGGTGTCGCGATCGCCGCGTTCGCGCTCAACCAAATGACAGCGGCCACGCGGCACATCGCCGCCGATCTCCCGTTCTGGATATCGTTCGAGCTGCGGCCCGAAGGCGTGCTCTACGCCGGAGCGCTCAGTGTGCTGGCCGCGGCCGTGGCCGGTGCCGTCCCCGCGCTTCGGGCAACGCGACGCCAAGTCCGCGCTGGCTTAAGGCTCGGCAAGACCTGGACCATCCTGATCGCCGGTCAGGCTGGTTTCGCGGTCGCGGTGCTGCCTCCATCCGTGTTGCACGCCTGGGACACGGCGCGCGCCGCACTTGCGGGTCCTGGATTCGCGGCAAGCGAGTTTCTCTCCGCGCGAATCGGAATGGAGTCCGGGGCCAACTTGTTCCCAGCTCGGCAGAGGGAGCTGATGCGCCGCCTGGAGAACGAGCCTCAGGTCTCCGGGGTCACGTTTGCAATGTCTGAGCCAGGTGACGAGCACGGCGCCGGGATTGAGACCCAAAGCGGCGTGGGGCGGATTCACGAGGTCCGGTTCAACCGGGTG
>Ga0194132_10006126_pt1 | contig 18905 bp, 21 predicted proteins | sample TA2KigOf80mmetaG_FD_148612 | JGI IMG/M metagenome (GOLD analysis project Ga0194132, IMG submission 148612) | Freshwater microbial communities from Lake Tanganyika, Tanzania - TA2015054 Kigoma Offshore 80m | ecosystem: Environmental > Aquatic > Freshwater > Lake | place: Tanzania: Lake...
GCCTCAAGGAGGAAATAGCCTTCGATCGCTTATGTTTTACAGCCTTTTCAGCAAAAAAATATTTTATCTAGCCGAAGTTTTTGCGGAGGAGCTAAGGAAAGTTCGTATAACGGTTAAAGCTAACTGCATACCTGAAAGTAACGACATACTCTGTATCGAGCTTCCAGAGTGGACGGGATATCAAGCGGTCTATATCGCAGCAATCCGCAATCTAGGGGCAGATTCGACGGGACCTGTCTACTGCCGACTTGAAATGCAGTTTTGTCGGCTGACAGACATCATGGACACTTTCGATCGCGCTATGATTCATTTTTACGATGAAAACGAGGTCATAGAAGACGGTATAGAGCGACTTCCAAACACCCTGTCTATTCCAGAAGAGACCCTGAAGTTTGCGGTAAACGCCTATCTTTACGTCCATTCAGGACAACCAGACTTAAGAGAACATGCGCCTCCCCCCAAACCATTATCGAAGAAGCCTAAGGTATTGCGGCAGTACGAGCGAAAATGCGAGCAAGAAAGCCTCCTGCCCGTCACCTTAGTAGGGTTCAATTTCAAAAAGGAAACGCAGGTGTCCGCGCATTTTCAAGGCTACTGGACCGGAGAAGGCCGGAAAAATTTTACGCTGCGGTGGAAGGAACCCTATAGCAAGGGCATCGACTTAAAATAAAGTCAAAGGCGCGTATCTTTGGTCTTAGGCTCTTTAAAAATTAAATACATAAGCAAATCATAGCCTTAAGACAAAACCCCCTAAAGCCAAACAGCCTTTTCTGCCGATAAGGAAACATACGGGGAGGGGCTATGCGAACTCTAATTTTGATCTTGTTTTTAGCGGGCTGCGGCAGCGCCTCGGAGGGTGGGGGTGAAGATTCGTCAACCCCCACAGAAGCTGCTAAGTCTCTGCTTCCAAAGTCTGGGACAAGCGTATCAACGTCCTCTACTGCAACATCAACGGCTAATGGCAGCAACAAAAGCGCAGTAGCAGATAAGCCTCTGCCTATTGTATGGAGTTTAACCGTAGGACTCGATGGTCTAGTGAAGACGACCAATAAGACAACAGTCCCTCTAAGCTTGAACGCGCTTTTGGTAAAAGCGATCGAAGTCAACGACCTGGGCTGTTGGAGCAATGATTGGGTCACATACCCATACAGGACCACGATAGACATCCCATTCACTGCTCGTAACGGGGTTGTCACGCTATACGTCCGTTTAATTGGCGACGAGGAACAAATATCGGACTGCAAAACGGCTATTTTCTATCATGACGATAAAGCTCCGACAGCCAACTCAATTAAGATCAACGATCAAGCCGCAATTACGAACAAGACGAGTGTAAGCCTGACATTATCCTCAATAGATGCTTCGGAGATGTATGTTACTAATGCTTGGAACTGTGCTTATGGGGGTTTTTGGAAATCCTTTCAAAGAAATATGACCTGGGAATTAGGAGCAACCAACACCATTACAAAAGTCTATGCAAAATTTCGAGACGCTGTCGGCAATGAAAGTGCCTGTATTGACGCCTCTATCCTTCACGACAATATACCTCCCAGCTTGCCTAGGGTTTCGATTGCCAACGGTGATGCGGAAGCCACAAGCGCTTTAGTCAATCTCAGCCTCTATGCCTCTGAGGCAACAGAGATGGCTATTTTTAGCAGCTACAGCACCTGCTCCACCTCTACCTCTGGGTGGATCCCTTATGCTACGACTAAGACTTGGACGCTCCCTTCTTCATCGAGTGCGATGACCGCGTATGTTTACGTCAAATATCGTGACACTGCGGGAAACGAGTCTTCTTGCGTCTCGGACAGCATCTCGATGCCAAGCGTTAAATTAGTCTACACTTGGTTTGAGGGGTCTTATTACCCTTCCTATTCTGCTTGTGGTTTTCTATACACGAGAGATTACACAAGCGTGAAAACTAAGACAGTGACCTATGCCCCTTTTACAACCCTAAGTTCAACAGGCCGGACTTGTGACTTTAGTCGCAGTGGTTCTACTTATTACTGCGACTGGACTGACAATCTTGCCAACTGTGGGCGAGTTACCGAGTATTTTTGCAACGGTAAATCAACATACCTATACACTTACCCAGGAGCCTTGAGCTGTGTCCGGCCCAGCGGAGTTCCTTTGTAATAACCTCTAACGGTCGATCACAGGCGTGCCACACTTATTGTACTTTGGATTAAAGCCTGAAAAAAACCAACAAACGCCCATCGTTCTCGGCATACTTTTAGAACACAAAAAGTCACTTGCGTTATGCCAATAGTGTGCTGGAAACATAATGGCTGTGTTGTAAGCGTAATAAAAATCCTTGTAGGCTTTCCACTGCGAAGCATCCTTTTGAACACTTATTTGCCTTGTATGTGACGATTGATAAGGGTTAAAACAAACCTCACCACTTGCGTGTCTACAAAAGGATAACTTTGCTGATCTATCCTGCGGGGTAAAATCGAAAATCAAGGACCAATATGTATAGTTTGCATACACAGCTCGACCACGTTGATCGAAGTCAAAATCCTTAAGTCGATCCATGTGCGCTACAAGCTCGGAGGGTTTCGCTTCGTATAACCTTCTAAAAAATACTCGCTTCTGTGGGATCCAAATATAGTCGTTAAGGATTCGTTCAGCAGTATTGAAAACGAGCGATACAGTCTTATCCGTTAAAGATCCTGGCACTGTAACATTTTCTCCTACCCAGAAACCTTTTTCTGATGCTGTAGGTGCGGATAAGACTGTTTCTCGGTAACTGCCTGGGTCCGGCAAAAAATCCTTGATGACATACAAAGGGAAACTAACAGAGGTATCTTTATGAAACTGCATCGAAGGTTCCCGACGTAGGAGTGTAACGCGATGCCGCTACCTCATCAGCCTTATGGTGAAAAGTCAATAGCCTAAGGCAAAGGGGCCTAGGGGCACAAAATAAGGGGCACTACTAACCCTCTAGGCCAGCTTTGCGGCAATAGAACATAGCAAGGGATTTTTTAGTCTGATCGAGACTACGTTTCAGCTTCGGGTTTTCCAAAGGCAGAGCTGCCTCATAAAGGCGACTTCTCGTCACGCGACCAAGTCTAATCCCATGGTGCAGCCATGACTTTTTTGAAGCCCTTTTAGTGAGTGGAGCATACGGACAAATAATGCTGTCGATCCCAAGACAGTAGGGGCACCAATTATGAATGACCGCAGTAGCCGCCTCTTGGTCCTGGTACAACCGCCTAATGTAGCGGGGGCGCAAAAGATAAAGCATTCTGGTAAGACTTGCGACTAAGACTGTAGCAATACAAAGGCTTGCCCAGATAGCAAGGGACTTGTCCTCTGGTAAACTATCCCCGAAGTCGCGCTCATAAGCGAGAAATGCTGCGACCGTTCCAAGACTAAGAGAAAATAAGACTACAAGACAGACGTTTTTCATACGATCAAAACGAGCGAGCCGATGGCTTTCGGTCTTATACATCATCACTTAACGCCACCGCAGGGATGAGAGGTTTACCATTATCCGTGTCCCCATTCACGATTGGCCAAGTTGTAGTCTTGAACATGTCCATCAACTCTTGCCTTAAACTCTTTACGGCTAGTGTTGGATCGTCGTTTTCCCAAGGCTGAAAATAAAACTCGGGACCAACAGGATCCTCTGTCCAACTGATCCCGAGTTTCTCTAGTTCAAAAATAGAAAGCTCTCGGTCTAAATCTAGGTCCGCATACAAGGCTTCATGTATGGCATAGCGTATACCGCCATCGGGCAAAGTTGTTCTAACAACACGAAAGGTCCAGGCCATGTACAATCATCCCCGCGCTAGTTAGTGATCCTTTCCACGATAAGCCAAATATTGATATGCTTGCACGAACAAAAGAATCACCCAGTTTACAAAAAGAGGCCAAACTGCGTGTTGGTAGCTATAAATAAGCTTCAGGATGCACGCAAAAAAGCCAATAGCATGCAGAGCTGAACGGTTGCGAACAAGAAAAGAGGCCACAAAAAGTACCGTAGATGCCCAGCCGATCGCCTCGATCACATAGTGAAAGGTAAGGCTATCCATCAAGATCTCCTTTAATGACGTTAATTATTTTAATTATTGAAAAATATAGAGGCTTAGAGGACGAAACGAAGACCAACGGTCATATCCATAACAGGGAAGGTATCGCTTCCCGTAGCTAAGATACCAGGAGCAACGTCTAGGTTTACAATAAGCGGAGAGTTTTTTGCACGGTAGTAGACACCAACTGGCACATGCACACCAAGACCCAGATCAGAGCGACCAAATTGTAGCAAGGCCCCTCCCCCAACATAGCCTGTAAGCTCCCCGAAAGGCGACTCCTTGCAATAGTCTACGACCAGTAAAGGACTGCGCTCGGTTAGCCCTAAAAGGCCCTGCACAAAACCACCATGACTTGCCTGGGCGTAACCAGAAAGCCCTGAACTCGCAGTCGAGAAACCTAAGCCTAGAGCCTTTTCCTGAGCGACAGCCGTAGCAGACGACAAAAGGAAACACAGCAGTAGCACAGCAAACCAGCGCATCGTTCTTCCTTTCTGTCAACGAGGTTTTAAGTCACACTTGGCACGGTAGACTTCTCTTAGCCAAAGGTTAGTCAACTGGGTTGGAAAATTCGGTAGGTAAGATAAGGTTTCAAGCGCTTCCCTGAGGGTACCCGCAGAGATCGCTGTGATCCATTGGTTGGATTGATCGCTCGTCGTTGCCGAGCGCCAGACTACATTGCCATTCGGCAATGAAATTGAAATAGCCTCTGAGCCAAGCTTAAGCTGGTACATAGCAGAGGTCCTCCTGAAGTTCCCACCCTTAGCCCTCAGTAATCTTTAGGGTCTACTAGAAAGGCTACGACAAGAAACTTGTCTGGGTAGTGTACCACGGAGCGAACTTTCAAATTTTCATTATCAGGCAAGGATACATAGTCTCCACGGCTCGGAGCCGGAAACCCTTGGACCTTGAGAAGCAACTCCTCGTCGAAGTAATACTCGACCTCAAGCTCTTTCCTGCCTGTGCCCTTGGCATTTTGGCTGTCTGTGAAAAAGGTATCCGTATAAGTCAATAGATCATCCACAGCGTAACCCTTCTTTTAAAAGGACAGCGTATAAATCTTACACGGCAGAGTGAAAAACTCAGTCTTTTATGATCTCAAGCTCATGGTTCCGTCCGCGCCAATCGCGGTAGGTTGCCTCATCCCACCTGCCCTTCACGGTAAACTTGGTCAAACGAAAGAGATCCCTACTATGGAAATTAGACACGCCAAAGCCCTCCTCTTTTCCCTCAACGTGAATTTTTCTCTCAAAGAGGTCTTGGAAGGCAAAGACATAAAGGCAACCCACTTTTCGCACTTCAATAGACTGGGGTTCTTGCCACGGTATTCTGATGCGGTAAAAACCACTCAAATCCATACAAAACTCCGAAAGTAGGTAGTCTCGACATGGTAATATGGGGATACTTTTTTTTCAAAAGAAAAAAAGAACGGCCCCCACATTTGGAGGCCGCTCTGAAATACGGAAGGACATTACTCAGCAGGAGCCGCTTCTTCTGCCTTTTTCTCAGCAGGCTTCAGCTTCTTGACAAGGTCTTTCAACACAGCGCCACAAATCACTACTGGGAGAAGACAGATCCACGCCACGCAGCAGAGAACATAGAGAGCAGCAGCGCCTAGAGGCTTGCACTCTGCCTGAACATCGGCCTTGGCGTCTTTCAACACTTTGGGCATTTCCGGGATCGCAGGCAGTGCAGGCAAAGATGGGACTTTCATAGAAATCTCCTTACATCCATTAAAAGGTTTTAAAAAGTAACCTTCCTAGGGTCCTAATATATATTTTTAACACTAGGATTTAGATGGAGGAGGATTCAGCAAACTGCTTCAGCGGGAATACTTAGACCGGAAAAAATCAAGAGCTAGACTAACTACAACCTCACAAACAATCATCCATAGAAACTTACCAATAAATTCCATTATAGTTACCTACCTAGTCACTCGTATATTTCGACTCGTCTACCCAGCGATCAACAATGGCCAACTGACGCTTCACGAAAGACCTTACCTCTTGCAAACTTCTAAAAGCTTGGTCTTTTGACAAAGTGGAGTTGTAAATGTCCAAGGTTTCATCGGGGATCTCTAGCCCTAAATAATCTTCAAGGTGTGCCCAATACGCAATCCAAGCTTCGAGGTCGGAAGAAGGTGGTGCCAGCTCACCCCAATCAATTTCAAGCAAAGCTCGTAGCTCCAGATAACTCATCGTCTTGTTGTGCAGCACTACTCCGCCCTCTATATTTCAAAACACTGTGCCCCCACTTTAGGATGAAAGGAGGGCACAGGGATATTCAGGGGTTATTAGCAGACTCTCGGTTGTAGACCCTCGGCTCTGGAGGGTTCGCGATATTAACGACGATCTTGCGACCATCAAAGGTAGACCCATTCAGGCGTTCAATCGCATTTTGCGCGTCCGAAGCAGTAGACATTTCGACAAAGCCGAAGCCTTTTGATCGACCAGTCTCACGATCGGTAATTACGCGAGCTGAAGCCACAGGGCCAACTTGCTCAAAAAAGCCACGCAAACCATCACTATTAGTACCCCAGGAGAGACTCCCTACAAACAAGCGCTTCACTCGTAACCCTTTCCGTTAAACATAGTAAACCTCGCGGTTATCCGCGATTTAGCGAGCATTTAATCTTTACCGTTGGCCTCTAGTGCCTTCTTCGAGATCAAATAGATCTTCTTCGTCTAAATCTGCTACTGATTTTGGCTCACATATTACATCATGAAGGCAGTAATAGGAAGACCCACCACTACATTCCTGCATGGTTACACCGCACGGATTCACATAAATTTCTTTGCATGTGACAAAGCCGATCTCTAGGGTTGCATTTGTACAAACGAGCTGACTGTCTTCGATGACGTTAGCTGGGGCTGCGGCCTCGACTGACATAACTTGTGACTTTTGCGTTGACTGACAACCAACCAGAAACAGGGCACCACCAACCAGTAGCCTAAACAGCATCTTCCACCCTCGCTAACTCATTAAGTTCTTTAACCATATAAAAAGCTCGTAACCCTGCCTGATACCCGTTTTGAGACCCTAGTGAGTAGACACCCATACCAGCTACTACTAAAAGAAAACCGACCAAGAAGAGACACCAAAGGGGAATAAACATAGGTTCTCACTCCTCACACAAAATCACAGACTACCGCTTTGCTTGCTGCTGCTGTTGAGCTTTGCCAAAACGTACATCTTGAACTCGGTCACAAATCCGAAGCCTCTTAGCCTCTTCGGCACTCAAATAAATATCTTCGGGAGGTAGAAGATATTTACGGATGTTTGCTTCCGAAAGTCCAGTACAGAACTTGTAATGCTCCAACATTCTTCGGCCTGTGAGATTGAACTCTTTGACCTGAGCCACAAGTTCGTGCTCTTTGCCGTAGGAACCCCAGGAATACTGGTGGGAAAGAATGGAGGTATTAGGAGTCAACGTCCTATGGCCTTTAGCCCCACTGATGAACAACAGGAGACCACAGGAGGCAATTTGCCCAATGCCCACCGTGTGAACAGGGATCTGAGACCCTTGAATCACGTCTATCAACCCAAAACAGGTTGAAAGGTTCCCACCTGGGGAACAGAGCATTAGGGTTAGATGCTGTTTTCGTGTTGCTGCAAAATTTTCTCGAAGGATCCAGTCCATGGCATAAGCACAGGTCTCTTCATTCACTTCACCCATCAGCAAATGAACACCATAGTGTTCTAGCTCTGCGCCTTGCTCCATCATCGGAAATTGAGGAAAAAAAGGATGAACTCCCCTATCCCGTTTTTTTGTCGGATCGGACCAAAATACCTTGTTGGGTTGTTGCCCCTGACTTACGGGAGGTCTCCTTGCCATGTAACAAAATCCAGTGCAGTTGAAGGTTTTTTTAAAGTTACCATAGATTCAGCGCTTTTGTCTTCGATACCCCAAAGTTTTTTCGCATCATCAGCAATTTTGACTAGCAGAGGACCAAGAGTTTTTTGCCTCTGATCCCAACCATGTAAATCTCCATAGCGAAGGCCAATCTCAAAATCGCACCGTAGGGTGACAGGGATCTTGATATTCCAATAGTGCTCTATGTATTCGCGCATACCAACAGTTAGGCATCTTTTAATAACAGGTAGGACCTTTGCTATGTCCTCCATCGGTACTTGGAACAAAATCGAATCGTGGACCACGTTTTGAATAAGCCAACGCCTCTCCAGACCGTGCTCTAGGACGTAGTCCACAAAGTTATTCAACCCGATAACACCTGCATCCGAGGATTGACCTTGAATTGGGCTATTCATAGCCTTCCTGTCGGCTTCCCCTGCATGCTTTGGCTGCTTAGTAGCATAGAAGTGCGAAAGTCTTCGCCTGCGCCCCATCAGGGTTTCGACGTAACCATACCGCCTAGCGGTTTCAATTTGCTCTTTAAGCCAACGCTCAAGCTTTGGGAAAGCCGAGAAGAACTTCCGCATTTTTGCTTCGGCTTCTTCGACAGTCCAACCGTTGTCGGTTGCAAGCCCTTGAGTCGTTTTGCCGTACAAAAGACCAAAAGTAATGGCCTTACTCTCTTGTCGCATTTGTTTACTGACTTTGTCTGGGGAGATCTCAAACATCAGCGAAGCTGTTCGCTTATGGAAATCCGTGGAAAGAATGATCTTGTCAAACTCCTCGTCGGAAAGACTATCGTCGTTACTACAAGCCCGACCGATGTCCTCAGCGCACTTGTTGAGAAAGCTGACAAGCTCCGGCTCTTCAGAAAAATTTACAGCCCAGAATACCTCAGCAGCAGCATAGTCTACTTGAATCAAACAAGTTCCGTTCGGCCACCGTTTCGATGGTGGTTCAGCTTGGAACATGTTTTTTATCTCTTTTGCAGCTTTGCTGCGGCCAGCGGGCAAATTCTGGAAGTTGGGAGAGGAGCTTGAAAGCCTCCCTGTATCAGTTCCGGTAGGATGAAAAGAGGCTCTTACGCGGCTATCGCGGCAATCACCAGCCTTATCATCGAGTAGCTTTTGCATCGACACTAAATACCCAGAAGCCAGCTTATCGAGCTTTTGTAGCTCGGAGATAAGTTGAATGGGGTTAGCAGGGAAAACAAGTTCACCCGTCTTAGGGTCTTCTGTAGGTGTGTTGTAGTAGTCGAGGTATGGTCTAACACCAGGAGCTTGCTTATAGTTTTCCGCCTTAGAGTAGTGGTCGAGAAAACTTGAATCAAAAGATGGCTCCTTGGTTTTTTGAGAAAACTCAAGGGGTTCAAGTTTGAGGAAATCTAAGTAAAAGCTATCCCTGTGGGTTTTCTTCTTGTGGTCAAATTCAATTAGGTCTGCGGGCGCACCGCTATCGTCTCCCCAAAGGTCATCGTAGTTGACGTTCGTTTTAGCACTTAAACGACTATTGTACTTTTTACGAAAATCAAGCACTTCGGGACTATTTTGCAGAAGGTTATGCCTCAGCTCATTGAGCCTATTCCAGATCGGAGAGTCTGCTCCTTGAAGAAACCCGATGTGTTTTGCTGAGACGTAAAGGCCGTTGCACTCCATGAGAGAGAGACTGCGATTAGTTTTTGAATAATAATAGCGCTGAAAGTCTATGAGTTTTGGCAAAGCATTTTTAGGCTGCTCGGCTGCGAGCTTTTGCTGATGCTCATACAAGGCGAGCGTCAAGATCGTGTCGCTCCCCCCGTACTCGGCCAAGTCATCTAATGTAAGATCAGAGAGACTACCTTCTGCTCTCAGCTCAAGGTGCTCTGCCCTGTAGCGAAAGTTAAAGAACTCCTTGCCGAGGGTTTTGAGAGAGTAAGGCTTATCGCCTGCTTCCATGAAGCGGGCAAGGCTCTTACGGTTCTCGTCAAGCCAGTGCATAGCATTTTGAGTACACCAAAAGTAAGGCGAGCCTTCTTCTCTTTGTATGATACCAAGCTGACCGTAGAGGACGCCAAGATCGAACTTAGCGTTATGTGCCACGAAACAGCGGATCCGGCTTTTGCTTGTAGGGTTATTGAAAAGCCTTTGGGCTACTTCAACAAGCCTGATTTTAGCCTCGGGGTTTTCAAATATAGGGCAATCGGGGTGTTCTATAGGCAGGACAACCGCTTCACCCTTTTTGAAAGAGAACTGCCAAGTCAGAAAGCCATTGTTGAACTTTCGATTTAAGTTTAATGTCTCTGTGTCGAAAGCTACGGCTGCTTCTTCTTGGAGTAGACGACCTTCCGCGAGGTTATCGAGGAAGTTTATGATTTCATCGACTGTCCTGAGCACTTCTATTCGCTCGATCTTTACTAGGGATTCTTTCGTAGCAGGATCGGTTGGATGGTACTTGCCCTTAGAGGCTGCGATGATTCTCTTTGTATCCTCTTCGAGAAACCGAGTGGCTGTGGGATTGCTGATTACAAAGCCTGGGCTATAGGCAATAAGTAGCTCCGGCTCATAGTCATCAAGTAATCGTAGCTTGAAAAGATGCTGCCTTAAGTTAGTCATGACGGGATTTCCGTCAATTTGTAAATCTAGTTCTCTGCGGTTGATGGCCTTGCTACTTAAAAAGGAATAAACTGCCGCTCCAAACCCCACGATTAACCTAGGTCGGTGATGACCAAGATCTGACATAAGGTTATGCCAACAAGCTTCATACTCTTTCTTGCCGAATTTCTTCCCTTCTTCTTCCAAAATAGAGCGCACGAGATAACTAAGGCAGTAGCTATACCCAGGGGTCCCTTGAGTAAAGGGCCTCAGGATAGCGTCCCTAAAAATGCTTCCTGAACGACCCATTAGGGGCAGACCCTCTTCCACCTCTTGCGGACCAGGAGAGTCGAAAAGAAAAAATATTTCTGCGCGGTCTTTGCCATAGAGACGCGACTGCAAACCAACTTGACTGCAACGACGCCACTGACCACAGGTCTTGATCTTACAGTTCACAGGCTCAAGAGTGTGGTTCATCTTGATCGTATCAATATAGCGACGACGCTCACGAGCGCGTGACGAAAAATCCAACTGATGATCTCCTTGATGAGGGTATCTTCAGTCTAACAATGATCGTCGGCACGGACCAAGCGCTTTTAAGAGCCTTTACTTACCAAAACCCACAATGTTGCTTATTTTTTAAGCTATCGAAATTTTTTTTAAATTTTGCGCGTGACAGGCACCATCACCTTGAGCATAGTAATTACGTTCAGCACACAACTTGAGAGCACCCGATGACCCAAGAAGCCGCCTTGGTTGGCGATTTCAAAATTATTTTGGAGCAAGCTCCCCATTTGGCCGACGATGAAGTCATCGTTCCACTGGAAGGCTTGTCACTCCTGCTTTTGGGTCGCAGTCTCTACCCGACCAAAAACCAAAGCACGGTCTGGCGCAAAGAAGTCGAACTTTATCTAAGAACGCTGCTTCTACCCGGCTTTGAGTATGGTCAAAGCCTTGAGCAGCTTTGCCAAGAGAACCCTGGCGATTATGCTAGTTTGGCAAAATTCGCTATAAGTAACAGCACGTTAAGGCAGTACGGCCTTTATGGTCCGGCTCTCGTAGAGCCTGCCAAATTAGCCTCACTGGGTCAGCTCAGGGGTGAGCCGATTACGCGCAACGCGGAGTCAAAGTTCGCTGGTGCTACCTCGCTCGCTCAGACGCTTAAGTCTTTGCGTGATAGCCGACCACCGCTGCTCAAGGACGACGAGATTGGGCAAGCTGTTTTGTACCCGACGAACGCTGAAGCTCTGAAGATGGGAGAAGTGCTCACGCACCTGTGTCAACTTGCTAGACACGGTGTGCCCGAGGCGCTGCACTCCTTTGAGAAGATGCGGGACGTGAAGGGAGTGGTGTGGGACTGTTTTGAAGGGGTGTACACGAGAGCTTCGGTTAAGGTCAAAAGATCGTTTCTTGAAGCGGTGCTGAAAGCTTTTTGCAATAGAACCTTGCGTCTGGACTACGCTCTGTTTCTTCCTCTTTACCAGATTGTCTATGCGCGGGACAAAAGTCTGCCCGAGCTTCAGCCATCTCTTGGGACGTGGTTGAGTATGTTCGGTGCTCAAGGGTCTGAGACGAGCTATAAGCCCCATGTCTACTCCCGGCATATCGAGCGGGAGGGAAAAGACCGATTCTACCCCTTTGGAGAAGAGTATCCGTTTTTCCTGACGCACTTGGGTGTAGACCATAAGAAATATGACGGTATCTACCTATGCTATAGAGATCCTGGTAATTTTGTCGTTGGAGAAAACTCTTTCATCCCTGGCAACTTTGAAGCTAGGGCATTCCTACTTGGGGAAGAGTTGCGAGGCATCGAAAAAATTTTCTTTCCAAGCTTGTCTCCTAAGTTTCGAGGTCGTGCGTTTAATCAACTCGTCTGTCCTAATCCAATCACGAAAACCAAGCTGAAAACCTCGCATGACGCAAAACTCGGAAACGAGTTCACTGCTCTTAAACGTGGGCTAGAAAATTGTCAAGGCAAATGGTCTGAAACTCTGTCTCTGCTTGCGTTTGATGCGTGTAAAGCGTGGGCGTCAGAAAGAGATAAAAGCTTTCTTTTCCGCAATTTTACGGAGTTTGACGTAGTTGCTGCACAAGTAGCAGAAAAAAAGCAACTTCCCGACTACCTAAAAGCTCCACTACAAAAAGTAGAAACCGACGACGAGAAAAGACAAGCCTACAACCAGACTTTCACCCCGCAAAAAGCCGTCGATACGATGCTCAACGTCATCTCACAGACCGTTTTATGTGAGATCAATAATAACCTTGGAGGTATCTTTAGTGGCTACCTCCCAGGGACTACTCCTCTCAATGTAGCGTCTGACCTTCTTGAAGCGGTTCGCAAAAATAAGAATGTCCGCTTAATGAACGTCGATGTCGCCAAAGCCTTCGATAGCATCGACCTATTAACCTACAAAGAAGCGTACCAAGACTGGCTTCAGCGTTGCGATCAAGTAGCAAGGACGCTCTGCTCTCACGAGCAAGCCGATATCCTTAAAAATATCTTTTTCAGTTTTTGCGAGCGCGTCCAGGAGGGCTTCTACGCGGGAGAAGGCGTAGAACCTGGGAAAACACCACTCGGACTTTCCCTTGGCCCCTCATTCTGGGTGTACCTCTCTTTGCCCCTTGCAAAAACCTTTGCAGATGCCAAGGCCAAAGGAGACTGCCTTTTTGCCACAATCACTGGAGATGACTCTCTAGCTGTGCTCAAAAAAGAGGCAGAAGAGTCTTCTCTTTGGTCTACCTTTGAGGACTTTTCTAAGCTTGGCTTTCGGTACCATTTTTTTAAAAACTTCGAGTTGTCGTATGACCCTGAGCACCCCGTCACAACAAAGGGTGCTTTCTCGTCTGAGTGGTCGCCCACGGTTCCGATCGTACATGCGGGCATCATGATCCACCGACAGCTCATCTATGCGACCTCAAAACTAGAAAGTGTGACCGAGGGAGACTTGGCCAAGCAAGCTCGCTTCGGCCTTGTCCGTTTTCCTACGAACCTTCTTAGAATAGTGCATAACCGCAAGACCACTGGTTTGAGCAAGCCTGACGTTCAACTCAGCAATTACGACACCAGCTCATCACTGGATGTCTTGTTGGACAAGTTGCCACGAGGCGAAGCGATCAAGATGCTTGAACCCACCACCCACGGAGGACTCTTATACTTCAACGAAAAACGTCTCCTTAACCGGGTCGATACCCCACAAGAAGAAGACAAACTGACTGGAACTTCACAGGGTAGTGAAAGTGACATAGAGATGAGAGCCAAAGCTGCTCTTGCCTACCATAGCTTCTTTAAGACTGCCGTGAAAAACGGTGATCCAGAAGCCCTGGTATCAGGTCTACGGGATCGAATCCTCCTAGGGTTTCCTCGCATCAAGGAAGAACTACGAGATGATGTCCAAGCTATCTTTGGAGACTGCGAAGCTGTCGCACTTCAAACGCTTATGGACATAGACCCAAGCTTTAGATTTCGCTCTAACCATGGTCGGAAGATCCGCATAGCCGTAGGCCGATCGAAATGCCACGACTACAACCACTCTTCCTACTACTCAAAGTCCTTAGTCGTCCCCCTCACAAGGTTAGCTCTTGAAAACCCAGAGCTGATATTCACAAGAAGACAACGTGAATTAGCCCGAGAAGGACAAACACTAGGACCTCGCTTCAGTATCAAGAAACACGACGAGACAATCAGCCGTTCCGGCCAAGCCCTCCAAGTGCTCTCTGTATCTGAAGACGGAACAATCACTGTACCCTCTATCAACCTAGAAGTTCTTAAAGCCTTAGCAACCATGAACAACGAGAATATCGACTGGGCGAAAGTCCCTGTCGGAGATTCCTACATTCAACGCAAGGCTACCCAGTTATACGAACGTCTTCACAATGTGGATAAGATTCGTTTTCGCAAGCTCGTGAAAGGCCACATCCGTCGCTGCAAGCAGGGAGAGAAAACCTTCCGCCAAGAGCTACGGGAAGTCTTAAACGGCCAGGACAACGCCTGGGAAGCCGTCCACCAAGCGTGGAAACAAAGCGACCTAGTCCGACTCCTACTAAAGGGCTGAGACCCCCCCGGACCCCACTCTCTCCTCGGAACGAGGAGATATATTATCCGAAATCCTTTTTTGGATGAACAGTCCAGGTGTTCCGCATTAGACTTTCTCCTTTGCCAAAAGAGAGAAAGCGATGACCTTTCCGCCATCAGCCATTCAAGCTTTGCTTGACCGTTTCTATCACGGTCCCTTAAAGCGCACAGACCAAGCCTTTGTAATTCGTTGCCCATGGCATTCAGACAGCAATCCCACGTGTAATATATTCTCTAAAAGTGGCGTATTCTTCTGCTGGCGATGTCATTTTGGGAAAAATAAAGGGGTAAGTCCGACAGAAGGTTTCTTAGCCCTGGGTGTTCCCCCCTCTGAACTGGAAAGATACCAACAAGAGGCCGAGCTACTTTCTATCGAGTTCAAACCACAACCTCTGTTTCTTGAGGAACACGCGAGAAAACTCCAGGAAAGCGAGAACGCTAATACACCCGCAGAGCCTCAAGAGCAAGTGCTTTGCGTGGAACCTTGGCCGCGTTTTTGGGCTTTTCGTGACGTGCACTCCTCTACCATGGAAGACCTTCGGGTAGAGAGGCGTTTCAGCCCCAGACTCGTCTCACTTAACACAAGGCTAGGACCTGAAAGACTACCAAGGCTGTCTCTTACTCTAGCAAATAAAGAGGGATCTCCCTCGGAAGTCTTTTTAAGACTCTCTTCGGAACAGCTACCCAAAGCGATTAACGCTAAAGGCTTAAACCTACAACGCCCAGACTTACTTCCTCTGGGGTTTGACCCCGGACTTCTTGACGCAAATGCCTCTTGGCCCGACTATCTTATGCTCGTGGAGGGACCCTATGATGCTTTGAGGACCTATGAGCATTTAATTTCTTTAGGGCTGACAGACAAGGTTGAGGTCGGTGCAATTCTTGGCACAGGTCAATGGGGACATGCGTGGCGCGAGAAATTCCTTGTTTCCTACCTACCAAGGTTTAAAGGCACATTAGTGCTTGGGTTTGATGCGGATGAAGCCGGATTTAATTTGACGAGGCAAGTCATTTTAGACCTCAAGATGTTTCTTCCAAAAGAACGCTTAAAAATACTTCATTGGCGAGGCCGAGCGAAGGATCCGGGAGACCTAACTCTTGAGGAGTTCAAAGTTGCTTGGCCTCAGAGCTAAGGGGTGTTAGCCTAGAGGCAATTCTACTTTTTTATATGAAACTGCTGTACTGTTGAGGGACATCCTATGTTACTTCGTTCCGACTACTTCACATCCTATTCGTATACCCCCGTGACCCTTCCCTCTCTTGAAATTGAACTTGGTCAGGACTCAAACCTTGTCGTCTCTATAGATGCTGGGCAGAGCTTTGTTCCTCTTGGGGAGACGGCCTTCGAGCAGTTGGTAGGATATCTTGGAGCACCTGTCGGTTTTGCAAGAAAGCTAAGGAAAGCGGGCAGAGGACACGTTCTCTCTTACCTCCACAAACAGCTTGCTCAAACCGTGGGCGAGGCTAACTACCTTGCCGTTGTGCATCCTACCGAGGGGGTTGTAGGTTTAAGTGAAAAGCAAAACCTTTTCTACCTCGGTGAAGAAGCCAGAGAGCTAGATAAAAAAATTGAAGAATGGCTATCATCTCCAACCTGCCCGTTTTCGCTTAAAAGCTATAGGGCAGAAGAAGGCGAGGTGCGGTACCTGTTCTACTTTAAAGAGACGGCAGTCGTACCTGAGGATAGCGGAAGCTCGTGGGCCTGGGGCTATGAGTTAAGATACTCTCTTTGGGGTAAAGAGCCTGCCTCCTTCCATGTGGCGCTTGAGCGGAAAACATCCCAAAGCCTGACCTACATTCCCGTGTCGAAGTATCATTACCCTTTAAACTATGATGCCAACGTCAATCATCGTATTGACAGTGTTTTTACTTTTCTGAATGCTGCGCCTGAGCCGCACTGGAAAGAGCTTGGTCGTTTAGTTCAAAGGCTTCGCAGAGAGCAAGCTAGCCTTGCTGAGGTTAAAAAAGTCCGCAAAAAGCTAACCAGCTTTCTCAAGGACCAAGAGGGCGATAACTCTGAAAGTAAGCAACGAGTGGACTCTGCTTTGGACTGGAAGAATATCGAGGAAGCTTATGGCTTGAAAGAGCTGGACGAAAAACCCTCGCTTCAGTGGTTTAAGCGGGCGTCAACTCCCGTCAATCTTTTTGACTTGTACTGCTTGTTGTCCCAAGAGGTTACTTACGCACCCAATTCGGTGAGTTCCGATGTAAGAGAAAAGCTTTTAACTTTGGCGGGTGAGCTGCTTTGCGACAAGCCCGACCTTGAGGACTTTCCTCCTCGTATTGACTGGGGGCAACGACACTTTGAGCAAAAAACTCAGTTAGACCATGCGCACGTTTGAGAGGTAACACTTGCAGAACCCCTACGAAGTCCTTGATCGACTCGTACTCGACACCCTCCTCGACTTTAAGGAAGAGGTTTCCTGGCGCTTTGAGTTTCGTGGGAGTTCTTTGCCAAGTTGCCCTCGTGCTCTGATGTTTGGGCTTTTTCACAAGCCTACTCCTGAGGAATTCCCAAAAAAGTTTGAAGACTTCACAACCCGCTACAACTTCAAAGTCGGACATGCCATTCACGCCCTAGTTCAACAAACCTGGGCCTCCCAAGGTCTTCTCTGGGGTGATTGGCAGTGCAACGATTTGGCCAACTGCGGTGTGACCTTCCAGAATACAAGACTACCCAAAGGTCGTTGTCTTCGCTGTCACGAAGAGGCTACTTATGTTGAAAAGCATTTGAAAGACCCGCTGACGGGTTTTTCAGGCCACTGTGACGGTGTTGTCTTTTCGGAGCAGCTCAATGGTTATTTTATTCTGGAGCTAAAAACTCGAAACCAAAATGTGATTCAAAGAGCCAATCAACCCTACGAGTCTGACCTCTATCAAGTATCGGCCTATGCAACCTTAATTAGCCAACAGTTTTGGGTCCCCGTTGTCGGAAGGCTTATCCTTTGGATCGGTAAGCCGCGACCTAAACCCTATAAGATGTGGTTTTACGAGGGTACTGGATCTCATCTTTTTGATGAAGAGCGGGCTAAAAAGGTCCACTTAGACGAGTGTCTAAAAAGGGCGCGGCCAGAAGACGTTCATGGTGTTTGTGAGCACATTAGCGACGGTGATGACTGCCCTTGGCAGGGTATTTGCTTTTCTCCGAAGCGCGAAAAGATCGTTAAAGCTCAGTTTGAAGCATACAAGAAATTTTTAGAGAAATGAGTAGGTTGCAAATTACTAAAAGGTCGCACAATATTAGAAATGAGAAAAATCCAAAAAATTTAGAGCAGGCTGAAATGCAACATAGGCGACCCCTCTTCAAGAGTGTTTTTATTGACGGCCCTTTTCTCTTTCACTGTTCACAGTCTCTCAATGTACGAATCGACTTCCGAAAACTGAAAGATCTTCTTGTCCATCCTGACGAGCACTTAGTTAGTATAAATTATTATACGGCCCTTCCTGTAGACCACGAGATGGATGAAAGACACAGGAGCTTTCTTCGCATCCTTACAAGAGACCTTAAGATCAGAGTCCGGTCTGTCCCGCTTTTAAAAAACCCGCAGTCGGAAGAAATGCGGGGTATAGCCAGCTCTCACCACTACTCGAAGGGCGAAGATATATTACTTGCTTGCGACATGGTCAAAGGGGCTTACCTCAACCATTATGACATCGCAGTGTTGATCTCAGGCGATGGGGATTTTACGCCTGCGGTTCAACACGTCTTAGATGCAGGAAAGCAGGTCTCCGTAGTGTCTTTCAAAAACTCTCTCAGCCATGCGCTTGAGTTTGCCTCTAGCGAGACTTTGTATTTGAATGACTGTATTGACAAGATCCAACTTAAAAAGCCGCTCAAGTCTAAAATGGGCCTTGATATCGAAGCTTTTTCCGATCCTGTTTCATGAGGTAGACGAGCGTTGAATAAAGATGCTTACAAAGATAAGCTTTCATTTTGGGATTTCGGATACGAGGACGGTACGCATTTTCTTTGCCAAGGCTTAGAAGATCCGTGCCCCCTTTTACCCACAAGGCTACTTCAAGGTAATATTTGAAATAGGGGCACGAGCAATGGACCCAAACCCGAGCATCGTCAGTAAAAAGCCAATTCTCAGGCTCCCTTTTTGTCCCAAAGTTCTTTATCATAAGTCGGTAGTAAGTACCCGACGACTTGTCATTGTGGAGAGCGGCATCACAGAAGTAGCCGCGAGCCTTTATACCGTTATGACGGATGGGCGCGTCTTTTAGAATTGATTTTCTTCGGGTGGTTCTATCGGTTTCGTTGTCTTTATCTGGTTTGAGCCAAACCTTTTTGGTGCGGTCGTGGATGTCGAGTCCGAAAATACGGTCTTTAACCTTTCTCGGTGTCGCAGCCATGAGTTGTTTGATCGTCAGTT
>Ga0194132_10006128_pt1 | contig 18904 bp, 29 predicted proteins | sample TA2KigOf80mmetaG_FD_148612 | JGI IMG/M metagenome (GOLD analysis project Ga0194132, IMG submission 148612) | Freshwater microbial communities from Lake Tanganyika, Tanzania - TA2015054 Kigoma Offshore 80m | ecosystem: Environmental > Aquatic > Freshwater > Lake | place: Tanzania: Lake...
GTTCCCATTCCACCTGCTTTAATCTGAGCAAGGCGTGTCATAAAAGCAGGTCTTGACATATGAGCTTTGTTTCTACCAGCAAATTGATCTGGGTAAGTTCCACCACTACTATGAGGAAGACCTCTCCAAGTTGCAGATAAGCGATTACCAAACTCTTCATCACTCATCTGTCCGCTTCTCCATCTAGCAAATCCATGCCCATGATACAACATTTTTAGAGCAGTTCTATCTTGTAACTCTGGAGTGAACCTGTCACTACCTTTACCACCAGCAGCAATCACACGTTCCAGTAGATATTGTGGCATTTGCTGATATCTACCAATAGCGCCTCTTGCGTTTGCGACCAACCAATCAACTGTCATTTGAGTTGGTTTTCCTGGAGTTGCTCCTCGTGACACATTCATAGTGTCATAATCTTTTGCTTCAACGGAAGAAATTAAATCAAGAATTGCCTTATCAACAGCATCTCCAGAAACTGCCATGCCTCCAGAAGTTCCAGTATCACAAGCGGCCGCACAAGCATCTCCTTCACTTTGAGTGGTATCTCCAGGCATAGGAGCAAGACCAACTTGAGTTCTTAATAGACCAACGATTGCTCCAAATGATCCACTCATAGATTTCATCAAAAAGTTTGCAAGTATTGTATTAAATTCTTTCATCCTAATTGAGGATGAAAGTTTCCCATATGCAGATTTATTTTGTTCATATAAACCCAACATCATGAATGAACTTAATGAATTTGCTGCATTATTATAATCATCCTTTGTGACTTGATCTCCCAATAAAGATTTCACAGTCAGAGACATTACACCACCCAAGTCTGGAATTGCAGAAATTTTATAATATGAATTATCCATATATGAGTATCGATCCATCATGTCATCATCATCACCAGCACCAGGGAATACTTTAGCGAAGCTAAGTCCACCACCAACTAAAGATCCAGTTCTCACTTCAGAGGTTTTATATTTTTCACTTTTTGGAATATCAACTTCCTTTACGTCTGTCCTTTGAATAGAGACAGTACCTCCTGCCGCATACTTTCTAACCTTTACTACTTTTCCACCACCACTATATCCCATATCTCTAGCAGCCTGTTCTCCGTACAGACTACCTAAAGATCCAGGAGTTTGTAGTTTAGTGGCAACTCCTTTCATACCAACAAAACTAAACAAAGGTGCAAGTATAGAAAAATGCTCCCTCACTCCATCACGAACTCTGGCATCAAATTTTCCAAGATTTTTTCTTTGCTCATCTAAACCTTTCTTATCATTATTCAGTCTCATAAATCCAGCACGGATTAATTCAACCGCATATCTAAATGGAGCACCTACAATATCAAGCAAAACTCCAGTTCCATTTAATATCCATAATGCTGGACCCAAAGTTCCTTGCATCCAACCATAAAACCCTCTCTTAAGAAACTTTGTGAGTGGATTTTTATCTTGAGATGCCTCTGTCATTTTTCCAGAGAGCCATCCTTGTATTCCTTTTCCAAACTTCTTAATCTGGAAAGCACCCTCACCTAAAGCAGATGCTAGTAATCCAACACCAGCAACAATTGCAGTTGCTGCTAAAGGTCCAATAGCAGTTCTAGCAGCTTGTTGAGCAACTTGTTTCCCTGCTTCTTGTGTCAGAGTATCTTTAATAACATCAACGCCAGCATCAATTGCTTTACCAGCAATACTTGACCCACCACCAACTCCACCAAAATCGCTGAATAACATTCCAGCAATAAAAATTGAATTCATTATAGAATTCATTTGACCGGACATTTTATCCAGTTGATTTATAGCATTCTCTCCGCCAATTTTTCCTACAATACTTCTAGCATGATCATATGCTTTATACCCATAATCAACAAATGTAACCAATCCATTTAATAATTTTCCGCCAATATCTATTACAAAATTGCCTGCTTTCAAAATTGTTATTGAAAATTGTATGAGTTGTGGAAGATACTTGCTTAATCTAAGAGCAATAAATCCCATCAATACATTAACAATAAAAGTTTTAAGTGCTTCTAAAAATCCCAGTCTTTTTGTAATCGCTTTAATTGGTTTACCTAAAAAAGATAAAGGTCTTTCTAAAACTTTCTCATAGTTAATAAATTTTTCTCTCTCTGCATTTTGTCTCTTACTATCAATTCTTTTTTTCTGAATTTTGACAGAAGACTTCAGCAGTTTCTCTTTACTAATAAACTGCTTCTTAAGTGATTTTAAAGTTCCAGTTAAAGGAGAAACTAACTTTACCATCACTTAATATTGAGTTGCTTAGCAGTTTTTGAATTATTTTTTGAAGCAGAGAACTGAGGTACTGATGGTTTTGCGCCACTACCTCTAGCACCACCCATTCCACCACCAGCAACTTGTGGTTTAGCAACTACTTTCGGTGCAGGTTTAGGTGTCGGTGTAATTGGTTTTCTATTTGGAGAGTTTGTTCCCAACCTTGCTTTCTTTGCTGTAACTGCTGCTTTATAATCTTTGTAGTACTTACCATCGGATGACGAATAATATTTTCCCATGGCAGATGCCTCTGATTGTTTTATTCTAACTTCAGAAGCTTTATCTGCAGCATTCACTTTATCAATATCTTTATACGTACCAAACATTCTGGTAAGACCTCTACTAACTCCACCAAGAAGTCCTCCTCTATTCATAAATTCTTGGTTAGCAGTCTTAACCTTAGCATCCATCCCCGCTCTCTTTTGTTCTGGAGATAATGCGCTTTGCTCCTTCTTTATTCTCACAGACTTTGCTTTAGCATCATTCACCGCTCTGGAATATCCATTAGGACCTAGACGTTCGTTCATCATCTTTTTAATATTCTCCTCTTTCATCCCGCGCTTTCTCATGTCCTCCAAATCACCAATCGCAGTCATACGCATCGTTCTTGCATTTAATGTCTCTTCTCTTCCCTTTGCCCCCTTGGGATCAAAGAAATCAGTCAGAGACTCCAACATACCTTTCTTTCTCTGAGTTGCTCTTTCGTATGTTGGTTCACCACCTTTAAAACTCAAATAAGCAACAAATGGACCATCAGGACCCATCATGATTTTTGACTTTGGAAGATTTTTCTTATCATAATCTTTAAGACCAGATCCACCAACTAGAGCAGAACCTTTACCACTATATCCTCTACTTCTAGCTCCATACTTATCAACTTGCCCAGACAATCCACTAGCAAAGTTAGAAGAATAAATTATGTCTTTTCCTTTTTGTTGGGCAAAGTATTCCATGCCACCAACATTTATTTTTGGAACTGTGATAGCATCATATCCAGTTCCAGCACCTAGTTTTTGTGTACCACCTTTAACAAGGATAGATTTTCTTCCCTGATATGTTGTTCCATATCCCATTCCAGCTGAGGTTTGTACTCCTCCACCAGATGAAAGTTTTCTCTGAACTTGTAGTTGAGATTCAATTCTCTTAAGTCTTTCGTCTGTAGATAATCTTCTATTATCACTAGCAATTGGATCTTGATAGGCAGAACCTTCTTTTTCTGGTGCATTACCTATCATACCTCCGCCCTGAGCATAAACTCTTTGATTGACGATGCGTGGACGATTAGTTCCACCACCAGCAGCGTTCATCGCCTCTAGAGTGCCCACACCAAACTTCTGAACAGCACCACGAGACATTACAAACTCACCGTCTGTCAACATCGCTGGGACTTTATCAATACCTTTTGGTCCCGATACTACGCCATTCACACCTGCCATCAAATCAGCAAGACCACCAGACCCGAAGAAGGCAGTAAAGGGACTTACCTTACCTGATATAGCACCACCATTAGCAGCAAAAATAGTTTTTAAGTCAGCAAATCCTCCACCAAACGCACCCATAGAAGGTGCTGTAGGAGCTTCTGGAATTTGAAGTTGAGGTGCCTGTTCTTCACCACCACCCATGAACTTGTTGATTGCCAATCCAGTTCCAATAGTCGCAACAGCACCTAAACCAAGTTTAACTAAACCTAGTTTACCACCACTACCACCACTAGATAATGCTTGACCAATACCTTTTAGTCCTTTACCAGTCGCAATTGCTTTTGCTAACCTAGCAGCAATAACAACAAGTCTAGCGGTTCCTGCTATCGCTACTTTAGCAAGACTTCTTACTACTCGTCCAAACCCAGTACCAAATAATAAGTATCCAGCAATTAAAGACGGCCACCAGTCTTTAAGAAATCTAGCAATTGAACGAACTTTATCTTGATTTTCTTTATTAGCAAACCAATTGATTAAGTTTAGTAGTGCTTTACCTAAAAATAAAGTAACAAAGAATTGTATAATTTGATCTAGAATATTTTTAACTGGTGCTACAACTGCCTGAGCCGTATTCTTAACTACTGCAAAACTATTCTCTAAACCAAGTTCTACTTTCTTTCTTCTTGCTACTTCCTGATTTTTTCTTTCTTGATTTGCTTCAGCAGTAACCTGTGTGTTCTGCTGTGTGAGAAGTTGTATAATTCTCGTTAAAGACTTAGAAATATCTTGAAGAACAGCAGTATCCGCAGGAGAAGCAATTAGTTGTGTTTGTGGTTGAACAGCAGCAGTCTGAACTGTCTTAGTTCTTCCCATCAAGTTCTGAGGATTTACTGGTGCCATTCTATCTTACTTTAGAAACTGGATTTTTGTTGCTGCTGCTTCAATTGCTCCTCTTCAAGATGTTGTTGTAGTAATCCAACATACACATCTCTCTCCCAAGGAATCATATTTTCAATCTCCCATAAAGAATATTTATGGTACTGTATCAGGGCAAAATTAAGCCTAAAGTAATTTTCAAGGTCCATATGGACCATGGCTACGCGAAAAAACTTGCTAACCCTTCAAGCACAACTTCACTTTCAACTTTTGTCTTTGGATTTACAACTGTAATTTTATGAGAAAGTTTAGGCATAGTTTCAAAGAACTTCTCAATATCTTTGAACTGAGAAGAGTTCATTGACTCCAAAAACTCAGTGAGTTCTTTCTTAGTCACATCTGCAGTAGACCAAACTTCATCTTCAGTATAAATTTTATCAATACAAGAAGCAATGAGATCGAAAGATTGCTCCATCGCATTATCATTATTGAAGTCAAAGTTATTTTTAATAAACTGCTCTAACGATGGATACTTCATTTCCATCATGATACTATCATCTAGTTTAATCTTATTAGTGTGCTCTTCATTCTTTTGAACTTGAATATCATCAAGATCAATACTTACAGAAACATTAGTTTCATTATCATCTGGACAGATGATATTAACATCAACACTTTCCCCAACAGATTTTCCTCTGATGTTTAAGAAGAGATATTCAATATCAAAGGTTGGCAAATTTTCAACCTTAATATCTTTCGTAAGAATACAATTCTTGATGACAGACTTGATAGCATTAGTAATTTGCTTTGTGTCTTCACTCTCTAGAGCAATTACTAAAAGTTTTTCTTCTCTAACCAAAAATGGTCTGTATTTAATTGATTGTCCTGTAGATGGCAACTCAAGTTCATAAGTTGGCGTAGAAATCTTAGGTAATGGCATAATGTCCTATAGAATGTTTCAGTGTGATTATTTAGAAAGTTAAAGAATACTTTTTCCAGAAAAAGCTGTTTTAATTGTGTTACCAGAATTGGATGCAGCTGGAAAAGAAACTCCTCCGGTAGTTGTCAGTTTTTCATAATCAAGTCCAAGATTAGTATTCGGATTAAAAGCAATTGAATTAATTCTTGCAGTTTGTTCTGGAGTTAAAGCTGCAGTTTGAGTTGGACTTACAGAATTGGCTTGTGGGGATGTTGGATCAATATAATATCTGACATAAGATAAAGAAACAGTACATTTTAATAGAGAAGAACTATCATAAGAAACTGGCATAGATTGAATTGCAATAGGAAAATAATTTACAAATTTATATTTCAATTGCGAAGCAGCCTTTCCTTCAGCAGATCCCATACTGCTCCTCTCAAATTTCGTTACTTCTAATCCAGAATTTTGAATGTAAAGTTTTGGATAGTTCATTCTATAAAAATAATTTACATCTGCTACTCCAGGACGACCTTGTTCTGAGGAAGCAATTTGTTCTCCAGCAATATATTTTATCCATACCTCAAAAAATCTAATTGGAAGATAAGTTGTAGCATCAACATAAAAAGTTAAATCAATTCTATCATCATACAATCTTCTATAGGCATGTCTGTGTGTAGAACCATGATAGTCACCCGAAATATCATGAGTTGCAAGTGATGAACCGGGAAGTATTGCATCAGAGCAAAGAAGTTCTAACTTATCTTGATCAAAATTAACTCCATTTTGAGACAGATAATCATTAGTTAGTCCAGATGGTTTCGCTATAGATACGACAAAATGAGATGTAGTTGCTGGATGCAACAATTTATCTTTTATCTCGCTTAAAGATCTAGACCTTGGTGTGCCCATTGATAAATACTTTTTGACCTTATATATTATGTATGGCAGAAAGTATTAAAAGCAAATACAAACCGTCATATCCCAAAAAATACAAAGGAGATCCCAACAATATTATTTGCCGTAGTAGTTGGGAAAGAAAATTTTGTCACTGGTGTGATTTAAATGAAAGTATTTTGGAGTGGGGTAGTGAAGAGTTTTACATTCCATATATCTCACCAGTAGATAAAAGAATTCACAGATACTATCCAGACTTCATTATTAAAGTTAAAGAAAGCACTGGACAAATAAAAACATATGTAATTGAAGTTAAACCCAAAAAACAAACTAGACCTCCAATTAAAAAATCAAGAGTGACGAAATCATATATTCATGAGTGCGTTACTTATGAAGTCAATCAAGCGAAGTGGAAGGCAGCAAAAGAATTCTGTGATGATAGATTGATAGAGTTTAAGATTATCACAGAAGAAGAACTAGGTATCAAGTAATGGCAGAAGGTTTTGGGAAGTACTCTAAAATTCCACCAAGAATGAGGGAACTTAGGAAAAAAATTGATGAAACTGGAACCAGTGACCCAGAAGATTTGATGCTTATTATTCTTGATGTTCTTAAGGAAGAAGTATTATATCCAGAACCAGGTAAATTTTATACCTTCATCTATACACCAAAAACACCAGAAATTGAATACGATCAACACCCACTAATCGCTTGTACTTCTCTAGAAAGATGGGGATTTAAAGCAATCAATTTTCACTGGAGAAAAAGTAGACAATACACTTGGGAAGAAGTTGTTGGAAAACTTCATGTCGTAAAATATGATGAATTGGATGAAATGCTTTCTATCCCATATGGAAAATTCCGTCTAAATAAATAAAAACCATTCTGTCCTGATGGCTACAACCGCTACATCTACACAATCACAAGTAAAGGTTGGAAATGCCGATACCAAGATACAAAGTGTCGTAACAGATGCTGGTAAGGACGCGAATGGAAATAGACTGTTTACAACAGAGGTCCAAAGAGTAAATGGCACACAAAGAACAACAATCGCAAATATTGACTCCAAGGGAAAAGTAACTTCAACTACAAATGCTACTGCTGATGAAAAAGCAGCACTTGGAGACCCAAATAGTCAATTAAGAAAAGAAACATCTAAACAAATTAATGATGCTAAAGTAAAAAACACTTTAGGCGTATCAACTGAGCAAGATAAAAAAGCACTTGCTAGTGCCAGTGGATCTGCTGCTGCTTCTAATAGTGGTACAAATCCAAGTAAAGATGGGCAAGGAGGAAATACTGATAAGGCTTCACAAGCAGATTTTGACAAAGAAAATCAATTTAAAAAAGGGACAAGAACAAGTTATAGTGAAAAAATGGTCTATCCTTTAGACCTAAAATCAGAAGTTCAAGATGTAATTAGATTTTCAATTTTAGAATACTCACCGTCATTATCAAAAGAAAATCAAGCACAAGGAAGTGACGGTCAATTCGGAAGTAACAAAAGTAGAGTTGTAACTTTAGATGGAGGAAATCCAATTATAAAAGGTTCCAAAAGGATTGGAGTAATAACTCTACCAATTCCTGCAGGAATAAGTGATGGTAATACAGTTACTTGGCAAAATGACGATTTGACTATGGTAGGGATGGAATTATCAAACCTTGCACAAGGTTTTTTTAATAATGGAGTTGAAGGAGCGGAACGGGCGGCAGGGAACACTATGGATAATGTTCAGCGAGGAGCAGACAGTGGTGATTTGCAAACGGCAATAAAATCTTTATTTGGTAGCATGGCAGTTCAGGGAGCAAATATTCAGGGAAGAGGTTTTGGCGCTGCTTTTAATAATAACTTAGAACTTCTTTTTTCTGGACCAAATCTAAGAAGTTTTGGATTTACTTTTATGTTTTATCCAAGAGAAGAAGCAGAAGCAAAAATGGTGAGACAAATTATTCGTGCTTTTAAACAAGCGATGTCAGTGAAAAGAAGTAAAACATCCTTACTCCTAAAAGCTCCTCATACATTTGCAATTCAGTATATGACTGCTGGACAAAAATCACATCCTTACTTAAATAGTTTTAAAGAATGTGCATTAACATCTTGCAGTGTTGATTATACTCCAGACAACACTTACATGACTTATGGAGGCGCTGAAAAGTCTATGACCTCCTATAGATTAACACTTCAATTCCAAGAACTTGAACCTCTATTTGATGACGAATATGATCAGATTGATAAAAATAAAGATACTTTTATAGGGTTCTAAAATGGCAAATTACTTCAGATACTTACCAGAGTTTGAATATGTTAGCAGACTTCCAGATGCTAGGATATCAGATTATATTAAGGTAAAAAATCTTTTCAAGAAAGGAAAAATAAGAGAAGATATTTTTCAAAATCTTTCTTTCTTTGAGAAGTATAAAATTGTCGGAAACGATAGACCTGATAATGTTGCTTATGAAGTCTACGGAGATGCAACATTAGATTGGGTTATTCTTCTATGTAACAACGTAGTGAGCATTCAAACAGAATGGCCGATGGAACAAAACAATCTTGATGCTTATCTGTTAACCAAATATGATAATGATTATAACAAACTCTACAACGGAATTCATCACTACGAAACAATAGAAGTTAGAAATAGCCAAAACTTTATTGTTCTTCCAGCAGGTCTTCAAGTACAATCAGACTACTCTATCTCATTCTACGATTACTTAACAGATACTCAAATAGATCGTAGAGACGTTACAGTTCCAGTTACAAACTATGAATATGAAGAGAGTTTAGAAAATAATAAGAGAAATATTTTTATTCTAAAGAAAGAATACCTTGGAATTATTCTAAATGATATGAATGAACTCATGGCATACAAAGAGGGTTCCAGTCAATATAAGACTGAAACCCTGAAACGTGCTGATAATATCAGACTTTATGAATGATCACTCTTCAGCAAGACGCTGGAAATAAGATAGAGCATCATCTTCGTCTTCATCATTTGAAGAAGAACTTACCACAGGAAGTTCTGGTTCGGGACGACGAGAAGTAAAGTCGGGGGTATAAGAACCACGATCATTATCTTCATCATCAACCTCTTCATCTAGACGAGGACGAGAAGCAGACTTCTGACCCAGAACCATCTTCAGACGCTTTTCAAGGTCTTCATAAGACTTGAATTGGTCAGCAGCAGTAACCGCAGTCAGAGAGTATTGCTTCTTCCAAACTGCTTCCAGAGCATCATCATCGTCCAGGAGAGGAGCGACACGATCAAACTCAGACTTGTCATAGTTCCAGTAACCATCCTTCTTCACTAACTTCAGTTTGAAGTTAGCACCTTGCCAGAAGTCAAAAGGATTGATAGGGGTTTCGTCTTCAAACTCAGGTTGCATTGCTTCCATGATCTTATCAAAGATCTTCTTACCGTATTTAAAGAGGAAGACTTTACCTTCGTTATGGGGATTTGTGGGATCCTTTACAACATAGATGTTGCTGTAATAAGACAGTTTACGCTTCTGCTTACGAACAGTTTCTTTGTTTGCTTCGGAACTACTGTTCCAAAGTTCGCGGTTGTGCTCTGATACAGGATCTTTCTGACCAAGAGTAGTCAGAGAGTTTTCAATATACCAACCACCAGGACCTTGGAAGGCATGGGTGTAGAGTTTTGCCCAGGGAAGTTCTTCGCCTTCAGGGGCAGGAAGGAAACGGATAACAGCAAAACCATTACCAGTTTTATCCATCTCTGGTTTCCAGAGACGCTCATCTGCGCCGCCAGAGGTTGTGCTCATCTTCTCTACTTCCTTTACCAGTTTGGAAGTTAGTAAACCAAGAGAAGATTCTTTTTTAAGGTTAGCAAAAGACATTAGATTACCTCGGATTTGTACGGATTTGGCTTGTGTGTACCTAGTTATTCTATAGGTCAGAACCAGTTTTGTCAATCTGATTCTTCATCACCTCAAGCATTTGTGACATATTATTCAATATGATATTCATATCAACGTTGGGAGGAAGTCCCATCATCGTTGCAGATTGTGTAATGCGAATTTTCATATCCTGTGCTTCAGGATCATCAGAAAGACTTAAACGAGTGTAAAGTACTTTCTGCTTCTCAAGAAGTTTCTCAAGAAGTTCAACATGTTTCAGTTTATCTTCTTTTGACATCGTAGGAAACTTGAAGACGTTTTGATATACTTCTTCTTGCATTTCACTAATTTCAGTCATTTCTGCACGAACGACTTCTGATTTAAAAAAACTCATTTGTCCCCTAGAACAACTTCTTTTAAGATATTTTTATAATGTGGTACGTCAATATTTAGAAACGAAGAATATTTTTTCATTTTCATACTGACGGATTTCCACACTGGGTCATCAAGTTTCTTATCAAAATTCTTCCCGAACAGGAATATTCTATCATAGATCACTAGTGTTTCTAGACTAATATTCCCGCTCAGGAACTTTTTTAAAACGGGTGGATGACCCTTAGAGCAACTAAAAATCTCATCTACTTTTTTACCTTCAAATAGAGATTGAGTTTCTTCTCTAAAAACATAAGAAAGAGATTGATTTCTTTTTTTCCAAGCAGTATATCGTTCATCACCCTCTCTCATTATTTCACCAATCCAAAGTTTGTTTGGATCGATACAAGTGATGAAATTTGATACAAAGAACTCAACAACTTCTTGGTCGGTTTTTTGTCTTGCAACACGCTCAAACCAAAAACGATCTTTTCGTTTATAGAAAGATTGAACTGTTGCACGACTTTTGCCACAATACTTGTGATAGTCATAACTGTCTTTTGTGAAGTGATTTTTTAAAGACAGATAACATTTATAGGCATCAACTGGGACCACTTTTCTTGTGTCTCCTCTCACGTTGCCGCGCAAGATATTCTGAACGATATGGTTCTGTGTTGCGTCGCTCTCTACGTTTGCGGTTAATTTCATCACGGTTTTCATCAAGTATTTTTACTGCTTTTTGCTTTAAACGTTCCTGATTATCATAATACCATTTTCGTTTTCTTTCAATCTCAGCCTGTTTTCTTTCCTCATAAGTTTTAAAAACAGACTTATTTCCTTCACCACCAATAGTCATATTTCTCAATATGCCAGTTCCATCACATTTTCGTCCATATTTTTCTATCATTTCCATTTCATACTGATAAGCACAAAACTCATCCTCAAATTGTTTAAGAATAACTATTCTATCTTTATCTTTTGGACGCAAATCTAATCCATTTGCGCGAGGATGTTTTAAATATGCTCTTTGACCTCTCCCCTTTCCAATATAATATGGAGTTCCATCTTCACGCAAGTAAGCATAGCAGTAATACATTATTAGATTAAGAATAAATCTAATATTATTTATACAGGAGTTAATCAAACGGCATCATGAAAAAAGTAATAAGGTTAATTTTTGCCGGGAAAATTTTTACCCTAAAATAAAATTAAAGTGGTAATTTTGCGCGAGAACTTCTCTTTAAGAAATTCAATTCCATCGCCTCATATTTAATCTTTTCCTTTAAAGGTTTTGAGATCAACTTTGGTACGGACTCAACATCAATATTATTTTGCTCGCAGAAATAAACAATCGCGTCAATATAATTCATGTCTGCATTAGTTTGCACAAGTGCCTCTATCTCTTGTGCAAACCGCGATGGACAAAAGAATTTGCTTTCTAAAACTTTCTCTAATTCATTCTCCATCTGACCCAGTATTGTGATGTACAAATTCTTTGATATAACGAACTAATAACTTAATATAGTCCCCTTTGTTCCTTTTGTCAAATACTTTGACCTCACCACTTGGAGTTACCATTAAGGTGATAAGTTTTTTGATGGGAATTTCAGTAAGTTCGTAGTATGCCGCAGCATAAAACATTTCCTGAACAAAATAGTTTTCAATCCACTCTTCGGGTTTTATTTTGTCTGATGTTTTGAAATCTATGACCGCAAGTTCCCCTTCGTATTCTGCAATACAATCAACTCGTCCTGCAAGTCCATAGTATTCAGAATAAAGAGTTCTTTCAATCGCATGAATATTATTTATCTTATCAAGTTCTGGTTTGATGTGATAAAACATAAACTTTGTCAGGGGTTGATAATCATCCCAGTTAAGTTCTTTGTTTTCCAGATAGTCTTGACAGACTTGGTGAAAGTCAGTGCCTCTTGCTGTTGCTCTTTTAGTAATACGATTTGCTTCTTCAAGACCAACACGTTCACGCCACTTTACAAAGATCTGACGATTGTAAAATGAAGTAACTGAAGTAATAGAAGGAACCCAGTCTCCGTTCGGAAGATTATAGAGACGGATGCCATTTGTTTCCTTTTTTTCTAGTTCAAGTTCACCTAAGTAATTACAATGAATAAAACTCATACACCAACTTCCATTTTCGCTAGGATATATTCTTTCACTAATCCAGAGCGAACAATGTCTTCAACTCCAAATTCAATAATATCAATCGAAGGCATAATACGAAGAACCTTCATGAAATCAATAATTCCATTCTTTTCATTCGTTTTAATAAGGTCAGATTGAGTGGCATCACCACAGAACATGATCTTACTGTTTTCACCTACACGAGTAATTATACTATCAAGTTCATGATAGTTCAAGTTTTGGAATTCATCTACAATAATGATTGCATTGTCCAGAGTAGTTCCGCGAATAAAAGAAGTACTCCAAAAACTAATCGTACCTTGAGTTTTGAGGTTTCCATAGAGCATTTCAAAGTCTGCTTCCGTTGGCATCTCAAACATATACTTCACCATGTTCTTATAAGGAATTTGGTAAAGTGAAGATTTATCTTCATGGTCCCCTGGAAGGAAACCAATCTCACGAGTTGCTACAAGAGACCTTACGATGTAGATTTTTTCGTAAGGATTTCTTTCATCCAATACATCTCTCAGAGCATTATAGAGAGTGATGAATGTTTTACCTGTTCCAGCGCATCCATAGGCAACAATATTTTGATCGTTTTTATAACAGCGGAAAAGTTCTTTTTGGTTTTCTGTGAGAGGATCAATCGTCCTCATCAAATCAGAATTGATTGGCTTCTTTCTCTTCATTTGTTTGTTGCTCATTCCAAACGGTACGGGTGACTTTGGAGCGTTTCTTTTTGCTGGCATGGTTATAGGTTCAGATTGGTTTTACTTTAGATCCAGGAGCTTTTGATGCCTTATGAAGAACATCATTCCATCCAGGGTGAGACTTTTTAAGTCTGTCATAAATCTCTCCGACTTCGCCAGATGCTGGGCAAGTTGAAGGATCTGACCAATCTCTATCCCAATCGGGATTGTCTTTTTTCCACTGATCCCAATCATGAATACTCATCGTAACTTCTTTTTGTTCACCAGTTTCTTTGTTGATAACAGGATATGTTGCCATAAATTACATAAAAATATAGGAATATTTATTCAATAGTGATAGAAGGTGCATCTACACAATCAGCACATCCATCACGCTTCCATCCAAGTGCTTCAGATACTGCAGGGAACTGGCAGGTAAAGACGCAACGAACAAGTTCTGCAATTTCCATATGTTCTTTCTGTGTACCGTGTGCAGAACGCAGATCAATATAATGGATCCATGACCTTATAGAACCGGTCATATAGAGGCGTGTGGGCGTCGCTAAGGGCAGTACGAACCTTGCACATTCCTTTGCCACTCCCTTCTCTAGAAGGCGGTTGTAGAGGCGTAGACCCTGCTCAAAATGAACGCGAATGTCTTCTGTCAAAGTCAGTTTCAAATAATCAGGAATGTCATCAATACTATTCTGGCGGTTCTTATCATCCTGACGACGTAGTTCAGGAAGAGGAATAGTTTTGTTTAAAAGATTTGTATCAGCATATCGTTGTGAAAATTCTTGATATGTAAAACTACGGTGACGCAAAATCTGAGCCGCGATACCACGAGTAGTATTAATCTCTACTGTCATACTTGCTTGTTCAAAGATGCTCCAGTGCTGATGCTGAATACAATACTTAAGAAGACCAGAGAACTTTTCGTTTTCTTGATTAGCAGGATTACTCACCCGAGCACAATATGCCATATGCTTTTCAGCATCGGGAGTAACACTAACAAGTTTGACCTCTGGTTTCATGAATTCAAATTCAGTCGGGATATCCATCGTCGTCTCCATCATAAAATACTTCGTCGTAATCAGTAAGGTGTTGTGCTATTTCTTCGTAATTCATTTTATATGAATCTACGTCAGAATAAATCTCTGACTTTAAACATTCTACCAGAGATTCAAGGTTTCTGACAATTAGCTTAAGCTTTTCTCTATCCATCTTTATTAACCCTGACAAAGGTAATTATACATAAAAAAAGAGGGGAAGTCAAGTTCCCCTCTAATCTAAAATTACCTACTAAGCAACAAAACTTCTAGATAGATCAAAAAAATAAATGCTGTTGATGCCCCTGTAATAGCGGCAATCATACCAATCATTTTCTTGCACCTACATTAGCAAGTTGTGCTTGATGGCGTCTCTCTTCTTTTTGTTTTTGGTCTTTAATAAGTTGAAGGAAGTTTAGTTTCTGCATCACTTATGCCCCTCCTTTACATACTTAACACCACGATAGGTTTCGTTGTATTGTTGGGGTTGTTGCATCATTTGCTGTTGATATGCGATACGCTTTTCAGTATCGTATTCAACGCCACGGTATACGACTTTTGACATTAGGTTTCTCCTTAGATTTTGAGGTTAAAGAGCGTTCCTTCAGTCGGCGTTTGCGTTCGCTATTTGCGAATAGCGAATGAACGATCCGTTCCGCGTCGGCTTACTTCCGTCGCATTATGCGATGAACGATAGAGATATTATAATCTCGTTATCATATATAGTCAAATATTTTTGTAACTTATGTTACAATTTAATCTCTTTGTCTCCAGTCTTCTGGTTTATCTCCAGAGAAAAAATCAATTATATCGTCAGCACTCGTAAATCCAGTACGATGATTTGATGGGTCTGGATCTCCTAAATCCAGAGCATTCATAAAATCATCTAAACTCCCTTCTTGCATATCAGGATTAGCAGCACGGCGTCTTGCTTGCCTTAGAAGAGTTGCTGCCGAACGATTTGCTTTTGCTAATTTTTCTGCCCATATCATATCACTTAACTCTACGGATTCGCCTTTTACAATTCGCTCACAGATTGCTTCAAGGCGAAGACGGTATTGAGTAGAGAGCATATACTTCTCCAGATATAGTGTATTTAGTTACCGCTCAATATAACTGAGGGTATGATTTTGTGCGTAAAGTTGTTGAATGATGATATCACATCCAATTTTTGGATTACAATCACCGCAGGTATAAACATCTACTGCTGCTTTACCTTCCTCAGGCCATGTATGAATACTAATATGACTTTCTGATAACAAGCAAATTACAGTAACTCCCTGTGGTTCAAACTTTTTTGATATAGTCTGAACCACAGTTGCACCACTTGCAACTGCTGCGTTTTCTAGTAGGTCTATAAGACAACGCTCGTCGTCCAAAAGAACAAACGAGCATCCATACAAATTAAGAAGATAATGTTTTCCCATTATTCAATTGCTTCAGCGTCTATTCCGTATTGGTTGATTAGTTTATCTATTTTTGTCTCTTGTCCAGATAATTTTTCAATTTCAAAGATAGAAGACTTTTGATATTTCTTTAATTTCTTGTATTCTTTAATTAGTTTATCTACCTCATTATTTTTGATATAGAGGCGAAACTTTTTATCATCAGAAGGACTTGCAAATCCCTTAAATCCATCACTCATTTTCTTTTTTTCTTTTCTGGTTGTTTATATCCCCACAGTTTAGGGTTAGTACGTCCATATCCAAAATCAATTTTTTGAACCACACCAGGACCATATTTGTCATAATACATGTCAAAGATACGAACTCTAGACCCTCTTACCAGATCAAGATTGTTCTTTCCATCAATATCATACCAAATCAAATAAGCATCATTCGGAAAACAAGGATCTTTTACTTTATCTAGTGTAGTATTCTGAAGTAGGATATCGCATCCATAATTGCTGGGCAGAATATTTTTTTCTTCTTTTCCGTACTCTGCCATATCTTTCTCCGTGCTTACTGCAACTGTCATGAACGACCACCCCACTGAATATCGGGATATGCCTCCTTAACATTCTCCAAGGTGATTTTGTATTTAGTTTGCAACTTCTTATCCTTTACAAGACAAAGGATTTCTGCCTCTAGTGGATGAAGTCCCTGAAGAATATTGATAAACATCGTCTCTCTACGAAGAGAGCTCAAAGTATCATTACCACCTTTTACGAAATTGTAAAACATGTGGTATTCTTTTCGGATGGAAGAACGTCCTTGGTCTTGAGATCCAAGTGAGTTAGATCCAAGTTCTTCCATTTTAGAAACAGCATCTTCAATTTTCCCACTCAGGGTTCCACTGTATGAAGTCTGTTCCCCAGCACTGGCGTATGGAACAATACCTTCAGGTAGCATAGAAATAATTGATTCGTCAAAATTCCAAATCAATACTGTCTTAAGAGACGGGTCTTCATACTTTTGAAGAACTTCAACTTTCTTTGCGTTTGATCTTTGCTTTGAAGCAAGGTTTAAAATCTCAAACAGAAACGGATTAGTTGGAAGTTCTTCAAGAGGTGCTTCAGTCTTCTTCTTCGTCTTCGTCGTAGTCGTAGTCATAATCGCTATTTTCAAATCGTACAGATACTATTTCGTCAGGTATCACCTGTCCATTTTCATCAAAGAACTCTGGGTGTAAATATGGAGGTCTTGATTCTAACAAATGTCTATAAGTTAACCAACCAATTATACCTCCTGTCATAAAAAAAAGCAACGTGAACATTACTGAGAATGTTATGACATATGCTGTTTCCATTTTTCTTGTCTCCAGAGAGTTTATTTTTTCCTAACATCAAAATGAAATTCTATAAAGAAATGAAACTCTCTTCTGAAGAGAGAGATCATTTTACCAAACTTCACTTGAAAAGTCTTTGGTTCTGGTGATCTCTTCCTCCTATTCCTAAGTAATAACTCAACACCCCGATTAATCTGGGGTTCTGATTTATTTAGTTTGCTTTTTCCTTCTTCCTGGTCGTTTATCATGACTATACTTCCAGGCATCTTCTAGGATGCTATACAGATAATTTCTAATTTTTCTTGCTTCAGGTTTTGGTAGATAACCATACCCCTCACGAAGTTGTTTATGAATTTCGTCAGCGCCCCCCTCAAGATAATCATCAAGGTCCATTACTAAACTACTGATTTCGTTCGCAGTGGCACTTTCAATAAATTCTTCAACTTCATGGCGTTTTGTTCCACGAATTTTTAAGTAATCATAAAATTTTAAAACAAATTGTCCGTTAAAAGCATAATCAATTGCTTTTTCAACATCACCATAAACTTCGTGAAAGTTACTATTCATTAAACTAGATTCTGCTCCTTCAGATATTGAACTGTGTCTGTACATCCACCGATGTGTTGGTCATTTACAAGAACTTGGGGAAAAGTAGATCCTTGCCCAAATTCTGCATAAAATTCTTCACGAGTAAAATCTTTATTCAATTTGTAAACCACATGCTGTAGTTCTGCTAATTGTAGCACTTGCTGCACTTTTGTGCAATATGGACAACCTTCTTTTGAATAAACTGTGAACTTCATAATTTTTATAAAACTGAAAGTTATTTAGCGTTAACTGGAATTCCTTGTCCCTCAGGAAGTTTAATTTGTGGTAATTGATTAATTTTTTCAACCATCCATTCTTCTTGATGTTGCTTATAAGGTTCGGTATTGATTGCTATTTCATTTGTTGGAAGTGCTTTTGGAATCTCAATATCAACAACTTGTCCCATCATAAACTTGTTTCTTGTAATGGTTCTATTTTGTGGATCAAGTGATACCAGTAAAAGGGCGTCGGTCTCTTCACCACAATCAGCAATTTTTCTTCCTGTTTTTGTTTCAATAACAGAGAAGTAATCTTCACTATTGTACTTTTTCATTTTTTAAAGTCTTTTGATTATTATAGGTCTTTGATGGTGGTCTGTAAAGTCCAGGCCAAGTATCCCTAATTATTTCTGCGAGTTTATGTGGAGTTGTAGAGGTTATCATAAGTCTTGAATAATAGACATAATAAACATAAAGAGTCCAAAAAGTTGAAAGAATAAAAGAATAGTAAACATAAAAAAAGGAGTTCTTTTGGAACTCCTTTATTTAGTTTTAGGTCGGAAGGGGCAGTCAGGACATCCTGCCCCACAGCATCCCTTAGAGTGCGTTGCCACGCGGTAATACCTCTTCTGGGAATACAAAGTTCTCGTGTGGTTGATCAACGGGTGCCATCCAAGCACGGAGTCCTTCGTTCAAAAGAATGTTCTTCGTGTAGAAGGTCTCGAACTCTGGATCTTCTGCTGCTCTCACTTCCTGACTTACGAAATCATAAGCACGAAGGTTAAGAGCAAGACCAATAATTCCAATGGAACTAGTCCAGAGGCCCATAACAGGAACAAAGAGCATAAAGAAATGAAGCCAACGCTTGT
>Ga0194132_10006129_pt1 | contig 18903 bp, 18 predicted proteins | sample TA2KigOf80mmetaG_FD_148612 | JGI IMG/M metagenome (GOLD analysis project Ga0194132, IMG submission 148612) | Freshwater microbial communities from Lake Tanganyika, Tanzania - TA2015054 Kigoma Offshore 80m | ecosystem: Environmental > Aquatic > Freshwater > Lake | place: Tanzania: Lake...
AGTTAAGGTTGATAAGCAATATGAGTGGAGCTTGGGGGAGTAAGTAAGAGCTAGGGATTTATCTGCAGGATAAAGAAGCACCCGATTGAGCGATTTTGTCTTTCAACCATCAAATTCATAGAATTCTCCAGTTGCCTCAACAAGGAGCCTCATTGATAGATGTTAATTTAAGTAATTAAATAAATGATGAGTTCAACAACAAAGAAGCGCGCCTTGTTCTCTGTTTATGACAAGTCTGGCGCTGCTGAGTTAGCTCAAAAATTAACTGCAGTAGGTTATGAAATCATCGCAAGTGGTGGCACGGCTGAGATCTTAAGCAAGGCAGGAATTTCGGTAACGAGCGTGGAATCTGTCACCGGCTCAGATGAAATTTTAGGTGGCCGGGTAAAGACTCTTCATCCCTTGATACATGGCGCCATCTTGGCTAATCTCTCAAAGCCTGATCATCTAGCAGATCTTTCAGCAAAAGGGATCACGCCAATTGAGCTTGTGGTTGTTAACCTTTATCCCTTTGAGAAAGTCCTTGCTTCGAGAGCGGAGCATGATGAGATCATAGAAAATATTGATATTGGTGGATCAGCGCTGCTTCGCGCTTCAGCTAAAAATTACCAGCACGTCACAATCATTTCTAGCATCACCCAATATCCAGATCTCATAAACTCACTTGATACCGGCTTTAGCCTGGAGCAGAGAAAATCGCTGGCAGCTGCTGCATTCGCACTCTCCACACGATATGAAAGCGCGATCTCTCACTGGTTAAATCCAGAGGAGATCTCTTTGAACTATTCGCATACCAAACAGCTTCGCTACGGTGAAAATCCCCACCAAAGCGGAGCGCTCTATCGAGATGAGTCAGGCGGCGGTCTTGCTAATGCAGAACTGCTTCATGGCAAAGAGATGTCTTACAACAATTATCTTGATGCAGATGCTGCTTATCGTGCGGCAAGTGAACATAGTTGCAGCGCTGTGGCCATTATTAAGCATGCAATTCCCTGTGGTATTGCTCTTGGACAAGATAGCGCTAGGGCATATCAGTTGGCCTTGGAGTGTGATCCAGTCTCCGCCTTTGGTGGGGTAGTGGCGAGCAACTCCATCATCACCGAAGCCTGCGCAGAGGCAGTATCGCAGATCTATACCGAAGTGATCCTTGCACCTGACTATGAACCCGGCGCGTTAAAAATATTGCAGGCGAAGGCTCAGATTCGAATTCTAAAAGTTGCGCAGCCAAGTTTTGGTTCTCAAGAGATGAGAGCAATCTCAGGTGGCTTATTGATTCAGCAGCGAGATCGACTCGATCAAGCAGGTGATCAACCAAGGGCTTGGAAACTAGTTTCCGGCAGCGCTGCCTCTGATGAGCAATTGGCAGATTTAGAGTTTTCCTGGCGAGCGATCCGATCTATTCGAAGCAACGCAATATTAATCGCAAAAAATAGCGCCACGATCGGAATCGGTGCAGGTCAAGTCAATCGACTTGATTCAGCAAGACTCGCTGTGAAAACAGCCGGGGAAAAAGCGATCGGAGCGGTTGCCTCCAGCGATGCATTCTTTCCCTTTGCTGATGGGCTAGAGGTTTTGATCAGAGCAGGAGTGAGCGCAATTGTTCAGCCAGGTGGGAGTAAGCGTGATGAAGAAGTTATTGCTGCGGCTGCGGCAGCTGGGGTAACCATGTATTTCACCGGAATCCGTCACTTTTCGCATCAATAATGACGATAAAAATCCTTCTATTAGGCTCTGGTGGACGCGAACATGCCCTTGCCACCGCTTTGAAAAAAGATCCTTTTACGGGAGATCTCTTCTGCGCGCCGGGAAATCCAGGAATCGCTCAGATTGCCGAAACGTTTCAGATTGATATTACTGACCCTGAGGCGGTAATCGCGCTTGCTCAAAAATTATCGATTGATTTAGTGGTTATCGGTCCAGAGCTGCCGTTGATTTGCGGCGTGGCTGATGCATTGGTAGCGGCTGAAATACCCTGTTTTGGCCCAAGTAAAAACGCCGCACGAATTGAGTCCAGTAAAGAGTTCGCAAAAGAGATCATGAAAGTGGCAGGGGTAGCCACTGCGCGCTATCAATCTTGTAGCAATGAAGATGAGCTTAAGCGGGCATGCCGTGAATTTGGCTCTCCCTATGTGATTAAGGATGATGCCGTTGCAGCTGGCAAAGGGGTTGTTGTCACAGATGATCTTAATGAAGCGATTGCACATGCCCGTGTATCTGGAATCTCACCTATCCGAAAAGTTATTGTTGAAGAATTTCTTGATGGCCGCGAATTCTCACTCTTTGCAATCGCTGATGGTCATTCATTCCTGTCAATGGAGCCGGCACAAGATTACAAGCGCGTGGCAGATAATGATCAAGGCTTAAATACCGGAGGAATGGGGGCCTATTCACCACTTTCTTGGGTCAGCGATGAGGACAAGAGATATGTCGCTGAAAAAGTTATCGAACCAGTCTTACATGAGATGAGAAATCAGGGATCTTCCTTCACTGGAGTTCTCTATGCTGGTTTAATTAAAACTAGAGCTGGAATAAAGGTCATTGAATTTAACGCGCGCTTTGGAGATCCAGAGACCCAGGCGTTAATTCCACGGCTGACTAATCCGCTTGCCCGCCTCTTATATGCTGCAGCTACCGGAAAGCTCGCTGATATTCCAAGATTGGTATTTAATGATCTTGCCTCAGTAGCTATAGTTTTAGCAGCTGAAGGATATCCTGCGACTCCCCCAGAAAATCGACCTCTTTGGATACCTGAATCTATGAAAGCTGATTATATTTTTCACGCTGGGACCAAAGAGATAGCCGGCAGCTTACATAACAGCGGTGGTCGAGTCTTAAACGTGGTGGCAATGGGAGAAGATCTGCCAAGCGCTCGCACTCGAGCATATGAGGCTATTGCTGAGATTAAATTAGCGGGAAGTTTTTATCGAAGTGATATTGCCCAAGGCGTGCAATAAAGATGGTTGAAAAGATCGAATCAGCGAGCCAGATCCCGGGCTGGACCCATCTGCGAAGTGGGAAGGTGCGAGATCTCTATCGCAACGATCGAGATCAGATTCTGCTGGTCGCATCTGATCGAATCAGCGCATATGACCAGATGCTTCCAGTCTTGATCCCAAATAAAGGAAAGATTCTCACTCAACTCTCACTCTTCTGGTTTGAGTTATTGGGCGATCGAATATCCAATCATCTGATCTCACTTGATGTCCCCGATCAAGTTAAAGGCCGCGCTGTAATCGTCAAAAAATTATCAATGATTGAGATTGAATGTGTAGCCCGCGGCTATCTCACAGGAAGTGCGCTAAAGGAGTATCACGCAAATCAAAGCGTCGCAGGGCAAGTGCTATCGCCCGGACTTGTCGATGGTAGCCAGATTGATCCCACGATCTTTACCCCAGCGCGAAAAGCTGAGCTGGGAGCACATGATGAAAATATTTCTTTTTCGCAGATGGTGGCCGCCCTTGGTTTAGCGCAAGCGCAAGAACTTCGCGCAAAGACCCTCTCAATCTATTCCTTCGCTCGGGAGTATGCCTTAGGAAGGGGGGTTATCATCGCTGATAGTAAATTTGAATTTGGAATGGATAGCGATGGCCAGATTTTGCTTGCCGATGAAGTGCTCACTCCAGATTCATCACGATTCTGGGAGGCCGCACTCTGGTCCCCAGGGCAGAGGCAACCATCTTTTGATAAACAATTTATTCGGGATTGGCTGGTAGGTTCAGGTTGGGATCAACGAGGCTCCCCTCCCGTTCCGCCGATAGATATTGTAGAAAAAACCGCTCATCGCTATGAACAGGCCTTTACGCTTTTAACCGGCAGAGAGTTGATCTGAGAGATATGCCAAAAATTATCGTCAACGTAATGCTCAAGGATGAGATTCTTGATCCACAAGGCGCAGCCGTTGCTGCAGCGATGGCCCGGTTAGGTTTTGATTTTGCTAAAAGCGTGCGTCAAGGGAAAAGATTTGAAATTACCTGCCAAGAAAAGCCTACCCAAGCAGATCTGGAAAGCGCGCGCTCTGCAGCTTCGGGGCTATTGGCTAATTTGGTGATTGAAGATTTTACGATAACGGTTGAAGAGTAAAAAGTAATGCGCATCGGGGTGGTGCAATTTCCAGGAACTCTTGATGACGATGATGCGCTGCGCGCGGTGAGATCTGCGGGCGGAGAGGGAGTCAAGCTCTGGCATAAAGATAGGTCATTGCGCTCTATTGATGCCGTGATTATCCCTGGCGGGTTTTCCTACGGAGATTATCTGCGTTGTGGCGCCATCGCAAAATTTGCTCCCATCATGGATGAAATAATCAACTCTGCTGGTAGCGGTATGCCAGTTCTTGGGATCTGCAATGGATTTCAGATTTTATGTGAGGCAGGACTTCTGCCAGGAGCTCTTACCCGAAATGGCAATCTACATTTTCTCTGTAGGGATCAAGAGATCTCGATTGAAAATAATCGAACCATATGGAGCAATGACTTTTCGCCCTCGGAAGTTATTACAATTCCGATCAAAAATGGCGAGGGAGCATATGTGGCAGATCCTCAGACTCTAAGGAAGTTAGCGGAAGAAGATTTAGTCGTTGCACGCTATGTGGGGGCAAATCCCAATGGATCGCTGCATGCAATCGCTGGAATCAGCAATGAAACAGGAAATATTCTTGGTCTAATGCCACATCCTGAGCATGCAATTTCTGAGTTAACCGGTCCAAGTCGCGATGGCCTGCGATTCTTCACCTCCCTAATACAGAAATCGCTGCGATGATCTCAGCGATTGATACTGTTAATAACGCCGCAGCCACTCCAGATCACAAACTTCCGTTCGCAGCTCTTGGATTAAGGCAAGATGAGTATCAACGAATTAATGAGATCCTAGGGCGCAGGCCCACCTCCTCTGAGCTGGCGATGTACTCGGTGATGTGGAGTGAGCATTGCTCTTATAAGTCATCAAAGGTCCATCTAAAACAATTTGGTGAGAAGGCTCCGCAGAGTGATGTACTTCTAGTTGGCATTGGTGAAAATGCTGGCGTTGTTGATATCGGCCAGGGATATGCCGCCACATTTAAGATCGAATCGCATAACCATCCATCATTTATTGAGCCCTATCAAGGCGCAGCAACGGGAATTGGCGGAATTGTCCGCGACATTCTGGCGATGGGCGCTCGGCCAGTAGCGGTTATGGATTCACTCCGCTTTGGCCCGATTGATCATCCCGATACCAAGCGAGTACTACCAGGAGCAGTGGCTGGAATCGCTGGCTATGGAAATAGTCTTGGACTTGCCAATATTGGTGGCGAGACGCTCTTTGATCCCACCTACCTAGGAAATCCATTAGTCAATGCGCTCTGTCTTGGCGTGATGAAACATAGCGATATCAAATTGGCAAAGGCGATTGGCCCATCGAATTTAGTTCTGCTCTATGGCGCAAAAACTGGTGGCGATGGAATCGGTGGCGTCTCCGTTCTAGCGAGTGAAACTTTCTCTAAAGACAAGAGTGCAAAGCGTCCAGCGGTACAAGTAGGCGATCCTTTTATGGAGAAACTTCTCATTGAATGTTCACTGGAACTCTTTGCCTCAGATCTTGTCGTTGGAATCCAGGATCTTGGTGGTGCTGGACTCTCTTGCGCTACATCTGAGTTGGCCTCTGCCGGTGAAGGCGGCATGAATATCTATCTTGATCGAGTGCCACTGCGCGATGATTCACTATCGCCCGAGGAGATCTTGATGAGTGAGTCGCAGGAGAGAATGTGCGCCATCATCAAACCAGAAGATCGTGAAGCTTTCATGGCGATCTGCCAGAAATGGGATGTGAGCGCAACGGTTATTGGGGAAGTGACAACTGGCTCAACTCTAAAAATTTACTGGAACAATCAATTAGTTGTTGATGTGCCGCCAAAGAGCGTGGCACATGATGGCCCCCTCTATCATCGCCCAATCTCAAAACCAGCAGATTTTGATGCTCTAGCCTCAAAGTCCATCACGCCACCAATTCCTGGAGATGGGCAAGAATTACGCGCGGCGTTAATAAAGCTACTAAGTAGCGCCAATATCGCTGAAAAGAGTTGGGTCACAAGCCAATACGATCGATACGTTCGCGGAAATACCATCTTAGCTACCCCAGAAAATTCAGGAATGATTCGAGTTGATGAAGATAGCTATCTAGGAATTGCAATCAGCTGCGATTCGAACGCTCGCGGGTCACAGCTAGATCCCTACAAAGGGGCGCAACTTGCACTGATTGAAAGTGCGGTCAATCTTGCAAGCTGTGGAGTAAAGCCAATCGCAGTCTCTAACTGTCTTAACTTCGGCTCTCCAGAGGTGCCAGAGGTGATGTGGCAATTTAGCCAGAGCGTCACCGGATTGGCAGATGCCTGTCTAGCTCTTGGACTTCCAGTAACCGGCGGCAATGTTTCTTTCTACAACCAGACTAAAGATATGCCAATCCTTCCGACTCCAGTTATCGCCACCTTAGGAACGATTAGTGATGTAAGAGCGCGCAAGAGAAAGAGTATTAATTCAAGCGATCTTGAGATCGTCTTACTTGGAGAGTCGGAAATTAATTTTGCAGGATCAATCTGGGCTCACATTCATGGACTCGAAGGTGGAAAAGTGCCAGAGCCTGATCTTGAAGCCGCTCGGCGCCTCATAGATTTTCTCTTACTTTCGCAAGAGCTGGTCTCTAGCGCAGATGATGTGAGTGAGGGCGCGATTGCCGCCTCGTTATTTGAGATGGTTAAGGAGAGTCAATTTGGATTAGATATCGAAATTTCCTGCGATGAGTTATTTTCCGAATCCCCAGCTCGCGTCATTGTTGCAACCAGCAATAGCGCTCTACTTCTGGCTAAAGCCCAATCGGCGAAAATTGCCAGTAGGTTAATTGGTAAGAGCACAACTGCGCATCGATTAATCATCAATGGCATCGATACCGATCTTGCCTCACTTAAGGCGGCCCATGCCTTTACCTTTCCGCACTACTTTGGAATAGAATCCAAAAATGGCTAGGCGCGGCGATGGTTTGTTATCCCATGATCTCGATCCAGGCGAGAAGGGGCCGCAAGATGCATGTGGCGTATTTGGTGTCTGGGCTCCAGGTGAAGAGGCGGCCACGCTCTGTTTCTACGGTCTCTATGCGCTGCAACACCGAGGTCAAGAATCTGCTGGCATAGCTTCAAGTGATGGCGATGGAATTAGAGTCTTTAAAGAAATGGGATTAGTCTCCCAAGTTTTTAATGAGCAAGCGCTGAGCTCGCTAAAGGGATATCTTGCGATCGGCCACACGCGATATTCAACAACGGGATCAAGCACTTGGTCTAACGCCCAACCAATACTAAAAGGCACCAGTAACTATTCCATCGCTTTAGCTCATAATGGGAATCTAACAAATATTGGAGAGCTGGCAAAAGAGTTAAGTAAAACAGTCACCACCCAAAAAAATCCCGAGCCAGCAAACTCTGACTCTGAATTAATTGCTGCGCTACTCACTCGAGATGGAAATGTCAGCGTGGAACAGAGCATCATCCAAGTGTTACCGCTCCTTGAGGGCGCTTTCTCATTAGCTTTGATGGATGAAGAGACGCTCTATGCGGCGCGCGATAGAAATGGCATCCGCCCACTCGTTATTGGGAAATTAAAGTCGGGCTGGGTGGTTGCTAGTGAGACGGCGGCACTTGACATAGTGGGAGCATCTTTTGTCCGCGAGGTTGAACCGGGAGAGTTTATCTCCATCAATCAGGAGGGTTTCAAAACTCAAAAGTGGGCGCCGGCAGAACCAAAAGGATGCATCTTTGAATATGTCTATCTAGCAAGACCGGATACAGCAATTGCTGGAGTTGGTGTTCATAAGACCCGAGTTGAAATTGGAAGACAATTGGCGAGGGAATGTCCCGCCGATGCAGATCTAGTGATCCCAGTTCCAGAATCAGGAACGCCAGCTGCTATCGGCTACTCTCGTGAATCAAAAATCCCTTACGCTCTCGGTTTTGTCAAGAATTCTTATGTAGGACGAACCTTCATCCAACCATCTCAAACTATCAGACAGCTTGGTCTTCGCCTCAAACTAAATCCACTAGTTGATGTGGTGGCAGGAAAGAAAATTGTTGTAGTTGATGATTCGATTGTTCGTGGTAATACCCAACGCGCGATCGTAAAAATGTTAAGAGAGGCAGGGGCCCGAGAGATACATGTCCGCATCTCCTCGCCTCCTGTTAAATGGCCATGTTTCTATGGCATCGATTTTGCAACTAAGGCAGAGCTCATCGGTGCTGGTCTAGATCTCAATGAGATCCGCCGTTCGATTGGCGCTGATTCACTTGGTTATCTCTCCATCGAGGGATTGATTACCGCCACGACAATTGAGGAGAGCGCGCTCTGCACCGCCTGTTTTACCGGTAAATACCCAGTAAGAATTCCGATATCGCTCAACCATGATCAACAACTTCTTCCATTCTTGGAGAACTAAGTGAGTAGTTATCAGAGCGCGGGGGTAGATATTTTTGAGGGCGAACGCGCCGTTGAATTGATGAAGTCGCACGTCGCCAGCACCAAACGGGCTGAATCGATGGGGAGCATAGGTGGATTTGCAGGTTTCTTCGATGCGCAAGCTTTGAAGAAATATAACCACCCAGTTCTGCTTTCCGCTACCGATGGGGTAGGAACTAAAACTGAGATTGCTCGCCTTATGAATCGCTATGACACAATCGGTGAAGATCTAGTCGCGATGGTTGTAGATGATCTCGTGGTCTCGGGCGCAGAGCCACTTTTTATGACCGATTACATCGCGACTGGAAAAGTTATCCCGGAGCGGATTGCCCAAATTGTCTCGGGAATTGCTAGAGGATGTATTGCGGCAAATACTGATCTCATCGGAGGCGAGACTGCCGAACACCCAGGATTACTCAAGGAAGATGAATTTGACTTAGCCGGAGCTGCAACAGCGGTAGTTGAGAAGAGCGAGATTCTTGGCGCAGAACGGATTAGGGCCGGAGATTTGATTATCGCCCTTGCATCCTCAGGGCTTCATGCCAATGGTTATTCTCTAGTGCGACACATTATTTCAGCTAATAATCTAGATTTAGAGAAGAAAGTTAACGGTTTTCATCAAGGCTTGGGCGAGTATCTATTGACGCCAACTTTTATTTATGCCTGCCACATCCTCTCACTTATCAAAGAGTTAGCCGGCGGGATGCGCGCACTTTCGCATATCACTGGTGGCGGAATTGCAAAAAATACTGAGCGAGTCATTCCAGCCCATCTCAAGGCAGTTATTGATAGAGCTACTTGGCAATTGCCAGAGATGATCCGATCTCTTGCCGAGATTGGCCAAGTTAATCAATTCGATTTAGAACTTACTTTCAACTGTGGGATAGGAATGATTGCAATTATCGATCCAAAAGCGGAGAAGAGCGCGCTTTCCTACCTATCATCCCTGGGGATCTCCTCATGGGTGGCTGGAAAGATAGTAAGCGCCGAAAGAAGCAAAACTGCGAGAGTGGAGTTAGTTAACTCCTATCGCCTATAGCGCTAGATTCTGTAACACCTCAATAATTAACACTCGCTCTTCTACTTTTATCCGCTCATGTAGACCGCTCTCGGAATCGCCGGGAAGGATTGGAACCACTCTCTGGGCGATGATCTCTCCAGTATCCACACCTTCATCAACCCAATGAATTGTGCAACCGCTTGAACTCACTCCACTCTGCAGAGCATCTTTGACGGCATGAGCGCCAGGAAAATTTGGCAGGTATGAAGGATGGGTATTTATCACCTTGAATTTCTTGAGAAGAGATTTATCCAAAATCCTCATAAATCCCAGACTGAGAATAAGGTCAGGGGCAAAGTCTTCAACTTTTGCCAACAGATCGCTATTCCATTTGATGCGGTCTCCTGCCAAAGGCATGTGGATAGCTGGGATTTCATGGGCGCTAGCCCGCTTGAGCGCAAGACATTTCCGATCAGATATCAGAGCTAGAATTTCAATATTGAGAACTCCAGATTTACTCGCATCAAAAACTGTTTGAGCAATAGATCCGGAACCCGATGCCAAGACCAGAGCTTTCAAACGCGCAACCATATTTGAGAGCCTACTATCTGTGATAACTCTTTTTGTAATTGCCTTAGATCCCACTTAGACAACGTAGTATCGCCACATGAAAGCTGGCAAAGAAGAAATCCCTTGCGCTGCCATTAGAGTTGGTGTTATCGGAGCCGGCCAACTAGCACAGATGATGGTTGCTCCAGCGGCTAAATTAGGGATTGACTTAAAGGTTTTTGCTCAGGATAAGAGCGATAGCGCAGCTGCGATTTGTGCCCATTCTGTTGGTGATTATCGAGATATTGATGCCTTATTGGAATTTGCCCATGATCGTGATCTCATCACTTTTGAACATGAACTTACCCCGAATGACATTTTGGTTGAGTTAGAAAGTCAGCTGAATAGGCAAGGAAAGCGACTCTTTCCCTCGGCGCGGACATTTCTATTTTCCCAGGACAAAATCCATATGCGCTCAGAGTTTGAGCGAAGGGGAATTAAAGGACCACGTTGGATGATCTATCGGGGCGGTGAGGCCATTGGCTTTGAATTTCCTTTAATCGCAAAGTTATCCAGTGGTGGATATGACGGTCGCGGGGTTTTTCCTCTTGCCAGTAAGCGCGAACTTGATGAGCTGTATCAGAGGTTAAATGGCCCTCAGTTGTTGATTGAGGAGCTGGTTAACTTCTCGCTAGAACTCTCATCTTTAGTAGCGAGAAATCCAGCGCGTGAGATAAAGACCTGGGAGCCAACCCTTACGATTCAAAGAGATGGAATCTGTACCCAGACTATCTCTCCGGTCCCAGAATTAAGTAGTGAACTAATCTTAAAAGCTCGCAGCATTGCCATTGAGATCGCGGAGATAATTGATTTAGTTGGCGTGATGGCTGTGGAGCTATTTTTAGTTGGAGGCGACCTCTTGGTCAATGAAATTGCTCTCCGGCCCCATAATTCTGGGCATTGGACAATAGAAGGGGCAGAAACGAGCCAATTTGAACAACATCTAAGAGCAGTTGCAGATTTGGAGCTAGGAGAGACTCCACTTACCTTCCCTTGGGCGGTGATGGGAAACTTACTTGGTGGTGCAACCCTTGACCTAGCCCAAATTTCGGAGCAGATACGCACTCGATCACCTGACATAAATCTTCATAACTATGGCAAAGAGATAAAGCGTGGTCGCAAAGTGGGCCATATAACCGCAGTTGGTCAAGATCTTGATTCAGTCAAGCAGATAGTTGATGACGCGATAGAGTTTTTCAATGGTCAGAGCGCCTAGCAAGGCAGTACGAGTCGCCATCATCATGGGCTCAAGCTCTGATTGGCCAAAACTAAGTGCTGCTGGCAAAACCCTTGATGAATTCGCAATCTCATATGTAGTCAAGGTTTTATCCGCTCATCGAATGCCAGATGAAATGGCCGAGTTTGCCAAAACTGCGGATGCTCAAGGCCTTCAAGTAATCATCACAGCAGCAGGTGGCGCCGCTCATCTTCCGGGCATGGTCGCATCCCATACCCAGCTGCCGGTTATCGGTGTGCCAATAGCGCTGAAAGAATTAAAAGGTTTAGATTCCTTGCTTTCTATCGCTCAGATGCCAGCTGGAGTACCTGTGGCGACGGTGGGTATTGATAATGCAAAGAATGCGGCTCTTTTAGCGGCTCGAATTCTTGCACTCTCTGATAGCAAGTTAAGTGCTAAGTTGAAGGCCTATAAAATAAAGATCAAAAAAGATGCTATTCATAGAGGTAAAGGGATTAAATAAGTTTTAGGGATGGCTGAAGGAGCTATAACTTCTTTATTTCTCTAGCCAAAAGCCAAAGCCCCGACCCGGTGATTAAGAGTTAGAGGACAGTGACAATCTGAGCTTGTTTAAAGAAATAATAGACGGGGTTTCGACCTTTTCCAAGGGGAAAATAGGTCAACCTTCCTGACATTACTGCTTCTACTGATGACCGTACTGCTGACAATTGCCAAACCTTCCTGACAATACCTTTAACCTTCCTGATTTTTTACCCCCAGGAGGACAGATCTCTATAATGGAGTCACTGCTTAAATACTGATGAACTTTATGCAGCTTCGCATAGAATTTAGAGTTAGCAGAAGATCTCTTTCCAGCACAACCAAACCACTGATGTCAGCGAATCTCACTCGCATTCACGCTAATGCCAGAGGTGCCCATATATCTTCTTGATGAACCGTTATCAGCACAGGATGATGAAAATGCTGAGATAGTAAGCAGATACATTGTTAAGGTTGTTAGTTGCGGAGCGCTGGCTCTTATTGCTACTCACGTAACCAAACCTTTTGAAGACACATCGGTTTCCAAATCACTACTTTCACTAGACTAGAATCTACTTTCTCAGTACTTGATGTCCGAAGGGACGCCTCAAGGTAGACACACAGAAACTGTAGATTTCGCAGAGATTGAGCGTGCCACGATCGGTACATCGTGAGAGGATTTTGGTATGAGTGCCTCCTTGCCGCGGAATGAGATGATCACTATTAAAGACGGTCTCACCCTGCACTGCTTAGTGTGGGGTACCAATAAGGCCCGCAGAGCTACAGCATTTTTACTGGTTCACGGACTTGCTTCAAATGCGCGCGTGTGGAGTGGAGTTGCCGCTCGCCTTGTTGAACTGGGTCACTTCGTAGTTGCCGTTGATCAACGTTGTCATGGGCGAAGCGCAAAACTGGACAGTTGCTTTGATGTAACGTGTTTCGCCAAAGATCTGGAACTTCTCATTGGCACGCTAGATTTGAATGACGTGGTTGTTGTAGGTCAATCATGGGGTGCAAACGTAGTGATCGAACTGGCCTACAGCGCTCCCAATTCGGTGCGCGGTGTTGTGGCGATCGACGGCGGAACAATCCAACTTCGTCGCCATTATCGTGATTGGGATGACTGCGCCACACAGCTTGCGCCACCCGATCTATCAGGAACACTGTTCAGTCAATTTGAAAGCGCCTTTCGCTTAGCCCACCCGAATTGGCCTGAGGAGGGGATTATTGGAACCATGGAGAACATGGAACTTCTACACGATGGCACGATTAGACCGTGGCTTAGGCGAGACCACCACATGAAAATTCTTAGAGGACTTTGGGAACACAACCCGGAGCCCACGTTTTCAAAGACTGAAGCCCCCGTGCTCTTCCTCCCTGCGGCGACTCCGCCTGGAGAGCAAAGTAGTGGATGGGCTTCCGATAAACATGCAGAGGTAGAGCGTGCCGTGGCCTTGCTGCGCCGGGCAAGAGTTTCGTGGTTTCACGACGCCGATCACGATCTTCACGCGCAGTACCCTCTTCGTGTCGCACAAGAGTTGCACAGTGAAGTTACCGAAGGAATTTTTTCATGACCACGCTTCCCCGAATCTTGGCAATTTTAGGCTCAGGTGAAACTGCGCCTACGATGGTGAAGGTCCATCGGGAACTGCTCAACTTGCTTAGTCCCAAGTCTGCGGTTTTGCTTGACACGCCCTATGGTTTTCAAGAAAACGCTCCCGAGCTCGCGATGCGTGCAGTTGACTACTTCAAGACGAGTATCAATGTATCAATCACTCCCGCGGGCTTAACACGTGTCATTGGTGCAGATGCCATCTCTCTCCAACGAGGTTTAAATTTTCTCTCTGATGCGAATTACATCTTTTCCGGTCCCGGTTCTCCCACTTACGCATTACGGCAGTGGAGAGGTTCGGCAGTACCTGACCTTTTGCGCACAAAAATCCGTGGTGGAGGTATCGTAACATTTGCTTCCGCTGCCGCTTCGACCCTTGGGACTAAAACGGTGCCCGTCTACGAAATTTATAAGTGTGGAGAGGAGCCTTACTGGCTAGATGGTCTCGATCTTTTAAGCGACCTTGGTATTCCAGCTGTTGTCATTCCACATTTCAATAACGCTGAGGGTGAAAGACACGACACCCGATTTTGCTATCTCGGTGAGCAGCGTCTTATCGCACTTGAAGCCAAACTTGATAAGCAGGAATATGTTTTAGGAGTTGACGAGCACACTGGTCTTGTTATTGATCTTGAGAGTGATTTAGCGCGTGTAAGTGGTAATGGTGTGGTCACCCTGCGTTATGACGGGGTATCACGCACCTTCGCTGCGGGCGAAGCAATGCCTCTCGCACTTCTAAAAAATCCGAGGGTAAGCCCTAGACGAAATGCTTTTTTGCATAAGGCACAAAGTTCTCTGTCAGAAGCCGTAATGACAACTAGCGTTTCACCCGTCTCACTTCGTAGCGCGACAGAGGCGCGAAAAGCCGAGTTCGATTCAGCTTTCGCCGCACGTGACTCTGCGGCTGCAACGCGCGCAGTGCTTGACCTTGAAGTCGACATTCGGCAATGGTCTGCCGACACTTTGACTGGTCCCGACGGCGACTTCGCTCGTCGCACACTTCGGGGAATGATTCTCAAGTTGGGAGAAGCCGCGATCTCAGGTTTGGCTGATCCGCGATCCGTTGCGGCGCCTTATGTTGAGGCGATTCTCGCAATTCGCGGGGTGGTGCGGGCAGAGAAGCGCTTCGACTTGTCTGACATTATTCGTGAGGTTTTGGCTGATGTGAAAGTGGAGGTGCGCGACACCCCAACGGGAGTGGAGTGGATTCTAAAAGAGCCCTGATATCTCAACATATCTATAGAACGTACACTTTCGAGTAGAAAAAGATTCTTAAATTCCATGAGAAGCATCTCATCTGGCTGGCAGCGTTTCGACCGTGTCTGGTTTGCGTAAATGTTACGTTGATATTGTTGCCGTGGATTCGATTGACTTCGAAATTGTCTGGCAAGTAATCCTGAAACCTTCAGGTAATGCAATTCAGGCGTAAACCCAGTGGGTTGTGAGGGTTTCGAACCCCCGACCTTGTGATTAAGAGTTAACGGACTACCAAACCACCGCAATAGCTATAGAGCTCACAGATAGAGCCACCATCGCTAGCCAGGCGCTTCTGGGTAGTTTTGGTTTCTTTACATTGATGTAGCCGATGATCAATATGGCAACCAAGATATTGCTCTTTAACCAAATCTTTACATTATCTATTGCTTCATATTGATCTGGATAGCTATCAACTAGGGAGTATCTAATTCCAACTAGGCCTAGCCCTGTTACTAGAGCAAGAAGGGAGGAGTGAAGTACTCCTTTATTGAGCTTTGATGAGGATGCAAGAAGGCCGCCAAGAAGGCCTGCCATAGCGATGAAATGAAGGATTAGCAGCAGATCTCTCGTTATTTCCATGGCCTTAACTCTACCTATACCAATTTGTTATCTAAATGTCGTCGCTTTAAGCCCCAATCAGGCGTAGGTTCCTACTCGTTCAAAGCCCATCGGGGGCTTTGGAGAATAGGAAGTTCGATGTCGAACGAAGTCAAAGAGAACGGCGTATCGCGACGTACGGTTCTCAAAGGCGCAGCCCTTGGCGGTATCGGTCTTGTTGGTGGAGGAACTCTTCTAACAAGTTGCGGTAGCGATGAGGCAAGCGGTCCAGTTACTTTCACAGCTAGAACAAATGATGAAACTGGTCTAAAGATTGCGCAAGCCCTAGCCGATGCCTATACGGCAGAGACAGGCATTCAAGTAACAATGCAGGGCTCAGGAGATACAAATGCATTCCAAGATGGAATCTCACAGTATCTTCAAGGAACACCAGATGATGCATTCCAATGGATGGCCGGATTTAGAACTAACTTCCGCGCTGATCAAGGTCTGCTAGTTGATGTTTCAGATAATATTAAAAACCTTGGTGATCAAATGCCAGCAGGTTTCGTCAGTGGCGCAACAAATCCATCTGATGGCAAGCAATACATCATCCCAACAACTTGGTATCCATGGGGTCTTCACTATCGTAAATCAACAATGAGCGAGCTTGGACTAGATCCAGAAAATATCGCTACCTGGGATGATTTCATGAAGCTTCTAGAAGGAACCCAGAAGAAGGGCCTTATCGGATATGCCATGGGAGATAAGGGCGGATGGGAAGCGATGGGAACATTCTCAATCCTTAACGTTCGTATCAATGGCTATGACTACCACATTGATCTACTAAATGGTCGCCAGAAGTGGACCGATCAGAAGACCATCGATGTATTCAATCAATTCGCAACACTCATCCCTTATATGAATAAGAACTTCCTCGATATCTCATGGGATGGAATGCGCGATCTTCTACTACAGAAGAAGTGCGGAGCGATGATGATGGGCTCCTGGTGGGCTAATGACTTCTTGGCTAAATCACAAGAAGATTACGATGATCTATGGATCGTTCCATTCCCAGAGATCAATCCTGAATTCGCCCGTGATTCAATTGATGCACCAGTTGATGGAGTTTGCGCAGCAGCTAATGGCTCAAACCCTTCAGGCGGCGCAGCATTTGCTGAATGGTGTGGCTCAGAAGCAGGAATGCTTGCAGCACAAGGTGCTGGAGATACCTCACTCTATGCAAATAGCCGCCTAGATACTTCAGGTTATGACGCATTTAATAAGCAGAAGCTGGCTGTTATCGGTGAAGCGAAGAACGTTATGAACTTCCTTGATCGTGATTGCCGCAATGACTTTGCAGGAACAATTGTTGGTCCTGCAATCCAGAACTTCTTAAAGAATCCTAAGGATGTCAATGGCATCGTTGATTCAATGCAAGAAGCATGGGATGCGCTGCCTGAACTATCTTAAGATAGAGTAATTGCATGACCCTGACGGCGGCGAAGAGTAAATCTCGCCGCCGTCGGGCATTTACTAAAGGTGATCGCTTCACCCTCTCCATGTTTATTGGAGTGCCAGCTTTTCTTCACATTGTCTGGGTTTGGATCCCCGCTCTTTTAACGATTGCTCTCTCATTTACTTATTGGAATGGGGTTCAGCTCTCTAATATTCGCTGGGCCGGACTTGCCAACTACGACACTATCTTTACTGCCTCACCGCAGTTCTGGTCGGCGATGCGAAACAATACTTATTGGCTCCTCTGGTTCTCACTGATTGCAACCCCACTTGGAGTATTGCTGGCCTATCAAGTTGATCGAAGAATTAGAGGCCATAAGATCTATGAATCGGTTTATTACATCCCAGTAGTTCTATCACTTGCTGTAATTGGAATTATCTGGCGCTTCATGCTTGGGCCAACCGGGCTGGTTCAGGTTCTGCTTGGCTATCCTGGGATTGAAGATGCGATACCGATCTTTGGTAACTATGACATCAATACCTATGTGATCTTATCTATCGCCTCCTGGCGCCATATCGGCTACATCATGCTCCTTTATTTAGCAGGGCTTAAATCAGTTGATCCCTCCCTTCGTGAGGCTGCAGCTATCGATGGCGCAACAGAGTGGCAGAGCTTTAGAAAAGTTGTGCTTCCTGCGATGAGACCAGTGAATGTGATTATTATCGTGATCACTGTAATTGAGTCTTTAAGAGCCTTTGATCTGATCTATATCATCTATGGCACATCAACTGGCTGGCCGATCTTAGGTATGTTGGTATTTCAAAATATTTATGGCCAATCAGCCTCGATGTTAGGTGCGGCATATGCCGTAATTCTTCTCCTTCTTAGTATTACTCCGATCGTCTTTTATCTACGCACAGTGTTTAGGGATGATGTATGAGTAGCATCGTTAGAGATCAGAAATATAAGAATAAACAGAAGCGCAAAGATGCGCTCATCACCATCTTTATAGCGCTCTTTGCCTTTATCTGGATGATTCCAATTCTCTGGACTGTCTGGACCTCACTTAGGCCATATGAAGACATTATTCAAAAGGGAGTCTGGTCGAGACCAGATCGCCTTGATTTGAGCAACTATGTTGAAGCATTCCGCCTTATGGAGATCTGGGGATATTTAAGCAATTCATTTATTGTGGCTATACCTGCAGTGATTCTGACCCTCTTCTTTGGCTCACTACTAGCATTTGTTATTACTAGATACTCGTTTAGATTTAATCTCTATCTCTTGCTGCTCTTTACCGCTGGAAACCTGCTTCCAGTCCAGCTGGTCTATGCCCCGTTATTTAAGATGTATATCTGGTTTGGTGATTTAGTTGGAAATAGAAATGCGCTCTATGACAGCTATATCGGACTTATCTTGATCCATGTCGCTCTCCAGGTTGGCTTTGCCACCTTTGTTATGAGCTCTTATATGAAGACTATTCCAAAGGAGATATCAGAATCTGCTCTAGTTGATGGGGCATCAGTATTTAGACATTACTGGTCTGTGATCTTGCCGCTACTTAGGCCGCCACTTGCAGCTCTCTCAGTCCTTATGACTACCTGGATCTATAACGAGTTCTTCTGGGCCATTGTGATGATTAAAAGTGATTCCAAGCGGCCAATTACTTCAGCACTTGGCAGGCTTCAAGGAGAGTATGTAACTGACTTTAATCTCCTTGCAGCAGGTGCGATCATGGCTGCTCTTCCAACGCTAATAATCTTCCTAATACTTAAGCGCCAATTCGTCTCTGGTTTAACTCTAGGTTCAACAAAGGGTTAGTGCTATGAAAGCTATCTATATAACTGAGTTTGGCGGCCCTGAAGTAATGGAGTATCTAGATCTTCCTGATCCAGTTCCGGCAGGAAGCCAAGTTATCTTGGATGTCACTGCTATCGGGATTAATTACGCTGATACTCACCAGACTGAGAATTCATATCTATCTTCGCAGAAGCTGCCGTTAATTCCTGGAATGGAAGTTGTTGGCAAAATGCCAGATGGTTCAAGAGTTTTAGCTCTTGCTGCAAGTGGGGGATATTGCCAGAAGACTTTAGTAAGTCCAAAGACAGTAATTCCGCTGCCAGATAAAGTCAGTGATGGCCAAGCGCTCGCAATGATGGTGCAGGGTAGTACTGCTCATATGATCTTAAAGAAGATGGGCCAGATAAAAGCTGGCGAGAGCGTTGTGATTCATGCTGGAGCAGG
>Ga0194132_10006133_pt1 | contig 18896 bp, 11 predicted proteins | sample TA2KigOf80mmetaG_FD_148612 | JGI IMG/M metagenome (GOLD analysis project Ga0194132, IMG submission 148612) | Freshwater microbial communities from Lake Tanganyika, Tanzania - TA2015054 Kigoma Offshore 80m | ecosystem: Environmental > Aquatic > Freshwater > Lake | place: Tanzania: Lake...
CCGTACCCAGTCCGTAGTTGAGCCACGACCCGATGCTCGGATACCCCTGCCGGATGAACCCGGTGTTCATCTGCAGCAGCCCCGACCCGTGCGCGAAGCTGTCGGTGTACATGCTGCGGACCACCGCGATCTTGTCGGCGCACTTGCCCACCTGCGGATAGAAATCAGAGATCTCGATGCCCGACTGCCCGTATCGCGTGAACTTCCGCCGGCTGCCCAGCAACGCGCCCAGCCGCGAAGACCGCAGCTTCAGCAGCGGATCGGTTTCCATACTGGGCATCGGCTGGCCGTGGCGCTTCACCAGTTCCGGCTTCGGATCGAACGTGTCCACCTGGCTCGGTCCGCCGTACATAAACAGGAAGATGCACGACTTGGCTTTCGGCGCAAAGTGCGGCTTCTTCAACGGGGCCGCCTGAGCTGCGCCCGCGAAGAATCCGGTCTTCGCCAATAGGAACGTCAACGCCGTGCCCGCGAATCCGCCGCCTGCTTCCCACAGCAGCTCGCGCCTTGTCTTTCCGCATTGCGGCATTCGTGTGGCCCCCTTAGTTCAGATAGAAAAACTCGTTCGTGTTGAGCATCACCAGGCAGAACTGCTCGAGCGCCTTCCGCGGATCCGCCTTTGCCAGGAAACTCACCGCGTCATCCATTTCCCGCGGATGCGGATCCCGCCCCAGCACCAGCTCGAACGCACGCTTCACTTGCCCCGCAGGACCGCCCTCACCGCGGATCCGCGCGGCCAAATGTCCCGCCTGTTCCTGCGCGAAGGCTCCGTTGAACAGCGTCAACGCCTGCGGACCCGTCACGGACACGCGCCGCCGCTCACAGCTCACGGTCGTGTCCGGCGCGTCGAGCAGATCGATCTCCGGCACCGGCAGTCCGCGCTTGGCGAATATATATATGCTGCGCCGCGAAGCTTCCGATGTACTGGACTCTCCCCATCCGTCACCGGGCCGGGATTGCTGCGCAAGCACCGGCTCAGGTAGCGCCGGATAAATACTTGGCCCGTGCATCTTCGGATTGAGCCGTCCCGTCACCGCCAGGATCGAGTCTCGCACCACTTCCGCCTCCAGACGCCGCGGCTTCCAGCGCCACAACAGTGTCTGGCCGGGGTCGAGCCTCGCTGCCTGCGTGTTCCACTCCGGCGACTGCCGGAATGTGTTCGACCGCAGGATCAGCTTCTGCAACTCGCGCACATTCCAACCGGACCGGATGAACTCCGATGCCAGATAATCGAGCAGCTCCGGGTGCGATGGCCGCTGGCCCATCACGCCGAAGTCGTTGGCGGATGCCACCAGCCCCTCGCCGAAGTGCCACTGCCAGACACGGTTGACGAAGACCCGCGCGGTGAGATCCGCGCCGGGTCCGGTGAGCCAGCGGGCGAGCCACAGGCGGCGTCCGCTGGTGCCCGCGGCAGTCTTGGGTGGATCGAACGGAAAATCGCCCGCGATCACGGTGGGAACTCCGGGCTGCACGGTCTCGCGCGGCTGTGTGGGATCGCCACGATGGAACACGCGGGTTGACGCCGGACGCTTCGCATCCTCCTGCCAGGTGTAGGCGCGCGGCGGAGGCTTCGGACGTGCCGCCTCGATCTCCGCGATGCGCCGGGTCCAGCCCTCCCATTGTTCGCGTTCATCTGGCCGAGCCAGTGCGAGCATCCTCGCATCGAGCTTGTTCTCGAAGGCGTCCGCGAGCCGCTTCTGGGCCGCGCTACGCTGCTCGGCGGCGGTCCGCAGCGCGAGCACGGTGGGCAGATCTTCCTTCCAGTCCCCGTCCTGCACACGTCCGAGCAATCCGCGCTTCAGGTTCGTGATCAGTCTTCGTAGAGGCGTGATCTCGGAGTCCGCCTGCCGCAGCGCGTCGTGGTAGGACTTGAGTTCCGCCGCCGTTCCCACTTCGCGATCGAGTTCCGTCCGCCCTTTCACCGGCCGCTTCAGCGGCTCGAAGACCGCGAGCATCTTGTAGTAATCCTTTTGAGTCAGCGGCTCGAACTTGTGATCGTGGCAGCGCGCGCAGCGAAGAGTCAGCCCGAGAAATGCGGTGGAGGTGGTGGCGGCGAGGTCGTCGAGTTGATCGTAGCGGTCCATCAGCTCGTCGGCGGGTTCGTCGTCCCAAACGCCCAGCCGGAGGAATGTCGTCGCGATCTGAGAGCTGGCATTGGAGCCCTCGATCTCGTCGCCCGCAAGCTGCTCGGCAATGAACCGGTCATACGGCATGTTGGAGTTGAACGCCTTGATGACCCAGTCGCGGTACCGCCAGGCGGAAGGCTTGACGCCATCCCGCTCATATCCATTGGACTCCGCATAGCGCACCACGTCCAGCCAGTGCCGCGCCCAACGTTCGCCGTATTGTGGCTGAGCAAGGAGCGTGTCCACGAGGTCGTCCGGCGAAGCCTCTCCCGGAGCCGGAGGAAGCCCGGTGAGCGTCAGGTGAATCCGCCGCGCCAGCGTCGCGCGGCTGGCGGGCGGCGCTGGACGTATGCCCCGCCGCTCCAACGCGCTCAACACGAACGCGTCCACCGGCGTACGCACCCACGCCGTGTCCCGGACCTGCGGAACCTGGGGTGCGGCAACCGGCCGGAAAGCCCAATGTTTCTCCGCCGGACGGGTGTCCGCCAACTCCCCTGTTCCTTTGGCGCCGCCGTCAATCCATGCGGCGATTACCGCTGCTTCCGCCGCCGTGACCTTGTTCGGACCCATTGGCATCGACTGGTCCAAGATGCGCTGATAGAGTCGGCTGCCAGCCGCCGCGCCCTTCTGAATCGCCGGACCTTTGGATCCACCCTTCTGCATCGCCGCTGGCGAGCGAAGATCCAGATCGCCCATCCGGACAGTCTCGCCGTGGCACTGAAGGCAGTACCGGCGAAGCACCGGCTCGACATCCTTGGAGAAGTCAGGCGGCGCGGCAAGAATCGCCGAAGCCGCGAGGATGAGGAGGGGAATCATCTGACCTATTGTACTGAGCGCACCTGAACGTGGATCCGCACTACATCAGAGACTGATCATCAGAACGATACTCTCGCCCCCAATTGCACATTCCTCGGCCCGTTCCCCTGTGCCGTCGCGATCGACCCGAAATTCACCGCCACGAACCCGGTCACCGGCGCCGCAAGCAATGCCCGGTTGAATACGTTCGATGCCGACGCCCGGACCTCAAGGCCCACCTTCTCCGTCAGGCCGAAGTTCTTCAGCACCGCCACATCCTCGTTTACCGACCACGGCGACCGCAGGTAGGACATCCGCCTCGGCGTGTCGCCATAAACCATGTTCGGCGGCAGCACGAACGCCGCCCGGTTCAACTGCGGACCGCTGAACGCGACGCTCTTGTCTTTGCTCCACTGCGGATTGATCAGCGGAATCGAGCCATCCGCCACGCCCGGCGCGAAACTGCACCGCGCGTTATTGCCTGCGCCGAAGAAGTTCTGGTTGCAGTTGATCACCAGCGGAACCCCGGCGACGTAGGTATGGATCGCCGAGATCTTCCAATTCCCGATGATCCCGTTCAGCACCGGATTCATCCGCGCCCCGAACCGCTGGCCGCGTCCGACCGGGAGATCGTACACGTAGCTGATGCGCAGGTTGTGCGGGGTGTCCTGGCTTGCCACCGCCTTGTCGAGGCTCCGGTTGTACTGGTTCTGCACCGCGCCATCGGAGGCGCGGTTTGCGTCCTCGCCGTTCGACGTCGAGATCAACTTGCAAAACGTGTAGGACGCCAGCAGGAACAGCCCCTTCGAGAACCGGTGTTCAAAGCTCGCCTCGAGCGCGTGGAACGTCGAGTGCCCATCATTTTGGCCACCCGCGTTGCTGTTGATGTCAGAATGCTGCGGGAACGGGCGCAATGCCTGCTGCAACTGCAGGTTCACCGGATACCCCGGATACGGCAGCCGGAAGCCGCTCGCGATCACCACCGGATTGTTCAACGCCTGGCTCAACGGTGTCGCGAGAAGGCTGCCGTAAGTCTGCCAGTAGCGCGGATCGAGCTGGTTCTGCGCCTGCTGGCGCGACAGCAGCTTGACTCCCACGACTCCGTGATAGCTGGTCCTCAATACGGAGTTCGAAGTCAGCGTCCGCTCGATGGTGAAGTTCCAGTCGCCGAAATACGGCGCGCGCCCTGCCTTCGGGTTGTAGTAGAACGGCGTCTGCTGCAGCAGATTCCGGCTCAACGTCGCCGGATCCGCGATTGGCGGACGCAACGCGTTGACCGTCGCGGCGAACGGCGTGAACCCATCGCGCACCTGATACGAGATTCCGTTCGACAGCGTGTTGGCCACCGCGCCGAAAGTCCCGCCGAACCCCTGGATCCCGTTGTCGGCGTTGCCGTCCTCACGCGAAGGTTGGAAGTAAATCGCCCCGCCGGTGCGGACCACGGTCTTCGAATCCACTTGATAGGCCAGCCCCAACCGCGGACCCCAGGCGTTCAACCGCGTCTCGCCAAACCGCTCCGGCACTCCATCGCGCCCCGCGTACACCATCGCCCCAAGAATTCCGCCCGCCGCCGCGTTCGGACAAACCGGGCAGAAGTTGCTGTTCTTGAGATTCCGTTCCCGTTTCGGAACCGGGATCTCATACCGCAGCCCGATATTGAGCGTGAGCTTGCGGTTCACTTTGAAATCGTCCTGAACGTACCACGCATAATACGGCCACTGGAACGTCGTATCGCCCGGATACCGGAATCCGCCGCCGCTCGCCACTCCCAGAAGGAACGACGCCCAGTCGGATCCTGAGTTCGGAACATTTGGATTTCCCGTACCCGCCGCGTTGAAGTTAACGGTCCCGTAGGCGTTGTTGAAGTCCAGCCTCCGGTACTGTCCGCGCAGGTACTCCATGCCGAACTTCAGGCTGTGCCGCGCGCGGATCCAGGCCAGTTGCTCCTTGATGTTCGTGGTGCGCGACCGCGAATCCGTGAACACGCTGTTGCCCCAGGTGGCGAGCGATGTCCCGTAGGTGCTCGATGTTCCGGGTGCAAGCGGCGTCACCGTTCCGGGAATGTAGGTGGCCCGCGCGATGTCGGCCGGGAACCGGCTCACGTAGCCGGGAGCCTCAATCACGTGGCGCCGGTTGAACCCGATCGTGAGGTGATTGAGCAGATTCGGCCGGATCACGTAGTCGTCGTTCAGCCGGTGGTAGTCGGTGTTTGACTCCGACGGGAAGCCTGTTCCCGGCAGCCCCTCAAGCGCGTTGATGCTCGGAAACGCCGGCGCGTGGAAATGGCTGTACAGATAACTCGCGCGGTGCTTCTCCGTGAACACGTAGTCCACCTTGATCGACGGCAGCGCCTGCTGCGAACGGGAGAAGCTGCGGGACCGGTAGTTGTTGACAATGCGCGTTGGATCATCCGGCCGGGGCAGCATCGCCACCAGCAGCCGCGCCGTCGGATCGATCCGCTCCGGACAAATCACGTCGAGCACCCCGCGGCACTGCATCCGCGGACGGTCCGCGGCGTTGGCAATGATCCGCCCCTGCCCGTCGAACGGATCATACAGCGGCACCGTGCGGCCCGCGTTGTCCACATTGCGCCGCATGTCGCCAACTTTGTACTCGTCCACGGGCGCATTGACCAGCGCCGTCGACTGGCCGTTCCGCGTCGAGGCGCGTTCGTAAGCAAAAAAGAAGAACGCCTTGTTGCGGCCGTCGATCAGCTTGGGAATGTACAGGGGTCCGCCGAAGCTCCCGCCCGGATTCCATTGGCGCACGATCGGCCGCCGCGTCGGCACAAACGTGAATCCGCGCGCATTGAACACTTCGTTGCGGTTGAACATGAACGCGCTGCCATGGATCTGGTTGGTTCCCGACTTGGTGACCCAGTTGATCACGCCATTTGAGGTCCGCCCATACTCGGCTGAGAACGACGAGCTCTGCACCTTGAACTCTTCCATGCCCTCGACGCTGACCCCGTTCATCGCTGGATCATTGCGCCGCTCGCTCTGTGCCTCCGCGCCGTCAAGCTGCTCGCTCTGGCCGTCCAGGAGTCCGCCGCCGATCCGTGGATTGTTCGCCGGACCGATCACGCCCGGCGTCAGGATCACGAACGCGAGGTTGCTTCGCACGCCTCCGCTGATGAACAGTGGCAGATCGCGGATCGCGCGCGTGGGCACAACCTTGCCGAGGTTGGTCCCTTGCGTTTCCAGAAGCGGAGCCGCCGCCGTCACTTCCACCGTCTGATCCACCGCGCCTACCGTGAGCGCGACATTGACGTCGGTCACGCTCGCGATATTGACGCGGATCCCGCTGGTTTCCGACTTCCGGAACCCGGCGTGCTCCACCGTGACCGAGTAGTCACCCACCGGAAGGTAGGGGATCGTGTAGGCGCCGTCGGAACTGGTGGTTGCCGCGCGAACCAGTCCCGTGCCTGTGTTCCGTGCCGTGACGCTTGCCCCCGGCACTGCTGAAGAGGAAGGATCGGTGACGGTGCCACGGATCGTCCCCCGGTCCTCGGATAGTAACGCCGCCGCCAAAGCGGTGGACAGACTGAGTCCGCGAAGAAACATGGAAGCCCCCTGGAATGAATCGACTCAACGATTCTATCGCGACAGCTTCAGTGCAAACTGCACGATCCTCGACTGGTTCGACTGCGCGCTCACGACTCCAAACTGCGGATTCCCAAACGTCTCGTTCGGAGTCCCGAACCGCGGCGTGTTGCTCAGGTTGAAGAATTCCGCCCGGAATTGCAGCTCGAACTTCTCAACAGGCTTGAAATTCTTGCTCACCGTGACGTCTACCTGGCTCGCCGCGTTGTTGCGCGTCCCGTTGTAGGTGCGTGGTGCGTTTCCGAACCGGTAGGGAGGCGGATTGCTGAACTGGGTTCCATCGATCCACCTTGCGGGCGTCGGGTTGCCGAGGCGCGGATTCACACCCGTCCAGTTGGGCCGCTGTCCGCCGCCTTGTGAGAACGTGTTGTTCACGTTCGACGTCACTCCGATGGGTCCGCCGCTGAATGCCATCCAGATGCCGCCAACCTGCCAGCCGGCCAGCAGCGTATTCTTGACACCCGAGGATCCGCGCGCCACCGGTAGCTCATAGATGGCGTTCACCGCCACGCGATGGGTCTGATCGAGTCCAGAGCTGGCCCACTCCGGATGCAGGTTGTGCGTGTTCTGGAATCCGCCGCCCCCGAGAATCTCGCCGGAGAAGCCACCGGTGGCAAGGTCCATGAGCTTCGAAAAGGTGTAGGAGACGAGCAGCGAAAAACCTCGCGAATAGCGCTTCTCCAGCCGGGCTTCCATCGCATGATACGACGACGTGGCAAACGCGGAATTCTGCGCCGTCACCGCCTCGAAATGCGGATACGGACGCAGAAGCTGCGCGCGCGACACCGTGCGTTGCGCAAGCGCCCCGACGGCGATCTGGCCCAGGAACGGATTCGGGACCTGCTGGCGCAGCGCATCACCCAAGGCGAGATGCTCTTCAACAAGTTGGTTGAACACGCGGTTCTGGGTCAACTTCAAACCGCGGCTGGCGGCATAACCGATCTCGAACACGGAGTTCGAAGGCAGTTCGCGCTGGACATTGAAATTCCACTGGCCAGAGTATCCAATCCTTGTGCCACGGTCAAAGTAGTTGACGGCCTGGCCCAGCAGCGTCGCCGCGCCGAGCGAGTTGCCTGTGGGCAGCACGCGTCCGTTCGGATACGGATTACCAAAGTCGGCGATGGGCGTCACCCCGTCAAGGCTCGTGACGATCGAGGTTGTCGCGCCGAATCCGCTCGTCCCGAACGCCGCGGCGCCGGTCCCGATTCCGGTCGAAGCCGCGTAGAAGATGCCACCGCCGGTACGGATCAGGGTCTTCGGTGTCAACCGGAAGCTGATTCCGGCGCGTGGCGCGAAGTTGTTCCGGTCGACGTTGGCGTTGGTGCGCGGAAGCCCGCCTACGCCGGGGAACACGAGCGCGCCCCGCAGCTCCAGTCCGGGCGCGTTCAACGGCGGCCGGACGTCGTAGCCGAAGTTCGTGAGCTGGTTGTAGCGGTCCGTGCGCGGCGCCTCAACGTCGTAGCGCAGGCCGAGGTTAAGAGTGAGCCGGCTGCTGGCCCGGAAGGTGTCCTGGAGGAACAGGCTCCAGTACGAGATTTTTTGGGCCACGGCCGGAACCGTGCCGAGATTTCCGGCTGGCACGCCAAGCAGGAATGTCGCCAGTCCGGACCCTGCGACAGCGGTGGTCTGTGCCGGGTTGGGTCCTTGAGTCCACTGCGGCGCGAACGTGAAGTCCCGCGTGTTCCCTTGCAGGTTGTTGAAGAAAAGTGCCCGGTATTCGCCGCCGAACTTGAGCGTATGCTTGGCGAAGTTCTTCGTGACGTTGCCCTGAATCGCGTGCGGCGTATCGCCCAGGTCGATCCCGTCGGTCAATCCGAGGGCCGTGGCACCCGCGACGTTGGGCAGCGATCCAGTGACGCCGATCCCGATGATATTGACCGACGGAAAGGACGAATAGATTCCGCCGACATCCCGCACCAGCGCGGGAAGGCCAAGCGTTGTCAGATCGAATCCGAACGAGAATGGCTTGCGGTTGTTCACCAGACGGGTCACCGAATACCGCACCGACGCAAGCAGTGTCGGACTGAACGTGTGAGTGTCCTCAATGATCCCATTCTGGCGCGTGAACACCTGCGGACCAATCGCCGGTGATCCCACGTTATCGGCTCCATAGGGCGAGGCGCGCACGAACGGCGTGTCGTCGTAGGAATAGCGGAAGAACGCGCGGTTGCGGTCGTTGAAATTGTGATCCAGCCGGACGCTCACCGTGTCCTTGTTCACGCGGTTGCCATCGGTCCGGGCGTAGTTGTTGACTCCCGTAAAGGGATTCCCCGGTGCATTCGGCGCGGGAAAAAACTGTATCATGCGCCGCGACACCGGATGGATGCGCGCCGCCGGAATCCGGTTGCCCGCGAACGGAGTCCGCACGAATCCGGCGCCCGCGGTGTTCGGGACAGTGGTCGCCGGATCATAGATGTTGATCAGCGCACCGGCGGCATTGCGCGTGTTGCTGAAGTCTCCGGCGAGCTGATCCGGTTGAGGAACGGTGCCGGTGAACGTCATGCCCTGAATGAACCGGACCATCTCGACGCTCGTGAACACGAAAGTCCGGTTGCGGCCGTTGTACAGCTTGGGGATCACCACCGGCGCGCCGATGGTGCCGCCGAACTGGTTGAACCGGAACGGCGGACGGTCCTTGCCGCCCAAATTAGCGAACCAGTCGTTGGCATTCAGCTTGTCGTTGCGCAGGAATTCGTACGCGGAAAAATGCAGTTCATTGGTCCCGGTGCGCGAGACGACGTTAAACACACCGCCCGCCGCGCGCCCATACTCGGCGCTGAAGTTGTTGGTCTCCACCTTGAACTCCTGGACCGCATCGGGATTCAAGTTCACCACCGGCTGATTCGACGACGCGGCGCTATTGGGCGCACCGTCGAGCAGGAATTCGTTCGCGTTTCCACGCATTCCGTTGATCGAATAGGAGATCGTGCTGATCTGGTCGACCGGCAGATTGTTCACGCCTGGCGCCGCGCGGACCCCGGGCACCAGCATCGCGAGCGCGTACGTGTTGCGTCCCAGGAGAGGCAGTTCGCGCACCTGCCGCGTGCCAACCACCTGGCCCACGGTCGCCGAATCGGTGTCGAGCACGAATTGCCGCGCCGAAACCTCGATTGACTCGCTCACCGAAGCTGGCCGGAGCATCACGTCAAACCGCGCCTGCTGCTGGACGACGAGTTCCACGCGGTCCTGCCGGACGGCCACGAAGCCCTCCTTGACGATGTTCACCTCGTACTGTCCAGGCAGCAACTGCGGCAAGACATAGAAGCCTTCCTGATTGGACTCGGTCCGCTGCTGGAGGCCTGTGCTTAGCGGCCTTGACCGTCACCACGGCGCCTGGAACCACGGCGCCCGATGCGTCTGTCACGCGGCCGGCCAAAGAACTGTTTTGCGCAAGCGCGGCCGCCGTCGCGAGTACTCCCAACAAGGCCAGTCTCAACATGATACAGCTATATCAAATTTCGGTGGGGAATGCTATCTTCGCGGAATGAGGTTGACTCCGTTCGCTTTCCTCGCCTGCCGCCTGTTGCTCGCCCAGCCCGTCGCCGATCACCATCAACACCTGCTCCAGTCCGCGGCCCAACCCCCGCAGGGATTCGCACTGACTGCGAAGGATCTCGTAGCGCAGTTGGATCAGGCGGGAATTCAACGTGCGGTAGTACTGTCCATTGCCTACCAGTTCGGCAATCCGAACCGCCCGCCAGTGGAAAACGAATACGATCGCGTCAAGGCGGAGAACGACTGGACCAGCCAACAAGCGGCACTCTATCCCAAACGCTTGATTGCGTTCTGCTCGGTGAATCCCTTGAAAGATTACGCGATCGCCGAGATCAGGCGCTGCTCGAAGGACCGCCTCCTCCGTGCCGGACTCAAGCTGCACTTCGGCAACTCCGATGTGGACCTGGACAACCCCGCGCATGTTGCGCAAATCCGGCGGGTCTTCAAGGAGGCGGACCGGCATCGGATGGCGATCGTGGCGCACATCCGCTCGACCGTGTCCAGGAAGCGTCCGTGGGGCGCCCAGCAGGCAGTCGTGTTCCTGAACCAGGTGCTGCCCGCGGCCCGCCGCGTCCCCGTGCAGATCGCGCATTTGGCGGACGCCGGAGGCTACGGTACGGAAGCGGATGCGGCCCTCGGCGTTTTCGCCGCCGCTGCCGCGGCCAACGACGCCCGCATGAAGCGGGTGTTCATCGACGTTTCGGGAGTCTTTGCCGGACGATGGGACCGGCACGCACAACGCATCGTCGAGCGTTTGCGCGCACTGGGCCTGGGCCGCGTGCTCTATGGATCCGACGGTCCAACGATGGAGGCCGTGAGCGGATTCCGCAAATTGCCGTTGGCCGCCGAAGAAGTCCGGCGGATCGAGACGAACTTGGCTCCTTACCTGAAGTAACACGAAATGCCTCCTCAGCAAAATATTTTTGGCGGGTGAAACGCACTCTATCTATGGAGGCCCAATTCCGCCAAGATGGCACAACAGTTCGACGTCAGTGTGAAGCTTCTATTCGAGCGGCTGGACGGCGCGATATTCCCTGAAATCTTCGATGGCCCGGTGATCCGGTGGCTCAACATCGAGCTGCCGAAGGTGGAGAACCGCCGGCTGGACCTGCTGGCTCAATGCGCGGAACGCCGCCTGGTCTATATCGAGATTGATGCTCAGAACCGGGTCAAGCTGCTGTCGCGCATGGCCCGCAACTGCTACACCCTGAAGGAGCGCCGGCAGAAGAGCCTGATCTGCCCAGTGGTGTACTACATCGGGAGGGAGCCGATGACCCTTCCGGAGACCTATGAAACCGAGTTCGGCACATTCCGCTACAAACGAGTCGACATGAGCAAGGTCGATGTAGGCCCACTCATCGATTCCACGGACTTCCGCGACAACTTGCTGGCGCTGTTGGGGCCAGCCGAGTTCAAAGACCGGGCGTTGGACCGTGTCCAGGAGCAGATGGAACGGATGGAATCGCAAGATCGGGAGGACGCGGCCACGTTGCTGCTCCTGCTGGGCGCACTTCGGGATCTGGAAGGAGAGATAATGGAGAGGATCAAGCATATGTTCACGATGCAGGACATCTTGCGAAACAAGGTGCTCGGTCCGGCAGTCCGGGTCCGGGAAAAGAAGGCGCGCCAGCAGGGGGAGCGGAGAATCCTAAGGACGCAGATCGAGCAGCGGTTCGGCAAGCTATCGCCAGGCGCTGAACAACGCCTCGAGTCCGCCTCTGAGGCTGACCTCACCCGGTGGGCCGCCGCCATCCTGTCAGCGGGCACGGTCGAAGAAGTCTTCCAATAGCCGTTCCCGCGCACCCAGTCTGCCCGTTGCAGACTGATCGAGTCATGCGCTTGCTCCGCCTCGCCACCCTGGCGATGGCCCAGACTCCGCCCCTCGAAGGCAAGGCTGGAACCAGACCAGGAAGCGGATACAGCCACGTTGCTGCTCCTGCTGGGCGCACTCGGGATCTGGAAGGAGATAATGGAGAGGATCAAGCATATGTTCACGATGCAGGACATCTTGCGAAACAAGGTGCTCGGTCCGGCAGTCCGGGTCCGGGAAAAGAAGGCGCGCCAGCAGGGCCGGGAAGCCGGGGAGCGGAGAATCCTAAGGACGCTGATCGAGCAGCGGTTCGGCAAGCTATCGCCAGGCGCTGAACAGCGCCTCGAGTCCGCCTCTGAGGCCGACCTCACCCGGTGGGCCGCGGCCATCCTCTCAGCAGGCACGGTCGAAGAAGTCTTCCAATAGCGGTTCCGCGCACCAAGTCTGCCCGGTGTAGACTGATCGAATCATGCGACTGCTCCTCCTCGCCACCCTGGCGATGGCCCAGACTCCGCCTCTCGAAACCCGCTGGCACCCGGTCACCAACCTGCCCCTCGAAGGCAAAGGCTGGACCCAGACCAAGCACCTCTACGACCGCCTTCCCACCAACGCCGAAGGAACCGTCCGCTCTCCCGTCTGGTCCCTCGGCCGCAACTCGGCCGGACTCGCCTATCGCTTCACCACCTCCGCCACCCGGATCCACGCCCGTTGGAAACTCCGCCCTGGCGGCGCGATGGCGCTTCCCCACATGCCAGCAACCGGAGTCAGCGGTCTCGACCTCTATGTCCGCGACGCCGGCGAGTGGCGCTGGACCGGCTATGGCCGCCCCGATCAACAGGGCGTTCAAGAGAAGATCCTCGTCCACGGACTCGACAGGCGCAAACGCGAATTCCTGCTCTACCTGCCCCTCTACAACAGCCTCGACACTCTCGAAATCGGACTCCCTCCCGGCGACACATTGGACACTCCGCCCGCCCGGCCGGCCAATCGCCGTCCCATCGTCTTCTACGGAACGTCCATCCTCCAGGGCGGCTGCGCATCGCGGCCCGGCATGGCCTACCCATCGATCCTCGGACGGATGCTCGATTGGCCCACGATCAACCTCGGCTTCTCAGGCAACGGCAAGTCCGAACCCGAAATTGCGCGCCTGCTCGCCGAACTCGATCCAGCGGCGTACGTTCTTGACAGCCTGCCGAACCTCACCGTCGCCGAAACAGCCGAGCGCGTCCCGCCTTTTATTCAAGTCCTGCGCGAGCGCCATCCGGCCACGCCAATCATACTCGTCGAACATGTCCAGTACACGGACTCGGGCCCGGTCAGCGAGCGGCGCGTGAAACCCGCGGGCGCAAACGCAGCCCTGCGCTCGATCTTCAACAGCCGCAAGAAGGCGGGCGACAGCAATATCTACTACGTTGGCGCCTGGCAGCTCTTCGGCGGCGACGGCGAGGACACGGTCGACGGCGTCCATCCCACCGATCTCGGATTCCTGCGCATGGCCCAAGGCATGGCGCCTGTGCTACGTGAGATCCTGAACGCGAAGGACGACGGCTTCACGCCGCTGTTTGACGGCCAGACATTGTCGGGCTGGAAGGTCCACGACGGACTTCCCAAGGAGCACCAAGGCGGCAAGTGGTGGGTCGAGGACGGTGTGTTGAACGGCACGCAGGACCCGCCCGGCAAGGGCGGCTTCCTCTGGCTCGACCGCAAGTACGGCAACTTCATCCTCAAGATGGAAGCCAAGCTCGACTACCCCGTCGACAGCGGCGTCTTCGTCCGTGTTGGTCCCGACGGCAAGAGCCACCAGATCACCCTCGACTACCGCCCCGGTTCCGACATCGGCGCCATCTACCTGCCTTGGACCCAGGGCTACGTCGCCCGCAATCCCGAAGGAGTCCGCGCCCTCCGCAAGGATGAGTGGAATGATATCGCCATCCGCGTTGAAGGTGAGCCCGCGCGCATCCGGCTGTGGCTCAACGGATATCTGCTGACCGACTTCCTGCACACGGAGGCAACCACCAAGGGGGTGCCGGCCTCGGGTGGAATCGCGCTCCAGGTCCATCCCGATGCCGGCAAGCTGACGCTATGGAAAGGCGGCAATCGCGTGCGGTTCCGCAGCGTCCGGATCAAGGAGCTTGACTAACCATATGACCGCAGTGCAAACCATGCGTGCCTACGACGAGGCCTTCGCCAACCTCGACCCATGCACCCAAATCCGCCTCGACCTCACGGTTGCACACCGCTGGGCCGCGCGCTGGAACTGGAATGAAGGCGTGGTGAACCATTTCACCGCCGTGGTCCCCGGCCATCCGGACCGCTTCTACGCCATCCCCTACGGCGTTCACTGGACCGAAGTCCGGCCACGCGACTTCCTCACCGTCTCCCTCGACGGCAGCATTGTCGAAGGCGACGGCGAAATCGAGCTCACTTCGCTCATGATCCACGGCGCGATGCACCGCGCACTCCCGCGTGCCCAGGTGATCCTGCACACCCACCAGCCTCACATCACTGCGTTCACCTGTCTCGTGGATCAGAGCTTCGACATCTGCAATCAGCCCTCGCTCCACTTCCCCGGCCGGATCGCTTATCTGAACGAATACGGACTGGCGACCGAATCCTCCATCGGCGGCGCCATCCTCGACGCGATCGGAAGCCGCGACATTCTGATGATGGCCAACCACGGCGTGACGGTCTGCGGACCGAACGTCTCCCAGGCTTTCGACGACCTCTATATGCTCGACCGCGCCTGCCAGGTGCAGCTTCTCGCTCACGCCTCCGGCCGTCCGCTGCGTACCGTCGCGCCATCCGTCATCACCTCCATGATGGACTCTGTCCGCGCCAAGGCAATCCAGGAGGGTGACCAGCACTTCCGCGCCCTGCGCCGGGTCCTCTGGCGCGAGGAGCCCAATCTGTTAGAGTGATTGTGAAATAGGGGTTCATCCAAGATGAGAAATCTCCTCGCAATTACCTTGCTGGGTGGCCGCCTCCTCGCCCAGTCCACGTTCGCCACGATCACTGGAACCGCCACTGATCCGTCCGGCGCACCGGTCGCCGCCGTGAACATCGAAGCGCGCGCCACCGCCACCAATTACGTCTACAACGCCCTCACCAACGAGCAGGGACAGTACACGATCGCCAACCTCCGCGACGGGACCTACGTGCTGCGCGCCCGTGCGGCCGGCTTTCAGGAATTCGCCGTCGACAACATCGTGCTGACTGGACTCGACATCCGCCGCATTGACGTCCGCCTCGCGCTCGGCTCAGTCGACACCATCGTCGAAGTCACCGGCGGAGCGACGCTCATCGAAACCGAGACCGCGCGCATCGCGGATACCAAGGACCGCGTGGTGCTCCGCGCCCTTCCCCTCACGCTCCGCCGCGCCTGGGACTACTTCACGCTGTCGCCGCAGATCAACAAGACTGCCCGCGGATTCCAGGTATCGTTCGCCGGCAGCCGCCAGAATCAGGGCGCCGCCAACATCGACGGGACCACCATCGCCCGCTCGGGCGGAGGCTTTGCCAGTGGTCCGCTTCTCGACCGCTCGGAATCGTTCCAGGAACTGCGCATGGATATCTCCGGCACGGCCGCTGAGTTCGGCACCGTCGGCCAGGTGACTCTCATCTCGCGCGCCGGCACCAACGACTTCCACGGAACCTATTCCGACTACTATTCGACGACGGCGTTCCGCGTCCGCAATCCCTTTGCCACCGAGCGCGCCAGCGGCGTCAGTCACAGGATGACCTTCGCCGCCGGAGGTCCCGTGCTCATCCCCAGGATCTACAACGGCAAGAACAAGACGTTCTTCTTCACGACGCTCGAAATTGGATTTGGAAGCCCTGGCCGGACCCAGCTCAACCAGTCCGTTCCGATTCCCGCGTGGCGCAACGGCGACTTCGGATCCACGGTTGTGCGCGACCCCTCCGGCGGCAATCAACCGTTCGCCAGCAACCGGATCCCCGCAAGCCGCATCAATCCGGTGTCGAGGATCCTGCAGGACCGGTTCCTCGCTCTGCCCAACTTCGGATCGGGCGAAGCCTTCCAGGCTCTCAACTACCGCGAGCTGCGCGTCAACCAGGTGACGCATCAACCCACGCTCACTCTCCGCGGCGACCACCGCTTCAACGACCGCGTGTTCGTCTACGGCCGCCTCACCAAGGTCGACTGGAACCTGGACAACTTCGAGAGCCTGCCGACCATCAAGGAGCGCTTCCGCCGGTGGCGGACCCTCCGCGCGGCCACCATCGCCTACACGCACACGATCAAGTCGAATCTGTTGAACGAATTCCGCTGGGGAACTTCGTTCGACGACCTTCCCAACCAGACCAAGATGTCGGGTCTTGCCCTCTCCCGCGAGCTCGGACTCCGCGGACTCGCGCCCGACCTTCCCGACACCGGCGGCATCTTCAACGTCAACTTCGTCGGCACCGGACTCTCGCCCATCGCCGTCATCGGCACCTGCGTCCCCTGCGGCCGCGACCTGATCCACCAGTTCGTCGACCACGTGAGCCTGTTCCGTGGCAACCACAACATCAAGGCCGGATTCCAAATGTTCTGGGGCCAGACCAACGAAATCCGCCAGCGGGCCGGACTCTACGGAAGCACCACCTTTGGCACTACCTTCACCGGCCACACCTACGGCGACTTCCTGCTCGGGATCCCGACCACGACACGGCGCGATTTCGGCGCCATCGAGCCAAAGCGCTTCAACTACACCTACGCCGGATTCGTCCAGGACGACTGGAAGTTGTCCCCTAAGCTCACGGTCAATTTGGGAATGAGATATCAATATTTCCCTGGATGGAGAGAAGCCAACGGACGCCAGGCTTTATTCGATCTCGGCAGCGGCTCGATCGTCGTGCCGGACGGTGCGCTTGACAAGGTGAGCCCGCTTCTGCCGACGGGATACGTCCCCGTCGTCGAAGCCTCGCGCGCCGGATATGATACCGCCACGCTGATCCGCGGGGACAAGAAAACTTCTCCCCCCGGTTCGGATTCGCGTGGCGGCCGCTCGATTCCCGCACCGTCATCCGCGGCGGCTATGGAATCTACTTTGACGCTGCGCCCCAAGGCCCGAGCGCCGGCTCCACCGTCCCCTTCGTCATCAGCGAGCCCGACTTCACCAATCCCACCGACAACCCGATCACCCTGCCCACGGTCTTCCCCGCGGCAGGATCAGGCGGACCCTCCACGGTCGGCCTGCCCACCGCCATCCGGCCCGATCTGCGGATCCCTTTCAGCATGCAATACTCGCTCACCCTCGAGCGCCAGATCGCGAACATGGGCGTGCGCATGACCTACACCGGAACCAACACGCGCCAGGGTGTCTACCGCTGGGATGCCAACCAGCCGCTCGCCGACGCCCAGCTCTATGTGGACAAGCCGCGCCGCTTCCCTCGCTATCCCGGCATCGCCTACACGGACAACGGCGCCGGACACCAGTACCACGGTGTATCCTTCGAAGCCGAGCGCCGCATGCTCAACGGACTGCACTACCAGTTCTATTACACCTTCGCCAAGGACATCCAGGACCTCGAAATCAACGAGCAGCCCGAAGACGCCTACAACCGGAACCGCGAGCGCGGCACCTGGGGCGCCCTCCCGCGCCACCGCTTCAGCGCGAACATGATCTACGATCTCCCCTTCGGCAAGGGCAAGCCATTCGCCAACAGCCTCGGCCGCGCCGCCAACTTCATCATCGGCAACTGGCAGCTTTCCGGCATCTATATCTACGAAACTGGAAACGCTATCACTCCCCAGTGGACCGGCCCGGATCCCACCGGCACCCGCTTTACCGCCAACCGCACGCGTCCGCAGGTGACACTCCGTCCGGACCGCATCGCCGATGGCCGCCTGTCCAATCCCACGAACACCCGCTGGTTCGACGTCGCCGCGTTCGCCGCCCCACCGGTCGGACGCTTCGGCAGCGCCGGCACCGGCATCCTCTGGGGGACTCCGGTGAACGTACTGCACAATAGCATCGCCAAGCTGATCCCCATCCGTGAGCGGGCTCATCTGCGGATCGAGCTGCTCGCCAACAACACCTTCAACCACCCCAACTACATGAACCCGAACCTGAACATCAGCCAGGCGGGCGTCGTGGGAGTCCTCACGGCGACCATGGACCGCAACGCCAAGTTCGATTCCGCCGTGCCGCGCGAACTCCAGGCGCAGATCCGGTTCGAGTGGTAGTGGATCAAGAATTAACCCGAAGCGCGGCGCGTGTCCAGGCTGCCCTGGCAGCGGCGGGCTTGGAGGTGAAAGTGCGCGAGATGCCGGTGACGACCCGGTCCGCGCAGGAAGCCGCGGCCGCGATCGGCTGCAGTGTGGCGGAGATCGCCAAGACGGTGGTGTTCAAACGCGTGAACTCGGGAAGACCGGTGCTCGTGGTTGCCAGTGGTGTGAATCGCGTGGATCCCGCAATGCTCGAAGGCTTGTGCGGTGAACCAGCGGCGCAGGCCAAGCCGGACTTTGTGAGAGCGGCAACAGGCTTCGTGATCGGCGGGGTCCCGCCGGTGGGATTCGAAGAGCGCCTCGAGACTTGGATCGACGAAGACCTGTTGGTGTTCACCGAAGTGTGGGCCGCTGCTGGCACGCCGTTCGCGGTGTTTGCGATCGATCCGGCGCGTTTGGCGGGCTTGACCGGCGGCACCGTGGCACGGATCTCGCGCGTCCGGCAATAACGATCACCATTCGCTCCAGCGGACAACTCCCCGTCCGGGCCGCGGCTCCTCCGGAAGCATCGCAATGTACTCGATCATGTGCCCGTCGGGATCCCGGAAGTAAACCGCCGCCGCCGGCATCCATGCCAGAACCACGGGCTCGCGCGTCGGCGCCCCGTCGAAATCAAGCGCTTGTATCCCTGCGGCTTCCAGCGCTGCAGGCGCGCCGAGGATGTCTTTCAGACTGACCCGGAACGCTGTGTGCAGGGACATCGTCTGCGGACCCGGTCCGGTGCCCCAGAGCCCCAGCATCGTGTGCCCTGGAGGGCCGAGCCAGAAGAAGGCGGCCTGCCGCTCCGGGAACAGCGCCGCGAGAACCAGCCCCAGTTGGTCGCGATAGAAAGGTAGGCG
>Ga0194132_10006136_pt1 | contig 18894 bp, 19 predicted proteins | sample TA2KigOf80mmetaG_FD_148612 | JGI IMG/M metagenome (GOLD analysis project Ga0194132, IMG submission 148612) | Freshwater microbial communities from Lake Tanganyika, Tanzania - TA2015054 Kigoma Offshore 80m | ecosystem: Environmental > Aquatic > Freshwater > Lake | place: Tanzania: Lake...
TCCGCGAGATCAACATCGGCTTCTCCGCCACCGAGCTGAAGCAGGACATCATCGACGTGGCGCCGGTGTTCAAGGGCAACGATCCGTACCTGTGGCAGACGACGATACCGATGGAGTACGAGCTGATCCAGCCGTCCGATTACGGCTTCCCGTCGGTCGGCACGGTCATGGTCGCGAACGCCAGCTTCATCAAATCGAACCCTGACGTGGTGCTGCGCTACGTGAAGGCGTTCCTCCGTGGCGCGGACCACATGCTCAAGGACAAGCAGAGCACGATCGACATCACGGCCCGCTACGCGGGTCCGGGGCTCGACCGCGGCGGCCATGCCTTCATCTACGACGTCACGAAGAAGGACATGGAGGACGGCGACGCCAAGTCGAAGGGCGTCGGCACCTTCAACAAGCAGAAATGGCAGGAATCGCTCGACTTCCTGATGAACCTGAACCTGATCAAGGCGAAGCCAAAGGTCGACGACCTGATCGACACGCAGTTCGTCGACCAGGCGATCAAGGACGGCAAGCTCGTCTGGCCCTGATCGATCGGCGTGCATTGATGGTGCCGGCCCCGCCGCTCTCATGAGCAGCGGGGCCGGTTCCTTCCCGCGATGAGGGCGAACCGCGTCAAGCGGCTCCTCGGCGAAGGGAAGCCCGCCTTCGGCACCTTCATGGGGCTCGGCAGTCCCGTCGCGGCGGAGTCGCTCGCGCACCTCGGGTTCGACTGGCTGGTCATCGACCAGGAGCACAACCCGTTCGACGCGTCGCTCATGGTGTCGCAGCTCCAGGCGATGAGCGCGACGCCGACGGTGCCGCTCGTGCGCGTGCCGTGGAACGAGGGCGTGTGGATCAAGAGCGCGCTCGACGCCGGAGCGTACGGCGTGGTCATCCCGATGGTGAATACGCGGGCCGAGGCCGAAGCCGCCGTCGCCGCGGTCCGCTATCCGCCGCAGGGCGGCCGGCGCATCGGCGGCGCGCGCACCCGCCTCTACGGCGGAAACGACTACGTCGAGCGCGCGAACGACGAGATGCTGCTCGTCGTCATGATCGAGAGCGCCGCCGGCGTGGCCAACGCGCAGGACATCCTCTCGGTGCCCGGCATCGACGCGTACTTCATCGGACCGAGCGACCTCTGCGCCAGCCTCGGCCTCGCGCAGACGTGGGAGCCGGAGTACCCGGAGTTCTGGGCCGCGCTCGGCAAGGTCCAGGACGCGGCGCGCGGCACCGGCGTGGCCCCGGGCATCCACAGCAACGGTGCGCGTGCCAAGCGCATGGTCGACCTGGGTTACCGGTTCATCGCGCTCGGCTACGACTCCTCGTACCTCACCGGCGGCGCCGCCGCCGCGCTCGCCGAGGCGCGCAAGGGCGCGCCGGAGTGAGCGACCTCACTCCCGACGAGCTGAAGTGGGTCCTCAACGCCGCCGACATGGAGGCGCGCGCGCGCGAGCGCCTCCCGCTCGGTGCGCAGACGTATGTGGGCACCGGGGCGGGCGACGAGCGGAGCATGGCCGACAACATCGCGGCGTTCCAGCGCTGGGTGTTCCGCCCCCGTGCCCTCGTGGACACGAGCGCGCGGGACCTCTCGACGTCGGTGCTCGGCCGGAGCATCGCCTTCCCCGTCGGCGTGGCGCCGTACGCGCTGCAGCGGCTCCTGCACCCGGAGGGCGAGCTCGCCACCGTGCGCGCGGTGAGCGCCGCCCGTAGCTTCATGGTCGTCAGCATGGGCGCGACCTGCACCCTCGAGGAGATCGCGGTCGCCGCAACCTGCCCGCTGTGGTTTCAGCCGTACCTGTTCGACGACGCCGGCTACATGGCGGAGCTGGTGCAGCGCGCCGAAGCGGCCGGCTACTCGGCCGTGTGCCTCACGGTCGACTCGCCGGTGTTCGGCTGGCGCGAAGGCTCGATGCGCAACCCGCACATCCTTCCCGCAGGCGTCGTCTGGGCCAACATGCCGCCGGCCATGCGGGTGCCCAACAGCGGCAGGTGGCTCACCGGCGGCGACACCTGGCGCTGGGCAATGGCCGACAAACTCACGGCGGGCACCACGCTTCCGCTGGTGCTCAAGGGCATCGTCACGGCCGAAGACGCGACGCTCGCCGTCGAGCACGGCGTCGCCGCCGTCGTCGTGTCGAACCACGGCGGCCGCCAGCTCGAGGACACGATCGCCACGATGGACGCGCTGCCCGAGGTCGTCGCCGCCATCGACGGCCGAGCCGAGGTGCTCCTTGACGGGGGCGTGCGGCGCGGTATCGACGTGCTCAAGGCGCTCGCGCTCGGCGCACGCGCCGTCTTGGTGGGGCGGCCGGCCGCGTGGGGCCTCGCCGCCGCGGGTGAGGCCGGCGTCGCGCGCATCCTCGAGCTGCTGCGGAGCGACCTCTCAACTGCGATGGCGATCGCCGGCGTGACCTCCGCCGCGCGTGTCGATCGCGCCCTGGTGACGCGCCGCCCCGCGTAGCGGCCTAGCGGCCGGAGAACACCGTCTTCGGGATGGCGCCGTGCACGCCCATGCGCTGGTCCACCACCTGCGTGATCCCGAAGTCCCCGGCCACCGAGATCAGCGAGTAGGCGTCGTCGCGGCTCAGCGTGAAATGGTCCACCAGGAACGCGACCAGCCGGCGGGAGGCCGACTTCATCGCCTCGTCGAGGTCCGCGCCGAAGCCGTGGACGTACCAATGGCTTGCGGTCTCGAGCACGGGCGAGGTGAAGCCGAGGTCCCTCCGGACGGTGAGCCTGAGGACGCCGTTGTGGGACGACTCGATGGCGGTGCCCGACAGCTCCGCGTCGCCCTCCGCGGCGTGCGGATCGCCGACGAAGAACAGCGCGCCGTCGTTCAGCACCGGGTAGTACATCGTCGCCCCCGGGCCGATCCGCCAGTTGTCGATGTTCCCGCCGAAGTCCCCCGGCGGGATGCTGTCGTGCCTGCCGGCCGCCGCGGGCGCCACGCCCATAACGCCGAAGTGGGGGCGGAGCGGCACGGCGACGCCAGCGAGCGCGGGCTCGCGTATGGTCCGCTCCGGGGGCACGACGATGCCCGCGATGTCGTAGCGCGGCGTGTGCGTGTAGTCGAAGGCGAACGCGGCGCGCGCGGTCGCGCTCTCCGCGTGGAGGGAGTAGATCGTGATCCGTTCCTTCTTGATGTCGTCGTGGAGGTAACCCCACCAGGCGGCGATGTTGGTGCCGTACGGCAGGCGCGGCTCCATCGAGAGGATCTGGACCTCGAGCACGTCCCCCTTCGTCGCGCCGCGGACGGCGACGGGCCCGGTCATGATGTGGACCCCCGGCCCGCGCCGGCTCTGCGGGATGCCCGCGTACACCGCGGCCACGCCCGGATCCATCATCACGTCGGGTGCGTCGCCGGCCTGATGCGTGAGCGTCTCCACGTGCAGGAGGTCGCCCGATTCGATGGTGAGGACGGGCGGCTGCGCCCGATCGAAGTAGCCCCAAAAACAGGTCTCGGGCGTCGCGCGAAGCTCGTGCATGGTGGCTGGGCTCACCGCATCCTCCGCAGCGCGTCTCGTCGCGTGCACGCTAGCGGGAGCGGGGCCACGGCGGTACGCTCGGCCTCTCGAATGGGCCGAGTCCGGCTCGCCCAGCACGACACAATGCGGCGGGGAGGTCACGCATGGGCAGGAAGGCGATCGCGACGACGTGGGACCAAATCCCGGACGAGGCCGTGCGGCCAGGCGTCCGCCGGCGCGCCTTCGGCAACGACGGCGCCATGCTGGTGATGAACGAGCTGAAGCCGGGCATGACGGTGAACCCGCACGTCCACACCGACTTCGACCAGCTCGCCTACATCGTGTCGGGTACCGCGCTCTATCACGTGGACGGCGTGCCCCACAAGGTCGGCCCCGGGTCGCTGATCCTGATCCCGGCCGGCCAGACGCACCACATCGAGCCGACCGGTAGCGAGCCGGTGATGAACCTCGACGTGTTCGGGCCCGCGCGGAAGGACTACATGCACCTGCTCGAGTGGATGAAGGGGAAGTGACCCTCGCGGAGCCCGCCGCTTCGTCGGGCTCGGTCCTCGCGGCCCCGCGCCCCTACCGTCACCCGGTCGCGTGGTCCCGCGTGTACCGCCGCCGCCGCCGCCGCCTGCGCGCGCTCGGGGTGGCGCGGGAATGAGCGTGACGGCGGAGATGAGCTGGTACCTGCCGTGCGACGGCGACGGGCACTGGCTCGCGGTGCGCGACCCCGAGCGGGTGCCAGACCTCGGCTACCTCGCAAGCGTGGCCGAGACCGCCGAGCGCGCCGGCTTCGACAGCCTGCTCGTGCCGGTCGCCTTCTCGTCGTCCGCGTACGGTCCCTGGGCGCCGCGCGCCGAGTCGGGCGCGGCCGCCGCCGCGGCGATCGCGGCGACCAGGCGCATCCGCGTGATCCTCGCGCACCGTCCGGGCTTCGTGAATCCCGGCGTGTTCGCGCTCCAGGCCACGAGCCTCGACCGCTGGAGTGGCGGGCGGCTCGCCTTGAACATCGTCACGGCCGGCGCGCCCGGCGACATGGAGCAGCTCGGTGACGTGCTGGCGCACGACGAGCGCTACGCGCGTGCCGAGGAGTTCGTCCGGGTCATCCAGCGGCTGTGGACCGAGCGCAGCGTCGACCACACGGGGAAGTACTTCGCCATGAACGGCGCCCGCTCGGAGCCGAAGCCCACCCGCGCCGGCGGCCCGCTGATCTATCTCGCCGGCGCGTCGGAGCCCGCGATCGACATGGCCGCGCGCCAGGCCGACGTCTACATGATGAGCGCGGAGACCGTGGAGGGCGTGGGCAGGCGCATCGCCGGTCTTAGCCAGCGCGCGGGCGCACGCGCGAAGGACATGCGCTTCTGCGTCGCCGCGACGATGTTCGCGCGGAGGACCGACGCGGAGGCGCGCGGGTGGGCGAAGGAGTTCGCCGGCCGCGCCGACCTCGCCGTGCTCGCAGAGCGCGCCGCGGTCGGCCGGACCACGACCTCGGTCGAGGATCTGCGCTTCCGCGCCGCGAGCACGATCGACTCCTGGCTCGGACCGAATCTCTGGTCCGGCATGAGCCACCTCGCGTACGGATCGGCGTGGGTGGGCTCGTACGAGGACCTGGCCGATCTGTTCGCGGCGTACGCGGAGGTGGGCGTGAGCATCTTCCAGATCTACGGCTATCCGTTCCTCCAGGAGGCCGAGCATCTCGGCCGCGAGTTCCTGCCCATTGCGCGCGAGCGCGTGGCGCGGGTGCGGGCGGCATGACCGGGCCGTTTACCTTCGGCTGCCAGATCTGGCCCCAGGGCACCACCTGGGCCGCGCTCCGCAGGGCCGCGATCCTCGCCGACCAGCTCGGCTACGACTACCTCTTCACGTGGGACCACTTCGTCTCGCACCTGGGCGACCCGGACGAGCGCAACTTCGAGTGCTGGCAGCTCCTCGCGGCGTGGGCCGCCGTCACGGAGCGCGTCAGGATCGGCGCGCTCGTCAGCGGTGTGACGTACCGCCACCCGGGGGTCCTGGCCAAGATGGCCGCCACGCTCGACCACGTGTCGGACGGGCGCGCGATTCTCGGCATCGGCGGCTCGTGGCACGAGGGCGAGCACAAGCAGCTGGGCATCCCGTTCCCGCCGCTGGGCGAGCGGCTCGGCCGCCTGCGCGAGGCCGTGCGGGTGTGCCGGGAGCTCTGGGGCCCGCATCCGGTCGCCGAGTTCGCCGGCAAGTACTACTCGCTCACCGCGGCCAGGGCGGAGCCCAAGCCGATCCAGAAACGGCTCCCGATCCTCATCGGCGGCGCGGGCGAGAAGACGACGCTCCGCATCGTGGCACGGCACGCGGATCTTTGGCACGTGTGGAGCCCGCCCGCGGGATTCGGCAAGAAGTTCGAGATCCTGAAGCGGCACTGCGCCGAGGTCGGCCGCGACGTCTCCGAGATCCGTCCTCTGGCGGGAGGGTGGCTCGCGATCCGCGACACGAGGGAGGCCGCGTTCGACGTGCTGAAGGAGCGTGCGTACGCACACGGCCTCGGCACACCCGACCCCGAGGACTACCATTCGCCGCTGCACGGCACGCCCGAGTCCGTCGCGCAGCGCCTGGCCGAGTACGCGCGCAACGGCGCGCGCGGCTACGTGGCGGTGTTCGTGCCGCCGTTCGACGAGGAGTCGATGCGCCGCCTGCTCACCGAGGTCGGGCCGCGCCTGCGAGCGCTTCTCGCCTGACCCGTTGCGGCGAACGAGGTCGGCGGTGGCGGCTACCGCGCGCCGGCGGGGACCCTGGCCCCGATCGCCCGGGCGATGGCATCGATGTTCGTGACCACGCCGTGGAAGCGGTCGGTGTTCACCAGCGTCGCCTGCTGCGCGGCGTCGTCGGTGTCGGCCACGCACTCGGCGGGCAGCAGGACGTCGAAGTCGCGCATGTACGCGTCGCGGACGGTCGACTCGACGCAGAAGCTCGTGGTCGTGCCGGCCACGATCAGCACCTGGACGCCCTTGATGCGCAGCTCGGGCTCGAGGGTGGTGTTGTAGAAGGCGCTGGAGCGGTGCTTGACCACGATCTCGTCTTCGGGCTTGATGACCTTCTTCATCTCGTCGTCGAACTCGGCCTCCCAGGTGCCGCGCAGGCAGAGCTCGAGCTTCACGCCGCGGCGGTCCAGGTGCGAGGGGATCCGGCGCGCCATGCGGCGCTTGTCGTCCGGATAGTGGACCTGCTTGGTGAGCCAGATCTGCACGCCGACCGAGCGGCACACGTCTATCAGCCGGTGGATGTTCGGAATGATGGCGCGGACCTTCTCCACGCCGCTCCGCGTGCCGAACGCACGCGCGCGGGCACCCTCCGGGTGGGTGAACGAGTTCTGCATGTCGACGATCACGAGCCCGACCTCTTTGGGGTCGAGGCGCGGGATGTCCAGGGTCTTGACGTCATCGAGCGGAGCCACGTGCGACCTCCCGAAACTTTCGCGGAGCGGGCGCCCGTTTCGCGGACTGAGCCCCCTCCGACGGCGGAATGGTAAACGTCCAGCCGAATGCGCGAGCATCACGTTCGTGGGGCTTTCCGTGGTGGAGTCGCTGCGCGCCTACTGGCATCCCGTCGCGCGGTCCGCCGAGGTGGGCGCCGCCCCCCTCGCCGCTCGTCTGCTCGACGAGCCGCTGGTCCTGTGGCGCGACACCGGCGGCGCGGCCGTCGCGATGCGGGACCTGTGCATCCACCGCGGCACACCCCTTTCCTTGGGCTGGGTGGACGGCGGCCGGATCGTCTGCGCCTACCACGGGTGGCGGTACGAGGCGGACGGCGGCTGCGCCCTGATCCCGTCGCTCCTGCCCGGCCGGAGCATCCCGGCGAAAGCCAGGGTGCGCGCCTACGACACGGTCGAGCAGGGTGGCGTCGTGTGGGTGCGGCTTGATCCGTCCGATCACGCGCCGCCGAGTATGCCGAAGGAGCTGGACGACCCGGCCCACCGGCTGATCGGCACCTTCGACGGTTACTACGCCGCGAACGCCGCTCGCTTCATCGAGAACATGCTCGACCGCTCGCACTTCCCGTGGGTGCACGAGAACATCCTCGGCACGCGCGACCATCCCGAGGTGTCCGACATCGACATCAGGGACATCCCGGGCGGCTTCGGCTATCTCGCCGAGGGGCGCACGGCATACGAGCTCCAGCTGCCGTTCACGCTGACGTACCGCCCGCACCTCACCGACAAGGCGAAGTGGCAGACGATCTCGTTCGCGTCGTGCCCGATCTCCTCCAAGCGCCTGCGCTCGTTCGGCTGGGTGTGGAGCAACTTCACCGAAGGCCTCTCCGACGAAGAGGTGCGCGCGCGAACGCTCACGCTCTACGAACAGGACCGCGCGGTGGTCGAGGCGCAGCGTCCCGAGGAGCTCCCGCTCGACTTGACCGAGGAGCTGCACCTCAAAGGAGCGGACGCCGCCGCGGTCGAGTACCGGCGGCGCATGCGCGCGCTCGTGGGGGTTTCCTGGTCGTGACCGACGCCCTGGTGGCGGTCGACCTCGGCACCGCGGGCGCGAAGGCCGCGCTCATCGGCGTCGACGGCTCGCTCCTCGCGCAGAGCATCCGCCGCTATCCGACAATCGAAGGACCGGACCCGACGTGGGTCGAGCAGGACCCGGAGGCGTGGTGGGAGGCGGTGCGCGGCGCGCTGGGCGAGGTCGCCGCGGCGGGACGCGGGCACCGTCCGGTCGCGCTGTGCGTCGGCGGACAGGGGCCAAGCCTCGTGCCGGTCGAGGGCTCGGGCGAGGCGGCCGGAAACTCGCTGATCTGGAAGGACCGCCGGGTGGGCGAGGAGCGCGCGTGGATCTCAGGTCGCGCGGGCCGCGAGGTCCCGCCGTACTCGTCGGTGCCGAAGGCGCTGTGGATCAAGCGGCACCGGCCCGAGGTCTTCGCGCGCACGCGGTGGTTCCTGCAGGCGTGGGACTACATCGCGCACCGGCTCACGGGCGCGGCCGTGGCGTCGACCTTCCCCGGCGGCGCCGTCTTCCCGCCCGACCTCCTCGCGGCGGCCGAGCTCGATCCCGCGCTCTTCCCCGCGCAGACGGCGATGGGCAGCGTGACCGGCATGCTCGGCCCGGAGGTCGCGCGCGACCTCGGGCTTCCGGCCGGCATCCCGGTGGCCGGCGGCGTCAACGACTCGACGGCGTCCGTGGTGGGCGGCGGGCTGGTGAGCCCCGGCATCGCGATGGACTTCGGCGGCTCGTCGGGTGGCCTCGGTCTGTGCGTCGACAAAGCGCTGAAGGTCGCGGGCATTTCTGCCAACCCCGGCCCGCTGCCAGGCCTCTGGGTGTGCGGCGGCCCGCTCGCCGCGGGCGGGCTCGCGTTCGAGTGGGTGACGCGGACGATGGGCTTCGGGTTGGGCGGTTTCGACAGCGCGCTTTCTGAGGCGGCGCGCATGCCCGCCGGCAGCGACGGCCTCGTGTTCCTGCCGCACCTCGCCGGAGAGCGCGCGCCGATCTGGGACGAGGGCGCGCGCGGCGCGTTCTACGGCATCACCGACCGCCACGAGCGCGGCCACATGGTGCGCGCGGTGCTCGAGGGCGTGGCCTTCGCGCTGCGCCACATCGCCGACGTGCTCGACGAGGCGGGCGCGCCGATCGACCGCCTGCGCGTCGCCGGAGGGCAGGCGCGCGGCGAGCTGTGGAACCGGATCAAGGCGGACGTCCTCGGATGCCCGGTCGACGTGCCGGCGGTCACTGAAACCGCGCTCGCCGGCTACGCCATCCTCGCCGGCATCGCCGCCGGGCTGGTGCCGGACATCGCGAGCGGCGCACGGGCGCTCGTGCGGATCGAGCGGCGCCTCGAGCCGGACCCCTCGGCGAGGCCGGCGCTCGACCGGGGATACCGCGCCTATCGCGCGCTGCAGCATGCCGTGCGCGGAGTCGGGCCTCCCGCCTGATTGGCGCCCCGCCGCCTCTTGACGCTGCCTCGGCCGGTTGTATCGTCCCGCTGTGAGGGACGACGCTCCGCAGTGCGGAACCCGGGTCCTGAAAGTTGAGGTGTGGGATGTCCAGGAACCTGATCACCCGGCGCCAGGCGCTCGCCATGGGGGCGGCGGCGACCATCATCTCGTGCGCGCCCGCGGCCGCGCCGAGCTCGGGCGGGTCGGCCCGCCAGGTCGCGAAGCTCAACTACCTGTTCGGCTTCTTCATCCAGGCCAACCCGACGCTCCCCGTGATCGTGGCCAAGGAGATGGGCTTCTACAAGCAGATGGACCTGGACGTCACGTGGGACTTCCAGACCACCTCCACCGCGGTCCGGCTCGTCGCGACGAACCAGTACCACGGCGGCTCGTCGGACCCGCAGACGCTCGCGGGCTTCGTGAAGGAGGGGCTGCCGCTCGTGACGACGGCGCAGCTCTCGCAGAACAGCGTGCGCGCGTTCGCCGTCCGCAAGGGCGAGCCGATCAAGCGGCCCAAGGACTTCGAGGGGAAGAAGGTCGGTATCAAGGGGACCCTGCCGTGGCCCGACTACCTCGCCATCCTCGCGTCGGACAAGGCCGACCGCTCGAAGATCACCGAGGTCCCGGTGGGCTTCTCCTCGGTCGAGCTCAAGGAAAAGCGCGTCGATGTGCTGCCGATCTTCCTCGGCAACGAGCCGTTCGTGCTCAAGAACCAGCTCCAAACTGAGATCGACATCATCCACCCGAAGGACTTCGGCTACCCCGCCATGGGCACGCCGCTCATCTCGAACAAGAACTTCATCAAGGACAACAAGGACGTCTACACGCGCTTCGTGCGCGCGACGCTCAAGGGCTCCGAGTACATGATCGACAACCGGGCCGAGACGCTGCAGATAGCCATCCAGTACGGCGGCACCGCCACGACCAAGCAGGCCCACGAGTTCATCTACGACGTGACGCTGCCGACGATGAAGCACCCCAAGGGCACCGGCTACATCGACAAGGCGCAGTACCAGACGAACCTGGACGTTCTGGCGGATCTCAAGCTGCTGGATCACCGGCCCAAGGTCGACGACCTGGTCGACGACTCGTTCTGGAACTCGGTGATGAAGGACGGGAAGGTCGTCTGGCCGGGCTAGATCTCGGCCCGATCGAGGGCGTGCGCTAGACGAATGGGGGAGCCCTCCTGCGAAAGGGGGGCTCCCGTTCTTTTCAGGCAGGGCCCCGTGCCGGCCTGAGCCTCAGGCGATGACGTGCAGCTTCGCCGCGTTGATCTGCCTGCGCATCTCGGAGCCGATCTCGTGCGGGCGGTCCGGGATCTCGGCCGGGTGCTCGGGCTCGCCGAGCAGCTCCGTCGAGAGGTACCGCAGACCGTTGTCGTTCACGATCGTCGCGATGCGCTTCAGCTTGGGGAGCGCTTGTGCGAGCTTGATCGCCGCCGCGACGTTGCAGCCCGAGGAGATGCCGCAGAAGATGCCCTCTTCGCGCGCGAGGCGGCGGGCCATCGCGATCGACTCGTCGGAGGTGACCTGCACCACGCCGTCGAGCACGTCGAGCTCGAGGACGGCGGGGACGAAGCCATCGCCGATGCCTTCGATGCGGTGCGCGCCCCACGGGCCGCCGGAGAGGATCGCGCACTCGGACGGCTCGACCGCGTAGACGAGCGTCGAGGCCCGCTGCGACTTCAGGTAGCGGCCGATGCCGGTGAGCGTGCCGCCGGTCCCCTGCGACGCGATGAAGGCGTCCACGTCCCGCCCGGCCTGCTCCCAGAGCTCGGGCCCGGTGCTCGCCTGGTGTGCCGCGCTGTTGTCGCGGTTGTCGAACTGGCCCACGCGCCAGTACGTGCCCGGAGAGCGCGCCATCAGCTCGGCGACCTGCTCGAGCACGAGATCCACGTCGCTCTCGGCGCCCGGTGTGAGCACTAGCCGCGCGCCGTAGGCGCGGATGACGTCCCGGCGCTCGCGGCTCATGCCCTCGGGCATGACGATGACGACGGGGTACCCGAGCGCGGCGCCCACCATCGCGGTCGCGATGCCGGTGTTGCCGGTCGTGCCCTCGATGATCGACATGCCGGGCCGGAGGTCCCCGCGCTTGATCGCGCTGCGCACGATGTGGGGGAGGATGCGGTCCTTCACGCTGCCCGACGGGCCGTGGTACTCGAGCTTCGCGAGCAGGGTGATCCCCTCGGGGACGACACGGCGCAGGCGGACGAGCGGCGTGTGGCCCGCGGTGTCGAGGACGGAGTCGTAGATGCGGGCGCGGGCGCCCCAGTCCGGGGTGGTCACCGCGGTCTCACGGCCGGCACGAGCTCGGTGAGCTTGCGGTATCTCACGCCCCCGGCATCGAGGAGCTTCCGCAGCTCGCGCGCGAACTCGACCGAGCGCGGCGTGTCGCTGTGCACGCAGACGGTTTCGACCTCCAGCGGCACGTCGGTCCCGTCCATCGCGCGGACCTTGCTCTCGGTGACCATGCGCATGGCCTGCTCGGCGGCGACCTTGGGGTCGTCGTACACGGTCCCGGGGATGCGGCGCGAGGCGAGCGTTCCGTCCGGGTTGTACTTGCGATCCATGAAGCCCTCGCGGGCGACGCGCAGGCCGTGCTCCCTCGCGCGCTTGTCCATCGCGGTGCCGGGCTGGCACACCACGATCAGGTCCATCTCCAGCGACGCGATGCCCTGCGCGATCCCGGCGGCGACCTCGGCGTTCACGGCCGCGGTGTTGTAGAGCGCACCGTGCGGCTTCACGTGGCCGAGCGTCACGCCGTGGCGCTTGCAGAACGCGTTGAGCGCACCGATCTGGTAGACGACGTCGTGCTCGACCTCCTCGCGGGTCATTTCGATGACGCGGCGGCCGAATCCCACCAGATCTCGAAAGCCCGGGTGGGCGCCGATGCCGAGACCCAGCTCCTTGCACATTCGTACGGTGCGGTCCATGACCATGGGGTCGGAGGCGTGGAAGCCGCAGGCGATGTGCGCCGAGGTGAGAAGGGGCAGGAGGGCGTCGTCGTTCCCGGTCTTGTACGACCCGAAGCTCTCACCGCAATCCGCGCTCAGATCGATCGCTCGCTCCACCGTCGACCTCCGATTCATCCGCGCCGCCGTTGCAGCAGAGACCATACCCGCCCCGGCGTGAGCGGGACTTCGCTGACGTGCACGCCGATCGCGTCGGCGACCGCGTTGCCGATCGCGCCCATCGGACCGATCGCGCCGGCTTCGCCCATGCCCTTGTTGCCCAGCGGCGTGAGCGGGCTCGGCGTCTCGATGTGGCTCCGCGTGCTCGACGCCCCGGGTGGGAGCGACCTGCGGATCCGGACCGAGGCGAACCTCGTGGGGCGGCTCGGCCAGCTCGGGGAGCCCATCGTGCGCGGCCGGGCCGACGCGATCATGGGCAGCTTCGCCACGAATCTCGCCGCCGCGGCCGCGGCGCGTGGTGCGTGAAGCGGCGTCTCAAGGACCGGAACGGCGGATATACACTCGCCCCCTGGCCGTGCGGCCACGCGAGAGGGGGTAGTCCGATGAGCGCACGGGATGTCGAATTCGGCGTCTTCCTTCCGGTTTCCGACGGCGGCTTCATCTTCTCCAACACGGCCCCGGTGAACCCGAGCACCTACGAGTACATCAAGAAGGTCACCAAGCTCGCCGAGGACCTCGGGATGGGCTTCGCGATCGCGCTCGCGCGGTGGCGCGGATTCGGTGGGACCCACGGCGGCGGCTATGGGCCCGACTCGCTCGAGGCCGTGAGCACGATCGCCGGCATCGCCGAGGCAACCAGCCGGATCCGCGTCTTCTGCACCATGCACACGATGGCGTTCCACCCGGCCGTCGCCGCGAAGATGATCGCGACGATCGACCAGATCGCGCACGGCCGGCTCGGGCTCAACATTGTCGCCGGGTCCAACCCGGTCGACCACGGCCAGATGGGGATCTGGCGCAAGGACATCGACCACAACGAGCTGTACTCGGTGGCGACCGAATGGATCACCGTCATGAAGCGGCTCTGGACCGAGGAGCGGGTCGAGTTCAAGGGCAAGCACTACACGCTCACCGACTGCGAGTCGGACCCCAAGCCGGTGCAGAAGCCGCACCCGTCGCTCATCTGCGCCGCCGTGTCGGATACCGGCTACGAGTTCACGATGCGCCACGCCGACGCGTCGCTCGTGAACGGCACCGACATCGATGACCTCGTGCTGAACGGTACGCGAAACAAAGCCAAGGCCAAAGAGCTCGGCACGAACACCAAGACCGTCGGCCTCGTGATGATGGTGCCCGGCGAGACCGACGCCGCGGCGGAGGAGCGTGTGCGCGCGTACGACGCCGGCGCGGACGCGAAGGCGATCGCCACGCGCACGTGGCAGTACAGCCAGTCCGCCCGGGAGTGGTCGCACGACGAACAGGTCCGCATGCAGTACAAGGCGCACTTCCCCGATGGAAAGACCCCCCAGGCCGTCTCCCGCAGCCGGCTCGTCGGCTCGCCCGACACACTGGTGGAGAAGGTGGCCGACCTCATCGAGCGCGGGCAGTTCGACTGGCTGGTGTTCTATTTCCCCGACTACCTGAGGGACGTTGAAACGTTCGGCAAGGAGGTCCTTCCCAAGCTCGTGGCACGGGGCGTCGGCCGGATGAACACCCCGCACCCCACGCTCTCCGCCGCCGTTCCGGCGTGACCGCCGCGATGACCCCGCGCGAGCGGGTCGCGGCGGCGCTCGCCGGTGGCGAGGTGGACCGCGTGCCGCTCGCGCTCTGGCGCCACTTCTACGCCGAGGAGCGCGAGGCACGGACGCTCGCCGACGTCACCGTCGCCTTCACGAAGCGCCACGACATGGACCTGGTGAAGCTCAACTCGCGCGCCGACTACCAGGCCGAGCCGTGGGGCACCTCGTACACCTCCGTCGAGCCCAAGGTGTACGGGTACGCGGTGAAGGGCCCCGACGACTGGGCGCGCATCACGCCGCGCGGGCTGGGTGAGGCGTCGTTCCAGGACCTCCTCGAAGGCCTGCGCCTGGTTCGCGCCGCGCTCCCCGACCGGCCCCTGCTCGCGACGATCTTCACGCCCCTCGGCGTGCTCGGGCGGCTCGCGCCGGCGGTGCAGGTGCTCGAGGACATCCGGCTCCGCCCCGGCGCGGTCCTCGGTGCCCTGGACGCGGTGGCCGAGACGATGCGGGCGCTCGCGGCGGCCGCGTGCGAGATCGCCGACGGCATCTTCCTCGCCACGACCGCGGTCCCGTGGTGGCCGGACGGGTGGGGCGGTCCGCCGACGGCGGTCCCGCACCTCTCCGCCGCCGAGTACGCACGGTTCGGCACCCCCTTCGATCTCCGGGTGCTGGACGGGGCGAAGGGTGCGCGGGTCACAATGATGCATGTGTGCGGTGATCAGGCGCCGGTCCTGGCGCTCGGGGCGGCGTATCCCGTGAGCGCCGTGTCGTGGAACGTCGACGGCCGCGGGCATCCCGCGCTCGATGAGGCGAGGCGCGCGTTCGGCGGCAAGGCCGTCGTGGGCGGGCTGTCGAACCCCGCGATGCACTACGCGGAGCGGGCGCGCCGCGATGCCCGGGACGGCGTCGCCCGCACCGGCGGGCGCGGCTGGATCGCCTCCGGCGCGTGCACCATCCCGGTCACCTCATCGGGCGAAGCGATCGACGCGGCGCGTGACGTCCTGCGGAGCCCCGCGGTGGCGGCGCGATGACCGTGCGGGAGGCCGCGATCGAGACCCGCCCCGACCTCGTGGACGCCGGGATCGCCGTCCGCAGGCTCACGCGGCGCGATGTCCTGATCGGCCTGGTCAACCGCTTCTGGCCCGGGGTCTTCGGGTTCGCGGTGTTCTTCGGGGTGTGGGAGGGGGTCGTCCGCATCACGGACACACCCGCGTTCATCATCCCCACGCCGTCCTTCGTGCTCGCGGCATTCTTTCCCCGCCTGCCCGGCCTGCTGGCCGAGCTCGTCTACACGCTCGCCGCGGCGTCGATCGGGCTCGTGATCGGCCTCGCCATCGGCATCATCGGCGCGGTCCTGATGGTCCACTGGCGCATCCTCGAGCGCGGGCTCTTTCCGATCGCCGTGCTGATCAAGCTGGTGCCGTTCGTCGCACTGGCGCCGCTGCTCATCGTGTGGATCGGGTACGACCTGAAGCCCAAGATTTTCCTCGCCGCCCTGATCACGTACTTCCCGGTGCTTGTGAACATGATCACGGGGCTCCGCTCCGTCGACGAGCAGGCGCTCGAGTTCTTCCGCACCGTCGGGTCGAGCCGCTGGGAGATCCTCTGGCGGCTGCGCTGGCAGGCGTCGCTGCCGTACCTCATGGCGTGCCTCAAGGTGGTGGGGCACCTCGCGATCGTCGGCGCGACGGTGGGCGAGTACTTCGGCTCGAAGAACGGCATCGGCATGGTCATCGCGCGCACGAGCGAGATGCTCCAGATCCAGGGCCTGTTCTCGGCCGCCCTGCTCATGGCGCTCCTGGGCAGCGCGCTGGTGATCCTCACGAACACGTGGGAGCGGCGCGTCGTCTACTGGCACGAATCGGTGCGCACGTCGGGCGGGCGCGGATGAGGAGCCTGCAGCGCGTCTTCGTGAACGAGGCCTTGCCGCCCCTGATCGCGTTCATCGTGCTCATCCTGCTATGGGAAGGGGTCGTGCGCGGTCTCGGCATCCCGATCTATCTGCTGCCGGCGCCTTCCGCCTCGATCGAGACCCTGTTCCGCCTGCTTTCGGCGGGGTGGACCGAGCCGACGTACGTGGGCGGCCCCCCGACCGGGATCATGCGCGACGCGTACGTCACGCTCACCGAGGCGGTGGTCGGGCTCGTCGCCGGCAGCATCACCGGGCTCGCGCTCGGCACGCTGATGGCGCACTCGCGCTTCGCGGAGCAATCGATCTACCCGGTCGTCGCGGCGCTGCGCGCCACGCCCATCATCGCCATCGCCCCGATCTTCATCATCTGGTTCGGGGTGGGCGTCGCGCCCAAGGCGGTCGTCGCCGCGATCTCGACCTTCTTCCCGATGCTGGTGAACTCGGTCGTCGGCATGCGGTCGATCGATCCGCAGACGCTGGAGTTCTTCCAGAGCGTCCGCGCCTCGACCCGGGAGATCTTCTGGAATCTGCGCGTGCCCAACACGCTGCCGTACTTCTTCACGGGGCTTCGTCTGTGCGTGAGCCTCGCGCTCATCGGCGCGATGGTGGGCGAGCTCGTGGGCTCCCGCGAGGGGCTCGGGCACATGATGATCGCGACGGCCGTGCAGCTGCGGACCACGGAGACGTTCAGCGGGATCGTCGTGCTCTCGGCGATCGGCATCACCCTCACCGCCATCGTTCAGGTCGTCCAGGCCCGCGTGCTCTCCTGGCACGAATCCGAGCGCGTCAGCTGATCGTCGCGGCGTACCGCCCACCGGTGCGGGCCCAAGCCCGCTAGGCGGTCTCGGCCTGCGCGCCGGGGCGGAGCACCACCGCACTCCCCGGATTCATGCGCGGCTCCCCGTTCTCGAAGATCACCTCGCCGCGCCGCAGCGTGAGCACCGGCCAGCCCTTGAGCGGCATGCCCTCGAACACGCTCGTGTAACGGCTGCGCGTCCGGTCGGGTCCCACTTCCGCCTCGCGCTCGAGGTCGACCGCGACGAGGTCCGCGTCGGCGCCCACCGCGATCGCGCCCTTGCGCGGCGCGATGCCGAACGTGCGCGCGGGCCCGAGCGCGGTCACCTCCGCCAGCCGCTCGGCGGTGAGGCGGCCTCGGAGCAGCCCGGTGGTGATGAGCGAGGGGAGCATCGTGGCGAGACCGGCGAAGCCGGGCCGCTCGTCCCATACCGTCGCGCCCGACTTGAGGATCGGCACGTGGTCGGTGCCGACGGTCGTGACCGACCCCTCGGTGATGCCTTGCCAGAGGCGGTCCTGGTCCGCTCTGCTCCGGATCGGCGGGCTCACCTTCCCGAACGCCGGGCTGCGCTTGGTGAGCTGAGGGTCGTCCTCGGTCAGCGCGAGATAGTGCGGGCAGGTCTCGAGCACGACCTTCACGCCCTCGCGCATGGCGACGGCGGCGTGGTCGACGGCCTCGCCCACGGTGGTGTGCACCACGTAGAGCGGGCAGCCGGTCTCGCGCGAGAGTCGGATCGCGCGGTCCACGGCCTCAGCCTCGACGAACGGCGGACGGCCCGCCGCGTACGCGCCGAGGTCCTGGCGGCCGCTCTTGTGCGAACGATCGGTCAGCAGGTGGTAGAGGGGGTAGTTCTCGGCGTGCACCATGCAGTAGGCGTACGGCCCGAGCGCGCGGATCTTCTCCATCGCCGACCAGATCACGTCGTCGGTGACCGAGACGAGGCCGATCGGGTTCCCCGGGGCGTAGCCGCCCATGTACAGCTTGTACGAGCGCACGCCGAAGCGCTTCGCGCACTCCGGGATCTCCTCGACCTGCTCGAACGAGGAGACGATGAGGTGGAAGGCGGTGTCCTGGGTCATGTTCGCCTGGGCGGTGGCGATGTCGCCGGGGACGGTCTCGAGCAGCTTGGTCGGGCTGCGGCGGAACTGGAGCAGCGTCGTGACGCCGCCCGCCGCCGCGCTCTCGCACTCCGTGCGGCAGTTCTGCTCATACGGGAACGCACCGCCGAGGTGGACGTGCGGATCCACGAGCCCGGGCAGCACGAGCCGCCCCGCGCAGTCGATGCGGCGCTCGGCCGGTCCGAGGTCGCGCTCGTCGCCGATGGCCGCGATGCGGCCGTCCCGGACCGCGAGGGCGCCGTGGAGGACGCCCGACGGCGTGACGAGGCGCGCGTTCGTGACGAGGAGGTCGGCGCTCACTAGGCTGCATAGCATGCGCGCGAACGCCGCAGGACGCCAGTGAGCCTCCGCCTCCCGCCCGCCCCCCGGATCGTCGGTGTCGTCGGGAACCCCAAGGGCGGCTCCCGAACGCTGCGGGCCGCGCGGGCGCTGGCGGACGCCGTTGCCGCCCGAACCGCCGGGACGGTGGGGGAGATCGTCGACCTGGTCACGCTGGGCGGCGCACTCTTCACCTTCGGCTCGCCCGAGGTGAAGCGAGCGCTCGACACGGTGCTGGCGGCGGACGCGATCGTTGTCGCGACCCCGGTGTACAAGGCGTCCTATACCGGCGTCCTCAAGTCGTTTTTCGACCACGTCAGCCAGGGCCAGCTCGCGCCGCGCGTTGCGTTCCCGCTCATGGTAGGCGGCGCCCCGATCCACGCCCTGGCGGTGGAGGTGCACCTCAGGCCGCTCCTGGTCGAGGTGGGGGCCACCTGCGTGACGCCCGGGCTGTACGTCCTCGAGGCCGAGATCGAGCAGGTCGAGCGCACCGCCGCGGACTACGCCGGAAGGTTGCCGCTCGGCTGACGGCGTCACCCGGCGGCCATTGACAGTCAGCGCTGGGGGCGCGACTGTCTTTCCTGAGGGGATGATGTCTCGCAGTGCGAGACGGCATGTGCGGATCGTCCGGGAGGCATCCTTGGACACTCGGATCTCGCGTCGTACAGCACTCACCGGCGCGGCGGCCACGGCGGTGGCGATCGTCATGGGCGCGTGTGCGCAGCAGACGCCCTCGGCTTCCT
>Ga0194132_10006137_pt1 | contig 18892 bp, 18 predicted proteins | sample TA2KigOf80mmetaG_FD_148612 | JGI IMG/M metagenome (GOLD analysis project Ga0194132, IMG submission 148612) | Freshwater microbial communities from Lake Tanganyika, Tanzania - TA2015054 Kigoma Offshore 80m | ecosystem: Environmental > Aquatic > Freshwater > Lake | place: Tanzania: Lake...
CTACCGCCCGCCAGCGCCTGAGGCGATGTTGCCACGACTGGCGTTCAGCAGTTCCGCCGGACTAATATAGCGAGTGGTACAAAGTCTGGGGGCAGGTCACCACACTTACCCCAGTCGAGGCACAGATACGGGAATATACGTCGGTTGATCCAGGGCTCTGGGAACTGTCGTTCCCCAGTAGGCTTGTTAAAATACTCGAGAATCAAAAAGAGCATGTAGTCGCTAGTGGATCCGTGCCAGAACAAGCGATCATTGAGACGCTTCATACGAAGGCACTACGGACTGTTAGGAATTTGATAAATGCCTATGTAGTGTCACAGGCCAATCGCTTGACGATTATTGTAGATGGCTTAGATGGAAATTGGGGGGAAGCAGAGGATCAGGCGTTGTTAGCCGATGTGCTGCTTGCCTTACTCTCATCAGCAAGGGAATCGTGGAGAGAAATCAACCAATTCTCATCTGAACGCGGGAAACCCGAGGCAGTATCTTATGTAGTCTTTGTGAGAAGCGACATTTTTCGAACCTTACTTGAAAGAGCAAAGGAACCCGACAAGCTCTTGCATGAGACCCTTTCTTGGGGCGACGTTAACTCGCTCCTGACCGTCGTAAACAGAAGAATCCAATCAAGCCTCTCCAACACTGAAAGCAAGGGCCTGAATTGGAGCGATTTACTTGACATCGACTTCTCCCCAAAATCACTTACTGGCTTGATTGAGCGGGATGTGCTTTTCAGGCCACGCGATATTCTTGTCTACTTCAAAAAGGCGTTTGAGCCGGCTGTCTGGCGGGATTCAATGCGGGTCTCGAGATTGGATTTTGAAAGCGCAATGACCGAATACTCAGAGTACGTGGTTCAGTCACTAACGGCTGAATGGCAACCTTTCATCCCAGAGATGACAGGTCTCCTACTCGCCTTTTCGGGAGAGCCAGCAACATACAGGTATGATGAGCTGATGAAGACCCTTGAAGAGGGTGGGGTTCTCGTTAAAGACATTAGTGCTGCCCTACGCTTCCTGGTAGAAGCAAATTTCTTGGGCGTGGCACGAGGCGATGGTACCTATGAATATGCTTTAACACCAGAGCAGGCCTTGATGATGATAAATAAATCGGCCAGGTTTAAGGATCAATTTGAACGACAGAAGCAATTTCAAATCCATCGGGCGTTCCATCGAAGCCTAGGGATCCAAAAGAGGTGAATTGAACATGCGAAGTCATTGCGACCCATGCGCAACCTCCCACTTGACACCTATGTAGTATCATATGACTAGAGCCTTGGCCAAGAGACTCTAGCTCAGCGGATCGGAGGCGGTGGCGGTAAAGTGTTGGTGAGTGCGTAGACAGGCCCGATGCATCGGGGCATCCTCCCTGCGTCACTTCGCACTAGTGGCGATGGGGTATCAGTCGAACCAAAAGCTCCAAACTCAGGCGGGGCCGGGCGCGCGAGTCCGGCCAGGACCCGGCGGATAGCCGGTCCTCTTTGTGAACGGGCGTGTCGCCCGTCGAGGGGAACAGACGGCGTGAGTAAGGGTTCACCCCTGCTCACATTCCTTTGCGCCCGCTCCGGAGATAGTGTGTCGCCGGGCGCCGCCTCGCTAGCGCTTCGCCCTGGCGCGCCTCCGGGTGCACGCCTCTTGTTAGTGTACCACCGCATGGAGGTCTGCCATCGCCGCCGTTGGTGGTCTGCCCCCATGCCCATCCAACAGAAGTGGCATACCCTATAAAGCAAGGATTCTCACAACTTTCTTAGGTAGTGGAAACCCACACCGTGAAATGGGCTGTAAACAAGAGAAGCGCGCCTAGTGATCGTTGGCGGACGCCGAGCCATCGGAAGGGCCAAGAGGGCTTGGCCGGCCTCAGCACGGCCATCGTCCTCATCGCCTTTGTCGTCGTCGGCTCTGTTCTTGCCTACACCATGCTCAGCTCAGGGGTAAACGCGGTGGACAAGAGCAAACAGGCGATCTATGAAGGCCTCCGGCGTTCGCAGTCAAGCCTCGCCATCTCCGGGCGTGTCATGGGAACAACTGTGGTGGGCTTTGCCATTGATTCCGCGGAGTCAGGGTGGACGGCGGCGGCAAGTGTGACGGCGACGACGGATACGACGGACTACCAGGAGGGCCTGGGGAGCCTGAAGCTTACGGTCAGCGCGGGCTTCACTACAGGCTACATCGCGCGTAAGCACCTCTCCTCCGGAGTGGATGTCTCGGACTATTACACGATGGTCCTGCGGCTGAAATCGGACACGGCGCTCAACGCGGGCGTCCTCTCCCTGATGCTGTACAACGATACCGGCGGCTCTTGCGGCACGCTCCTCGGCACCTTCCCGCTGACCTCTCTGCCGCAAGACGAATGGCGTAGGGCGAGCGCACAGCTGCTGGGGGCCACGGGCTCCCTGGCGGACGTGGACTGCATCGCCATCGGCGCCATCAGCGACCCAGGGGCCGTTGTCCTCCGCGCCGATCTCTTTGAAGCGCCCGATGAGGTGCAGGAGGTCATCATCCCACTTCAGGAGCTGGGCGGGAACCCCATAGACGTGACGCCGACGACGGACACGGACAGCGACGGGCTATGGAGCGACGAGACAACCCTTTCGAACCGGTTCATCGTCTCCTACCATGATGAGTTCCAGCTGGTTCATAACCTGGCCTGGTCCTTCTCCCAGCCCGGCAAGAATGATGGCGACGCGGTCTTTGAGGCGGGCGAACAGGGGCGGCTCGTGGTGAGCATGCGCGGCGTGAACCCGGTGCCCACGGAGGCGATCCGCTTCGTCCTCACGCTCCGGCCCGATAAGAACGCCGAGATACTGGTCGAAAAGATCGTGCCGAAGATCCAGACGGTGCATGTAGCGCTTAAGTAGCCTATCAGCCGGCCACGGGGCGGACTTACGCCTTGGCGGCTACGGGCTGCGCGGCGGCGGCCGTCACTTCACGGATGGGCTGGGCCTTCCAGAAGTAGTTATGGATGCCATCGCGGAAGATGCCTACCTTGCGGAAGGTCATCTCCACCGGCAGGCCGATGCGCACATCCTTCACTACCCGGTCCGTCAGCATGCAGAGGATGCGCCCGCCGCCTTTGAAGTTGATCACGGTGACCACCAGGGGCACATCCGGCGTGCCGGCCACATAGTCCATGGAGTATGTGAAGATCTCGCCCCGGGTATCGGCCAGGCGGATATCGTCCATCTGGTCCTTGGCGTTGCACCGGGTGCAGATGCGCTGGGGCGGGTACTGGACGGTGCCGCAGGCCTTGCACTTGGAGCCGTAGAGCTTCAGGTTGGCCTCCTGGTCGCGCCAGAGGGCCTGGACGGACATGGGCTGCGGCGGCGGGCGGCGGGCCGGTTCCTTAGCTAACAACTCGCGCCACTGGAGCATGCCGTCATAATCGTCGGCAACAGCTTTGCTCTCAACGTGGGTCTTGATGCCGCGCCGCTTGGGCTTGTCGGCCATCGCAGGCGTCGCTTTGATCACGGCGGCGTCCGCGCCATCGCCGTAGCCGGCCAGGAGGATGCGGTCGCCGGGCTTGGCCTCTTCCAGCGCGCCCACCAGGAGCATGAGGGCGAAGGCCGCCCCCGCGCTGCCCACTTTGCCGTAGAGGGGGTCCTGCACCTGCTCCGCCGCCAGGCCGAGCTTGCGGGACATCTCCACATGGAGGCGCGAGTTGGCGCTGTAGTAGGCCGCCTTGGCGATGTCCTTGGGCGTGGCCTTGGCATTCGCCAGGGCCTGCTTCACGGCGGCGGGCATGAGTCGGAGATAGCCTTCATCGGCGATGAAGCGGTCTTCGCCGGTGTGGACAAAGGGGTCGTTGGCGGAGCGCCAGATGTCCACCATGCGCTCGCTGATGGAGTGCCATCCTTCGATCTCGGCCAGAACATGGCTGCTGCTGACGAGGAGCGCGGCGGCCCCATCGCCTATGGAGCGCTCCGTATCGCTCTTTGGCGGGGCCAGGCGCACATCGGCGGCGAGAACGAGGACGTTCTTGGCGGAGCCGCTCTTCACCGAATCCAGAGCCGTGCGCAGGGCGGTGGTGCCGGCGCGAAGGACGTTCGTGGTATCCGTCGTGAAGATATCCGTCCGCAGGTCAAGGGCGGTGGCGATGGTGGCCGCCCCCTGGCCTTCCGCGAAGGGCGCACTTGTGGTGGCGAAGATGACGCCGTCTATCTCCTTGCGGTCTATCCCGGTCAAGCAATCGGTCGCCGCGGCGATGGCCAGTGTGACGCTATCCTCATCGAAGTTCGCGATCGCCTTTTCGCCGGCGCCGCCCCAGCCTTTCGTCTCTTTGCCGAGCCGCCACTTGGGGATATACGCGCCGTACGAGCGGATGCCAGCCATAGAAAGACCTCCAGGGAGAATCAGGGCTTGAAAACTATACCACACAGGAGCGTCTGCATGGGCAGCGGCTCATACGGTAGGCGGCGCGCCCGCCTTGGCCGCAGGCGGCCTGTTCACACGCTCCGGGATGAGCAAGACCAGAGGGATGCTGAGAAGCAGGATGAAGGCCATGGCGAAGAAGATGTGCTCCAGACCCGCCACTTTGTCATCGAAGTGGCTGAGGGCAAGGATGATGCCCGTGGTGCCCAGGATGCCGCCGGTGTTGCTGAACATGCCGCGCAGGCCGGAGATGGCGCCGATCTTCTCCGGGTTGATATCAATGGAGGCGTTCTGCGCGGCGGGGTTCAGGATGCCGATGCCCGCGAGCATCATGATGAGGGAGAGAAGGAGCGCATCAGGCATCCGGGCGCCGAAGATGTGGACATCACGAAGGCCGAGGCCCAGAAGGAGGAGGCTGGCGAATATGAAGAGAGGGCCGAGACGGCGGCCAGGACGATGGAAAAGGCGGAGCGCGGCGTGAGGATCAGACCGCTTTCCGAGGCAAATACGCCGAAGCCGTGGATGGCGTAATAGGGAATGATGGAGAAGAAGCCGAAGACGCACGCGCCGAAGAGGAAACTGTAGAGATTCGCGGCAAGGAAGGGCGTGCTGCGAAGGAGCTGCAGCTCCACCATGGGGTTCTTCGCGCGGTTCTCATGCCAGAGGAAGGCTCCAAGGCAGGCCAGGCCGAGGCCGACGAGGACCCATACGCTCAGGGAGGTCACATCGTGGGGGTTGTTGGCCCAGTTGGTAAGGCCCGTGAGCCCAAGGACCATCCCTGACCCAAAGAGAAACATGCCCAGCTTATCCAGGGCTTTGCCCGTGGCTTGGGGCTTGCTGGGCGGCAGGAACTTCAAGCCGAGATAGATGAGCAGCCCGCCGATGGGCAGGTTGACGAAGAACATCCACCGCCAGGAGAGATGGTCCACGATGGCCCCGCCGACGTTCGGGCCTACCAGGCCGCCGATGGGGAAGGTGCTGGCGAAGAGGCCGATGGCCATCTGCCGCCGCTCCGCGAAGGTCTCTCCCAGGATGCCTATGGCGGCGGGCATGAAGGCGGCGCTGCCGATGGCCTGCAGAACGCGAAATATGATGAGAACGTAGACGTTAGGGGCGAAGCCTGCGGCCAGGGAGCTGACGGTGAAGAGCACGACCGACCGGAGGAAGAGCCGCTTGCGCCCCAGCTCATCGCTGAGCTTGCCTGCGGCGGGCAGGGCCACCACCTGGGTAAGCATGTAGCCGGTGAGGGTCCAACCGATGAGGGCCAGGGTGGTATCCAGGTCCTCCTGCATCTTGGAGAGGCCCACGGAGACGATGGTGCCATCCATGGAGGCCATGAAGAGGGCGAAGGCCACAACGCCGAAGACGGCGACCTGACGCCTTGTTACGCCCATGAAACAGCTCGCACGTAGGGTCTCCAAAGCGCTGCAAAGAGAGGGCGCGGGAAATTGTGGGGCCTTCTATGGTAGGCCCTGCATCCGGCGGCGGCTAGTTCGCCTCCGGCAACACCCGGGGGTGCTTCAAAGAAAGCTCAAAGATTTCAACTCCATTTGAGTCGAGAAGATCGGCCTTTCCCTCCCAAGTATGAGGCGTTTCACCTAGTGCAAGGGTCGCAAAGACCCGCACAACATCTTAGGAGGGACGCGCAGATGAACAGCACGATAAAGAAGATAACGATGGTCGGTCTTGGCGTCGCGATGGTGGGGACGATCCTCGGCACCACGCTGGTGGCGAGCGCCCAGAGCTCCGGCGGCTCCACGCCCGCGCCGAACCAGGGCGGCGGCGCCCAGGGGCAGCAGCAGCGCCAGGAGCGCCCAGGTCGGCCCGGCGATGATAACCGCCCCAAGATCGCGTTCGAGAACCAACTGGGCGGCGAGCGCCGGTACAAGGATGCGGACGGCAAAGTGCATACGGTGGCCACGATCCCCGGCGCCGTGGTGAGCGTCAGCGGCTCCACGGTTGTGGTGAAGCCGAACGACGGCTCCGCCAACAAGAGCTTCACCTTCACCACCACCGATAACCAGCGCCTGGCGGGCCACATCACGAGTCTCAAAGAGGGCGATAAGGTTGTGGTGAGAACCCTGGACGGCGCGGCCAAGAGCATCCACAAGGCGCCGCAGCGCCCCAGCGCAGACGAGATCAAGGAGCGCGTGGACAAGGCCAAGGAGCGCGCCGATGAGATGCGGAAGAAGATGGAAGAGCGCCGGAGCAATCGCGGCAACAGCGGCGCAACCAACACAGGAACTAACGTTTAACTGCCGCCTATCCTGATCCCCCTCTGGATAGCGCAGTCGGCTGGTTCAGCGAGGCCCCTCCGGGTGACCGGAGGGGCCTCTATCATCGCCGAGCGATTCTTTGAAATTTTTCAATTCCCTTAGACTTTGGCTTTCCTCTCTTCCCAGGGGGAGGAGAAAGCATATAATCCGTGGTGAAACGAAGTGAGCATCGGACTGCTCGAGGGAGATTGCGATGAAGATGCAGGGCAAGACGAAGAAGATCGCGCTTGCGGGACTTGGTGTAGCGCTGGCTGGGTCAATCGCCGGCGGCACACTCATCGCCAATGCCCAGAGCAGCGGCGGCTCAACGCAGACGCCGACCCCGAATGCGACGCCTGCGCCCCAGCGTCCCGGCCCAGGCGGCCCGCGGACGGGCCCACCCGGCCACGGGCCGTTCAAGGGCGCCCCCGGGCGTCATCGCGGGCCGGGCGGTCCTGGCGGCCCCGGCAGCTTCCCGAATCTCCTCGGCGGCGAGCACCGTCACAAGGGTGCCGATGGCAAGGTCCACACCGCCGCCACGATCCCCGGCACAGTAGTAAGCGTCAGCGGCAGCAAGGTCACCGTGAATCCGAACGACGGCTCCGCCAACAAAGAGTTCACCTTTGATACGGCCAATGCGCCCAGGGTGGCAAGGCTCCTCGGCGCCCTGAAGGCGGGCGACCAGGTTATCGTGACGACACTGGACGGCGCGGCAAAGATGATCGTGAAGGTTCCCAGCCAGGCCGACATCCAGAAGAAGAGGGATGAGGCGAAGCAGAGGATGGACGAGATGCGGAAGAAGATCGAAGAGCGCCGGAGCCAGCGCCCCAGCGGCCCCCCGGCCAGGCAGACTCCCGCGCCGACAGCTCGCCCGAACGCCTAACCCTTCTCCAAGACCTCAATAGTCAAAGGGCCTCTCGATATTATATCGAGAGGCCCTTCTCTTTTGCCTTGGAAACCTATGAGAAAGGTTGGGCCTTCCAGATAGAGAGCTAACCCCCGTAAGGGCATCGCGTTGTAGCTAGTGAATGCGCGCAAGAGACAACAACGACAACCAACGCAACCTACGGAGGGTTCACATCATGTGGAAGGCTTCGATCCTGAGAAAGGCTCTTCTGTTCGGAACGGCGATCGCGGTGGTGGGCTCGCTCATCGGGACCACGCTGACGGCCGGCGCCCAGAGCACCACCAGCACGCCGCAGAGCAATACGCCAACGCCCGCGCCGACAACGGCTCCGCCGACGGCCACCCCGGCGCCGACGCGCCCTGACCGGGATGAGATGCACCCGCGCTGGTGGGCGCACATCTTCCGCCAGGCGGCCCGTGGCGACTTTGACAAGTTCACCGGGGCGGAGCTGCGCTTCCTCACGGCGGCCAATGAGCGGCTCATCGTCGGCGCGCATCCCGGCACTGTGCTGCGCATCGGCGATAACGAGCTCCAGATCAAGCCGAACGGCGGCGGCGACCCTGTGGTCTACGCCTTCCGCCCGGACGCGGATGCGCACCTGGAGGAGTTCCGCAAGCACTTCCGCAATATCGAGATCGGCGATCGGGTCATCATCATCACGGTGAACGGCGTCGCGAAGTGGGTCATCGTGGTCAACGAGCGGAAGGACAAGGAAGACGAGCGCGAGGGAAAGCGGCTTGAGCAGGAGAAGGAACGCGCTGAAAAGCAGCGGGAGCTTGAGACCAAGAAGGCCGCCCAGCTGAAAGAGCGTGAGGCAAAGAAGGCCGAGGTTGAGGCGAAGGTCAAGCAGCTCCAGGAGCAGGCGAGGCAGCGCGCCGAAGAGGCCCGCAAGAAAGCGGAAGAGCATCGAAAGAACCTGGGGAACGTGACGAGCACCGCGGCCAGCGCCCGGAGATAGCACGCAGATATGAGCAACGATGCGCGGCCAGGGGGCCGCGCATCCGGTTTACCAGCCACACAGAACGATTCGCGAAGGGGGCTTGCGCGATGCTGCAATGGGTGGCAGACGACGAGACGGCAAAGAGTGAAAGATCGCTGGGTAAGGGATTCGATCGAATCATCCGCTTCAGCGCGGCGTTCGTGCAGGCGGCGCCAGGGATTCGTCCCAGCGCGCCGGCGGTACACCGCGCATAGAGGCGAAGCACAAGATCGGTGAGGGGGCCAAGAGGAGCGGCATCCGCCGCTCCTCTTGCATTTCCGGAGAGGGATTCCTCCTGCAGCGAAGGATGCGCACCTATCTGCGCGAGGAGGCAAGCTGTTTGGCGGCGGCCTTCTCCACAATGGTGCCCTTGAAGAAGTCCGGGTTAAGGCTTCCATAGAGCCCCACCGGGTTGCCGAAGACGAAGTCACGGAAGTCGCGCTCAGTGATGTGGTCGTCCTCCACCAGCTCCCAGGCTTCGGCTAGTACCTCGCGCATATCGGGGACGTCCCAGTGGCCGATATCGGAGCTGAGCATGGCGTTGAGCCGCGCGCCGAAGGGGTTGACCTTGGTGTTGAAGGCGATGGAGTTCATGGCGTCGTCCGCCTCGCAGCCGAAGTAGAAGTGGGGGATGAAGAGGTCGCGGATATCCTCGGCGCGGCGGACGTTGCAGCGCGACCAATCGTCCGGGTTGCCATCGGGAGGCGTCTGGCCTCTGGTGATGGAGGCGCTGATATCTTCCAGCCGGTCGGCGATGCGTCCTTCGGCGTAGCGGGCCAGGAGGTCCACGTAGCGCTCCCGATCGAGCATGGCCGGGTCCATGTTGTGGACGGCCTTGGCGTTGCGCTTCTTCCACCGGGAGACGATGCCGGCATAGACATCGCTCCCCCAGCCGACGCCGCACTCCAGCAGGGCGACCTTGAACTTGGGGAAGCGCCGGGTAACGCCGCTGAAGAAGAGGGACTTGCAGAAGGCCTGACCCCCTTCGGCGAAGTGGCCGATGTGGTTGAACATGTAGTTCCACCGGGAGCGCCGGAAGCCGATGCCCATGCCGCCGCCGTGGGCGCCGAAGGCCAGGCCAAGCTCGATGGACTTGGCCCAGACGGGGTCGTAATCGTACGGGCTGTCCACGCCGAAGGTGTCCACATCATCGGCATAACCATCGAGCTTGCTGTTCTCCCGGTGGGGCTTGGGGATGGGACGGCGCACCCAGCCGCCGATCATCGCCGCCTTGAGCTTCAGCTTTTTGGTCACGAACTCCATCTCGGCGATGGCCTCCTGGGGCGTATGCATGGGTATGGCCGCCGCGGGCGTCATGCGGTAGCTATAGGGGCCGTAGAGATCGGCAAGGTACCGGTTGAGGGCGCGGCAGGCAGCCTGCCGAACTTCGGCATCGCGTATCTCATGGAAGTCCGTGCCGATGGTGGGGTAGAGGACGCAGAAATCGAGCCCCATCTCGTCCATGCGCGCATTGAGGAGCTTGGGAAGCGAGGCGGTGGCGCGATCCAGGGTGTTGCGCGTGGGGATGACCCACCAGGGGTAGAGGGCCGCGCCTTCATCCATGCGCTCGGCGAAGGAGAGGGAGGCGAAGCGCCGCATCTCGGCGCGACCTGTGTAGCGCTTCACCATATCGCCGCCGCCGACATCCTTCAGATAGTCGAGGAAGACAGGCATCAGCTCGAAGAGGTGGCCATCGGAGTCCACGACGGGGTGGTTGAGCTTGGCGCGGATCTTGGCGGAATGGGACAGCGTTGCACGGGGCATGATGGCCTCCAACTGCTTCCTGGGGAACAAGTGGCAAAATTGTAGCGCGGGTCGTCAAGTGAATCGAGGAAGGAAAGGGCATCGTTCACGGATGCCACTGATGGAGACAGCGTGTAAGAGGGGGGATGAGAGCACGTCAGGAACCGCCGGGAGCACGGTGGGGAGAGGAAATAGCAGTGGGTCAGCCCTTCACCGCCACAAAGCGCAGGCGGCGGTAATCGGCGTGCCACCGGCCATCGAAGAGGAGCTCGGCGCGGGTGGCGCGCTCGACAGCGGCGATGACGGCCTCTCTGCGGCCTGCGGGCGCGCGGTCCAGCAGCGGCGTGCCTAAGATCTGGAGCCACCGGCGCATGCCGTCGCGGCCTCCTTCCAGGGGAGTCATGCGGTCGAAGTAGGCGGCGAAGCGCACGGTGAAGCCCTCCGATTCCAGGAGCGATGTGTACTCCCCAACCGTGGGGAAGTACCAGAAGTCGGAGACCTTGGCGCGGATGCCCTCCCTGCGCAGGGCGGCAATGGAGGCCTCGGCTATCGCGCCGATGTTGCGGTAGCCGCCCATCTCGGCCACGAAGCGGCCGCCGGGCTTGAGCGCCCGGGCGACGCCGCGCACGACGGCCCTGGGCCTGAGCATCCAGTGGAGCGCGGCGTTGGAGAAGACGGCGTCGAAGGGGCCGTCCTCGGGTAGGACGGTCGATCCCCCTCTCCTCTCGCTATGCGAGTTCCTCTCCCGCCGAGGGAGAGGTGTGAAAGAGGAGAGCTGCGCCTCAGCAAGTTGGCGCATGGTAAGGGCGAGGCTCTGGGCATCGCCCTTGAGGAAGGTGATGCCGGGATGGGCCTTGCGCGCGGCTTTGAGCATGGCGGCATCGGCATCGAGGCCGATGACCTTCGCGCCGGATGCGGCGATCTCAGCGGTGAGCGTGCCGGTGCCGCAGCCGAGATCGAGGATGCGCTCGCCGGGCTTGGCCTCCAGCAGGGGCAAGAGATCGCGGCCATAGTTGGCGACGAAGGAGAAGGAGCGGTCGTATGCGCTTGCGGCCCAGGGTTTGGCGGGGGTGGGCATTTGTATCGTCACCCTCTCCTCTCGGGCTGCGCTCGAGTTCGCTTCGGCAGACTCAACACAGGATCTCTCCCATCGAGGGAAAAGAGTGCTCGGACTCTCGCTACCGGAACATGTCATGCGTGGGATCGCGGACGAGGGAGCGGGAGGTGCCGTTTCCTTTGGGGTAATCGTAGCCGCGGACGATGGCGGCCGGGATGCGGTTGAGCTTGCCCATGATGGGCTCGGTGGCGGAGGCGAGCTCATCGGCCACGGCCAGGATGCTGGCGCGCATGAGATAGCCGGTGGGGTCCTTCTGCCCCCGATAATCAATCAGGGGGAGGATGCCGGCGACGCCGATGGCGACGTTGGTGCAGCCCTCGCGCCAGGGGCGGCCGAAGGTGTCCGAGATGATGACGGCGACTTCGGCATCGGCGAGCCGCTTCACGGCGCGCTTGATGGCGAGGGCGGACTTGTCCGAGTCCTCCGGGAGGAGGGCGGCGTAGCCGGAGGTCTCCAGATTGGAGGTGTCTATGCCGCCGTTGGCGCAGATGAAGCCGTGCTTGGTCTCCGTGATGAGGATGCCCATGTCCATGCGGACGATGCGCTTGCTCTCCCGGAGGATGAGCTCCATCTGGCGGGGGTCTTTCTGGTAGGTGGCGGCGATGGATTTGGCGAAGCCGGAGGGTTCGATATCCTCCAGCTTGACGAGGCGGCCCTCGGCCTTGGAGACGACCTTTTGGGTGATGACGAGGATATCGCCGCTCTGGGGGGGCGTCTTCTGGCGCTTGGCGGCATCCACGAGCATCTTGGCGAGCGGATCGCCGGGGCGGATCTCGGGGAGGCCTTCGATGCCGATGATGCGGATCTCAGGAGGCATAGGAATGGGGAGTCCTCAGAGGTATATCCACAGATTACACAGATTATCGGATAGATTTATGCTCGGATGACACAGATAGAGACGTGCGAGCGGAGGTTAGACGCCGACGATCTTGATGCTGGAGTGGGCCTTGTAGATCTTGTTGATGTTGAGCAGCAGGGCGGTGATGTCCTCGATGTAGCGGGCGGTCTCCAGGCCACCGGCATCCACGGCGCGGACGCCCTTGATCTTGTGGGCCAGGGCCATGACGGTTTTCTTCGCCTCCGGGTGATCGCCGCAGACGACAACGTCCGACCCCATATCGTGATCCACCTTGGCCAGGTCATGGGCGCTGAGGTTGTGGAAGGCGCCGACGACTTTGGCGTTGGGAAGGAGCTTCTGCGCCTGCTGGGTGGCGGAGCCCTCCTCCAGGATGAGGGCACGGATCTTCCCCTTTTCGAACTGGAGCGGAACGACGGTGTCCACGACGATCTTCTCGCCGATGGCCTCGCGCAGCTGCTCCAAGGTGTCCTTCTGGCCGGAGAAGGGGACGGTGATCATGACGATATCGGCGGCGCGGGCGGCGGCATCGTTCTCCATGCCCTGGGCCTTGGCGTGGGGGACGGACTTCTTGATGGTCTCGGCGGCCTCCTGGGCGCGCTCAATCTTGCGGGAGCCGATGATGACGGTATCGCCGGCGTGGGCGAAGCGGACGGCCAGGCCCAGGCCCTCCGGGCCGGTGCCGCCGATGAAGGCGATGGTGTGGTGCATGGCGTGACGGAACGCTCCTTGCTCTCCGGGTGTGGGTGACCGCCGCTCCATTGTATATGCGGCACCTGGGGGTGTCCACGCGCAACGCCGGGAGCTTTTGACCCGCCGAAAGGGGCGATGCTATGCTTCCCCCGTCAACACAGAACCCCCTCCGCCTTTTGCGCGAAAGGCCGCCGTTACGACTACGCACGATCCAGCGCCGCCCCAAGCGGGTGTGCGCATCTTCGGCCGCCCGATCTTTTACGGATGGTGGATGGCCTTGGGCGCGACGGTGGCCGGAGCCCTGGCCGCGGGCTTCTACTAACAGGGGTTCACCTCCTTCTTCCTTCCCGTGGAGCGTGAGTTCGACCTGAGCCACGGACAGCTTTCGTTCATCATTTCGGCAGCTATCATCGTTGAGGCGGTGACCGGCCCGTTCATGGGACATGCGGTGGACCGCTACGGGGCGCAGAAGGTGATGGCGGCCTGCGTCACCACCGGCGGCGCGGGCTTCATCCTGCTGAGCACAGCCCAATCGCCCATCGCCTTCGCCTGCTACCTGGCGATACCGGTGGCCATCGGCTGTTACGCCGGCTTCGCCCTGTGCCCCACGAACGCCGTGGCCTACTGGTTCGTGCGGAAGCGCGGCCTGGCCCTGGCGATCGCGGCCAGCGGCTTTGCGCTGGGCGGCGTGGTGGTCAGGCTGGACCAGTTCCTTATTGACCAGTACGGGTGGCGGACGGCGGCGGTCGTCCTGGGCTGCATCCTCTTCGGCGCGGGCTATCCGCTCGCTATGCTCTTTCGCGGCCGTCCGGAGCGGTACGGCTACCTGCCGGACGGCGAGGCGAGGCGGAGCGGCACGCCCGGCGAGGAGCGGCAGTTCCAGCGAGAGGTGGAAGGCTTCACCGTGCGGGACGCGGTGCGCACCCAGGCCTTCTGGCGGATCACGCTCACCTTTGCGCTCCGGGACTTCGCGGTGGCGGCCCTGGGCTTCCACTTCATCCCCATGATGGTGACCAAGGGGATCACAGAGCAGACGGCGGCGGGGCTGCTCACCATCTTCGGCCTCATGGCCGTCACGGGGCGGCTCATCGTCGGCTATTTGGGCGACCACTACTCCAAGAACCTCCTCGTCGGCATTTCAGGCGGCTTCCTGATCGCGGCGCTGGTGATGTTCGCCGTCTGGTCTGAGCTCTGGCAGATGCGGGTCGCGGCGGCGCTCTACGGCTTCGCCTGGGGAGGAAGCGGCGGCGGGATGGTCCAGGCGATCCGGGCGGAGTACTTCGGGCGAAGGCACCTGGGGAAGATCACAGGCGCGATGCAGCTGGCGGTGGCGGGGCTGACGCTGATGGGGACGATCTTCGCCGGGCAAGTGCATGACGCGACGGGGACGTACACCATCGCGCTCTACACCTTTGTGGGCGCGGTGGTGCTGGCGACCTTTGCCATCATCGGCGCCCAGCGGCCCGCGCTGCCGCCGGAGGCGGTTACGACGAAATCGCTTTGACGCTCCCCAGGGGCCATGCTATTCTCGCCTGCGCCCTCTCCACAGGATGCCGCCTCAGCCGCACCCAAGGCGCAGAAGCAGAGCTTTGACCACACCAGCCCAAGAGCAAGCACCGGCGCAGCCGGGCGTCCGCATCTTGGGCGTTCGCATCTTCTACGGCTGGTGGATCGTCCTGGCGGCGCTGGGCGTTGCGGCCATCGCAGGCGGGACGTACACCCTCGGCTTCACGGCCTTCTTCCTGCCGCTGGAGCGGGAGTTCGGGGTAACCCGCGGCGCCATGGCGCTGATGATTTCCATCGGCACCTTCTCAGAGGCAGTGACGGGCCCCATCTTCGGCTACTTCCTGGATAAGGTCGGCCCGCGGAGGCTGATGCTGTTCGGTGTGGCGGCGCTCGGGCTCGGCTTCCTCCTCCTGAGCACGGCCCAGTCCATCCTCGTCCTCGGCATCTTTTATGTCGTCTTCATCGCCGCATTCGTGAATGCCGCGACCTTCCTGCCGCCGAACAGCGCCATCGCCAACTGGTTCTTCAAGCGGCGGAGCATCGCGCTGGCTATCGCGATGTGCGGTTACGGGCTGGGCGGCTTTGTGGTGCGGCCCATCCAGTGGGTGATTGACGAGCATGGATGGCGGACGGCGGCAGTGGTCATCGCGGTGACGGTATGGGTGGCGGGGACGGCGCTGGCGCTCATCGTGCGGCCCAGGCCGGAGGACTACGGCCAGCTGCCGGACGGCGCGCCGGTGGCGAAGGAAGACAAAGAGGCGCTGGCGCGGTCGCGGCAAGAGGGCTTCACGTTCCGGGAGGTCCTTCGCACAAGGACCTTCTGGCTGGTGTCCGGCTCCTTTATGCTTCGAGGCTTTGTGCTGCTGGCTATGACGTCACAGATGATCCCAATGGTGAAATCCAAGGGCTTTTCGGAGAGCGCAGGGGCTTCGCTCCTCGGCATCTTCGGCGTGGTGATGATTTCGGCGCGGCTGATCGCAGGGGCCGTTGCGGACAAGTACCCCAAGAACGTGGTCATCGGTCTGATGGGAGGACTCCTTGGAGCCTCCATGGTGGTGATCGTAATGGCGACGGAGATGTGGCACCTCTACCTCTTCATCGTGCTCTACGCCATCGCGTGGGGCGGCAGCGGCGCGAGCATGATGCTGGCCCTGCGGGCCGATTACTTCGGGCGGAAGGCCTTTGGGCGCATCAGCGGGGCCTCCACGTTCCTGGTGACGAGCGGCGCGCTGCTGGGCGCGGTCTATGCGGGCGAGATCTTCGATTCGACGGGAAGCTACGATATCGCCTTCTACAGCTTCATCGGCTGCGCTATGGTGAGCATGCTCCTGATGTTCTGGGCCAAGAAGCCCCAGCGGCCCCAGGGGAGCACGCTGGCGGCGTGAGCGGGGCGGGGAGGTTTTTTCCTCAGATGGCACAGATCTTCGGATAGATTTGGAAGTGGAGCAAGGAGGGGAAGGGCCATGAGCAGGAGACTGATCGTTCCGCTGCTGGGTATCGCGATGACGGTAATGACGGCCTGCTCCGAGGAGGAGCCGCCGACGGCAACGGCCGTGCCGACGGTCTCGCCTACGCCGACGGCCACCCTTTCGCCACAGACGACCGCCCTGCCGACCGTCACGCTCCAGGCTAAGGCGGGTGAGCAGTTCACCTTCCGCCTGGATTCCAACAGGACGACGGGCTATAGCTGGCGGCTTGCCCGCCCGCCGGATGAGCGGCTCGTGACGCTGGTGGGCTCCATCTACGAGCCGCCCGCAACGCCGCTGATCGGCGCAGGGGGCAGGGAGGCCTGGACGTTCAAGGCTGTGGCGAAGGGTCGGACGGCCATCATGCTTGAGTATGTGCGCCCCTTCGAGCCGAACTCGCCGCCGGCCAGGGTGCAGACCCTCGATGTGGTCATCGAGTAAGGGAACAGGGCAAGAGAGGCCATGAGCATCCGTCGCGCGCTCTTCATGACCCACGCCACCGCCGATGTTGCGGCCACGGCGGCGCTCTACCTCCGCATGTTCGATATCGCGGAGGGCTTCCGCGCGCGGCTGGAGCCCCACAGGCGGGAGTCGCAGGTGATCCGCATCGGCCATTTCTACGTGGAGGTGGTGCCGGTGCAGCCTGCAGGCGGGACCGTGGGGGAGTATATCGAGCGCTACGGCGGCTACTTCCCTTCCATGTGTTTCACGGTTGAAGAGGTGAAGGCCCTAGGTCGCGCGCTCAAGCCGCACATCAAGAGGGTCGTCGCGGAGCGGGCGAACTACCTTGCCGTGGAGATCCGCGGGATGCACGAGATGGTGTGGGAGTTCACGGACCTTGCGCCGGAGGCGGTGATCCGGCGGCTGGAGCCGAAGGCGGCAGAGCGGCCGGGGAGGAATGCCGTCGGCATTCAAGGCGTTGGGTCGTTCTCCCTGCTGGTGGACGATATCCGCGAGGCAAGCGCAGTCATCACCAAGGCGATGGGCGGCAGAGTGACCGGGAACCTCAACGAGGGCGACTATGCCGAGACGCAGCAGCACAAGCTGGGCGGCCTGACGCTCTCTCTGCTGCACCCCAAGCGGGGCGACCAGGTGCTGACGGCGGTGCTGGCGCGCCAGGGGGCGAGCATCCACTCCTTCTGCCTGGTGGTGAACGATATGGAGTCGGCGAGGAAGGAGCTGCTGACGCGCGGCGTGGCGGTGCTCAAGGAGCGCGTGCCGCGGCTGACGATCCACCCGCGCTCGGCCTACGGGGCGCGGATCTTGCTAAGCAACCCGGAGCGGGATTGATGGAGGAGGGCGCGTGCCCCGCAGGGCGCGTGCCCCGCGCCCCTACGCGTTCTTGGCGTTGTATTCGATGCGGCGGAGGACCTGGCCGGTCATGGAGGCGGGGGTCTGGACGGCCAGGTGCAGAGCGGAGGGGATGACCTCCGCCGATTCGCCCCAGCCGGACCAATCGGCGCTGGGGCCGCGCGTGAGGACGGCCCCTTCCGTGCGGATGGGGCCGGGATCGAGGCAGTTGACGGCGATGTTGTGCTCTTTCAGCTCCACGGCAAAGCCCTTGCACATGCGCTCCAACGCCGCCTTGGTGGAGCCATAGGCGTTGCCGCCCTTGCGCGCGCCGACGGCGCCGCTGGAGGTGAGGTGGATGATGGCGCCGCTCTTGCGGGCGACCATCCCCGGGATGACGGCCTTGGTGAGGATGAAGGCGCCGGTGACGTTCACGTTGAAGATGAGGTTCCAGCGCTTGAGGGTGGTCTCCGCCAGGCGCTCATAGAAGATGACGGCGGCGCTGTTGCAGAGGATGTCCACCGGGCCGAGCTCGGCCTCCACGCGCTTCACCATGGCGGCGACGCTCTCCTCGCTCGTGATATCGGTGGGGACGCCGATGGCGATGCCCCCGGCCTTGGTGATCTCCTCGGCGGTGGCGTAGATGGTGCCGGGGAGCTTCCCTTCGCTCTCCGAACGGGCGACGACGGCGACCTTGGCGCCCTCTTTGGCGTAGGCCATGGCGATGGCCTTGCCGATGCCCCGGCTGCTGCCTGCAACGATGGCGACTTTGTTGGTGAGGATGGACATGCGGAACCCCCTGGACGTGACGCCTATACTAACGCAATTAGGCAAATCGCATTAGAATCACACATCAGCCAAGATTTGCCTGGAGGGTATTAGACTATGCGCTTGGTGCTCACTGATGAAGAGGCCAAGGAGTCCTTAGCTCGCTATACGCTCCCGGAGGAAAGCATCCCAATATACATCTCGGGATACAACAACTCGTTAGCTGCTGCCCTTGTCCTCCTGGCAGTTAATATGATGATTTCATTTCTGATTCCCGAAGAGTACAGCTGGATCTCATTAATGCTCATCCTCATTGTGATGTTTGTTTGGATGAAGTACTACATGAAGCTTAAGACTATCGGCCTCACGGACAAACGATTGCTTATCCTCAAGCGCTCAATTTGGGGCGATGTGACAGCGTGCGATGCGATAAACCTCACCGACATCGCATCCAGTCAGATTTCAGGGAGCAGAGACTTCAGACGCACTTCGTTAGCTACATCAATGTTCAGAGGAACGAAGGTCAAGCTAGCCCTGTACCGCCCCTGATTTCTTGGACAGTGATGTGATTGTATTCATGCGGCAACCACAGGGCAAGCGAGCAACTGACGGCGTGCTTGCTCTGGCGTCGCGTAGCGATGGCGCTCGACGAGCCACTCCCGGTTGTACCGCTCCTTGAAGGCAAGGAGCGCGAGGCGCAGCTCCTCCACGGTCTCAAAGGTTCGCACCCGGAGCAGTTGCTCCTTGAGGGTGCGGAGGAACCGCTCCACGCAGCCATTGCCCTCCGGCTCCCGCACGAAAGCGGGACTGGAGGCAATCCGCAGGAAGCGGAGCTCGTCTTGGAAGTGGTCGCTCATGTACTGGCTGCCGTGGTCATGGCGCAGGACAAGGCCCGAGGCGACGTCGGCGCCGTAGCCGCCAAGGTGCTGGCGCACTCCTTGGCGCAGC
>Ga0194132_10006138_pt1 | contig 18884 bp, 17 predicted proteins | sample TA2KigOf80mmetaG_FD_148612 | JGI IMG/M metagenome (GOLD analysis project Ga0194132, IMG submission 148612) | Freshwater microbial communities from Lake Tanganyika, Tanzania - TA2015054 Kigoma Offshore 80m | ecosystem: Environmental > Aquatic > Freshwater > Lake | place: Tanzania: Lake...
CGAGCTCAATGCCTTCCGACTTTTTCAGATCGATGGCAATGTTGCGCTTGCCGGAGTTCTGCTGGGCGTAATATCCGGCTGCGCCGCCGATCACGGCCCCCCAGAGGCGTGTGACATCACCTTCGGGTGGTTCGACCTTGACCACGTCGGCACCCAGGTCACAGAGCATCCTGCCGGCAAATGGTCCGGCCAGTACGCGTGACATGTCGAGGACCTTGAGCCCCGCCAGCGGGGACGGCAATGGCGCACTCATAACTTCACCCTCGGTACTGGTTTAAAGCCTTGTTCGCGCAGATGACCTACTTCTCCGGGCCCATAAGGGACAGCTTCGATGAACGGCAAAATGTCGCTTTCGGATACCGCGTGGTTGCGCATCCATGTCGCACACATTTTCAGGTCAATGACACCGAAGGCGTCCAGTAACGCGGCGGAATCCGCGAGCGGTTTGTTGTCTATGTAGCTTGAACGCGGGAACGCTCCGGATTCATCACCATGCAGGACCACGACGATGGGATCCGGAGATGTGTCATTGCTTGCACCACTGAGATTGGCCATCAGGTCCATAAAGAGTGAACCCAGTTCTTCAAGGGTAATCTCGGCGATATCGACGTAATAGCGGCACGTTACGTCCTCAGCCGATAAAGCGCGCGCCGGTGTGATGGCAATCCCGAACAGCAGGCTGTATAGCACGAACCGTCGCGCCAGAAACAGGAGTTGTATCAGGAATCCTCCAGTACGAATCGTGCGCCTTTTTCGGCGATCATCACCACCGGAGCGTTGGTATTGCCGGAAGTAATGGTCGGCATGATTGAAGCGTCGATGATCCAGAGTCCATCGATGCCATGTACCTTGAGTCGATCATTCACCACTGCCGCCCGGTCGCTGCCCATTCTGCACGTGCCGACGGGATGAAAGATGGTGGTACCAAGCTGGCGTGCAGCACTGGTCAGTTCTTCTTCGGTTTGCACACTCGGACCCGGCTTGAATTCTTCCGGTTCAAAACGGGCGAGCGCTGGTGCGGCCATGATGCGCCGGGTGAACTTCAGCCCGGCTACAGCGATCGAAAGATCCTCGTCCGTGGCGAGGTAGTTGAGCCTGATTTCCGGCGCTTCGTCAGGATTGGCGGAACGGGCGCGGATATGCCCGCGGCTGGATGGGCGCAGATTGCACACAGAAGGTGTGATCGCATCAAACGGGTGCAACGGCTCACCAAACCTCTCCAGTGACAGCGGTTGCACGTGCCACTCAAGGTTGGGCGTTGACTGCATGGGATCAGAACGTGCAAACGCGCCGAGCTGCGAAGGTGGCATGGTTAGGGGACCCGTGCGCAGCGCCGCATATTCCAATGCCATCAGCGCCTTGCCGAACAGATTGCCGGCTTTGGAGTTAAGCGTGCGGGTGTTGTGCACCTTGTAGATCGTACGAATCTGTAGGTGATCCTGCAGGTTTTGCCCGACACCATCGAGGGCGTGCGTGACGGGTAGCCCGAGTGACCTGATCAGGTCAGGCTCGCCTACACCTGAACGTTGCAGCAAATGAGGTGAACCGATGGCACCTGTGGCAAGGATGACGCCTTTGCGCGCTCGAAGAGCATATCGCCCTGATTGCCGCGAGCGCACTTCCAACCGAGTTGCACGTGGCACACTGTCCCGGACTTCAAAGCCAATTCGTTCCACCAGCGTTTCGATTTCGATGCGCAGGTTGGGCCGATGTAGTGCGGGGTCGAGGAATGCACTCTTTGCGCTCCATCGCACGCCGCGGCGCTGGTTCATCTGGAAGTAGGCGGTGCCTGAATTGTCGCCGCGGTTGTACTCAGCGATTTTCGGAATGCCGCACTGCTCCGCGGCGTCGCGCCACGCATCGAGGATTTCCCAGTTAACGCGGCGTTCCTCGACGCGCAACTCGCCGCCACTGCCGTGCCACGGATCAGCGCCGTGCTGGTAGTCCTCGCTGGCTTTGAACACCGGGAGAACCTCGTCCCAACTCCAGCCGCGATTGCCGAGCGCAGCCCAGTGGTCATAGTCGCTGGCCTGACCGCGCATGTAGATCATGGCATTGATGGACGAGCAGCCGCCGAGCACTTTGCCGCGGGCATAGCCGATGGAGCGTCCGGCGAGACCTAGATCGGGCTCGGTGACATAACACCAGTCAGTGCGTGGATTGCCGATGGTGTAGAGGTAACCCACCGGCACCGGAATCCACAGGTACTTGTCGTCGGAGCCTGCTTCGATGAGAAGCACGTGTTGATCGCGATCGGCCGACAGACGGTTGGCGAGGACACATCCTGCGGTGCCGGCGCCAACGATGATGTAGTCGTATTCCATGCGGTCGAGCATACCACTGTCGTACACTCCCAATCGTCCGGGGAGGGTCGTCATGTCATCAGCATTGGCTCGTGCCGCAGCGCTTATGCCGCTCATCCGTGAACATGCGGATGAATCGGAAGCCCAGCGTCGGTTGCATTCCGCGGTGGCCACCGCTTTCGCCGCATCGGGTCTCTATCGGCTGGGTGTGCCGGTATCCGCAGGCGGGGAAGGTGGCGATCCGAAAACGCAGATTGAAGTGATCGAATGTGCCAGTGTTGCGGATGGCAGTGCCGGCTGGAACCTGATGATCGGCATCGAGAGCTTTGGGCTGATCGTGCCGGGGTTCCGCGAGTGCAAGGAGCTGGTGGCGGATCCGCTTGAAGTCATCTGCGGATCCACAGCGGCTGTAGGTACCGCCACACCGGACGACGACGGCTATCGGATCAATGGAGTTTGGCAGTTTGTCAGTGGCTGCCACAATGCCGGTCTTTTCGCGGCGACGGTGGCCAACCCGAATGGCGCCGGCAACCGCTACGCGATCCTGAACCGTGGCCAGTGGGAGATTCTTGATACCTGGCATGTGGGTGGCATGCGTGGCTCCGGATCCCATGATGTACGGGTGGTGGATGCGTGGGTGCCACGCTCGCAGATCGTCGCGCCGATTGGTGGGGTGAAGTCCGATGATCCGCTGTTACGGTTTCCGGTCGGGGCGCGCCTTGCCTATAACAAGGTGGCCGTGGCGCTGGGTATCGCCCGTCATGCTTTCGACTTTTTCGTGGAACTGGCGGAAGGCAAACAGCCGCGGTTCTCCAGTGGCAAGCTGCGTGAGAGGGTCCATGCACACGATGCGGCAGCTGAAGCCGAGGCACGCATCGTGCGCAGTCGGGCAGCTCTCATCGAACAGGTCGAGTCCATGTGGGCCAAGAACCTGCGGGGTGCAAGCATCAGTACCCGGGATCGGGCAGTCTTCCAGATCATCTGTTCCGATGGGGTGAGGGCCTGTGTCGAAGCCGTCGACCTCCTCGCCGATGCAGCGGGTACTAGTGCCAATCAGCTCGGCAGTGCGCTTGAACGTGCATCACGGGATGTGCGGGTAGTACGACAACATGCTTCTGTGGCATCACATCACATTGCGGATGGGGGGCGGGCTTTGCTGGGGTTGGCGCCGCAGGGATTGATGTTATCGGGCCTTTCGCCTACACCTTCGCCTGCAGCGACGGCTTCGGCGGAACGAGTCTCGCCTGCGAACGGGAAGGAGGGGTGATGTTTGCACGGGTGCTTATCGTTGCATGCACAATCATGTCAGGCATGGTTCTGCAGGTAGCGCAGGCTCAGACCTTTGCAGAGCGACTGGGGTATCCGGCAGGCGCGCGGGTCGTGATCCTGCATGTCGATGATGCGGGGATGTCGCATCAGTCGAATGTCGGTACCATGCGCTCACTGACTGAAGGGGTTGCTAACTCCGTCAGTCTGATGATGCCGTGCCCCTGGGTGGCGGAATTCAGAACGCTGCTCAATGCACATCCCGATCTCGATGTGGGGCTGCATCTCACGTTGACCTCTGAGTGGATGGGCTATCGCTGGGGGCCGCTGGCCTCACGGGATCAGGTCAAAGGCCTGCTCGATCCGACGGGTGCCCTTTGGCCAACGGTTGAGGCGGTTGCGAAGCACGCGTCGGCGGAAGAGGTTGAACTCGAAATCCGCGCCCAGATCGCCCACGCCCGTGCAATTGGCATTCAGCCGACACACCTTGATTCGCATATGGGTACGTTGTTCGCGCGGGATGATTTTCTCGAACGTTACATCCGTGTCGGAGCCGAAGAGAAAATACCGGTGATGTTCCCGGGTGGGCATGCAACGGCGCTCCGCGCGCAGTTAACCCAAGAAGCCAGGACTGGCGTCGCAGAGGGACGGATCGCCAAGGCACAGGCCATGGCGGAAACCGTGTGGGCGTTGGGGTTGCCGGTGCTCGACGATCTGCACAATACGAGTTATGGCTGGACGACACCCGCTGATGCAACGGCACCGGACTCGGAGCTTGTTGCGAGGAAGGTGCAGCGTTACACCGACGCGCTGCGCTCTCTGCAACCCGGAGTAACCATGGTGATCATGCACAGCACGGATTCCGACAGGAATTTCAGCTTTATCTCCGAATCGGGTCCGACGCGGCGCGGCGACATGCTGGCGATGCTGGATGCAGGGCTGCGGGATGTCATCCAATCCGAAGGCATCGTGCTGACCACCTGGCGAGAACTCGGTGAGAGGAGAAAGCGTGTTGCGCAGTGACGTCAGCGAGGCGACCTGCATCGAGGATTTGCGGCGTATGCACCGGCGCCGGGTGCCACGAATGTTCTATGACTATGCCGACTCCGGGTCGTGGACCGAATCAACCTACCGCGCCAACGAGGACGATCTGGGGAAGTTGCTGTTCAGGCAGCGGGTTGCGGTGGACATCAGTCAGCGCAGCCTGAGAACTTCGATGGCGGGCCAGCCGGTAAGCATGCCTGCTGCGCTTGCACCTACGGGACTTGCCGGCATGCAATGCGCAGATGGCGAAATCCACGCGGCACGCGCGGCTGCCAAGGCCGGTATCCCGTTTACGCTGTCGACCATGAGCATCTGTTCCATCGAGACCGTGGCTGATGCGGTGCAAGAGCCGTTCTGGTTTCAGCTCTATGTCATGCGGGATCGGGACTATATTTCGCGGCTCATCCGGCGGGCGGCGACGGCAGGTTGCTCGGCATTGATGCTGACCCTGGATCTTTCCATCATGGGTCAACGCCACAAGGACGTGCGCAACGGGCTTTCCACACCGCCGCGCCTGACACTGCGAAATCTCACGGAAATGGCGATGAAACCGGGTTGGTCATTGCCGATGCTGTTCACCCGCAATCGCACGTTCGGCAACGTCGTCGGTCATGTGCCTGGGGTCGAGAAGCTGCGTACCCTTGGGGCCTGGTCGAACGAGCAACTTGATCCCGCGCTTTCCTGGGACGATGTGCAATGGGTGCGGGATCAGTGGCCGGGTCGCTTCATCCTTAAAGGCATCATGGATGCGGGGGATGCAGAGCAGGGACTCCGTATCGGTGCCGACGCTATGGTGGTTTCGAATCACGGTGGACGCCAGTTGGATGGTGCGCCTTCCACCATCCAGGTACTGCCTGAGGTGGTGCATGCGGTCAAAGGCCGTACTGAAGTGTGGATGGATGGTGGAATTCGCGGCGGTCAGGATGTGGTGCGGGCGCTTGCGCTTGGCGCACAGGCGGTATTGATCGGCCGGGCGTTTCTCTACGGTTTGGGCGCTGGTGGAGAGGCCGGTGTCACCCGGGCTATTGACATCATCCGTCGTGAGCTCGATCTGACGATGGCATTCTGCGGCGTAACCGATGTTGCCGCGATCAATGGTTCAATCCTGTGGGGTCGGGAGCGGAGCTGATACGCATCGAACGGAACCGCCCGGCGCTGAGTTGGGCTCGTGCGCCGGTGGTCTTCTTGCCGGCGGATTACCAGTTATGCGTTTGGCCGTTCCACTTGAGGAAGGTACCGGTATTGGAGGCGTTGGTCTCCGCGACCACCTTGATGATGCCGGCCGCGCTCTCCTCCGCGGTGATTTCCGCGTCGGGACCGCCCATGTCCGTCTTCACATGACCGGGATGCAGGAGTCGTAGCGCGATGTTGTCCTTGGCGAGATCTACTGAAAGCATGCGCATCACCTTGTTCACTGCCGCTTTCGATGCACAATACGCGTAGACCACCGGCCAGTTGAGGTCGAGTGCGCCCATTTGGCTCGTTATCGTCGCGACACGCGCATTGGTCCCTTTGGCCAGATTCCCGCGGAACATCTGCACCATGCGCATTGGCGCCATGGTGTTGATGTTGAACGTCTCCATCCAGCCGTCGTAGTCCATGTCGGTTGCGGATTGGCGATTCGGCGCCGGACCGACAATACCGGCGTTATTGATGAGAATATCGATCGGGCTGTCGCCCAGTTTGGACTTGAGCGCGGCAATGGAATCGGCTTTGCCGACATCCAGTTGCAGCACCGTGATCTTGCCAGGCAGCGCCTTCAGTGCTGTGGCGCCTGCCGGATTGCGGCAGCAGGCCAGGACCTCATCTCCGGCCTCTGAATACTGTTTGGTCAGCTGGAAGCCGACACCCTTGTTGGCTCCGGTTATCAGGACTCGACTCATCGTGGTTCTCCCTTGCTTGTTTTAGGAATGTACTGCTGCTTCTGAACAATATCAGACACTGAATTGGTGCTCGGCATCCACACGTGCTCGTTTACCGACATACTCCGTACGGGTCATATCTTTCATTAGTTCCGGATCGCGTGTCAGCGCCCAGGTGCGTTTGCCATCGTCGGTACGCAGGGCTGCGTAGGCACTTGAGAACTCCTCGCCGGTGTACATCACGACATAACCTTCGATGGCCGCTTGACCGATGAAGCCGGCATCCAGTTCACGGGTCGGGAACCGGTCCACTTCGGCCTGCACATCCTGGTACTGATAGGGCTTGGCCGGTGGTTCGGTCGAATAGATGCCGAACGCATGTTTGGTCAGCATCCCTCCGTTGGCGGTGATGAGACCCCGTTTGCCGGGCTCACTGCGCAGTATCTCCACCATACGTGCGACTGAGTGCATGACATAGTTGTTTAGAGGGCCGCCGTTGAACGTGAGTCCGCCTGTTACGGTCAGCGGTCGAGTCAACGACAATCCGATTTCTGTTGCGCCTACCTGCACTGCAACAGGGAAGCAGCTGTAGACATCGACATGATCGATATCGTTGGTTGTCATGCCAGCTAGTTCCAGCGCCCGCCGCCCGGCAACCCTGATGGCCGGAGAGGAGTAGAGGTTGTCGCGCTGTGAAACCACATAGGTATCGTGGGAATCGGTACCGACATGCGGGAACACCCATTTTGCGCGGGGAATGCCGAGGCGTTTTGCCGTAGCGACGTTGGTGAGAATCAGGGCCGCGCCCATATCCACGCTGTTGTTGGAGTTCATCAGCTTCGGGTAGGGATAAGAAATGCCGCGGTTGGTGGCCGAAATCGTGCGGATTTCTTCGGCGGTCACCGCTTTCCGCAGTGCTGCGTGAGGATTACCTGCCGCCACGTGGCTGAATCCTGCCCACAGTTCAGAGATCCGCTTGATATGCGTGTCCAGAGATTCTCTGTTGTGCGCTCGCAATGCGGTTTCAAAGATCGGATACCACTGGATCGGTGCGCGCAGGCCTACCTTGACTTCGAAATCATCAAACATCGGTTTATCTTCGCCGATGATGCGATCCGGTGTGCCAGGCAGGTCGCTCCACTCAGCACGAATACCCTGACGCCGGGCCTTGGCTACGGAGTTGCCGCACTCGCCACCACAGATAAGAATGATCTGGTGTTTGCCATTCTGAATGTCCAGGCACGAGTGATTGACGGTGGTCTGTACGAAGTTGCCACCGTATGGTGTCGACACGGTTTCCGCATTGGGTGTCCCGACGGCTTCAGCGACACGCCTCGCCGGATTCTTGTAAGGCCATACGCCGCGGATGACACGAACGGATGTTGCTTCGGTAAGCAGTGCAGTTGAACCGGCATCGGTTGCGGCCAGTCGCAGCGCGTCGATCATCAGCTCAACGGGTTCTTTCGTTTCAGAGGTGTATTCGCGGATGCGTTGATCCACCTGGGCAACGCCCACCAGTACCGGTGTTGCCAACTCGTTCATGCCTCTCTTCCCCCACGAGTTGTCTGCTCCGGGCCAGTATAGCGGCAGGCTCGTGTGGTTAAATGCCGGGTGTCCCGGTGTTTCGACACTTTCCAGACTTCCCTAAGTTCCCTAACTTCCCAATCGGGGGCTTGTGTGCCCGCTATGCAGCTGCGCCCATCAGGTGCCGAACTCTACTACGGATATGTCCTGGTGGCTGCTGCCTTCACGGCGCAGTTCGTATCTATTGGCATCCTCAGTTACGTGGCCGGTTCTTTCATGGAGCCGATGAGTGCCGAGCTTGGCTGGAGTCGCGCCGATTTCACCGTCGCGCGATCACTTGGCCAGCTGGTGACCGGCATTGCCGGTTTTTTCATCGGGGTGCAGGTTGACCGGATCGGCGGACGACCGCTGATGCTGGTCGGTACGATGATCCTCGCACTCGCCTTGATGTTGCACGCTTCGATCGACCAACTGTGGCACTGGATTGTGCTCAATGGCGTCATCACCACAATTGGCTGCGCGCTGATCGGCAACCTGGTCGTGAATGTGACGCTGGCCAAGTGGTTTGTCACACGCAGGGGGCAGGTTGTAGCCTGGGCGGCGATGGGGGTTTCCCTTGGTGGCATCGTGCTCACGCCGGCAGTGACGCTGGCCATCGATGTTGTCGGCTGGCGGCAGGCGTGGATCGGACTCGGCATCGGCACGTTGCTGCTGATGGTGCCGGTATCGATGTTGATGCGCCGGACACCGGAGGACCATGGTCTGCATCCGGACGGGAAAACGCCTGCACAGATGGCCACCGATGAAGGGGACAAAGCTCGTTTAGACTTCGAACGTTCCATGACCCGAGCGCAAGCGGTTCGCACCGGTTCCTTCTACGCGCTTGTGGGTGCCTTCGGTTTCTTTTCCATCAACATCGTCGTGGTGTTGCTGCACCTTATACCGATGATGACCGATGCCGGATTTAATCGCAGCCAGGCAGCACTGGCGATGGTTGTGGCTTCAGTGCCGGCGATGTTGTCGAAACCGGTTTGGGGTTACTACATCGATCGACTCGCAGCCAAACCACTCGCCGCAGCAAGTGCCTCGATGACCGGTGTGAGTCTTGCCCTCATTGTTGCTGCGCTCGAAGGCCAGTCGCTTCTGGGCGCCTACGCGGCATTTTTCCTGCTGGGTATTGCCTGGGGCGGCATGATCCCGTTGCAGGAAGTGATCTGGGGGTCGTTCTTCGGGCGACGGTATCTGGGCTCGGTGCGCAGCGCGGCTTTACCGTTTGCGTTGTTGCTGGGAGCGATAGCACCGTATCTGGTGTCCGTGTATCGCGACAGTGCGGGAAGCTACACGACGGCTTTGCTGATCGTTGCTGGGCTCAACGTCCTGTCAGGTTTGATGATCCAGCAGGTTAAACCACCACGCCTGAATTCCGGATCAATTACACCCGGTTGACGAAGTTGTTGAGCGCTTCTGGATTGGCTAGTGCCGATGTGTTCTTTACTTCGCGCCCATGCACCACATCACGTACGGCGATCTCCGCGATCTTGCCGCTCATCGTTCGCGGGATATCTTTGACTTCAAGAATCATCGCCGGGACATGACGGGGAGAGGCCTGTTCACGAATGCGTTTACGGATCTCCGCGATACGAGTTTCCGTGAGTTGTTGGCCAGGGCGCATGACTATGAAGAGCACCACGCGGGTGTCGTTCTCCCAGTCCTGACCGATGCACACCGCCTCGAGGATGTCGGGAAAGGTTTCCACCTGACGGTAGATTTCAGCGGTGCCGATACGCACACCACCGGGGTTGAGCGTGGCATCGCTGCGACCGTGGATGATGAAGCCGCCGTGCTCGGTCGTCTGAGCGAAATCGCCATGTGCCCACACGCCGGGATAACGCTCAAAATAGGCCGAGTGGTAACGCTTGTGTTGCTCGTCTTTCCAGAAACCGGTGGGCGCGGACGGGAAGGGGCGGGTGCAGACGAGTTCTCCCCGCGTGTTGTGCACCGTCTGGCCGTTCTCATTCCATACTTCCACCGCCATACCGAGACCCGCACACTGCAATTCACCGTCATGCACCGGTAGCATCGGGTTGCCAATCACGAAGCAGGAGATGATGTCGGTGCCACCACTCATCGATACCAGGTGTACATCAGCTTTAACGTCACGGTACACATACTGGAAGCCTTCCTGCGGCAGCGTCGAGCCAGTGCTGATCAGCATGCGCACTCTTGAGAGGTCGTGAGTCTCTCGCGGTTTGATACCGTTGTTTTCAACACTCTGCAGGAATTTGGCGCTGACGCCGAAGACGGTGACCGCCTCGCGCTGCGCGAGGTCGAAGAGTGCGGCCGGGCCTGGATGAAACGGTGAGCCGTCGTAGAGGACGATGGTACAACCGGTGGCGAGGGCCGATGCCAGCCAGTTCCACATCATCCAGCCGGCCGTAGTGAAGAAGAACAGCGTATCCGCTGCGCTGATATCGAGATGCAGCCGGTGTTCCTTGGCATGTTGCAGAAGTGTCCCTCCAGTTCCATGAACGATGCACTTCGGTTTTCCGGTTGTGCCGCTAGAATAGAGGATGTAGAGCGGGTGGTCGAACGGAAGAGATTCGAATACCGGGTTGTCGTCATCGCCAGTGTTCAGAAGCTCGTACAGCGAGTGGCCGCCATCCGGAAGTGCTCCGAGGAGTGAAGTCCACAGCACGTGCTGAATGGAGGGCACTTCCCGAACGACGTGCAGCACTTTGTCAGAGATGTTGAAGGTCTTGCCGCCGTACATGTAACCATCGCAGGCGATGAGGACCTTGGGTTCGATCTGACCGAAGCGGTCGAGGGCGCCGCCAATACCGAAGTCAGGTGAGCAGGAAGAGAAAATCGCGCCGATGGAAGAGGCTGCGAGCATGGTGATGATGGTTTCGGGGATATTCGGCATCCATGCGGCGACCCGGTCGCCTTTGACCACACCGAGCTGACGCAAAACTCGTGCGAGGCGAGCCGTGCGAACAGCGAGATCTCGATAGGTCAGGGTACGGCGCTCGCCGTTTTCGAGCAGACTGACCAGGGCGATCCCGTCATCACGCCGCTTGAGCATGTTCTCCGCGAAGTTGAGTGTGGTGCCCGGGAACCAGGACGCTTCGAGAAAGAGGTCTTCTTCGAGAACCGTATCTTCCGTGTGCCTCAGCTGGATATCACAGCTGTCGATCACCGTACGCCAGAAGTGTGGGCGCTCATCGACGGACCACTGATGCAAGTCGTTGTAGGACGCGAAGTGGCGATCAGATCTCTGTTCCGCGAGCCGCGTGAACGCAGCGAGTTGGCTGCGTTCAGCTGCCTGAGGCGAAGGACGCCAGAGTTCGGTCACAGGCGCATTGATCCGAAGCAGTTACGCAGCTCGTTGACGAAGACTGCCGGTTGTTCGAAAGCGGCAAAGTGGCCGCCTTTGTCCAGCTCATTCCAGTAGACGATGTTGGTGAAGCGCTGGGCAGCCCACCGTTTTGACGTACGGAAGATCTCTTTCGGGAAGATGCTGCCGCCCATTGGCGTGCTTATCGGACCACCTGCCGTACCGCCGCCAAAGCTCTCCCAGTAGAGGCGGGCAGAGGACGCCCCTGCAGCGCTCAGCCAGTACACCATGACGTTGTCGAGCATCTCATCGCGGCCGAGCACGTTTTCCGGGTGGCCGTTGCAATCCGTCCAGGCCCAAAACTTTTCCATGATCCAAGCGAGTTGGCCGGCCGGTGAATCCACCAGACCATAGCCCAGGGTTTGCGGTCGTGTGCTTTGTTCCTTGGAGTAGCCGCTGTCCTGGTCCTGGTAGTGTTTGAAGCCGGCGAGAGCGGACTGCTCGAGTGGTGTCAGGCTCTGCATCGTTTCCGGATCGGGTGGTGCCACCACCATGTTGAGGTGAAAACCCTTGCAGGTCTCCGGATTCTCCAAGGCAATATGCGTCGTGACGATGGCGCCCCAGTCACCACCCTGCGCGAAGAACGCGCTGTAGCCGAGACGACGCATCAATTCACCCCAGGCCTTTCCCATCTTCTGCACGTTCCAACCCGGTGCAGTGGGCTTGCCGGAAAAGCCATAGCCGGCGAGAGAAGGGCAGACCACGTGGTAGGCATCGGCTGGCGTTCCGCCAAACAGTTCGGGGCGGGTCAGCGGTTCGATGACCTTCAGGAATTCGACCACTGAACCCGGCCAGCCGTGGGTGAGAATCAGCGGGCGCGCCTGCGAGTGGGGTGATTTTGTGTGCAGGAAGTGGATATCGAGGCCATTAATGGTGGTGACGAAATTAGGATAGGCGTTGAGCCGGGTGGCAAGTCGGGTGTGGTCGTAGGTGCTCTGCCAGTAGGCAACAAGTTCACGCACGTAGGCGAGGGGAATGCCCTGGCTCCAGTCATCCGGCGTTTCTTTTTCTGGAAAACGTGTCCGTGCCAGACGGCCCTTCAGATCGGTGATCGCATCGGCCGCAATCGAAACAGTAAATGGTCGGATGTCAGACATGTAGCCTCCGGGCCAGCGTCACAGAGAGGGTTAGAGGGAAGCGCAGATGTGGCCGCCGTCGACCGCAATGACCGAGCCGGTCATGTAGCTGCTCGCGTCCGAGGCGAGCAGCAGAAGCGGCCCGTCAAGGTCTTCGAACTCACCGAACCGGCGCATCGGAATCCCTTTGACGAACTCCGGAGCCCGTTCACTTTCCAGCAGGATCCGGCTGACGTCGGTGAGGACATAACCCGGTGCCAGTGCGTTGACGCGGATGTTCCATTTGGCACCTTCCAGTGCCATCACCTCGGTCATGCGCGTGAGCGCGCCTTTTGAGACGGCGTAGGGAAACTGGCCCTTGATGGTGCGGGTATCGGTGATCGACGAGATCATGATGATGTTCCCGCCCTTGCGTTTCCCCTGGATGATTTTCTCCGTGTAAGCCTTGGAGGTGAGCCAGGCGCCTTTCAGATTGGTCTCCATGACGAAGTCCCAATCATCTTCATCGATCATGTTGTAGGTTTTTGCGCCCGCTTCGACGCCGGCGTTGTTGATCAGCACGTCAATGGGGCCAAGCGCTGCTTCGGCGGCATCAATGAAGGCTCGAATACTGTCGCTATTACGAACGTCGAGCGCGAAAGGTGCGGCTTGCCCCCCGTTGTTGCGAATCTCCTGCACCCGTACGTCAAGTTTGTCCACCCGGCGGGCACCCAATGAGACTTTGGCTCCCCGGCTCGCGAGGACCCCTGCGAAGTGGTGGCCGAATCCGGAAGAAGCGCCGGTGATCGCAACGTGCCGGCCGCTGATATCAAAGGAACCCACGTTATTGCCTGCCCCGGAGTGGCCCGGAATGGATAGGAGCGAAGGAGCTTAAAGAGAATGACCCCCTGCCTCAATAAAGACGGGCGTTTCCAGGTTGAGACGTGGCAGAGCGGCCACTACACTACTTGGCCCGCGCGACAGGCGGGCTAAAGCCCTCGGAGTGTAGCTCAGCTTGGTAGAGCACCACGTTCGGGACGTGGGGGCCGGAGGTTCAAATCCTCTCACTCCGACCACTCCTATTCCCAAGAAGTGTTGCCGGCAAGCCGCTCCCGCCGTTATCAGGAATTTGCCCCCGTAACGCCTTTGTGCGCACGAAATACTCGAAGAATTCCGCTAGAGAACACGTTCTGCTGTGATATTGTTCTTCGCACTCATCCTGAAAGCGAGGTGTGACATGGCAGATCGAAACAACCCCGTTGTGCTGGATACCGCGCGCGCCGAATGGGCGGCTGACGGGCTCACCACGGACCAGAGCTCCGGCCTGAAAGTACTGCGACAGACGTATCAGCTGCTGGCGATGACGCTGCTGTTCAGCGCCGCAGTTGCGGTGACTGCGATGACTCTTGGGCTACCTCGGCCAGGTTTGCTGGTGACGCTGGGTGGATTCTTTGGTCTTCTCTTTCTCACGCAATACCTGCGCAACAGCGCTTGGGGGCTGGTGTCCGTATTCGCTTTGACCGGCTTCATGGGCTATACGCTCGGGCCGATTCTCGCCCTCTACTCCGGGTTGCCCAACGGCTCCCAGATCATTGCCACGGCGTTCGGAACGACTGCAATTGCATTCGTCGGATTGTCGATTTATGCCCGCAGTGCCAAGACTCCGGACATGATGAAATTTGGATCGTTCCTGACGATCGGCATCCTGACCGCTTTCGTACTCGGGCTCGTCGCCTTCTTCTTCCAGATGCCGGCACTCAGCCTCGCAGTATCCGGACTCTTCGTGCTCCTGATGTGTGGACTCATCATGTGGCAGACACAGGCGATCGTTAACGGCGGCGAGACCAATTACATCATCACGACCGTTACGCTGTTTGTTTCTATCTATAACCTCTTCACCAGCCTCCTGCATCTGCTGGGATTCATGGGTGGCGACGACTGACCGTCGCCTTTTCCCGTGCGCGCGCTGACCTGCAAGGTCTACGGACCACCGAAAGATCTTGAGGTCAGCGAGATCCCATTACCCGCACCCGGACCGGGGAAGGTCCGGGTACGAATGGAAGCCGTCGGTGTCGGCTACGTCGATGGCCTGCTCATTCAGGGCAAATATCAGATAAAGCCGCCTCTGCCGTTCATTCCTGGGAATGAGTTCGCCGGTGTGGTTTCAGCTGTCGGCGGCGGGGTGGTATCGCTGATTCTAGGCGAGCGCGTCTTTGGTCTTTCGTCAGGCGTTTTCGCCGAAGAAATCGTGGTGCCTGAAAAGGCTTGCTATCGGGTCCCCGAGATATTCTCGAGCGCTCAGGCGGCGGGGTTTCTGCTGAACTATGCAACTGCGCTTTACGGCCTTGATGACTGTGGACACCTGCAACCGGGAGAAACTGTACTCGTGCTCGGCGCCAGTGGCGGTGTCGGCAGTGCTGCCATTGCCGTCGCGCGCTCGATGGGTCTCAACGTGATTGCGGCCGCATCAACTGTGCAGAAGGTTGAGGCTGCGAAAGCGTTCGGCGCGCACCACGGCATCTGTTATGCCGACAAGAGCTGGCGGGATGCACTGAAAAACGTGTTGGGTGACAGGTCCCTCGACGCGGTGTTCGATCCTGTTGGCGGTGATGTGGCAGAACCTGCGCTGCGCAGTCTTTCTCCAGGCGGACGTTTCCTTGTCGTGGGTTTCGCCGGCGGACCGGTTCCTCAGATCGCGCTCAATCTGGTCCTACTCAAGCGTTGCAGCATCGTCGGCGTGGATTGGGGTGGTGCATCCCGAGCCGATGCTTCGCTCACGCCGGCGCTTGCGAAGCGGCTGTTTGAAAAGTTGCAATCAGGGCGGCTCACACCATCGCCTGTGACGTTGCGGGTGCTCGCGGGTGTCCGCACCGCGCTCTCGGAGCAGCTCGCTGGGCGAATCATGGGTAAACTCATCATCGACATGCGGGGTGACTGGCCGGGGAGCTGATCGAAGTGCTTAATCAATGGCTGCTGGATCTGGCGCAGTATTTTGCCGCGCAGGACTGGAGCATTGGGCTGCACGAGTCGATCTACGCCTATGCCTTGATCGAGACCACCCACGTACTCACCCTCATGCTGTTTCTGGGCATGTTGATCGTCATCGATCTGCGCATGCTTGGGCTGATATTCCGTGATGTGTCCGCGGCCGATCTGGCGGCCAGGTTAGATAAACCGATGATCATCGGGTTCGTGGTGATGGTGATCACCGGCTTCATTCTCTATTACGCCATTCCAGTGAGAACCACCCAGAGCATCTGGTTCCGGATCAAAGTGGTGTTGCTCATTGCTGCGGGTGTTAACGCTTGGTTGTTCCGTAAACGGATGCAGGCTTCCATCCACACCTGGGCGAGGGATGCATCACCACCGGCCCATATCCGCCGCGGCGCGATACGTTCACTGGTTTTCTGGACGGGCGTGATCTTCACCGGACGCGCGATCGCCTACGACTGGTACGACTGCCACAAACCTCTGCCTGAATTTCTGCAGTGGGCTGCAGGTTGTATAGACCCTTCGGCAGCGGAGTAAGGATTGATGGATCTGCTGCCTTTTTTCACCTGGCTCGATACTTCCTTACTGGCTGATCTCTCCAAGGCGTACGGAGGAGTGTTTGCGGTCGTGCAGATGTTCCACCTGGTGTCGTTGGCGGTACTCGGAGGGATGGTGCTGGTTGCAGATCTGCGCTTGCTTGGCGTGCTGTTGACCGACGTTCCGCTCACGCTCGTGCTCAGGGAGACACGGCGCGGTTTTGATCTCGCACTTCTGGCGCTAGTGATTTCCGGCGTATTCATGAGCTCCGCAGTGGCCATGAAGCTTTATTACAACCAGATGTACTGGGTGAAGATGATCGCGCTGTTGGTTGGCGTTCTGTTCGTCTACTTCATCCGCCGACCGCTGCTGGGTGAGACCCCTGAGCAGCTGCGCCCCGTAACCCGCCATCTTATTGCCCTAAGCTCGATGACCACCTGGTTCACTGTCGCAGCTTCCGGGCGCTGGATCGGTTTTTCCTGAGCGAACTCATGCGAACACTGGAAATTATCGCGATCGTGGCCAGTATCCTCATACTGGTTGCGGCCGGCTGGTTCTGGCTCGAACAAATCCTTGCGGCGAGAGAGCTGCTGGAGATCGCGGACGGTTGAAGGATCGTGTTCGCGGCACGTTCACGCCTCAGATTACACAGTCGAATATACAAATAAAGTAAAGAATACTGACAAGTTAAGGGATAGGCTCGGTAGACGTCTAACTCTGGCGCTGTCATGCCCATTACCAGCGAAAGCCAGCGGAGCCGGGTTGCGCTCCGGGTCATACTCAACGTGTGCATTGTTGTCGGATACACCATCTACTGTTGTCCGATGTGGGCGCTCCCAACCCGTTGCTGATTGCAGCTCTGCTGGCTGGGCTCGGTTACAACATTGCAGAACTCTTGCTGAGTGCACCCTATCAGACGGCATCGGTACCCATTCAGAAGCAGCGAACCGTGCGTCGCGCCGTCGCCCGAGTCGAACGAACCAGTCAACCGACAATGCCCGAAAACACTGTCGTCGACCTGTCGCGAAGATCGTTCTCCGCCGATCGCGGCTCGCTGTCTAAACGACTCGGTGCCATCGGGGAAGAGGAGCAGCTGCCGCAGCCGGTTCCCACGCCAACGGGTGAGCTGCACTTCGAATCGCAGTCAGCGGATGAATCCTTGGTCGATGTGGTCGCGGCGATAGACGCCGCGCTTGCGGAACTCGACTTAAGAAGCGGGTCCAGTACTTCCTCGGACGACAACAACTTCATCGAGCGCTCCGAAGTGGAGCAAACCCTCGCGCGCATTGAGGAATCCGATCTGCTTCCAGGCAGCGAAGATGCGATGGACGAAGTACGGCATCTTGCACAGGGTCAGGAAAATGCGGGCTCGCAGCCCAATGCTCATGGCAGTAAAGACGTCGGGCAGGTCACGCATCTCGCGCGCACCATCAGAGAAGTTGATGAATCTCCCCATAGCGAACACTCGGCGCTTGCGGTCGACATCGTCGATGTCGAGATTGAAACAATGGAGCCGGTCGCTGATGTTGCGGCTCTCGAGCAGGTCATCGAAGCCGTTGAGGCCGAAGGTGAAGCAGACGCCACGATGGATGCGCTGGTCGAACTCGGCTCATCCATGCTCGGCGGATCCGAGCCCATTGCCCGGACTGAAGACACCCAACCTGCAGCCAGCGATGATGCAGTGGCGGAGGCGATGGGACTCCTAGAGGTGGCACAGGAAGCACCTGAAGCAGTGATCGAGATCCCGGCTGCCTTGCCGGTCGCAACCGCTACCACGCCGGCCGCTCCGCCGCCGATCAATGTCGTCGCAGCACTCGGTGCTGATCTGATGGGCGATGCCGAACCTCAGGCGCGACCGATTGCGGGCCTTGATCCAGCAGCGGAGGCAAGCGCCTCGGTACAACCAGCACCAAATGAAGGCACCGACTCCACGCAAGCACAGACATCACCGGCGAAGGACACTGGACCAACTACAGTACACCTGCGCGGGCGCGTCAAAGATCCAGTAGACATCGTCATTGCACAATTGCAGGTCAATCCTCTCCGCCCGCAGGCTACAGCCGCAAGACGGCGCGCAGGCCTCAGTACACCCTCCATTCCCGTGCCGTCACGAGTAGCAACAGGACTTCGAGCATCCAGCGAAACACTCGCTATGCTGCGGAATCAGCTCGGTGTCGGCCAGCCTGTGGAGCCTGCGCGGAAAGGAAGTGGCCAGCTCGAGTTGCCGCGTGAGCCTGCAGCAGCGGCCCTTCCCAGATCTACCTCTGCCTCTGACTCCGGCGCTGGCGAATCGCAAATCGACTCGAGTGAAACCGATACCCTTGTGTCGAAGGTCGCCCTTCCGGAACTTGCAGTTGAACACGCGAGGATAGACTCTGAACCGGCAACCAGAGCGCCGGAGCGCTCGCCACAGGTGGCCGATAACACGCGGGACAAGGTGATGTTCGTCTGGCATGAGCGCCACTTCCCGGCGCCCTTGGAAGGCCGACATCCGCTGCGTGTGGCTCAGTCGCTCTATGACTTCATGGTTGAAGAGACCATGGAGCGCAGCCAGCTGTTTGCCAGACAGCCGGTCAGCATCGACGGCTGTTCACACCTCATGGTGAAAGATGTTCGAGGAATCTCAGCTCTTTTTGCAGGGTCTTCCAGGCGTTGGCGGTGTGATCCCCCTCGATGGGTACGATGCTGATGTAGCCGTCAGCGAAGGCGGTGGAGTCTGTGCCGGGCCTCGAGCCGGCAGAATCCGGTACGGGAGCGAGCATGACGTCAGCGTATTGGCCGTCCTTGATCGTGGCGCACTGCGGGCAGGCAAAACGAAGTTTGAGTAGCCGACCGCTAACAGGGAAACCTGCGCCCTGGCGCACCACGCGAACACCCCTTATTCTGTCTGTTGGAAGCGTCGGGTAGT
>Ga0194132_10006139_pt1 | contig 18884 bp, 16 predicted proteins | sample TA2KigOf80mmetaG_FD_148612 | JGI IMG/M metagenome (GOLD analysis project Ga0194132, IMG submission 148612) | Freshwater microbial communities from Lake Tanganyika, Tanzania - TA2015054 Kigoma Offshore 80m | ecosystem: Environmental > Aquatic > Freshwater > Lake | place: Tanzania: Lake...
CCACACGGACGTCTTCCTCGTCTTTGAACACCACCTCGGCGGTCCATCGGATCAGGTACGAAATCAGCGTCTTGGGTATGCCCGCGTTGACGCCGTAGTGCGCGGCGTGGTCTCCGAACATGGTACACCAACCAAGCGCCAACTCGGACAAATCACCCGTTCCGAGGACGATCCCGCCGATCTGCGCCGCCGTCGCCATCTCTTCTATCTTGCGAAGCCATGCCTGGCTGTTTTCGTAGACCAGCGTAGTCTCACGTTCGTCATGACCGATGTCGGCAAACAACTGCCGCACTACCGGTTTGATGTCGATTTCCCGAAACGAGGCACCGGTAGCGCGAATCAGGGCACAGGCGTTGTCGTAGGTGCGGTCGGTCGTGCCAAACCCCGGCATGGTCAAAGCGGTAATGTCGGGACGGGGCAGACCGAGCATGTCCATTGTGTGTACGGCGACGTTGAGCGCGTGGGTCGAATCCTGTCCACCGGACACCGCCACTACCACCTTGCGCATCTGCGGCGGGAGCGACATGAGCTTGGTGGCCAGACCGGACGACTGGATCATAAACACTTCGCGGCAACGTTCGTCGCGTTCCGCCGGGTTGCCTGGTACAAAAGGATGCGCGGATACAGTGCGCCGCAACGTATGAAAGACGGTGTCGTCCGACCCGGCAAAGACCGTAGGGACGGGGCTTTGGACCTCGCGCCATTTTTCTTCGTAATCCGCCGCATTTTGTCGAAACGACCCCTGACGGCTGCGTTCGAGCGTCAGCGACTCCACGTCCGCATCCACGACGATGTGGGTTCCGTCGGACCGAAACCGCTCGGATCGCGCCAGCAAGTAGCCGCGTTCCGCTACAAACGCATGACCGTCCCATACGGTATCCATGGTCGATTCGCCAAAACCGGCGGCACTGTACAGATGCACGGCCTGGTTGCGCGCGGAAGAGGCCAGAATCATGTCTTCGCGGTATTTTGCCTTGCCGATGACGATGTTCGACGCCGACAGGTTGGCAAGCACGGTAGCGCCCGCAAGCGCCGCGCGCGAACTGGGGGGTACGGGTACCCAATCGTCTTCACAGACCGTGGTATATAGGGTAAGTCGCGGGTCGTCCGTCCGAATCAGAATATCCGGACCAAACGGAACCGTCTGCCCGCAAAGTGTGACGGTCTGTCGCCGCGTTTCGGAGGCCGAGGCAAAATAGCGGCGTTCGTAAAACTCTCGGTACTGCGGTAGATAGGTCTTGGGAACCGCGGAAAGGATCTGACCGCCCGCACAGGTAACAGCCACGTTAAATACCGCATGATCGACCATGAACGGCAGTCCGGTGCTGACGACCATTCCCCACGGGGCGGTGGTTTCCACCAGCACGGCCAGCGCTTCGAGCGAAGCGTCGAGCAGCGACCGCGAATGAAACAGATCGCCACAGGTGTAACCGGACAGACCCAGTTCGGGACAGAGCGCATAGTACGCGCCCTGACGGTGTATGGCTTCCAATTCTTTCAGGTGGTGTTGCACATTTTCAAGAGGATGGGCCACACGTACGCGGGGAACGGCTACGGCAACCCGTACAAACCCGTGACGTCGGACATCTGAAAATTCGGCGACGGTCATCGTTTTCTCCCTGACATCCCGCATCGGCAGGCTTCTGCCGGAAATCGTCTTTGTCCGTTGCCAATGTATGCGGAGGATGGGACGCTGGGCAAGCGGTTTTCGCCCCGCGTCTGCCCGCACGGACGCTTTACCGCGTTAAAACAGGTTTCTGTGGACATGCGCCGTCCGACGGCGTATACTGCAGGGCTGCGCCGTAGAGGCAACCACAAAAGTTGCCTCTACGGCATTGGTGGGCAACTCTTGTGGTTGCCCCTACGTCATTGGCGGGCAACCACAAGAGTTGCCCTACGTCGAACTTCTTTCATGTCCTCGCCTCCACCCTCCTCATCCGAAACCCCCGGTCTCTCTCGATTGCAGACGGCGCGGGGCATCCGTTTGTGGAATCTCAACGGCGCGCTCGACGCGGTGCATGCTGCCGTCACCACGGGCGCGTATACGACCGGCTATGCGCTACATCTGGGCGCTTCTACGGCCATGATCGGGTTTATATCGGCGGCGCCTTCGCTTGGTCAGATTTTGCAGGCGTTTTCTCCATTGCTCATCGAACGGCTGCGTCGGCGCAAAATGCTCTGCGTGATCGCCGCCGGGTTGAGCTATCTGCTGTGGCTTCCTGTGGCCTTTCTTCCCTTTCTGGTTCCCGAACCCCTGCGGATGATGGCGCTCGTCGGCTGTATTGCGCTGAGCGGCGCGGCAATGGCCCTTGCCCTTCCGGCACAGTCTTCGTGGTTGTCGGACCTTGTTCCCGGCGCGATCCGAGGCCGGTTTGTCGCGCGTCAGCAGAGCATACTTGCCGGTGTAGGACTCGTTACCACACTTGCCGCGGGTGCGTTTATGGACCGGTTTTCCGAAATGGAACAGCAAACCGGGTTTACCCTGCTTTTTGTCTTGGCCGTCGTTTTCGCGCTTGGTGCGGCGTGGGCATGGAACCGCATCCCCGAACCGTCAAGACCCCTCGCGCCGTCCGCTCCCGCCACACAACTGCTTTCACTGCCTTTTCGCCATCCGCAATTTCGCAAACTGATGCTGCTCGTCTCCGGCCGACTGTTTATGGCCCAGATAGCGGCACCGTTTTTTACCGTGTACATGCTTCTGATCCTCGAAATGTCGTATACGGAAATCGCGATTTTTTCGGGGCTTCAAACCTTGGCAAACATTGCGCTCAACCCGCTGTGGGGGTATTTTGCGGATAAATTTGGATACCGCCCCACGTTTCTGATGACAGCGCTCGGACTTGCGTTTTATCCGTTTTCGTGGATATTTATCACCCCGGACAACTATCTTTATCTGGTTCCCATAGCGCAGATATGGGGCGGTGCAGTCAGCGGTGGCATTCCGGTCGCCCAGTTCAACCTGATGATCAAAACCGCTCCGGAAACCAACCGATCGGTATACATAGGGGCTTATACGGCGCTTTCCCGGCTGGCCATCGTCTTGGGCGCACCGGTCGGCGGTGCGCTGGCTACGCTCTGCGCGACTTTTCCTGAAGTCCGCACGCTGGGATTCAGTTTTTCAGGGCTTCAGTATCTTTTTGCCATCGGGTTTGTACTGCGTCTTTCGTGGGTGGTGCTGTTGACGCGCGTATCGGACGAGACCGCCATGCCGGCACGCGAGGTACTCGGCCAGATGCGTAGCGGAAACCCCGTGACAACACTGTGGCATCTCATGCGCATGGGGGGTTCTACGGATGCCGACGAACGGGCACAGGCGGCGCGTGAACTTGGCAATACGGGCAGTCCGTTGGCCGTGGACGAACTGGTCAAACTGCTGGGCGACGCCGAACGGACGGTGCGCCGCGAAGCGGTACGCTCGCTCGGACATATCCGCGACGAACGCGCCATAAGCCCGCTGATCGAAAGCATCGGAGACCCCGCGTCCGATGTGGCGGAAGAGGCGGTGGAAGCGCTGGGCGCCATCCCGTCTCCGCTGAGTCTCAACGTTCTGGTCACGCTCTTGAGCGACCACAACCCTTCGATACGAAAAAGTGCTGTACTCGCGCTGGGTCGTATCCGCGATTCGCACGCGCAGGAGGCGATTTCACGTCTGCTGGAAACGGAACCGGACCCGCAGGTCGTGCTGGCCGCCGTAGAATCGCTTAGTCGGATCGGAGACCCACAGATAACGCCCCGGCTCCGGGAAATGATGCGACGCAGTCATCCCGGCATAGAGCGCAAAACGCTCGCCCATGCCTTTAGCCATCTGATGCGCACATCCGATACGTACTATCGTCTCCAGCAATCCGATGCGATTGGACAGGACCAGACGATCGTTCGGATATTCAAGACGGCCCGCCGGCGCATAAACGATGGACGAGGGTTTTCACCCGTCGAAAAAAGAGAAACGTCCGCCCGCATGGAAACGGCCCTTAGAGCCTTTGAAGCCGAACGATACGAGGATACACTCAAAGCCGTTTGTGAGATCGCCGAAGCCGTCGTCCGTCGCGTCTCGGAGCAAGACGAAGAAATCCGGATGATCTGTGGATTTTTGACCGGGCTGAAAGAGGAAATGCAGACCCGCCCGTTGCTGTTCGAGGAGTTTTTGTTGGGTATGGCGGCGTTCCAAAAATTGACCGATCATGCTTGAATGTAGTGTATCCAAACGACTGACGGAGCCTAACCTTAAAACCGGAGGAGACCGACATGAAAATTGCCCTGCAGTTGGGCGTCTCAGAGGAAGAGACGAAATTTGCCTGTCAGGTAGGTGTAGAAGATGTCGTTTGGGGCGTTCCGGAGTCACCCAAAGGGTATCTCGATCCGGACTTACTGCTTGAAACGCGCGACTTTTTTGCAAACCGCGGGTTGCGTCTCGGTGTCATCGAAAACGTACCCTCTTCGTTTTACGATAAAATCATGTTCGGTCTGCCGGGACGCGACGAGCAGATTGAAAGCTACTGCACCACCCTGCGCAGCATGGGTCGCGCCGGAATAAAGGTCATGAGCTACAACTGGATGGCCCTCGGAGGAATCAGTACGGATCAGATTCGAGGACGGGGCGGGGCGCTCAAACGGCGTTTCGATCTCGACTCCGCGCTTGCCGCGCCTACGGCGGCGCTCGATTGGCGGGGATTTTTCCGCGAAAATCGCCCCATTCATCTGCCCGATGTGGAAGTGACGACCGAGCAGATGTGGGACAATCTGGTCTATTTTCTCGAACGTGTCCTGCCAACCGCCGAAGAGGAAGGTGTCAAACTCGCCGCACATCCCGACGACGCACCCATTCCCTCGTTTTTGGGCGTTGCCAGAATCCTCAACAGCGTCGAGAGTTTCGATCGGCTTATCGATGCGGTTCCGAGTCCCAGCAACGGGATCAATTTCTGTCAGGGTACCTTTTCCGAAATGCCCGGCGTAGACGTGGTCAAAACGATTCGCCGGTTTGGGAGCAAAGGGAAAATTTTCTTTGCCCACTGCCGAGACACAAAAGGGACGCTTCCCACTTTTACCGAAGTGTTTATGGACGAGGGTGATACCGACATGATAGCGACAGTGCAGGCGTTCCGCGAAGTGGGGTTTGACGGTCTTATTCGCGCCGATCATACGCCGTGGGTCGTCGGTGAAAACCCACACGGGCATCGCGGATTTGCCTATCAGATCGGTTATATGAAGGGACTGGCGCACGCGGCTACGGCCATCGAACAACGCAAGGGGGCGGCATGAACCTTACCCTGACGGTAGATGCATGGATCGACGAGAACCTGATGTTTGCTCAGCAGTTTAGTGCCACCCACATCATCGCCGAGACGGTTCCCCGAGAGACCGGCGCGAGGTGGGATCCCCCGATGCTTTTAGCGTTGCGCAATCGGGTGGAAAAAGCCGGACTGACGCTGTTGGGGTTGGATAGATTGCCGTTTTCGCTCGATCGGACGGTTGCCGGATCGGAAGGCCGGGATGCCGAAATCCGCGATGTCTGTCGGTTTGTCGAAGTCTGCGGCGACGCAGGTGTGCCGCTATTAGGGTATACATGGATGCGGTCCGAAACCGGCCTTGCGTCGCGTACGCCCACAGGCCGGGGCCAAGCGTTCGTGGCCTCATCCGCCGGCTCCGCCCATGGAAAAACGTCCCACAACGACCCTCCATGGGACCGACTGGCCTATTTTCTGGAACGCGTCCTGCCGATTGCGGAAAAGACCCATGTCCGGATGATGTACCTCCCCACCGATGTCTTTGCCGATCTCCCTCCTGAGCATCCGCGTATGGATGGCGTAGCAGAATGGAAACGGCTGATGCAAACCGTTCCCAGTTCTTGTCACGGACTGGAGTTCCGGTCTTCGGCGGTTGCGGCCACCGGAGCCGACACGATAGACGAGGCCCGTCTTTTGAGCGCGATGGGAAAAATTTTTCTCATCACCGCCGACAATATTACGATGGGATCGTCGACGCTCTCCGAAGCGTTTATCGACGAAGGCATTGTCAATCTTCCGGAAACGCTAACCGCCTGTCGGACCGCGGGTTTCGACGGACCGATCAGACCGGGGCGTCAGCCGGGTATGACACCCGACACGGAGCAGGGACACAAGGCGATGGCGATGGCAACCGGCTATCTGCGGGCCTTGCTCCAAGGGCTTGAAGCCATACCGTAATTACATGGAAGCCTCCCCGCAGCCATCCGAAGGAAGCTTTACGCCTTCCACCTGCGGGGCGTACGCTTGCCAGTAGTACCGCAAGCTATCTTCGACAGTAAGGAGTAGGCGCTCTTGCGGCCGTTCTGCCGCAAGATATGTGGATTGTTTGGAGTTCGCTCGTTTACCCCGCAGCTTGCTGCAAGGTATGCACGTGCTGGTCTGTTCATATTGTCGGCACGACCTTTCCTACCCGCAATCCAAAATCCAAAATCGATCTTCCCCAAGGAGACCCTCATGATATCCCAAGCATCTTTCGGACGGACAGGTCACCTCAGTACACGCACTATCTTTGGCGCGGCGGCGCTGGGAAGCGTTACACAGGAGGAGGCGGACCGGACATTGGACGTGCTGCTTGCGCACGGCGTCAACCACATCGACACCGCGGCAAGCTACGGGGATGCGGAACAAAGGATCGGCCCGTGGATGAAGAAACACCGTTCCGCTTTTTTTCTGGCTACCAAGACCGGACAGCGAACCGCGGAGAAGGCGCGGGAAGACCTACATCGCTCATTGGAGCGAATGCGGGTGGATCGAGTCGATCTGATCCAGTTGCACTGTCTGGTGGAGCCGACGGAGTGGGAAGTGGCGATGGGGCCGAGTGGTGCGTTGGAAGCGCTTGTGGAGGCAAGATCGCAGGGGCTTGTCCGTTTTATCGGAGTGACCGGACACGGCGTCAACGCACCGGCCATGCATCGCCGGAGTCTGCAACGGTTCGACTTTGACACGGTGCTGTTTCCGTACAACTACATGATGATGCAAAACCCGGCGTATGCGGCGGATGTCAAGGCGTTGCTCCGTCTGTGTCGCCGACGAAACGTGGGGGTGCAGACGATCAAGTCGATCGCACGTGGGCCGTATGGCGATACGGCGCGCACCCATGCCACATGGTACGCACCACTCAAAGACCGGAAGACCGTCGACCGTGCGGTCCATTGGGTGTTGAGCAACCCGACCGTATTTCTCAATACGGTCGGGGATATCCATCTGTTGCCGTTGGTGCTCGATGCGGCAAGCCGGTTTAGACGAAAACCCGCCGCGACGGTGATGGACAAGATGGCGGGGACGGAGACGCTTGCGCCGCTTTTTGTGTACCGGCAGACAAGACCCCGGCTATGAGGACTTTGCCCTCGCGGCGTTAAAGGTCAACACTTCCTCATCCTTGACCAACTCGTGCCGATAGTGCGGTGCCGAGATATGCGCTTTCTGAGTCTCGGTCAGTTCTTCGTAAAAGGGTGGCGGCGTATAGGTTCCCATGAGTCCTTCGCCCACCACTCCGGAGTTGTACGTGCTGCGCATGGAGCGCCGCTGGCGTTTGGCTTTCCAAGGCAGCGTGCCGTGCATCAGACATTCGGGAAAAAGAATGGCATCGCCCGCTTTGGCAGGAATCTGGACAAAGCGATCCTGATGGGCTTCATAGAGCCGGATGTCGCCGGGACAGGGGTAGTTGGCCTTGTGACTGCCGGGAAAACAGGCAAAGCCGCCGTCTCCCGGCTCCACGTCGGTCAACTGGACCGCTATGTTGGTCATCCCGGAGTATATGCGTCCATTATGATAGTGGTAGTTACGCGAACGGTCGTACGGAGTCGCCCCTTCATGAAACCAAAAGCCTTCCGCACCTTCGTCCATAGTGAGGAGACCGACTCCTTCGAAGCGAAACTCCGGCCCCAGCAATTCCTCTAAGTAGGGGATGACGTTTGGGTGGGCGATCATACTGCGGAACACGTCGCAGTATGGTTTTTCCCAGGTGAGCATCCCGCCCAGGTCGCCCCGGCCGATGGTTCCCTTGAGGGTGGCAGAGCCGTGGGCAAGGTCGTTGGGGCGAATCCGAATCTGGTCCGCGTGGTGGTCGATGGCGGCGTTGGCGGCTTTTACCTCTTCCGGAGACAGCACGCCTTTGATGACCAAATACCCTTGTGTGTCGAGCAGGTACTTCTCCATTTCCGTCATGGTCATTCCTTCGTGGTATGTAGGGCGTATACGCTTGACGTATACCGCATAAACAAAATGGTACACGCGCAATATAACGGCCGATACGGCTCTGCGCTTATTTTCACATGTCTCCTCAATCTTGGCTTGGGTTGCCCCCGGCGTCAGTGATGGGCAATCCTCTTGGAGGCGATCAGGTTGTCGGCGCGATGACCAGGAAGCCCTGCATCCGTTGTGTGGCCGATAGTTCCGCTACTGGGCGAATATCCGCCACATACTCAGCGACGCCCGACTTTGGATGCGCCTGCGCCTCACATGTCTTTTTTCAAACTTCACCCTTCAAACTTCTATTCCTCCACTGTTCGTATTCGGCCAGCGTTTTTTCATCCGGCGGGTATACCCCGATTATGCTGGCGCCCTGCTGGATTTTCCACAGAATGAACTCCTCTTTTTCTTCCTGTGCTGCGGCCTTTTCGGCTACCTTTTCCGCGAGATGACTCGGCACCACGACGATCCCTTCGCCATCCCCCACGACGATGTCACCGGGAAATACCGCCACCCCGCCGCAACCGATGGGTTGTTGGATATCGATCGGGTGATGGACGGTCTTGTTGGTGTGGGCGTTCATATCGCGCGCATACGCGGCGATACCTACCTCGGCGATGCCGGGGCTGTCGCGGTAACACCCGTCGGTCACCACGCCGACCGCGCCGCGTCTTTCGATCCGCGTGGCGAGTATGTTGCCCATGACGCCGGCGCGGGTGTCGCCGCGTGCGTCGATGACGAGCACCTCACCCGATTCGATCCGCTCGATGCCGATTCGCTGAATGTCGGTCAGGTTGTCCATCGGCACGTGGTCTATGTCTTCGCGCGATGGGATATACCGCATGGTAAACGCCGGTCCGGCCATCCTCATGCCGGGTTTGAGCGGGTGGACGTTGTGCATGAACGTATTCCACAACCCAAAACCGTTGAGCACGGAAGTCAGAGTGGCCGAACTCGAACGTGTCAGCAGATCGAGCGTATCTTGGGAAACGGGGGACAGGTCGGTCATGAAATACCTCCAGTACAGACGCAAAATTTTGCGTCTGTACAACGATTCCATACGATCAGGACGTGACGTACAAACGCAAACGATCGCGTGACGTACAAACGCAAAATGATCACGACGTGGCGTACAAACGCAAAATGATCGCAATGACGTACAAACTCAAAATGATCACGACGTGGCGTGACGTGGCGTCTCTACAACAACGATTCCGACGATTCCGACGATTCCGACGATTCCGACGATTCCATGACGATCCACGGACCGCGTTGTTGACCGGGTTTTCCGTCGGCGTCGTATGGAATTACGATACCCGATATGGCAAAACGGTTGCCGTCGGTCCAGAAATAGCACAACAACGGAACGCCATCGGGCTGGGCTGGGGCGATCAGATAGTCGAACGCCCCGGTGGCGGCATCGAACACCAAAAACCGGTCGAGAAACCGGGGTGGCAGTCCATCAAGCGTCAGCTGGCCGTCCGGGACGATGATTTTGCCGGTTTGGGGATCGAGTTTACTGGCGTGCATATAGGTACTCAGACACATATACCCTTTACCGCCGCAGGTAAACCCGCCGCCGATAAAGCCATATACGTTTTTGTGATCCGGCGTGCGGATGACATCGAGAAAACGGGATGTGCGGGTGTCAAAGGGCAGCAGATAGCCGCCCTACGTATCCCACAGGTACAACACCCCCTCATGTTCGTACACACCGGCCAGAGACGCCTCCGGAAACGGCGCGTGAATCTCGTCGATAAACCGTGCTCGGACCGGGTCGAACCGGATAAGACGGGCCGGTTCGTAAAGCGGAGAATAGACGTATCCATCACCGACCGACCACCACCCGCTGGCCAGTTGGCCGACGTATGGGCACGGCACGGCACGAGGGCGCGCATCGGGAGCGTCAAGAGCAAGCACAGCGGAAACCGCCCGGTCGTACAGCAGTACCCGGTCGTCGCCAGTTTTGACGCCGTACCAAACGATGGGGCGTGTCCCCGGAATCTCCATCTTTTGGGCGCGTCCGGTCGTCGGATCGTAAACCAGATAGTGCGAGGACTCTCCCAACGTCATGATCAGACGGTCCTGCCAGACAAACACCTGATACACCACGCCGTCGTCCATCTCCGGGATTTCAAGATCGCGTATTTCGCCGGAGCCGAGACGATGGGCGTTGTGTCGGTTACGGCCACACCCTTCCCACATCCATCCGTCCGCATCTAAGTCCATACCGTAGGGACGGTTGGTCATAATCGAATCGTGCCGGTACATCCTGATGGGTGGCAACATGATCACTCCTGTGCGGATCATATTTCCTGAGACGCGGCTACAAATTCTCCTACGGTAATATCCGCTCCCGGGCGTACCCTTTGCCGTTTCCCGATGATCGGGGATGGACAAAGTGACGAGCAACCCCGTCCGCACCATAATACCATGGCTGCGGCTCTGACGTACTACGCGCTATCCGATTCAATATTTTCCAGCGCTTCCTCTTTTGTTGCTCCTTGACTGACACACCCGGGTATGGACGGACACTCGGCAATCCACACCCCATCCTCATCCAGATCGGGGGGTACAGTAAATTTCATATGAACGTCTCCTTTTAAAAACATAACTCTGCATTAAAAGATAGTGGAACAATAGCAACCAATACAATACATTTGCTTCGAGTTGAAACCCTAATGGAGGAAGGCACGTCGCCGATCACCCGTATTACAAAGACCCATGGTCCCGATGAAAGCCGAAATCAGACCCCACAACTGCGCGCCCACCATTGTTGCGCGGCATCGCCCGATACGCCGGCGTCCATCTGTACAGCGACGCCGGAGACGTGCTCCACGCGACACCCGACCTGCTCAGCATCCATACCGTATCGGGCGGACCGCACACGTTTGCCCTGCCGCGCCCGGCGGAAATTGTCTACGATCTTTATCACGACCGTGTCATGGCCCGCGAAACCGAAGCGTTCGAAGTCGATCTGCCTCCGGCATCGTCGGCCTTGTATTACACGGGCAATCTCGACACCCTCACCCCCCACTGGAAGGCAAATCTTTGATGTATCGTCTCGAAAACGAACACCTTGCCGTATCCGTTTTGGACCCGACCGCCGACCGCGAACGACTTGGCTCGCGCTATTGCACGGGTGGGTATATTTTACAAATAAAAGACCACAAACTGGGCGACCTGCTCAGCGGCCCTACCTATCCCGACAGCTTTAATGTATTCGACGGGCAGGGTATTCCCGATGGATTTGCGTTGGCTCCGCTTCGCGAGACGGTCTCCGCCGATCCGGCCACGCTCATTCTTGGCATCGGCACCTGCAATCTGCAAAACGGCAAAGTACTCGAATTCTGTCGATGGGACGTAGACCACAGCCCCCGTTCGGTACGCATGGTCACGGAGCATGTCTTTGGCTCGTATGCCGCCCGGATGGAGCGGACCGTCACACTTACCGAACGCACGGTGCGCTCGGAAACCCACATAGAAAACACCGGACAGGCATCCATGCCAATCCGGTGGTTTCCGCACCCCTTCTTCCCTCATCCGCATACCGACGAACTGTTCAAGGTCAATTTTCCCGTCTCCTTTCCGGAGAACCCGGGGTACGAAATCGGGGCAAATGGCTATATACGCCGCAAATCCTGGACTTGGGGTAGTGGGCAGTCGGCCAAACTCGACCATGCCGGAGATAGCCGGCTTATCGTTTTCCAGCGTCATCCCAAAGTGGGACTCATAGCCGCTACATGCAGTTATGTCCCCGGCTTTTTTCTGATCTGGGGCAATCAACACACGTTTTCTTGGGAGCCGTTTTTAGAGCGCTCGGTATGGAGTGGACAGTCGTATGCATGGTCGATCGACTACGAGTTTTGACCCAAAGGAGCAAGCCGCGTGACGACGGACGAAAGACTTCTTCAGTACCGAAGACAGGGCTTTATGGTGATCGAAGACCTGCTGACCGCCGCCGAATGCGATGAACTCAACGGCTATGCGGCGGACGTAGTGCGGGGCAAGATTGCGCTGACCGGAAAAAACGCGATCTGGATGGAACCGGATGCCGTCGAGCAGGGTTTCTCCAAGGGACAAACCCCAGAATACCTGTTCAAGATTGGTCATCAGATGCACATGGACGACTCGGTGTTCCAGAAATATGCCGTCCATCCGGCATTAGTGGGGATACTCAAAAAAATTGTAGGACCGGATGTCAAATGCGTCCAGAGCATGTTTTTGGACAAACCCCCGCATCTTGGGGTGGGACAACCCTATCATCAGGACTCGTGGTATCTCAAAACCGATCCGGATACCCTGATGGCTGTATGGATCGCCTGTGACGATGCAGACCGGGAAAACGGATGTTTGCACGTGATTCCGGGCAGCCAAAACGATCCGATTTTTCCGCATGAAAAGCCGGTAGATCACCGTCAGCAGAAAATCTATATCGAAGTACACAGCGCCCGAACCCGTCCGGAGCGCTCGGTTCCGCTGCAAAAGGGAAGTGCCGTATTATTCACCGGTCATATGTTGCACCGTTCCGGTCACAACACCACGGACCGACATCGCCGCGCTTATGTGCTTCATTATGCAAACGCCCACTCGCGCTGGCTCAACGATCCTTCGCTCAAAAATCCCTTTTTGCGGGTCTGTGGAAGGGAGTACAAGGGCCGGTTGTGAAGAAGCGAGAAGCATGAGTTATTCTGGGAAGAAACCCGTTCCATTCCCGGCATCGACATCACAAAGGAAATACTGATTATGGAAAAAGCAATGACGGAGTACGAGATCGAAGCCGTCGTCCGGGAGGTCACGGACGAAGAGGTGGCTTTCTATTCGGAATACGGGTGGGTCATGATGAAACAGCTTGTGGCCCCGGAGTTCGCCACGGAGCTTCTGCACGTCGGTAAGGAGTGGAGACAGCGCCGGGAAAAAGAGGGTAAATCATTCGCCGGTCTGGCACTGGATGAGACAGCAGAGCCATTCCGTTCGTTCATGTTTAGCCGACGTATGGCAAAAAACGCGACGCGCCTGGTGAATCGGAAGCGGTTCAAAGGCGTGGATATCCCACTGCGTTACCGCATCGACATGGTCTTGTTAAAACTGCCTGGGGCCGCTGGGAGTACCTACCACCAGGACGCATCAGAGCATGGCTCCGACCGAGTCGGCGAGCTCCAGTTCTGGCTGGCGCTTGCGGAAGTGACGGCGGAGATGAGCGCCATGCGGTTCGTCAACCGTTCTCATCGCGAAGGGCCTCTGGGCTCGGTATTCAACGATGACAAGGGCGACCTGCTGGAGCAGTATCCTATGCTGACAACCGAGTTGGGGGTTTCCCCACCCTTTCACTACCAACCGGGCGATTGTACTGTACACCACGGCTACACGGTCCACGGCGGCCCGAAAAACACCACCGAAAAGCCCCGATGGTCGTATCTGTTCTCGTACACTCCGGACGATACCCGGTACTGGAATGGCAACAACGGCAACTGGGGTAGCGAACGCAAGCGGATGGGGGACGCGGACAACCCCATCGTCTCCCTGCATGAAACCGATAAGACCTGATGATGGATCTCATGGGAAGTTTGCCGAAGCGTCCGGTGTCTTCGGGGACGTGGGGATCGAAAGCGATCCCCATACGATAAGCAGATCGAACGAGAGTCCTTTACCGCCTCCTTGGCCGCTTCCTTTTAAGTAACTCATGTTACACAGCGGCTACCGCTCTTCACACTTCTCACTTCAACCTTTCCGTAAACCCCCTCCCAAACCGGTCGATGGCCTCGATTCGGTGGTCTCGATGCGCATGTCCTTGACCGACCGAGATACCGGCGCATAGAGATGGAAGGACGGAAACGTGAAAATGCCGACGAACGGTCCGGAAAACCGCGCCATTGACAGTCTATGGCCCTCAGTGTATACTTTTGCCACACAAAATGCCATCTTGCCTGCCATCCGCCGCATCATGTTTCTGCATGGGTTTCAAACTTTTTCTTTCACACTTCACGCTTTTCTCATAGGAGGGTATAATGCCGGACAAAAAAAGCGGACAAGGGGATTTCGTGTTTACCTATCGCCATGACCTTCATGCGTTACCGGAGGCGGCCAAAGCCTGCGAGGTAAATCTGCATGGCGGATTTGCTGTGGACCGCCGACCCGGTCAAGGGCAGATATACTACGGCATGCCGGGATGCGGGCTTATGCGGATCAGCCCCGATCTGGCTCATCAGGACATCATCGAACTGCCGGCGGACCTGAAACCGATCAATTTCCATGCCACCAAAATCGGCCATTTCGACGGCAACGTGCGGCTGATCATGCCGGCCAACGGCGACGCCAAAGTGGTGGTGTTGACGCTCGAAGGCAAGGTGGAGTTTGTGCTGAGTCGCCCCGAATTCGAGCAGTATGCCAATCCGGAGACGCCGTTTCGTCCGACCGATACCGCCATTGTCGGTAACGCCGTGTATGTCGCCGACGGCTACGGCGCCAATTATATTTCCACCGCGGATTATAGGAAAAAGGCATGGACCAGCGCATTTGCGGGCAAAACGGACAACCCGGTCGAGGAAGGAAAATTTGGTACGGCGCACGGTCTCAACCCCGCACCTGACGGCAAACATCTGTCCATTGCCGATCGTCCGCATTCGCGTTTTCAGTTGTTTACCCATGACGGCCATTTCAAGACGCAGTACGGCATTCCGCAGGGGTCGCGCCCCTGCGGCATCGACTTTGTCCAGTGGAAAGGCCGAAACTATGCGGTGGTCGGCAGCCTCAACGACCCCGAACAAGGCCGACCGGCGCCGATCTATATCCTCGATGCCGACACCTACGCGGTGCTTTCCACCATCCGTCCGAAAGACGAACTGGGCGTAGAATTAGCGCAACATATCCACAATACCGTTTTCTACACACAGGGCGGCAAACTCTATCTGATCTGTCAGGCGTGGAATCCGGGCTACTATTTCGTGCTTGAACACGTCGGCTGAGGTAGAGGAGCGGATGGACATTCATACCGTGCTGTACGAGCTTGGCGTCAGGGACGACACGTTGACACCCGCTGAAAACCGCTCGCTTGACCAAGACGGGTACGTGGTACTGGAAAACATGTTTACGCTCGATCAGACGGCGGCGTTTATCCGGCGACTCGAACAACTGGCCGAAGAGGAGGGTGACCGGGCCGGGGTCGAAGCGCATCAAGAGGAAGGTACGATCCGTCTGGCCGATCTGATCAACAAAGATCCCATGTTTGAGTACTGCTTTACGCATCCGCGTTTGCTGGCGTGTGCGCTTCACACCTTTCCCGACGGGTTCAAGGTGGATTCGCTCAATGCGCGGTTTGCGCTGCCGGGCATGGGTGGCCAGATGCTCCATGCCGACTGGGGGCCGTCGCAACCGTCGGACTGGGACAACGTAAAGGCCAAACGGTATTATGGGATGAATTCGATGTGGATTTTGAACGATTTTACCGCAGAAAACGGCGCCACCCGCATCGTACCCGGCACGCACCGGGTGTTTCATCTGCCGCAGGATGTCATGCACGACCGGTTTGCGCCGTATCCCGGCGAGGTGATTCTGGAGGGGCCTGCCGGAACGGTCGTGGCGTTCAATTCGCACTGCTGGCAGGGGGGAACGCTCAACCGAACTTCCGATCTGCGCCGGGTGATGCACATGGCATACCGACCCCGCGAGACGACGTCGCTTACCGATCAGGGGAAGCATCTGCGCGCGGAGACGGCGCAACGGCTGACACCTGCGATGCGCTACGTGCTGGGGGTGTAAGGACGGGAAGGGTGAGGTAACATCGGACTACAGAAATCAGGACACCCCGGTCTTATTCACCTTGCCTTTCCTGCGAAGACATTTCGCCCCGTACGCGGTATAGGGTAAAAGTCTCCAGTGGGGTATTCGAAAACCGCCAGGGAAGCGCGCGCCATCGGTAGTTGAAACTGTAGTATCCCCCCATCTGGGTCGGGTTGTACAGACGTACCCAGGTCCACGGCGTCGACGGAATTTCGATACGGCTCACTTGCTCCAGCTTCTCGCGATGCGCCGGCGTAATGCCCTGCCCATGCACGGTTTCCGCCACGACCACGTAGTCTCCCGGTTCAAGAACGGAAGTTTCGGTATCGTATTGGGGCATACCGGCCTTGCGTGCGTACCATTGCCAGCCCCAGTGTCCTATGTGCCAGATCGTGTCCTGCGTTTCGGATCGTAACTGCCGATAAATCTCCCCTGCCTGTGTCCGGTATACGCCTGCCCATACATGATCCGAGATGCTCATGGCAATACCGAGCGTTGCGGTCAGGGCGACGCCTGTATGACGGAGCGCCCGCCCCGCGCCGGGCCGGAACTGCATACCAAGCAACAGAAGCAGGGCAGGGACGATCAGCAGAATATGACGGATGGCGACAAACGGAGCGGCAGAAACGATAAATACCGATACCCCCGCTCCCCAGAGTATCAGCAGGGCTATGTTTTCCGCGCAGACCCGGTCTCCGGCGCGCCATTTTGCGATCAGTTGATTTACCGCGCCGGACAGTGTCATGCCGACGAGCAAACATCCTGCTCCGAAAAAGAGTCCCCATCCCAGCACGATCTGATAGGGTGCGCCCGGATAGTGGGCGTGGAGGGTCACACCCACACCGCCCAGCAGGGCAGCGGATATGATCCAGCGCCGACGCGGAACCTGCCATGCCGAGGAAAGGGCTATCAGGGCAAAAGGAGCCATCGCCCCTATACCGCTAAACCATTCTATCCACCGGAATATCCAATCTTTGAGCGTCAGTGCCACCGGTTCACGGCTTAGCAGATGGATGGCGCCATAGTCGAGATAGTTCCACAGCGACCATACCGACAGCGTCATCGCCGGAATCGCGATCCACCCCAGCATCCAATATGCCCTGCGTGCCCCTATCGTCAGGATGAAGAGCGGCAGCAGAACAACGCTGGTGTACTTGATCAGACAGGCGGCGGCAAGGGCGGCGGCGGCAAGGGCATAATGCCGCGAGGAACGGATATCGGGCGGACGGGTCATTAGATCGAAAAAGGCCAGCCAGCATAGGACAAGCGGCGTGTCTACCATAAGGTTCTGCCCCGGAAGAAAAGCGGGGCCGAGCGTGAACAACACGACAAGCCAATCCGCATTCTCCGGCGCGCATCGTAGTGCAAGTCGGTAAAACAGCCAGATGGCGCATACTCCGGTAAGCGACACGACTACATGAAGCGCCCACTCGGATACGCCAAAAAGGGCCATGACAAGCGCGTATACGTAAAACGGCAGATGCGGTTGGTTGACGCTGGCGATTAGATCGTCTGAACTGTACCAGTTGATAAACCCGGACATGGGGCGCAGAGGATCGGCTAAAATATGGCGGCTGATCTCGAGATACGCCGTGTCGTCGATGTGAACGGCTTTGGTGAGGTTGAAGGCGACACATAAGATGGAGAGGACAAGGAGGAGGTGGGTATTCATTTTGGTGTGGCATGATTTTCATGGATGGCAAATTATACTGGCGATAGCAGGCGATTGCGCGTTATATCACGGCAATTGCGGACCATATCGCTTCCAAATGGGTTGAAATTTTTTGTCGTAAAGTCTGCAGAGCGGCCATGCGGCGAATATAATCAAAAGAGGGATAAGTGGTATATGAAAACGCGGTTCGGCATGTAAGGTGACATACAATGCGATATGCCACAGCATACATAGATATAAGATCAGATAGTTACGCCACTCACTCAGTGCCCATATTATGCCCACCCCGCCTACCGACAAAAGCACCCACCACGTCACTCGATATTTGTAAAAAGGAAGGTAAGAGTTCCAAAACACGAAAAGTCGGGTGACGCAACGTGCTATATATTTCTCTGGATGACTTAACACAAAGGCCAATCCGTTTTTCCATCCCAGACGATCCAATTCGATCTCGTCATATTTATCAAATCGTTCTGCAAGATTGTCGATTTCCAGGGTTCTGGATTCGTTTGGTTTGAGCATCAAATTGTTGGCGCCCCAGATGGTCATTCCTCCCTCGGTAGCAATGGGTATAATTTTATGATGGATTCGATAGTTGCGGACTGTCCAAGGCAGAATGGTCACTCCGAGAAACAAACTCATCATACAGACGGCATATAGCGTTTTTTTCCAAGGCATCTGACTACCCACCGCCAGCCATATCCCGAACATCAAAGGAAACAGTATCCCTACGGGGCGGGTCAGCGCCGTAATGCCCGCTAGAAATCCTAACCATACGAGCAAGCCGACATGGCTGTTTTCCTTATAAAAGCTCATACACCACAGGAGCAACATCAACAAAAAGGTATACAGACTTTCGGTCATGATCGACTGGGGCAAGACAAGGAGCAAGGGATAAACAGCCGTTCCGAACCCAGCTACGATGCCTGTTTGCCGACCAGCCAATTTTGTCGCAATCAAGGCGGTAAGCACCGCAACCAAGGCTCCGAGTATGGCCTGAAGGGTACGTACTGCCGTATGGTCGTGGCCAAAAATCGTATAGACGCCGGCCAGAAAAAACGGATACATGGGAGGACGGTAAGACCGTGCAGGTTCATAGGTGCTGAAATAACCCTCTCCTGCAAGAAGACTGCGGGCGAGTTCATCGTATACCCTGCTATCGGATCGTATGTCTAAGAAAAGGGTGGTATGAGAGAGGCTGTATAATCGCCCGGCCAGAGCCAGAAAAAAAATAACCG
>Ga0194132_10006141_pt1 | contig 18883 bp, 11 predicted proteins | sample TA2KigOf80mmetaG_FD_148612 | JGI IMG/M metagenome (GOLD analysis project Ga0194132, IMG submission 148612) | Freshwater microbial communities from Lake Tanganyika, Tanzania - TA2015054 Kigoma Offshore 80m | ecosystem: Environmental > Aquatic > Freshwater > Lake | place: Tanzania: Lake...
CGCGGCAGTCGCCCTCGGTCGAAAACCGCTCCTCGAACTCCTGGATGGTTCGCGGGTAGTCCTCCACAGTCCAAATCTACAGGTTGGGGTCGGCTGAGTCAAGGGGATACCCAGTTGTTGGCAAACCAGGCGACCTCATCGACGGCGCCGTACGTCTTGGCCTCCGATCCGGCGCGCGCCGCGTATTCCCACTCGGCTTCAGTCGGCAGGCGGCCTCCGGCCCAGCGGCAATAGGCGCGGGCGTCGGCGTAGCTGACGCGCACCATCGGTTGTGCGTCATCGGTCCAGGTGGGCGCGAGCGCCGGCATGGCGCGTTTGGTGGCTTCGGCGAACGTTCTGTAGGCTCCGTCAGTCACCTCCGTGGTGTTGAGCCAGAACCCGCGCGAGAGCGTGACCTCGTGCACCGGCGACTCATCTCCCTCGCATTCGCTGTCGCCCGGCGAACAACCCATGCGGAAGCGGCCGGCCGGTATCCAGGCCAGCTTCAAGCGATCGGCCGCATTGGTGCGCACATCGCCGGGTTGCCCGGCGGGGGCAGCGGGCAACGGAGGCTCCTCTTTCGCCGCCGCGGGCGGAGGCGCACGTCGCGACAGTTCCGGGTTCGGGTCCTTCTCGCCCAGGTCGGCGACCTTCCATAGCGTGTTGCCGGTGCGCAGCAGCAGGGCGCCCTCCAGCGGCGTCGCCGCGTACACCAGCGATTTGGCGTCCAGGTAGTTCTCGCCGAGTTTCTCAATCGTGTCGCTGTCACGGAAAATCAACGTGGCTCCATCGCCTGTGAAGAAGTAGACACGGTCGCCGGACCGCAGCGCGGAGGCCCAGGCCGTCGCCGGCAATCGCGTCGACCAGAGATCGCGGCCCGCCTCGAGGTCCACGGCAAACAGCGCGCCGACCGAGTTGACGAAGTAGGCACGCTTGTCGGTTAGCAGCGGCGAACTGAACGCGTTCGTGGCGGCTTTGGCCGTCCAAAGCGGCTGTTTGGGCGACTCCAGTCTGAACGCCCACGTGCCGCCCTTGCCCAGTGAAGGAACCACGGCAATGCCCCGCGAAACCGACATCGACGGGATTGCGTTCTCGCGCGAGAACTGCCGAAGGTCCTCCCACAGCACTTTGCCGGTGGCCGGATCGTAGGCCGAGACGCCGCCTTGCCGCTGCACCAGCAAAACGGGCTTGCCGCCCGCTTCGGCCAGCACCGGAGTGTTCCAACCGCCTTCCGATGGAAGGTCCACCTTCCAGCGCGTCGTGCCGTCTTTCTTGGCGATGGCCACCAGATAGGAAGGACCCACGTGATTAACGAAAGCAAACAGCGTATCGGCCGATTGCCGCAACGAACTGCCGAAGTCGTGGCCGTTGTTGATCGGCCCATACTCGGCGTTGAAGTTCTTCTTCCACCTGACCGCGCCGTCATGGTCCAGGGCATACAGATCGCCGCTGTCGAACAGCGCAAACAACCCCTCGCCGTCGAGAGCGGGCGTGGAAGCGGCGCGCGCCACGCGGTCCCCCGCCTCCTGCGGTCTCGAGGAATCGAAGGATTTTTGCCAGATTTCCTTGCCGGTTTTGGCGTCGAGAGACAGCACGAGCAACTTCCCTTTCTTGGCGCCCTCAACGGCGGTCAGGAAGATCCGTCCCGCCCGCACCACGGGCGTGGACTGGCCGAATCCGGGCGTCTGAATCTTCCAGGCGATGTTGTGCCGGTCCGACCAGGACAGTGGCAGCTTGGCGCCCGAATGGGAATCTCCGGCGCCGCGGAAGCCCGTCCAAACACCGGGTGGTTCACTGGCCGCAAGCGGTGCCGCACCCAGACAGGCGGCGAGTAGGAGAGCTGATTTCATCTTCATGGGCAATCTCCTGTTTAACAGCAGGCAGGACAAGGCCCGACAGATTTCCGGTGGATGAACCGTCCGCGGCTGCGGGCGGTCACCTTCAAGCGGTGAGCGGACCGCTTCAGATTCTCGAGTTCACCGCTTTGCTCCTCCGGCTCACATCACTTCACGGCTACGGTCACGCCCGCCGGCGAGGGCGCTCCGCCGATCACCACCGTCAACGCCCGGACTCCCGGGGGAGTGAAGATCCCCGGTAACTGAGCGTTCACCTGCGCGACCCCGGGGAGCCCCGGCGCGGGACCCGCGAACAGCACCTCCGCCTGCGCCGCGCCGACCCGTACCTCCAGTGATGCCAGCCCCGCCCGGCCCTCTCCCGTGAGAAAGAACGTCAGCGGCGTTCCCCGCGCCGCCGGGTTCGACTCGGAATTGAACGAGCCATCCTCATTCAAAGCGGCCGCCTGGCCCTTGCCGTCCTGCGCAAAAATCCCGGGCGACGCGGGCTGAAGCCGCAGCGGACGCCCGTTGACGGCCAACTCCGCAGCCGTGGTTTCCGGCAGACGGAACAACACCTGGCCGCCAGTTACGGAGAGCGGGTTTATGGGCGCGCCTCCAACAAAGATCCCCGCGGCGGGCGGGGCCGGGGCGATCACTAACTGGCCCGCGGCGAACGGTCCCGCCAGACGGGTCGCGGCGTGGATCAACAGGACCTCGGGTAGTTCGGCCACCGGGGCAGCTACCGGTGTGAGCTTGCGGATCCGGTGGTTCTCGTGATCGGCCACGTACACGACGCCGGCCGCATCGGCAGCCACCGAGACCGGGATCCGGAACCGCGCTGCCTGCGCATCCTCGCCGTCGCCTTCCGACCCTGGGGTGCCATCGCCCGCGAGGGTTTGGATCACGCCTTCCTTATCCACCCGGCGGATCTTGTGATTGAACGAATCGGCGATCAGCAGTCCACCGGCGGCGTCCATCGCCAGCGACGATGGGGTATTGAGGGCTGCCTGAATAGCGAGTCCGCCATCGCCCTCGTCGCCCGCGGCGCCGTTCCCGGCCACGGTGGTCATCACGCCGTTGGGCAGCATTTTTCGGATGCGGTGATTGCCGGTGTCGGCGATGTAGAGCGCGCCCGCGGGATCCACCAGCATCCCCTGAGGCGAGTTGAGCTGCGCCTGGGTCGCCAGACGGCCGTCGCCCGCGAATCCGCGCGTGCCGTTTCCCGCCACGGTGGTTATGATGCCGTTGACACCCACGCGGCGGATCCGGTGGTTGAGGGAGTCGGCGATATACAGGTTGCCCTGGCGGTCCAGCGCGATGTCTCGCGGACGGTTGAGGCGGGCTCCCGTGGCGAGCGAGTTGTCGCCGCCGAAGCCGAGACGCCCGTCCCCCGCGACGACGGTCAGCGATCCGTTGGGCGCGATGGCCACGACGCGGCTGGAGGCGAATTCGGCCACCCGCAGGACACCGCGCGAGTCCATGACGGCGGCCACGGGATCGGCAAGCAGCTTCGAGTCGGCCACGGTGCGGATGAATCCTGTGGTGGAGATCCGCCGCACGCGCCGGTTGCTCTGCTCGGTGACATAGAGGTTTCCTGCGGTGTCGAACGAAAGGTGGATCGGGCTCGCGAGGCTGGCTGTCTCCGAGGGGACGTCTTCGGGCACAGGAGCGTTCTCGGCGGCTCCAGCATGGAGGACGATCGAGCCTGAGGGCGTGATGCGCCAAACACGGGTGGACTCAGCGGCGAACAGGTCGCCATTGGGGGCAGCGGCGATATCGCGGGGCTGCTTGATTTCAGGCGCAAAGGTGCGCCGCTCGCCAAGGCGCGTGATGCGGGTGATGCGCTTGGCCTGAGGCTCAACGGTGTAGAGCGCGCCGGCGGGGTCGACTGTTATGGAGCTGGGAGTCTGGAAGCCGCCCGCCACGGTTTGGATCTGGCCGGCGAAGACGCGCCGGATGGCGCCGTTGCCGGAGTCGGCGATGTAGAGCGATCCGCTGAGGTCGAGCGCGAGTCCGGCGGGGGCGCGCAGGCGGGAGTTGGGGGCGGCAGAGTTGTTGTCGAATCCGGCGGTACCGGTTCCGGCAGCCACTTCGATGGCGCCGTTGGGGGTGATCCTATACACGCGATGTCCGTCGAAGTCGGATACGTAAACGCTGCCACCAAAGTCGACGGCGAGGCTGCGGGGCTTGCGGAACTCTATGGCGGGCGTGGGACCGGGGACGGTCCGGAGGAGTCCGGCCGGGGAAATGCAACGGACCAGGGCGTTTCCGAGATCCGCGATGAAGAGGTGGCCGTTGGTCCCGGCGGCGACGCTGTACGGGGAGTTGAGAAGACTTTTGTCCGCGGGTGTGTCATCAGGTGAATACCCGGCGGTTGAGGTTCCGGCCAGGGTGGTGATAATCCCTTCTGGCGAAACCCGCCGGATGCGGTGGGCACCGGCATCGGCGATGTAGAGATTTCCCTGCGCGTCGGCGGCGATTCCTTCTATCGAGGAAAAGTTGGCGTTTGTTGCACGGCCGCCGTCGCCGGACGAGTTGGCACCCGCGATCGTGGAGACCGTAAACGAGTTCTGGCAGAAGGCCAGGACGGGCGTGAGCAATACGCTTGTCAGACGGGTGTAAAACATGAGCGGATAGTCCCCCTATGAAATAGTGGGCTGAGGGGGCGAAAAATCTCACTGAATTTGACGGTTTTTTCTTGGCCCTGGGGGCGGGAGAGGGAATAGGGGGGTGACTACGGGGAAATTTTGCTTCCGGGAGAGGCGGTGTGCTCGATAAGTAAATCATGCGACGGTGGCTTGGCATAGCCCTTCTGGTCCTCGCTGGTGGTCGTGCCAGCGTCCGGGCGCAGGAACCGGAGATGGAGCGAAAGGACTCGGAGGATAAGGTCAGTCCGGCGTTACGGATCCGTGGGGCCGAGCTGGTGTTTGATGATCCGGGCGTGCGCAATACAATCGTTTTCCTTGCCGAATTCCGGCCCGGGACGGGACCGGGAGAGATGCGCGCGGCGGCGACGTTCCAGGGGCTGCTGATCCGTGAGCATCCGGATCTGGCGCTCCCGCACCTGTTGCTCGAGGGGACCTTGGACCAACTGGAGGCGCTGGCCCGGAGGGAGGAGACCTCCTACCTATGGCCGGCCTCGGATGACCTCGTACGGGGGAACCCGGTGCGGGGGTGCGGGGGGAGCATCGGCCAGGCGATCTTGCGGATCGGGCAGGGGTGGGACGGTGCAGGGAAGGGAGCGGTGGAGCTGGGCTGGACGCTGTCCCGGTATCCGTCGCGTGTGCCTGCGGACGAAGCGCTCCAAGCTGTCGAGGCTGCACTGGCGGAGTGGTCGCGCTGGGTGCGGGTGGATTTCCGGCAGAGCGGGAATCCGTCGGCGGCGCGCCACCTGAATCTGCTGTTTGCGGGGGGTGCGCATGGGGATCCGTTTCCATTTGACGGACGGGACGGACGCTGGCGCACACCGTTCTATCCGGCACCGGTGAACGCCGAGCCGGTCGCGGGCGACATGCACTTTGACGATGACGAGAATTGGCAGATTGGCACCGACACCGACATTTACAGTGTCGTCCTGCATGAGCTGGGGCATGCGCTCGGGCTGGGGCATTCGGATACGCCGGGCGCGGTGATGTATCCGTACTACCGGCGCGCGGAGAAACTGTCGGAGGAGGATATCCGCGAAATCCAGGGGATGTACGCGGCGCGGACGGCGGGCACGGATCCACCGCCAGCGCCAGCGCCCACGCCCACGCCGAATCCACCACCCACGGTGCCATCTGCACCGCCACCGGCGGGCACGCCGGACCGGGTGGCGCCCACCGTCACCATCAGCAGTCCCGCTCAGACCGCGGTGGTGGTTACGGCGGAGTCGGTTACACTGCGCGGGACGGCCAAGGACAATCAGGGAGTAAGCCTGGTGACTTGGTGGTCCAATACCGCGGGCGTGGGGGTGGCGGCAGGGACTACCGAATGGAGCGTCGCGAGCCTGCCACTGATGAAGGGCACGAATTACATCAAGATTACAGCATTTGACGCGTCTGGGAATGCAAGCTGGAAGTCCGTGGTTATCACGCGGCGGTAAGATCCCGGCGGGCCAGCTTCGCGCCGCAGTGTCCGCAGTTGGACCATGAGATCTCCGTAGGGCGGCCGCAAGCGGCACACTGCGGACCGAGCGTCTGGCCGCACTGGGGGCAAAATCGGAGCCGTTGATCGGCTGGGGACGCGCATCGCGGGCACGCCACGGGAAGTGGCTCCCGGAAGAGAAAGTACAGCAGAATCCCCACGGCGTTCGGGATCAGGGCGGCGATCGCCGTCCAGACTCCAGACCGCATGCCGCGCCGGCGCGCGTCGGCGTTAACGTATCCGATCGTCAGCACGTAGGTGGCGGGAAGCAGGGCGAACAGCCCGGCCAGCAGGCCATAGAGGGCAACCATTGGTACCGGCACACCGCCACTCGAAAGCAGCGGTCCGGCGAACAGCAGCATCATCAGTATCCAAATCGCCCCTGATACGGCGGCCGCAAGCCACATCGACCAGACGGGCACGGTTTTCCACTCGCGTTTCAGCCAATTCATAGCGTTTCCTTTCCGCGGCGGTGAGCCGCCACAACTCCCGCCGCCATCAGTGACGTCAAGGAGCCTAGCACCGACGCCATAAGGCAGGCGGACCAAATGCTGGTACCGGAAGTCCGGTGTATCAACCAGGCGGTGGCGAGGAAGAGCAGCCACGCCGAGACTCCCAACATCACCGCGAGTCCGGTGAGCCAGCGGTTCTCGCGTTGGAGGCGGGCTTCGGCCACCGCCATCCGGGTGCGTAGCGCGAGTCCGGGTGGGGCGGCGATCGGGGGCTGAGTCCTTAGTAAGTGCGCGGCTTCCCGCCAGGATTCAAGTTCCGTGCGGCATCCGGCGCACTCAGCCAGATGCGGCGGTTCCGGCTCCACGCCGGCCGCGATCAACGGCAGAAGCTTCCGGATCCGCTCGTGGTCCGTGTTCATTGGACCAACCTCCTTACCGCCGCGAGCGTGCGATGCAGCCGGGTCTTGACCGTGGCGACCGGGGTTCCGGTCACCTGGGCGATCTCGGCGAGGCTCATCTCCTGGTCGAACCGCAAGGCCAGCAGCTCGCGCTGTGGCGCGTCCATACGGGCGATCGCACCGCGCACCTGGGCCATTCGAGAGGCGTGGGCCAAGCCCGATTCCGCGTCCGGCGGCTGGGTGGGCTCCGGAGCCTCCGCGCCGGTGGTCTCGAACTTTGATCTCCTCAAGAAGTCCATCGCCAGGTTGTGGGCAATCGCGTACAGCCATGGGTCAAAGCTGCTCCGTGCCGGGTCAAAGCTGTGTTCCTTTTCCATCACGCGAATCCATACCGCTTGGAACAGGTCCTGGGCGGCGGCTTCATTGCGGACCAGCCGCATCAGGTATCCGTAGAGCCGGTCCTGATGCTTGGGGATGAGGGAATCGAGGTCCAGTCCGTTGCCGCCTTCCAAGGCTCAGTTCGCAGGGTATACGAACCAGGGGCGGAAAGGTTTCACGGCGCCAGATCGAGCGCGAGGATTGTCTTGCGGTCGCGGAGGTAGAGGTGGGTTCCGGCGAGGTGGGCGGGGTCCAGGAGAACTTTTCGAGGACCTGGGCGCGCGACAGCTCCTCGAACTTGTCCGGATTGGCGCGTACCCGGCCGAGCACTCCTTCCTGGTCCAAGACGATCAGCTTGCCGTCAGCCAGCACGATCTGGCCCTTGCTGAATCCGCGCTCCTGCCAGCGGATCTTGCCCGATTCCGGGTCCACCGCGCTGAGGAAAGCGGGTCCGTTGTAGCCGGAGGTCAGATAGAGGACCCCGTTGCGGATGACTCCGTTGCCGAAATGGGACTGGATTTTCGGGTCGGACCAGGCGGATGCGCCGGTGGCGGTGACGCGGATGCCCTGCGCGCCCTTGCCGTACGCGGAGGCGGTGAACAGCATGTCCACGCCGTTCCACACGGGAGTGCTGACGGCGATTCCGTACGGGGTCTGGTGGGGAAGGCGCCAGAGGAGTCCGCCGCCTGCCGGCTCGAATGCGATTACCTCTTCGCCGCCGAGGGCGACCACTTGTTCCTTGCCTCCGGCCTGGATCAGGAGGGGCGATGAGTAAGCATTCTTGAACTTGATCCGCTTCCAGAGTAACTCGCCGTCGGACTGCCGGAATGCCGCGGCGCCGCTCCACCAGTCCGCACCGACGAGGCAGATGAGCGTGTCCTTATAGAGGAGCGGGTGGGAGGTGTAGCCGTAGGGGAGGCGCTCACCACCGAGATCCGACCAAAGCTCGCGGTGCCAGACGGCGCGGCCGGTATTGCGGTCGATGGAGACCAGCTTGCCGGTGCCCGTGACCATGACGAGGCGGTCGCCGGCGGCCTGGGGCATGACGTAAGGTCCCGGCCCGACGCCCTCGGAGTAAGCATTAACAAAACGGCTGGGATAACCGGCTTCCCAGCGCGTGGCGCCGGTGGCGGCATCGATGGCGACGACGCGGTCCTCGGTTCCGTGGCGGTAGCCGGTGTAGAGGGTGCCGCGGTCGATGGCGATGGCGGAGTAACCGTCACCGAGGGGGCGGGTCCACAAGCGGCGGGGTCCTTGCTTGGGCCACTGGTTGGCAAGTGGCGGACTGTCTCGGACGGCGAAGTTACGGTCCGGTCCGCCCCAGGTTGGCCATTGAGGGAGAAGCGGGGAGGATAGGACGGCGAGAATGATCGCAAATTTCATTCATGCAAGCGATTGCGAATCCTTGAACGGCAGATGATCGAAGTGCGGGCCAAGCTGCTGCTCGACCCGCCCGCTGCAGCCTAGACGTTCTTCACCGGCCGGACCGGACCACCGGGCTGCCCATACTTATGCCGCCGGGCGGTGAACTTACCCTTGCCGTACTCGCCGACATCGACCGTCCCGACGATTTTATCGCCATCGGCCATCCCCGAGAACTCGTAGCCGACGCGGGTGCCTTCATACTGATGGGAGCTTCGCACGGAGATTTCCTTGCCGTGCACGGATCCACGGACATCGCCCTGGAGGAACTCGCCCATGTGCGATCCGGAGAGCGTGGCGCCGTCCTGTTCGAAGAACATCGTATGTCGCGCCTTACCGGCCAGATACTCGATCTCGATGTCCCATTGGCCGTTGATGGTAACGGCGGGTGCGGCAGGCGGGGTGATTGGCTTCCTCGGCGCGGTCTCGAGCACCTCGCGGATGCGCGTGGCGGCGATCTTGTCGTCGCCGGGCATCATCATGTATGGCATGATCGTCAGGGAACTCGACGCCGCCCCAGCCCCGCGGTTTCCGGACGCGCCTCCCAAGATGATGCGCGGGGATCCCTCGAGCAGGAGCTTTTCGACTTCCTGGCCTGTAAGTCCCATTTTTTCGCCATCCCACCGGATCGCGAGGCGCGGTGAGTTATTCGACAAACCTTCCGGCTGCAGGACTTCGGTGGTGACACCCTCCACCTTCATAACTTCCGTGTGGATCGTCTCCAGCCACCGCTCCCACGCCTGCCACTCGGCGTCATGGTCGCGCTTGACCCAGGCCTCGACGGCGGCCAGCATGCCCATGATCTCTTCCTTGCCGCACTTCATCGGACGTCCGATGGCGTGATGGGGCGCGCTGTGGATCCAGGCGGCCTGCACCAGGTCCTTGCGGCCGAGCAACAGACCCGCGGTTTGTGGTCCGCGGAGGCACTTACCGCCGGAGTAAGCGACCAGAGTCGCGCCGCGGTTGAGATGGAGATTTGGGATCGTGAGCCGCTCGGCGGCCGCGTCGACCAGCACGGGCACGTCGTGCTGCTTGGCGATCGGCGCGAGCGCCGGCAGTCCCAGAGGGCCATTGTCGCCACCGCCGGCAAGGATCATCACCATCGCGGTCTTGGGACTAAAGGCGTTGATGAACTCCTCCTTGGTGCGGACAGTGATGAAGTGCGCGCCCGCGCCGCGCACGGCGTGATCATATACGTTGCGCGAATAAGCAGGCGCGATGACCTCGTTCTTCATGCCGCGTGAGTCGGGCAGGCGCTGGAGCTTTTCCGGATCCGCGCCCGCGATGCAGGCGGCGGTGGCGTGGCTCAGGGCGGCGGCGCATCCGGCGGAGACCATGCCCCACTCGGCCTTGGTCAGCTCAGCGAGGCGCTTGCCGACGCCTTCCATGAGTTCGTCGAGATGGACGTAGTGGCGCGAGGCTTGGTCCATCGCGGCCTTCACTTCGGGCAGCGACTGGGAGCCGGAAATGATCGTGAACGTGCCCTTGCAATTGATGATGGGCGTGACACCGATCGACTCGTAGATGTCGGGCCCGATGTTCAGGCCCGCGGCTTGGGCGCGCCCGGTGAGACTTTGGAAAGCGGCAGCCAGGGCGCCGCCCTTGAACAGATCGCGGCGGTTGAGTGTGTTTCGAAGAAATCGCGACAGCATGATGCGATGCTAACGCAGCCGGAGGTGCGGCGCAACCTCAAGGGCATAGCCTATATCGTGGCTGCAGTCGCCCGCCGGTTCCCTTTGTGATCATGGAGGGTAACGAGTTACGACATCCTTTCTAGCGCTGACAACGGCATCGATTACGTGCAAACCGGTTCTGACTTCCGGGCGCAGCCATCGTCGAGGGAGTTTCCGTGTGGGCGCTCCGAGCTCGATCAGCGCAACACGCCGCCGCGGCCAGCCGTACGCCAAGTCGCGCGCAACAGCCCCTCCTCGTTGATGATATAATTCATTCATCCAAACACTCCCAGGAGGTCTTCGCGTGAGACACCTTATTGCAATTCTTTTCACTGCCGCCAGTCTGCTGGGCCAGACGTCGGCCGGCGCACTGGTCGGACTGGTCCGCGATCCGGCAGGCGCGGCTGTGCCTGCGGCCCCAGTCACCGTCACCAATACCCAGACCAACATCGCCTTCCGCACACAGACTGATTCGACTGGCAACTACTTCGTACCGAGCTTGATTCCCGGGACGTACTCGATCGTGTGCGAGCAGTCCGGATTCAAGAAGATCACAGTCGAGCCCGTGGTCGTGAACGTCAACCAGACCGTGCGCGTGGATTTGAATCTGCAGGTTGGCGAAACGGTTGAGTCGATCACGGTCCAGGAGTTCGCTTCCCTTGTCCAGACCGACAATTCGACCATTGGACAGGTGATCACCAAGCGCCAGCTCACCGAACTGCCGCTCAACGGACGCGACTTCCGCAGCCTGTTGCGGCTGAATCCCGGCGTCACCGAGCCCGCGGGCGGCATCAGCGTGACTCCGTCGATCCGCCGGCAAGGCTTCAACGACAGCATCCGCAACGTGAGCGTGAACGGCGCGCGGCCCTCGTCGGTGACCTACCTGATCGACGGCGTGTCGATCAACGAGGCGATGTTCCAGTTCCCAAGCCAGATTCCGCCCATCGAAGCGGTGGAGGAATTCAAGCTGCAGAACGCGCTGTACTCAGCGGAGTTCGGCGCGGGCGTGGGCCAGGTGAGCATCGCGCTCCGGTCCGGTACGAACGAAGTTCATGGATCTCTGTGGGACTTCCTGCGCAACGATGCGCTCCAGAAATTCCATCCGCGATTCCGCACCCGCACGCCGCTCAAGCAGAATCAGTTCGGATACGTGGTGGGCGGTCCGGTGTACCTGCCCAAGATCTACGACGGCCGCAACCGGACGTTCTTTTTCACCAGCTACCAGGGCGGGCGCCGTGTCATCGGAAACTTCGGCGTGACGCAGATGCCCTCGGCCGCCGAGCGCCAGGGCGACTTCAGCTCGTGGCCGACGCAGTTGTTCGATCCACTGAGTGGCGTGCTGGCGCCAGGCGCGAATCCGCCGGTGACGCGGGCGCCATTTTCCGGCAACCGGATCCCGTCAAGCCGGTTCGCGCCGCAGAGCTCGAACCTGATCAAGTACTGGCCAGAGCCGGGGCAGGCGTGCCAGTTGCCGTGCAACAACTACCAGGCTGCCCTGAATACCAAGGTTGTGTTGAACCAGTACACCATCCGCGGCGACCACAATTTCTCGCAGAAGGACCGCGTGTTTGTGCAGTACCTGCATTCCACCGATACCGCGCCGATTCCGTCGTTGGTGCCGCTTTCGGGAGTCGTTACAGCGCAGCGCGGCTGGCTGGCGTCGCTGCAGTGGACGCACGTCTTCTCGCCGACGCTGATCAACGAGGCGCGCGCCGCCTACAACCACTTCGTGTTCCTGCAAAGCTTCGACACGCAGGACCGCGGCTCGGTGTTCTGGCGCGAAGCGGGTCTCAAGAACCTGAATGATTCCTACGCCGCGCTTCCGGCGATCCTGCCGGGCACGCAGTATTCGAGCATCGGCTACGCGGGCTCCGTGCCGTTTAACAACGGTGCCGATGTCCAGCACTACGTCGAGCACCTCACCTGGACCAAGGGCCGGCACAGCATGAAGTTTGGCGCCGACTACCGGCGCGGCCGCTACTGGACGGTCACCGGATTCCAGGGCAACGGCATCATTTCGTTTAACGGCGGATACTCGGCGCGCAATCCGACTCTCGCCCAGGTGGCCGGACGGCCGGACACCGGCAATGGATTCGCCGACTTCCTCATGGGCTACTCAAGCCTCGCGCAGGGAACTCCATTTGATTCGTCGGCCGGACGCTATTGGAACACCGACGCCAATCTGTTCTTCCACGACGACATCCGGGTGTCGCAGCGGCTGACGCTAAACGTGGGCCTGCGTTGGGAATACCGCGGTCCGTGGTATGAGAAGACCAAGGCGGGCAAGATTTTCGATTTCAACTTCGCGGGCGGACGGGCGCTCTACCGCGACGAAGAGTTCGTCAAGCAGGTGAACAATCCGATCTTCGCGAGCTGCTGCTCGCGAGACTCGATCTACAATCCCGACTACCGCAATTTCGCGCCCCGGTTTGGACTCGCGTGGCGTCCCACCGGCAGCAACCGCCTTGTGGTCCGCACGGGATACGGCATCTATTACGACGTGCTCCACCGCTTCTACGACACGTCGCCGCTCAGCATCAACGTGCCGTTCGTGCTCGCGCCGTTGCCCGCCGTGAACGGACTCGAGAGCCAGCCGCCGCTCGACATGCGGACGCTGTTCCCCGCGCCGATTCCGGTCGCACAGCGCGAGTTCGCCGCGCCCTACTGCGAGGCTCCTCCGAGCGAAACGTTCAACCCACAGACTGGCCGGATCGTGGTCCGCAACCAATGCTTTGGACAGGGGCTGTCCTACGTGATGCCCAACAACCGCACCCCGTACACGCAGAATTGGGGCCTTAACGTCCAGTTGGAGCCGCGCCAGCGGATGCTGTTCGAGATCGGCTACCAAGGCAGCCACGGACTCCGGGCACAGTCGTTCCTCCAGGCCAATCAAGCCACGCTGCCGTCGCAGACCGGAAATCCGAACAACGGGTTCCGGTTCCGCTCGCAATGCCCGCCCGGAACGTATCCGGCCACATGTTCGCCAGTGCAGGACCGCGTGACGTACTCGAACTTCGTCCCGCAGTTGAACACCTATGTCAACGACAACCAGTCGATCTATCACGCGATGACTTTGAAGCTTGAACAGCGCTTCAACGCGGGTCTCCAACTGCTCACCGCGTTCACCTGGAGCCGCACGATCGACATGGTGTCGGAAATCCAGACCCAGGGTGGAACTCCCCGCCTGTATCCGCAGTACAACCGCCGCCGCGACCTCGAGCGGGGTGTGTCGAACTACGATCAGACGCGCCGGTTCGTCACCAGCGTGCTCTATGAGATTCCATTCGGCAAGGGGAAGAAGTTCCTCAACCGTGGCGGAGTGCTGGACTGGACTCTCGGCGGCTGGCAGGCGAACACGATCATCACGCTGGCGGACGGGCTGCCGTTCACCATCGGTTGCTTCTGCGGCGACCGGGCGCAGATCGGCAACGATCGCGACGTCCATCGCATGAATGTGGTGGGCAATCCACTGCCTGACGGATTCGAGAAAACGATCACTCGCCAATTCGACACGTCCGTGTTCCGGCTGCCGGCACTGGGTGAGCTGGGGTCCGTGGGCCGCAACACGATGCGCGGACCTTCGCAGAAGGCAACCGACCTGTCGCTGTTCAAGAACTTCCGCTTCGGAGAACGGATGGGATTGCAGTTCCGCGCCGAGGCCTTCAATCTGCTGGCGAGTCCTTACTACCAGAGCTTGTACCCGGTGTTCAACGCGTCGGTTACCAACTTCGGGTCTCTGGTGCCGGTGGGAGGGGATCGGGGCAATCTTTTCAATCCGAGAATCTATCAGGCGGCACTGCGGTTCCTGTTTTAGAATGAACCGTGACATTCAGACAAGTTCTGGGCGCCGGTGCGGCGGCCGTGGCCTCGGTGTCGGCTATCGCGGCGTTTCAACAGCGGCAGACCCGGGACTACCTGACGCCAGAGTTGCGTGCCGCGGTTGAGAAGCTGAAGCGCGAGCCTGCCACACGGGACAACCTGGCGCAACGGGCGATGGTCCTGTTCGATTGGATCAACGCATACTCGCTCACCGGTGGACCGGTGCCGGTGAACGCGACGCAGCAGCTTTCGCCCGCCTTCGCGATCGCCGCGGGCGAGACGCAAGACGCGCTGGCCGCTGGAGCGGCGGGGATCGGCCGGGCCCTCGACGCGCTAGTGTACGAGTTCCGGCTTAAGGACGAGCGGCCGGGGGCGCTGCCGCGGGTCCGGCTGGTCAACCCGGGTCCGTTCGAGACGGGCACTTGGCAGAGCATCGAGCAAGTGATCACCACCGGTGAACAGCCGTTCGTGACTGGCAGCACGATTCTAATCGGGAAGCAGTTCTCGTCAGACTCCTCCCCATTCCAGGTGGGCAATCCGGCGGGCCCGGGCTACGTCTCGATTCACACATCGCGCGCGGGTGCGGTATTCGAGCCTACATCGATGTCTTTGGCGGGAATGCACGGCGGGTTCCGTGGTGCAGTCGACATGCCTGCGTTCAAGCTCGTCAAAGGGACCATTGAGCCGGGCGACACCATCCGGCTGGTCTATGGTGACAAGTCGCGCGGATCACAAGGGCTGCGCATGCAGACCTTCGCCAACGACCGCGTCCTGCTGCCGGTCTATGTGGATCCGGAAGCGAAGGGATTCCCGCTCACACTCGAGTGGACCGGCTACCAGGTCACTGGCGGACCCGCAACTGGTCTGCGCGTGATCGCGCCGTCGGTGGTCCGCGTGAATGAACCGTTCACTGCCGGGATCCGCGCCGAGGACCGCCTCTTGAACCGGGCGTCCGGAACCGTTGGTCCGGTCGAGATCACGATTAATGGACAGCGCCTGCGCAGCGTCGCCCAGGTAGCGGGAGTAGCGGAGCTCGACTCAATCACCCTCCCCACGCCAGGGACCTACCGGATTCAAGCCCGCACGCCCGATGGCCGCATTACCGCGGAGAGCAATCCCATCTGGGCCGAAGCCAGTCCACAACGCCGGATCTATTGGGGCGAGACCCACGCACACACCGGAATGGCCGAAGGACAGGGATCGATCGAAGGATTCTACCGCTATGGCCGTGAGGACGCGCGGCTCGATTTTATCGGGCTTTCCGAGCACGACATCTGGCTCGACGACAACGAATGGCGCCAGATGGAGAACGCGGTGCGCCGTTACACCGAACCGGGAAAGTTCGTCGCATTCCTCGGATACGAGTGGACCAACCTGCGCCCCGGCGGTGGACACCATAACGTCTTCTTCCGCTCGCCTGGCCGGACCCGTGTCCCAGTGGCCAAGGCCTGGAACCTGTCCCGTCTCTATCAAGGCCTGCGTTCGCTCTACGACACCAACGACGTGCTCATCATTCCACACGCCCATCAGGCCGGAGACTGGCGCCGCAACGACCCCGGCATGGAGCGGCTCGTCGAAATCATGTCCATGCACGGGACCTTCGAGTGGTTCGGCAACTACTACCTCAAGCTCGGACATGACGTCGGGTTTGTCGCCGCTTCCGACGATCACCGCACGCGTCCGGGACTCAGCGGAACCACCGCGCTCGGATCGCTGATGCAGTTTGGGGGCCTGGTTGCGGTTACCGCGGGCGAGAACACGGCACCGGCGGTCTTCGACGCGCTTCGCGCCCGGTCGACTTACGCGGCGTCGAACTCGGAGCGCATCCTCCTCGAAGTCACCATGAACGGCGAGGCCGCCAACGGACGCCGGCTCGCCATGAGCGCACAGCGCCGGATCCAGGCCCGCATCTCGGGCACCCAGCATCTGGACGCGGTGCACGTGATCAAGAACGGTGGTATCGTTCACGCCCGGCGTTTCCAGTCCGGCGCGCCGCTCACGGACAAGGTACGCGTGCGGATCGGCTTTGAATCCGACAGCGAACCTTACATCCGCGACAATCCGCGGGGATACCGGACCTGGCGCGGTGTGATGGAGGTCGCCGGAGCACGCGTCACTGCTGTGGACGGTTCCGGCCTCGACAACCGCCATACCGAGTTCGCGCGCCTGGATCCGGCCAATCCGTCACGGATTCATTTCGCCACACTCACGCGCGGCCGGGCGGACCACATCGAGTTGAGCCTGGAGTCGGCGAGTCCCGGAACACGGATCGCGATTCAACTTGAGGCGGCCAACGAGACTGGCGTGAGTCCGGTGAGCGTCCGGCCCATGGCTCGCATTCCGGCATCGCGGGTCGAACTGGATTTCAGCCGGTTGAACGGGGGTTGGACCGAGCTGGCGGTTCCGGTTGAACAGTTCAAAGACCGGATCACGCTGCAAGTCCTCGATCCCAACGCGCCCAAGGATGCAACGTTCGACTACTCCGATCAGGATCAGCCCCGGCCGGGCGACTACTACTATGTGCGCGTGACTCAACGGGACGGTTCGCAGGCCTGGTCCTCGCCGGTGTGGGTGGGTGGCGAAAGCCCGCGCTGAGTTTCTTCAGCTAGAAAATCAGCTTCAGCGCCAATTGGCCTTCGCGGCCACCCATCGCGCTGCGGATGACGCCGAACGCCGCGGGATTGTCGACGCCCGTGCCCGGCGATCCGAAGTTGGGATGGTTGAAGAAGTTGAAGAACTCGGCCCGGAACTGCAGGCGCCAGCGCTCGGTGATGGCGAAGAACTTCTGCGCGGAGAAGTCGAAGGCGCGCGTGCCAGGCCGGTCGATATTGGTCCGCGACGAGGTGCCGAAGGTGAACGCGAGAGGGCGGGAGAAAGCAGCGGTGTTGAACCAGCGTTCCAGGGTCCGCTCGCTGTTGGGCAGGTTGCCCACGCCGTTCAGATTGCCGCGGGTGGATCCTGTGCCGGCGTTCGGAATGTCGCCGCCCACGGTGACGGTGGTCGGGAATCCGGTTTGCAGCGTCGCGATTCCGGCGGCCTGCCAGCCCCCCACCACGAGGTTCAGCGCCCGCGAACGGCTGCGCAAGGGAAGCTCATAGACGAACGACAGCGTGAAGCGCTGCCGGACATCAAATGCCGAGCGCCCCTTTTCCGCAAGCAGGTCGGCGGGATTCTGCGCAAACGGTGAGCTGTCGCCGTTCGGGCTCCAGCTCGAGCTGTCGTCGAGCGACTTCGCCCACGTGTATCCGCCGAGGAACATCAGGCCTCTCGCGAACCGCTTCTCGCCCGACAACTGCAGTGAGTTGTAGCTGGACGATGCCGAGGTCTCCTGCTGCGTCATGCCCAGGTATTCCGGATAGCGGCGGCGGGCGTTCAGATTCCCAGCGGCCGGCGGCAGCGCGGCATTCCCCTGATAGCGGCGCTCGAGATGCACCCCACGCGCGCCAACATAGGAAATCCGGCCGGCGATTCCGCCCAGCAGCTCGCGCTCGACGCCCAGGTTCCACTGCTGCACGTAGCCGTTCGAATAGTTGCCGGGCTGGTGCGTGAAGTAGGAAGGATTCCGCGGTACAAGCTGCGAGCTATTGACCGCGCCGAAATCGCCAAAACGCAATTGGGGCGTTGCGTTGCTGCTCACCTGGTCGGTCCGCAGCAGGAACGGAGGCGGAGTGAGCGCCGAGTTCAGCAGCACGAACACAGTCGGCTGTCCCCACGAGATTCCATATCCGCCGCGCACCACGCTCTTGTTCGATCCGGTAGGCCGCCACGCGAATCCAAACCGCGGCGCGAACGCCCTGTCCGTGGGGTCCTTCATCGACCGCCGCTCGTCGAACCTGTGCGAGAACGGCAGCGTCACCGGGAGCCTCAGTGTCTTCGGATAGACCGTCTGCCCGGTGGCGTAATCGAACCAGCCCCAGCGGTCGTTGGCTTCATACCAGTTGCCGTCGCGCTCCCACCGAAGGCCGAGGTTCAATGTCAGCCGCTGGGTGACGGCGACATCGTTTTGCGCGAACAGGTTCAGGCGCGTATTGCGAAGCCGCTGGGAATCGTAGGTGCTGGGATCGAGGATCCGCTGTTGATTCGGGAGTCCCAACAGGAAATCCGGCAGCCCGCTCGTGTACTGGCTGTTCAGGACGCCGGTGAACGGACCGTTGAACGTATACTGTCCGGCCGAGGACTGGGGCTGGAAATTGTTGGTCTGGTAGCGCCGCATGTCCACGCCGAACTTCATCGAATTGCGCCCGCGGATCCAGGTGAACTGGTCCGTCCATTGGTAGTTGATTTCCTTGCGCAGCAGTGGGATGTTGTCACCGCCGCCCATGGCAGGATAGTTGCGGACACTGATCGTCGGATGGCGGCGCGTGATGTCGTTGAGTGCGAAGCTGGGCAGCCCGAGATCGGCGGAGAAATCGGTTCCCACGGCGTCGGGCAGGAATTCGAAGTTGTAGATGTAGGCGCTGAAGCGGGCTTCGTTGATCATGGCCGCGCCGATCAGCCGGGTCCAACTGGCGACGCCCCCGCGCGGGCGGAGGTTGTTGTATTCGCCGTTGATCGCGATGCGCGGGGTGTACTGTTCGGAATCGGAGTTGCGCGACCGGACACATCCTTGACACTTTAGCCTGGATTCTTGCTTGACACTTATCAAGGGCGGGTGCGGCTCGATCTTCACCTTACACCCTCTCCGCGCGATTGTCAATACCTCGATATTCCGGATTTCTTGGTTTCCTGAACGCCCCATTTTCGGAGAAAATGGGGCCTGTGTTGCTCCGCGTCATTCGGGGAGTGTCTGACGATCCTCACCT
>Ga0194132_10006147_pt1 | contig 18855 bp, 10 predicted proteins | sample TA2KigOf80mmetaG_FD_148612 | JGI IMG/M metagenome (GOLD analysis project Ga0194132, IMG submission 148612) | Freshwater microbial communities from Lake Tanganyika, Tanzania - TA2015054 Kigoma Offshore 80m | ecosystem: Environmental > Aquatic > Freshwater > Lake | place: Tanzania: Lake...
AGAGTCGGGTCCGCAGAGCGCCTACTCGGCGGCCTCTTCTGTTTTACCGCAGGATTCTCAGGGGTCCCAAGTGGTGTCAGACCCGATCTATCGACCCGCTCAACTCGGCGGCGTGCATAGTTTAGGTATCATTCTCCTTATGGGCATGGCTATTGTGCTTGGATACAAAATGGGTGAGGCTCTCGACCCACTGCTGTTCTTCACAGAATACCCCGCCCTGCCGCCCCGGGGCAAGGAATTTCTCGAGTCCGGCCGTTCATCACACTCCTCAGGGCATGAAAGCACCACGGGACATCACCCCGGAACATGAGTACTGTCCTATCCTGTAGAAATTCTGCTACAATTATTGAAAACGAAAATGTGGAACCTTCTTTGCCTCCTTGCGTTGGCCGGCAGCGCCCTCGCGGCTGACCCGTACTGCCCGCGCTACCCGCACAGCGTCCGCACCGAACTCGCCGAAAGCATCGAGATCGACGCCGCCTTCCAGGCCAGCGCCCGGAAGAACCCGCCCATCGTCATCCGCGCCGCTGAATCCAGCAATATCATCGATCAGCTTCTTTTCAGGAAGATGGCCGCCGACGGCGTCAACCCCGCCCCGGCCACCACCGACAGCGAGTTCCTGCGCCGCATCTACCTCCACCTGATCGGCCGCATCCCCACCCCGGACCAGGCCAGAGCATTCCTTGAAAGCAGCGACGCCAACAAGCGCGTCCTCCTCATTGAGGAACTCCTCCAGTCCCCCTCCTACGCCGACCAGTTCGCCACCTTTTTCGCCAACCGCTACAAAGTCACCCGCGTCCACGAAAACATCGGCTCCCCCGCCCGCGACCTCTTCTTTGACTACCTCCGCGACCTCATGGCCAGGGACCGCCGCTACGACGAGTTCGTCCGTGAGTTCCTCTCCGCCCAGGGCGAAGTCGATTCCGTCCCCGGCACCCAGTTCTTCGCCCGCTGGATGGACATTGCCGGCCCCATCCAGGACTCCTGGGACGACATCACCGACAAGATCACCACATCCTTCCTCGGCTACAAGACCGAATGCGTCTCCTGCCACAACGGCCGCGCCCACCTCGAAAAGATCAACCTTCACCTCGCCAAGCGCACCCGCCTCGATTTCTGGAAGATGTCCGCGTTCCTCTCACGCACGCAGTTCGTGCGCTGGAGCGATGACCCCATCGGCTTTCGCCCCCGCGTCATCGTCGCCGACCGTGACTACGGCACCTATTCAGGATCCGTACCCGTCAACAACCCCGGCAACCGCCCCGCACGCCAGGGCGCCATCGTCACCCCCGAATACTTCCAGGGCGCGGCCAAACCCCGCACCGGCGAATACCGCCAGGAACTCGCCCATCTCATCACACGCGACCGCCAGTTCGCCCGCGCCACCGTCAACTACTTCTGGGACTACTTCTTTGGCTACGGCATCGTCGATCCGCCCGATGCCTGGGATCTCGATCGCGTTCGCGCCGGCGTCACCCTGCCCGGTGACTGGCCCGTCCAGAACTCCCACCCGGAACTCCTCGAGCAATTGACGGACTCCTTCATCGCCAGCGGCTACAGCCTCAAAGCGCTCATCCGCCTCATCGTCACCTCCAACGCCTACCAGCTCTCCAGCCGCTACAGCGCCGCATGGAAGCCCGCGTACGTCAAGTATTTCGCCCGCCACCACGCCCGGCGGCTCACAGCCGAGCAGATGTATGACTCCATGGGCGTCGCCACCAACACCGTGCAGCCCGTTTCCCTCTCCTCAGCCGCCCGCGTCGTCCGCTACGCCAACCAGTTCCCCGACCCCACCGAGCCCTCCACCGATTTCCGAATCGTCGATTTCCTCAACCAGCTCGGCCGCGGCAACTGGATGACCATCGACCGTACGTCCGAACCCACCCTCTTCGGCCTGCTCTTCCAGATGAACGATGGCCAGAACGTCTTCCGTTCCATGGGCATCGTCAGCGCAAACGCCAGCCCCCACAACCGCGTCCACCTGATCGACGCCAACGCCTCAAGCGACGAGGACGCCATCCGCCAGATCTATATCGCCACCCTCACCCGCAACCCCACCGATCAGGAACTGGAACTCATCCTGGCAAGAAAGTCCGGACCCCGCTTCCAATGGCTCAGCGATCTGCAATGGGCCCTGCTCCAAAAGCTGGACTTCACCTTCAATTACTAGGAAAACGCGCCATGAGAAACTTCAAAACCTGCGGCCACCACGGATCAACCCGCCGCCATTTCCTGTTCGGCGCCGCCTCCGCCGCCCTCACCGTTCACGCCGATGCGGAAGTCACCACCCGGCGCCCCAGCCTCCGCAATACGGCCCGCGCGTGCATCTTTGTCAATCTCAACGGCGGGGCCAGCCAGATGGATACCTTCGATCCCAAGGACGGCCCCTGGAATCCACCCGACGCCGATATCCGCGACGCCGGCGGCGGCATCACTCTTTCGCGGCGCTTCTTCCCCAAACTCTCCACCCTCACCCAGGAGATGCTCGTCATCCGCAGCGCCGCCAGTTGGGAAGCCGCCCACGAACGCGGCCAGTTCTATATGCAGACGGCGCACTCGCAGAATCCCGCGCTTGCCGCCGAAACGCCCAACATCGGCAGTGTCATCGCCCTCGAAAAAGGCGGCGGCGGCATCATGCCCGCCTTCCTCGCCTTCAACCAGCCGGGCATTCAGGGCGCCACCTTCCTCGGCGGTCCCAGTGCGCCCATGATGCCGCCCGCCACTCGCACTGGCGTCCCCACCCTCACCCACAACTTCTTCGGGAACACCAGCCAGCAGCGCTTCGAACAGCGCTTCCAGCTTCTGCAGGACCTGGATGCCCCCCTTCGCGCCGCCCCCTTCAATGAGACCGTCGCCGCCTACTCCGGCTTCTACGGACGCGCCAAGGCGCTCATATACAACGATGCCGTCGACAGCGTCTTCAAGTTCTCCGCCGACGATGAGAACCGCTACGGCGCCAACGGCCTCGGCCGCGCGCTGCTGGTCTCGCGCAACGCCGTCCGCGCCAAGAACGGAGCCGTCTTCCTGTCAGTCACCCAGGGCGGTTGGGATACCCACGTCGGCCAGTTCGACCGCGCCCAGGGCAATCACATCTACCAGCTCACCAATGACCTCGACCGCGCCGTCGGCGCCCTCGTCGAGGACCTTCGCAACTCCGGCGACCTCGCCCAAACCCTCATCGTCCTCATGGGCGAGTTCGGCCGCACCCCCGGCGTCCTCAACTCCCGTCTCGGCCGCGATCACTACCGCCCCGTCATGTCCGTCGCCCTGTTCGGTGGCGGCGTTCGCGGCGGACGCGTCATCGGCGTCACCGACGCCACCTCAGCCAATATTCTCGATCCCCAGTGGTCCGCCAACCGTCCCATCTACCCCGAGGACATCACCGCCACCATCTACTCCGCCCTCGGCATCGATTGGACCAAAGGCCTGAACGACACCCCCTCCGGACGCCGCTTCTACTACATCAATGGCGCCGCCGAAGGCAAGTTCCAGCCGGTCGACGAGGTCTGGTAAGTGAAACTTGCGAAACTGGCCGCCGGCGCGGCCATTCTGTCCGCCGCGCTCCAGGCCCAAACCGCATCCACCGTCACCGTCATCTCCGAGGAAAGCCAGGTCCTCGTCGGCAGCACGCTCCAGATGCGGGCCGTCGTTCGTGATGCCCAAGGCAATATCATCCCTAACGCCCCCGTCACCTGGAGCCTCAATCAGGGCCGGGCCGCCTCAGTCGACTCAACAGGTCTCGTCACCGCGCGCGGCCTTGCCACCATCCGCGTCGCCGCCCGCTCCGGCAACATCTTCGGCGAAGGCGCCATCCAGACCATCCCCTCCCGCATCGAAGTCACACCCGGCGTCAAGAGCATGAAAATCGGCGGCGCTGAGCAGTTCCGCGCCGTCGCCTACGACGCCTCGGGCGACCCCATCCCCAACGTGAACTTCATCTGGTCCCTCACCAACCAGCGCCAGGGCGGCTCCTCCCTCGCCCGCGTCAACGGCGCCGGCATGGTCACCGCCACGGGCGAAGGCGGCGTCTGGGTCTGGGCCACCTACACCTACAATGAGGTGTTCCCCGGCCTCCAGCGCCAATGGGTGGCCTACGGTCGCCTCACCATCAACGTCCCTCAGGCCTATGAACTGCGCAAGCTCTACTCCACCCTCGGCAACAGGAAGGCGTCATGGCCCCTGCGGGCCCGCCAGTCCATGATCTGGACCACCGATACCGGGGACCTTTTCTTCAACGCCTCCTTCGGCGGCCTCGCAAACGCCATAGTCCACTGGAAAGACGGCGCCTGGCGTGTCTTAAGCGCCGGTGGCGTCCCTGCCTTCGGGCGCGGCTCCACGGCCCTTGAGTTCCGCGGCCACGCCGTCACCCGCAGCGGCAAACTCCTCACCTATGAGGACACCAACATCAACGGAACCGAGATCAACATCGGCGACAGCACCGGCCTCCAGCCCTACCTCAACAACAACGTCCCGTTCGGTGAAACCGAAGCCACCAGCGGCATCTTCATCACCCGCAACTCCTATGCCGGCACGGGCTGGGCGATGGCCCGCGCCAACTTCCGCTTTGAGAACAACACCACCGGATACACCGGCCTCTTCCGGGGACTCCAGAGCCCCCTCTACGACATGCTCATCTCCACCCGCGAACGCCTCCAGGAAGTAGGCGGCGCCGCCTTCACCATCGACGGCGACTTCGGAATCGCGGCCGATGGCGTGGCTGTCTACTCCGTCACCTCGGGCGCACGGCGAATCTTCTTCCGCCATGACCTCACCGGCCGCAAGAAACTCCTCGCCGTGGGCGATGAACTCCTCGGCTCAACCATCGCCCGCTTCCTCGGCGGCCGCGGTAACTCCCCCAGCTACTGGATCGATGAGGAAGGCACCGTCGTCCTCACCGTCCAGAACGCCGACAACAATCAATACCTCGTCGCCATCGCCCCCGACGGCAAACAGACCACTCTCCGCGTCAACTCCCAAAACGGCATCCTTTACTTCCATCCCGCCCACGGCGCACTCATCTACGCCAACCCGTTCAACAACCAGGGCAACGGCATCTATCTCTGGAAAGGCGCGGGAACCCGGCGCATTCTGGCCCAGGGAGCCCGCCTCTTCGACGAGACCATCCAGGAGATCGAATCCGGCGCCATCGACAAGGCTGGAGCCATCACCCTCATGCTGCGCGGCAGCACCACACCGCTCATCACCGCCCGGATGAGCGAGCAGCAGGTTGCGCCGTGGGAGCCGCCGAACCCCACCAGGATCCTCTTCTCCACCAAGGACACCGTGCCCGTCGAATTGCCGGTCAACCTGTTCACGCTCATCGGCGGCGCCCGCCAGGGCCCGCCCCACGCCCAGGTCGGCGGCAACGCGGGCAGCATCGCCGAGTTCGACGGCAAGGACTGGAAGCTCACGCTCGGCATCGGCCAGCGCCTGTTCGGCAACACGATGTGGTTCGGCGGCTCCCACGGCGCAACCTTCAACATGCGCAAAGCCCCCACCGGTGACATCTACGTCATCACCGGCGCGGGCATCGCTCGCATCGAACCCGGTGGCGAACCCAAAATCGTGCTCGCCTTCCCCCTGCGCATCGGCACCCTCACCGTCAACAACCCCGGCCAGCTTGATGTCAACAGCCATGGCGCCATCCTGTTCCACTCCTCAACCAGCGCCGGCGACAACCGCTTCTTCGTGCACCAGAACGGGAAGACTAAGGAACTCCTCATCCTCCACCCCAACGCCCCCACCGCCTCCGTCCTCTCCGGACGCGTGGCCAATAGCTTTGACTCCTTCGCCATCGACGATCAGGGCCGCGTCATCGTTCAACTCCGCTTCCGGAACCGCGCTCTGCCCACCGTCAGCATCTGGGACGGAGCCGCCTGGCACATCGCCATCATCCCCGGCGAAACTCAGATCGGCAACCACCGCATCACCGGCCTCCCCAACTTCCCCCGCGCCTCCGGCAAAAGCCTCTTTGCCGGCCTCTCCATCGCCGCCGGCGGCAACGTGCTCGCCGAATGGCGCGATGGAACCTGGGAAATCGCCGTCAATAACAGCACCGTCATGCCCAACGGCCAGGTGGCCAACAGCATCTCCACCGCCGACGTCAACACCCGCGGCGACGCCCTCTTCCAATACGCCAACGGAGTCACGACCATGGTGGTCCGGCGCGGCGACAAGTTGCATCAGGTCCACAACTTCTTCCGGCCCACGGCAGACGGCGACTACCTCATCCGCATCAACTCCATGGACCTCCGCGACGACGGAACCGTCTACTTCCTCGCCGTCACCTCGGAAGACGAAGTCGTCCTCTACCAGGCCACTCCGCTGTTCTAAGGCACAAAGGCGCCGGATCGGAACGCTCCCCGTGGCTCAACTCGCTGCGCTTGTACTCCTCGCAGTGCGCAATCGCCGGCGGCCACTTCTCCACGCGCTCACCGGCGCCATAGACGCCGATCAGCCAGTTCACGCCTCCGCTCCGCGGTCAGCGCATCGCGGCGAGACGCAGCCCTCACCCGCCAAAGCCACTCCCTCAGTTCTCTTTCTCAACCGCCAGCCGCGTCAACTCCGGGTAGCGTGCCCTGCAACTCTTCAAGCCGTTCATCAGACATCCAACTGGAACATGCATCACTTCCATTGGAAGGTCAAATGGAAACTTCCCCGCACCCCCGTTCCGTCGTACGATGATCGGTGCCCACTCTCATGAAATACCTCCTCGCCGCTCTCCTCTCCACCGCCGCGCTCGCGCAGGATGAAGTCCCCCTCCGAGCCGGCCTCGCCGCCACCGACATCACCCCCCAAGCCCTGCTCCCCATGTACGGCTACGCCAACCGCCGCTGCGGCCCCGCCGCCACCGCCACCCACGACCCCCTCTTCGCCAAGGCCCTCATCCTCGAAGCCGGCGGCCGCAAACTCGCCATCGTCACCCTCGACCTCGGCAGCATCGTCTCCGAACGCATCGTCCGTGAAGCCAAGACCCGCTTCGGCCTCGACGCCGTCCTTCTCGCCGCCTCCCACACCCACTCCGCACCCAACTTCCTGCCGCCCGCCATCCAGGATTCGCCCTTCCTCCCCGAAGTCGAATCCCGCATCCTCGACACCATCGCCCGCGCCTCGCAAGCCATGTTCCCCGCCCGCATCGGCATGGGCAAAGGCTCCCTCCGCCTCGGCTACAACCGGCTCCTCCCCCGCGACGACGGCCGCTCCCGGGCCCTCTTCGACAACCTCGAACGCATCCCCTACGGCCCCCTCGACCCCGAGTTTCAGTTGATGCGCATCGAGGACGCCGCAGGCTCCCCCAAAGCCCTCCTCGTCCACTACGCCGTCCACTCCGTCGTCCTCGGCCCCACCAACTGCGAGTACTCAGCCGACTACCCCGGCGTCCTCCAGTCCCGCATCCAGACCGCGCTCCCCGGCGTCCAGGCCATGTTCGTCCAAGGCGGCGCCGGCGACATCAACCCCCTCTTCATGGCCCGCACCGGCCGCCGCGATGACGATTTCACCGTCGTCCGCAAGATGGGCGAAACCCTCGCCGATGCCGTCCTCCGCGCCGCCGCCCCCCTCCGCGGAACCCCGAACCGCCACCCCATCAAGATCGTCTCCAACACCCTCACCTTCGACGACCGCTGGGAAAAAGGCAAAACCCTCGACGTCGGCCTCACCACCGCCCTCATCAACGGCGAAATCGCCATCGCCGCCACCCCCGGCGAGCCCCTCCACAAGCTCCAAACCCAGTGGAAACGCGAAGCCGATGTCCCCTGGGCCCTCTTCTACGGCTACACCTACAGCGGCACGGGCATCTGGCCCGGCTACATCCCCGATCTCCGCTCAGCAGCCTACGGAGGCTACGGCGCCGACGTCACCACGCGAATCCAGATCGGAGCCGGCGAAGCCATCCTCGCCCGCCACCTGAAGGAACTCTACGGACTCCGCGGCATGTGGCGCGACGCACCCGGCAAACCCTGACGCCCTCAGGGCCGCGGGCGATCCCCGAACGTGATGTTCCAATCCCCGGCCGGCATCTCATCCCGCCGCACCACGCCCTCATGCGTGAACTCGTCGAAAACAAACGGCACGCCCTCGGAACTGAACGGCTCCGGCCCATCCACCACCTGAAAGTGCAAATGCGGCGAATACGAAGTCGAGTTTCCCAGCCGCGCAATCACATCACCCTTCCGCACACGGTCGCCCTGCTTCACCCGGAATGACCCGGGCTGCAGATGCGCGTAAACCGCCCAATGCCCCTGGCCCAGGTCAAGAACGGCGAGATTCCCTCCCAACGTGTCCTTCGTGATCGCATACGGTGGAGCGATCTCATACGCCGCCACATCCGCAAGGCCGTCGCGCACCATCGTCACTCGCGCGTCCCCCACAGCCAGCACCTCGGCGCCATAACTCGGGCTGCTCGCCAGTTGGCGCGGATCCCCGCGCTCGAAGTCGCCGGAACCCGGCACACGCTTGGGCAAAGTCGAAAGCAAAACGCTGCATCCAATGGGAATCCGAATCTCCACGATCGGATCGAAAAACGTGAGAGGCGTCGGCGAGCCCTCACGAACCAACTCCACCGGTTGACGATCCACCCCAAACTGGCTCCACGTACCGCCAATCGACTTCCCATCTCCCGCCAGTGTTCCCTCAATCGCAACCCGCACACTCTGAAGGTTGATCTTCAACGACTACAGTCAGGGCATGGGGCACTCCTCGAACACGCAGGAGGGCAAGCAGAACTCGAACATCATCACGGGCAGCCTGTCTAAGAACTCGGGCAAACACGCCCTGAAGTTCGGCACGGACTTGCGGCGCGACCACGCCAACCGCTTCGTCATCTCACCGGGAGCTTTGAGTTTCACCTTCACCCGCCTGTTCACTCAAGGACCGAACCCTCTGGCGGCGTCGGTGAACGCCGGCAACTCGATCGCCTCGGCGCTGCTCGGTCATGCCGAGACAGGCCGCATGGCGCTGGCGACGCGGCGCTTCACACGCAGTTGGTATCAGGCCTTCTACGCGCAGGACGACTGGCGCGTGAACTCCAAGCTGACGCTCAATATCGGTCTCCGGTATGACCTGCAATTCCCGATGATTGAGCAGAACAACAACCTGAACTTCTTCGATCCGAACGCGGCCACACCACTCCGGGTGCCGGGACTGACCCTGCGCGGGGCGACATCCTTCGCCGACGGCAAGAAGAAGAACCCGTGGAACCGGAACAACCTGAACTTCGCTCCGCGGTTCGGCCTGGCGTACCAGGCGACCAGGAATACCGTCCTGCGCACGGCGTACGGCATCTTCTACTCGCCGCACCCGTACGGGACGTCGGATAACGTCGGCAACGGCTTCTCGACACAGACGCCGAACGTGGGCACGGTAGACAACGTGACACCGGTGGGCTCGCTCGCCAATCCGTTCCCGAACGGATACGTGCTGCCGTTCGGGGCCGGCGCATCGCCCACCCCGCTGGCGAACCTGGGGTTGGGCATCACGTTCTTTGAGCCGGACTCGCCGACGCCCTACATCCAGCAATGGAACTTCCAGGTGCAGCGGCAGGTGGGACAGACCATGGCGCTGGACGCCGGGTACGTCGGCTCAAAGGGCACACATCTGCCGGATGTGGGCTACTTTCCAAGCCAGCTTCGGGCGGAGCAACTGAACCCGAGCATCAATGAGCAGGTGGCGAACCCGTTCTTCGGCATCATCAACGTCGGTACGCTGGCGGCGGCGCGCGTGCCGCGCCGGCTGCTCCTCGGACCATTCCCGCAGCACACGCAGGTCGGTGTGCAATTCCCGGTGGCCGCGTCGTCCATCTATCATTCGGTTCAGTTGAAAGTCACCAAGCGCTTCTCGAGCGATCTGTCGTTGATCGGCGCCTACACCGGCGCCAAGCTCATCGACGACTCCTCCGGCACGATGACTTGGCTTGAGCCCGCGAGCGGGCACCAGGACGGCTACAACCGGCGGCTGGATCGCACGGTATCGGATCAGGACATCTCACAGCGGTTTGTGCTGACGTTCGCCTATACGCTTCCCTTCGGCCGCGGCCGGAGTATCGGCACCAACTGGAGCGGCCTGGCCGACCGTCTGCTGGGCGGATGGCAGGCCAACGGCATCTGGGTGATGCAGACGGGCATTCCGCTGGCGCTGACCACCACCAACACGGCGTTCGCCGGCAACGCAGTGCTGCGGCCGAACAACAACGGCCGGAGCGCGCGGTTCGAGGGCGCACCGCAGACGCGCCTGGCCCGGTTCTTCGACACGAGCGTGTTCTCGCAACCGGCGCCGTTCACCTTCGGCAACGTGAGCCGCACGCTCCCCGACGTGCGCGGCCCGGGGTTGCGCAGCCTGGACTTCTCCATCTTCAAGAACATCAATTTCCGCGAGGGCGTCTATCTGCAGTTCCGCAGTGAGGCGTTCAACCTCACCAACACGCCGGAGTTCAACAACCCCGAAACCAATTTGCAAAGTCCCGCCTTCGGCCGCATCACCAGCCAGCGCAACCGGTCGCGGCAGGTGCAGTTCGCGTTACGGCTGGTATTCTGACCGGAGCGCCGCGGAGCCGGGCAAGGCATGGTGTTGGAGGCGATCGAATGATGAACACGCCGGCGATTCTATTCCTCAGCGCGCTGATGCGCGCCGCGAGTTTCGAGGCCGCCACCGCCTCGGCGGAGATTACCGGTCCGCCGGGTTACCCGATGGGCGGCTACGGCGCGCGTAAGGGCACCGCGACCGGGACTCACGATCCGCTGTTCGCGAAGGTGCTGCTGATTCGGTCGAACGAAAAGCAGTTCGCCATCGTCACCTACGATCTGGTGCTGGCGCAGTCGGCACGCGTCGCGCGGGAAGCGCGTGAGAAGCTGGGCATCCAGACGACGCTCCAGATTGCCACGCACACGCACTCCGGCCCGGTGCCGAAGGACTGGCAGAAGATGGACCAGGATCCGTGGTGGCGCTCGGTGGAAGACAAAGTGCTGGGTGCGTTGAAGGAGGCGCAGGGCCGCTACCAGCGGGCGTCGCTGACGGTGATGGAAGGGTCGGTGTACCTGGGCCACAATCGCCGCAAGATCGGTGAAAACGGCCTGGCAACAATGTTCTGGCGCAACGCCGGCCGCCTGCCCACCGCCCCCGTGGATCCGCGGATCGGCATCCTCCGGTTCACGGACGCAAGCGGGAAGCAGCTGGCGCTGCTGGTGAACTACGCTTGCCATGCGGTGGTGCTGGGGCCCGACAATCTCGAGTACAGCGCCGACTGGCCCGGCTACATGGATCGCGAGTTGGAGCGGCAACTCGGCGGAATGGCCTTCTTCATTCCCGGTGCGGGCGGCGACATCAACCCTTACGACGACAAGCAGCCGCTGACGCAAGACGCATTCGGCGTAGCCCGCAAGACGGGCGAGACGATCGCGGAGGCGGTGATGAAGGCGCTGAAAACGCGCAAGGCCGTGCCCGAGGATTTCGACTTGCGGATCTCGCAGGAGACCATCGACTTCAAGGACCGCTTCAAGCCGGCCGGGCGTGTACCGGCGCAGGCGACGCGCATCCTGTTCTCGAAGGACGTGGGCGTGCTCGCGCTGCCCGCCGAGCCGTTTGTCCGGCACCAGATCAATCTGCGCGACCAGTCGCCTTTGCGCCACACGTTTCTGTTCGGCTACGCCTATGGAGGCGAGGGCGCATGGGCCGGCTACATTCCGACCATCGAGGAGGCACAACAGGGCGGCTACGGCGCCGGCTACGCGACGCGAATCGAAGTGGGCGCGGGTGAACGGCTGATCGACCGCGCGGTGATCTGGTTCTACGAACGTCTCGGCCGCCTCCGCGATGTGCCGGACCGGCCGTAAGGAGAATACGAAATGCGAGCGTTGCTGTTACTCACGATTCTTGCTTCGGCGATCCAGGCGAAGGAACTGCAAGTGGGCACGGCGAAGATGACCTTCGATCTGCCGTACGGCCTGATCATGGCGGGTTACGGCGCGCGAACCGGCACATCGAAAAGCACGCTCGATCCGTTGCAGGCGAAGGTCCTGGTGTTCGAGGGCAAGGACCGCGCCGTGGCGCTGGTGACCATGGATCTCGGGCAGTGCCTGCCGGTAGCGCAGCTCGATCGTATCCGCGCGCGCGTGAAGGCCTCGACGGGAATCGCTGATGTGATCTTCAACGTGAGCCACACGCATTCCGGGCCATTCATGATGGACGATCCGCCCGAGTGGCAGAAGAAGATGGAACTTGCCCTGGGGGACGCCATCGAGCGCGCCTGGAAGGCTCGCAAGCCGGCGAAGGCCGGCGCCGGCCGCGGCGCGGTCCAGATCGGCCACAACCGCCTCTACCCCATGCAGGACGGCAAGGGACGCATCTTCTGGCGGAACGAAACGCGCGTTTTCACCGCTCCGGTGGATCCCACGGTGATGGTGCTGCGCATCGACGACATCGCCGGCCGGCCGATGGCGATCCTGGTGAACTATGCGTGCCACCCGGTGGTGTTCGGGCCGGACAACCTGCAATACTCGGCCGACTATCCGGGCGAGATGATGCGCGTCGTGGAGGCGGCGTATCCCGGCGCGCAGGCAATGTTCCTGCAAGGCGGCGCAGGGAACATCAATCCCTATTACGATAAAACGCCGCTCATCGAAAACGCGGTTGAGTTGATGCGGCAGACGGGCCGCACGCTGGCGCAGGAAGTGTTGAAGGTGGTGCCGGCGATTCAGACCGAGCCGCAGCCCGGCGTCGAGCTACTGGTAGCGCGCGAAACGTTGAAGATCCCCGGCCGCTGGAATCGCGACAAAGTGGTAGCGGGTTTGGACCTCGACAAGATGGCGTTCGATCCGCGCATGCGCATTCTGCGCGCAACCGCCGCGCAGTATGAAGCGCCGGTCACCACCATGCTGCTCGGGCGGGCGTTCGCGTTTGTCGGCGTGCCGGCGGAGATCTTCGTCGACTACCAGATCGACATTCGCAATCGCGTCACCGGCGTTCCGGTGCTGTTCGCCGGCTACACGAATGCGGTCCTCGGCTACGTGCCGTCGATTCGCGCGGCGGTGGATGGCGGCTACGGAGCGAATCAACTGGGTGCGTACCTGGAGATCGGCGCCGGCAACCGCTTCCTCGATACGGCGGTGATCCAATTGGCCACCTGGACCGGCAAGCTGAAGAGCGCGCCCGAAGAGGTCCGATGAGATCCCTCTCGGTCCCCCGTTTCAATTCCCCAGTTCGAACACGTAAAGCGCATTCCCATTCCCCGGAAAATGAATCTCCGGAGCAATCACGTGCGGAACATCCCGAGGGCTACCCCCACCCAGACCCGTAGTCACCGCGACATACTGCTTCCCATCAATCGCAAACGCGATCGGATGTCCCTGCACCGACGTCCCCAACCGAGCCTGCCAAAGCAAGGTCCCCGTCTTCACATCGAACGCCTTGAAGTACCGGTCCAGGTCCCCCACAAACGCCACCCCGCCCGCCGTCGACAGCACACCCGTAAGAAACGGTGCGCGCTGCTCCACCGCCCAGGTCTGCTTCATCGTCCGCGCATCGAACGCCGCCAGCTTCCCGATCATCCCCTTCTTCCCCGGCATCTCCAGAAAATGCCGGTTGCCCGCGCCCCCGCCCGATCCGGCTTTCATCTCCACCTCCCGCGCCGACATCTCCATGCAACTCTGGCTCAGCGGGATCACCAGTTGCGCCGTCGGCTGGTGAAAACTCATCGGCTGCCAGTTGTGCCCGCCCTGCGTGCTCGGGCAAACATGAAGCCACTCGCCAATCTTCTGCTCCAGCACGTCGGAACGGTAGGTCAGCGTCCCCGTCTTCCGGTCAACCGTCGAAAACGCGCTCTGATACACGGTCTCCGCAAGATCCAGATACTTGCCCGTCACCCGGTCCAGCTTCCACAGGATCCCCATCTTCCCCACCGAGAAAACCAGCTTGCGGCCATCCAGATCCACCAGCACGCGTTCGAACACTTCATCCAGATCGAACGTCTCCTGCGGCACATGCTGGTAGTACCAATCGAGCTTCCCCGTCGCCGCATCCAGCGCCACCGTCGAGTTCGTGTAAAGCCCCTTATCTCCCAGCTTCGCGCCGCGGCTCACCCGCATCCACGGCTTGGCCTGCGCCACGCCCCAATACGTGCGATTCAGATCCGGATCGAAACTCCCCGTGATCCACGTCTCGCCGCCCGCCCGGAACAGATTCTCAACCAACCCCCACGAATCGCCGCCCTGCTCCCCGGTGTGCGCAATCGTGTTGAACTTCCACGCCGGCGCCCCCGTCTCGGCATCCCACGCACTGATCGCGCAACGCTCCGGCTTGAATGACCCGCATCCGGTCAGCCCCTGCAGGATCTTCCCCGCAACCGCAATCGTTCCCGACGTGCTGCTAAACCCGCGGTCCGGCGGCGCCACCTCGCGAGTCCACGCCAGCTTGCCTGTCCGCGCATCCAGCGCATGCAGCCGCACATCAGTTCCCGACAGGTACACCTTATCGCCCCAAATCGAAATGCCCCGCGTCGCGCCATACGCCCGCGTCGATTCCGGGCCAATGGCATGCTCCCAGATCAGGTCGCCCGTCCGGCCATCCAGAGCCTGCATCGTATGGCTTGTGTTGTTCAGGTAAATGATGCCGTCATGCACAATCGGCGTCGGCTGATTGGCGCCGCCGTCATTCATCGCCCAAACCCACTTCAACCGCAGGTTCTTCACGTTCGCCGCCGTCACCTGGTCGAGCGGGCTGTAGCTCCACGCACGATAGTTGCCGCGAACCATCAGCCAGTCCGCCGCATCCGGATTGCGCAGCATCGCATCCGTCACCGGACGGAAAGCCTTCACCGTCCCGCGCACCGTATGGCCCTTCGGCCGCGCGCGCGTCGACAAACCCGCCTGGTCGGAAGACTTGTCGTTCAGCACCGCCAGCAGCGCCTCCGGCATCTGCCCATTCGAAATCTCCCCGATACGCCGCCGGTCATTGATCGTCAGTGCCACGCTCCCCGCCACGGAGCCATTCCCCTGCAGGATGAACGCCGCGATCGCAACGTACGTCTCCTCGTCCAGTCCGTTGGCGTTCCCCGGAGGCATCGTCTGTTGCATGTAGCGAGTGAGTTGGCTCACCGTGCGGTTGCGCCAGGTGTTCTGAAAGTTGCCCCCGGTCAGCGGGTGCGCCTCATTCCGGCCCGCCAGATTGGGCAAATGGCAACTCGCGCAGTTGCCCAGATACGCGGCGCGTCCAGCCGCGGCCTGAGCCTCGGTATACCCTTGGGCCGCCGCTTCCAGGGCGCCAAACCCAAGAACGGCGAAGAATCGCCCGACAAAACGAACATCTGCCATCTAGCCATTCTGCCGGATTTGCCCGCCCCCCCGTCACGGCACACTGGTCACGGCACACTGGTCACGGCACACTGGTCACGGCCGTAGAGCAAGCATCGCCTCGAATCGCTTGATGTATACTGGCCGCATCTCAAGAGGTCCACATGGAAAACCCAGGTAACCGCCCCCGAACCAAGCTCCCAGCCCTTGTCTCCGTCTTGACCCTGCTCTGCCTGCCGGCGGCTCCCTTGCTCGCCCAGCGCCAGACCGCCTCGCTCGCCGGCTCAGTGGTCGATGCCAGCGGAGCCGCCGTTCCCGCGGCCCGCATCACGGTGAAGAATCTCGGCACGGCCATCAGCCGTGAAACCACATCCAATGACGCGGGTCTCTACACCGTCACCGCGCTGCCGCCAGGTACGTACTCCATCACGGTATCGAAGGAAGGCTTCAACACCTACGGAGTTCCGGAACTCGTGCTCCAGGTGGACCAGAACGCCACCGTCAACGCAAGCCTGCAAGTGGGCCAGGTGAGTGAAGCCATCAACGTCGTGGGTCAGGTGGCGGCTGTTGATACCCGCAACTCCACCCTAAACACGGTCATCACCCAGGGCCTCGTCCGCGACCTGCCGCTCAACGGCCGCAATGTCCTCCAGTTGCTCCGTGTCACGCCCGGCACCCTCACCACCTCGGGCACCTTCAATCAGGCCGCCACCAGACCCGAAGCCGGCTCCGAACTCATCTCGGCCAGCGGCGGGCGCGGCAACTCCACCACCTTCGTCATGGACGGCGGAATTCACGAAGACCCCTACACTGAAGTAGCCAACGTCCTGCCGAATCCCGACGCCGTGCAGGAGTTCAGCTACCAGACCAACAACTACGGGGCCAAGTTCGCCGGCCGCGGCGGCGGCGTCGTGAACGTCATCACCCGCTCGGGCACCAACAAGTTCCACGGATCGTTCTTTGAATACCTTCGCAACGCCAAGATGAACGCCCGCAACTTCTTCGCGCCGCGCAACGATGGCCTGAAACGCAACCAGTACGGCCTCGCCGTCGGTGGACCCATCATTCGCGACCGCACCTTCTTCTTCGGCTCCTGGCAGGGAACCCAGGTCCGTTCTCTACCCGCCAATCTCACCTCCGTCGTCGCCACCGCGCCCCAGCGCCGCGGTGACTTTTCGAGTTTCCGCCAGGCACTCATCGACCCCAACGGCAACATGCCCATCCCCGGCAACATCATTCCCACCGCGCGGCTCGACGCCGTCGCTCAGCGCGTGCTTCAGGTCATCCCCACCGCCCAGTCCTCCGACGGCCTGCTCTTCTACCAGCGCGGTGACAAGCAGACCGACAACCAGTATCTCGCCCGCGTCGATCACCTCTTTTCGTCACGCCATCAGGTCTCCGGCCGCTACTTCTTTGACGAACTGAAGATCCCCGCCATCATCGACGACAGGAACCTGCTCACCGCGCTGCCGGACCGCCGCTGGCAGAGCCAGAGCGCCGTCCTCAACTACACCTTCACCGCCGGTCCCACGCTCCTCAGCAACACCACCCTTTCCTACAACCGCGCCTCGAACATCGCCTTCGGACCCACGAAGTTCCCCGGGCACCGCGAACTGGGCATCAATGTGCCCACTCTCAGCGCGGGCACCACCTTCCGCATGTCCATCGGCCAGTACTTCGGCCAGTCCTACAACGCGCTTTACCGTGTGCCCCGCAACCAGTACAACCTCACCCATTCGTGGACCAAAATCAAGGGCCGGCACGAATTCGACTTCGGCATCGACATCGTGCGCGAACACGCTATCCTCGATCAGGACTTCCTCTCCGACGGCAACTTCACCTTCGCCTCCCGCTTCTCAGGCGACAACCTGGCCGATTTCATGCTCGGCAAACCCGGCGCCTTCAGCCAGATCAACACCCTCTACTACAACCTCCTCCGCAACCTCTACGGCGCCTACATCCAGGACAACTTTAAGGTCACCCGGCGCCTCACCCTGAACCTCGGCCTCCGCTGGAATCCCTTCGTTCCCTTCACCGATTCGCCGGCCAACCAGTTCTCCCAATTCAACGACGCGCTCTACCGCCAGGGAGTGCGCTCACGGCGGTTCCCCAATCTGCCGCCCGGCCAACTGGCCGCCGGCGACCCCGGCGTGCCCCTCTCCGGCGTGCCCTCCGCCTGGAACGTCTTCGATCCCCGGCTCGGCTTTGCCTGGGATATCTTCGGCAAGGGCAAGACCAGCCTCCGCGGCGGCTACGGCCGCTTCCACGATCAGATGACGGCGCTCAGCTACAACCGCCAGGTCACCTCCCCGCCCAACTCTGTGCGCGTCGATATCAACGCCCCGTTCAGCACCCAGGACCCGTATCGCGGGTTTGTCAATCCGTTCCCGGTCTCCCGGCCCATCGCCGCTTCGCAGCGCTTCGTCTTCCCGTTCCTCGTGGTCGGCTTCGCGCCGGAGTTCACGTACCCGAACATTCATCAGTTCAACGTCACCCTGGAACAGTCGCTGCCTCAATCGCTGGTTGCCCGCGTCACCTACCAGGGGGCCATCAGCCGCCGCCTGTTCCATGCTTCCGAGTTGAACCCGGCCGTCTTCGGCCCCGGCGCCACCCTTGCCAACACCGATCAGCGCCGGCCGCGCCGTGAGTACACCCAGGTCACCTACGCGGGCACCTACGGCCGGGCCAATTATCATGCGCTGGTGACCAGCCTCGAACGGCGTTTTTCATCCGGCCTCACCTTGCTCGCCGGCTATAGCTGGCAGAAGAGCCTCGACATCCTCTCGAACACCTCGTTTGAAGGCAACGGCAACACCTATCCCTTCGGCCGCATCGACAAGGACTACGGCCCATCGGCCTTCGACCGCCGGCACCGCTTCACCGGTTCATTCAACTACGCGCTGCCGTTCCGCGCCCGGGGCCCCCTGGGACTCCTCGCCGGCGGCTGGCAAACCAACGGCATCGTCACCCTCCAGTCCGGCGGCCCCATCACGTTCGTCAACGGCGTCGACATCTCCCGCACCGGCATCGGCCAGGACCGCGTGGACATCGTCGGAAATTCGAAACTCTCCTCGGACCGGCCCAAGGGCGACCGCATTTTCCGCTGGTTCAACACCCAGGCGTTCGCCGAACCGGCCCCCGGCACCTTCGGCACCATCGGCCGCAACACCGGCCGCGGACCTGGCCTGGCCACCTTCGACTTCTCCGCCTTCAAGAACTTCACAATCCCGAAACTCGAAAGCCACAAACTCGAATTCCGGGCCGAATTCTTCAACCTCCTCAACCGGGCCAACCTCGGCAACCCGAACGCCACCCGAATCAACGCCCTCTTCGGCCGCATCACCACCGCCGCCGAACCCCGAATCGTCCAACTCGGCCTGCGCTACAGCTTTTAGTCCGCCGAAGTGACACGAAGGTGAGTTGGTGTACGCCCACATTTCCGTTTTGAGCCGCGCGTGCGAATCTCCTGGATGCTCGTCCGCATCAATATCGATAGGGGTTTGAAGGCAGCGAAGACCCCTGCGGAGGACAGCACCCAATGGGTGACAAACAAAACCAGCCCTTTCAGCTCTCGTTC
>Ga0194132_10006148_pt1 | contig 18855 bp, 18 predicted proteins | sample TA2KigOf80mmetaG_FD_148612 | JGI IMG/M metagenome (GOLD analysis project Ga0194132, IMG submission 148612) | Freshwater microbial communities from Lake Tanganyika, Tanzania - TA2015054 Kigoma Offshore 80m | ecosystem: Environmental > Aquatic > Freshwater > Lake | place: Tanzania: Lake...
AGGGTCTGCCGGGATCGCGGCCAGGGCGTCCTCGAGCGCGCTCATCAGCCCGATCGACAGGCTGTTGCGCGCCTCGGGCCGGTTCAGCGTCAAGGTGACCACCCCGTTGCGATCGGCGCGGAGCAAAAGTGGGGAAGCCGGGTCGGCGGCGGCGCGGGCAGGCTGATTCATGGCGGACCTCAAGCACTTGCCGGTGCACTATAGGTCCGCGCCTCGGTCGCGGCTATCGCTCGATCACCTATCATATTACCGCAATCCAAAGCACTTGAAAGACTTGGTATAATTCTCTTGACCCGAAAAAAACCCGTGGCATAGTCGCGCGCCTGTTTGGTCCCCGCGCCCGTGGCCTTGAGCCGCCGCGCCTGGAGTCTTTCCGATGAAAACCTATTCCGCCAAGCCATCCGACATCCAGAAGAAGTGGGTGCTAATCAACGCCGAAGGCGTTGTGCTCGGCCGGCTCGCCACGATCATCGCCAATCGGCTACGCGGCAAACACAAGCCGACCTTCACGCCGCACATGGACTGCGGCGACAACGTCATCGTCATCAACGCCGAGAAGGTGCGGATCACCGGGCGTAAGCCGACCGATCGCGAGTTCTTCTGGCACACCGGCTATCCGGGCGGCATCAAGTCGCGCACGCCGAAGGAGACGCTGGAGGGCAAGCACCCCGAGCGCGTGATCGAGAAGGCGGTGGAGCGCATGGTGCCCCGCGGCCCGCTCGGCCGGCAGCAGATGAGCAATCTGCGGGTCTATGCCGGCACGGCCCATCCGCATGAGGGCCAGCAGCCGGAGACGCTCGACGTCGCCGCCATGAATGCGAAGAACAAGAGGAGCTCGTCCCGTGGCTAATAGCCCGCGCACCCTCACCTCGCTGGCCGAGCTCGGCCAGCCCGCCGGCAAGGCCGCGACGATCGCCGCAGACGCGCCGACGCCGGAGCCCAAGATCGATCGTCTCGGACGCACCTATGCGACCGGCAAGCGCAAAAACGCGGTCGCGCGCGTCTGGATCAAGCCGGGTGCCGGCAAGATCACGGTCAACAAGCGCTCGCTCGAGGTCTATTTCGCGCGGCCGGTGCTGCGCATGCTGGTCAACCAGCCGTTCGCGACCACCAACCGCGCGACGCAGTATGACGTGATCTGCACGGTCGGCGGCGGCGGGCTTTCGGGTCAGGCCGGCGCGGTGCGCCACGGCATCTCGAAGGCGCTGGTGCTGCGCGAGCCGACCTTGCGCAAGCTGCTGAAGACGCAAGGGCTGCTGACCCGCGATCCGCGCGTCGTCGAGCGCAAGAAGTACGGCAAGGCCAAGGCCCGCCGCAGCTTCCAGTTCTCGAAGCGCTAGCGGGCAGGGCTGTTCGCAGCCGTTCCTGCGACTGGCTTCTTTTTTCCGTCATGCCCGGCCTTGAGCCGGGCATCCAGACCTCCTAAGAAGACTGGATGGCCGGGTCAAGCCCGGCCATGACGCCGTCAGGGGGTGGCGAGACCGTCTCGCACACCTTCGTCTTTCGCGAGAAGGCGGGAGAGCGACGATGGCCAAATCCTCGAAAGCCAATGCCTTGCGGATCGGCGTGCTCGGTGCGAGCGGCTATACCGGTGGCGAGCTGCTGCGCCTGCTCGCACGCCATGACGGCGTGGAGCTTCGCATGCTCTCGGCCGAGCGTCGCGCGGGGCAGACCCTGGCCGCGGTGTTTCCCCATCTCGGTCATCTTGGCGCGCCTGACCTCATCAAGCTCGAAGACGCGGACTATGGCGCGCTCGATCTCGTTTTCTGCTGTCTGCCGCACGGCACGACGCAAGAGGTGATCGCCGCTCTGCCGCGCACCCTCAAGATCGTCGACCTCTCGGCGGATTTTCGGCTGACAGATCCCAAGAGCTACGCGCGGTGGTATGGCCATGAGCATCGCGCGCTCGAGCTGCAGGCCGAGGCAGTCTATGGTCTGACGGAACTGAAGCGGGCCGCAGTCGCCAAGGCGCGGCTTGTCGCCAATCCCGGTTGCTACCCGACGTCCGCACAGCTACCGCTCGTGCCCTTGCTTGAGGCGGGGGCGATCGAGTCGGGCGACATCATCATCGATGCGAAATCGGGCGTCAGCGGCGCCGGCCGCGAAGCCAAGGAGACCTCGCTGTTCGCCGAGGTGAGCGAGGGCATCAACGCCTACGGCATCGCGAGCCATCGCCACGCGCCCGAGATCGAGCAGGGGCTGGCTGAAGCTGCCAGAAAGCCCGTCATCGTCAACTTCACGCCGCATCTGATGCCGATGAACCGCGGCATCCTCTCGAGCATCTATGTGAAGCTTGCGGGCGGCGCGAGCGCCGATGATCTGCGCACGACGCTCACGAAACGCTATGCGGGCGAGCCCTTCGTGCGCGTGCTGCCGAAGGGTCAGGCGCCGGCGACGCGCCATGTGCGCGGCTCGAATTTGTGCCTCATCGGCGTGTTCGCGGATCGCGTGCCGGGCCGCGCGATCGTGCTCTCCGCGATCGACAACCTGGTCAAGGGCGCGTCCGGCCAGGCCGTGCAGAACATGAATGTCATGGCCGGCCTCGCTGAGACCACCGGGCTCGAGCAGGTCGCGCTGTTCCCGTGACGATAGGGCACGCCGATGTGTTCGGCACGACCTCATCCTTCGACAAGCTCAGGATGAGGTCGTTCTGGCGCCGGCCGAGTGCCAATCGCCTCGTCCTGAGCCTGTCGAAGGACGAGACGGAGCGAGGCGCATCGTGACCCTCGGCCCGATCCTGCTGCCCTATCACGGCGTGTTCCCGCGCATCGCGCCGGGCGCCTTCATCGCCCCCGGGGTCTCGATCATCGGCGATGTCGAGATCGGCGATGATTCGACGGTCTGGTTCTCCTGCGCGATCAGGGGCGACGTGAACTTTGTGTGCGTCGGGCCGCGCAGCAACATCCAGGACGGAACGATCATCCACACCTCGTCGGGCGAAGGCGGACAAACCATGATTGGCGCGGACGTGACCGTCGGTCACCAGTGCCTGCTGCACGCCTGTACGATCGAGAACGGCGCGCTCATCGGCATGGGCGCGATCGTGATGGACAGGGCGCACATAGAAAGCGGCGGCTGGGTCGGTGCCGGCGCGATGGTAACCGAGGGCAAACGCGTGAAGTCAGGCGAGCTCTGGCTCGGCCGGCCGGCCAAGTTCGCTCGAATGCTCACCAATGAGGAACGCGCCCACATTCTCGCGCTGGCCCAACGCTATGTCGTGCGCGGCCGGGAATATCGCTCTGCGCTCGGGCTCGGCCCCTAAGCGCGCTACGCCCTGATCTTGGCATAGCTCCCCGGCGCGTCCTCGATCACCTTGAGGCCGCGATCGCCGGGCTTGCGCGCCGGCACTTTCTTGCCACCGTGCTTGGCGAGGAAGGCGTCCCAATCGGTCCACCACGAGCCTTCGTGCGGCGCAGCGCCTGCGAGCCACGCCTCGGCCGACATGCCGCGGCTGAGCGGGCCGGTCCAGTGGCCGTATTTCTTGGCCTCAGGCGGGTTGACCACGCCGGCGATGTGGCCCGAGCCTGAAAGCACGAAGCGCACCGGCCCATTGTAGAGCTTCGTCGCTTCGAAGGTCGAGGCCCAGGGCGCGATGTGATCCTCGCGCGTGGCGAGAACATAGGTCGGCACGTCGACCTTGGTCAGATCGATCGGCACACCCGCGAGCGTGATGCCGCCCGGCTCCGAGAGCTTGTTCTCCTGGTACATCTTGCGCAGATAGAACCGGTGCATCTCGGCCGGCATGCGCGTGGAATCCGAGTTCCAGTAGAGCAGGTCGAACGGGAAGGGGTCCTTGCCGAGCAGATAATTGTTCACCACGAACGACCAGATCAGGTCGTTCGAGCGCAGCATGTTGAAGGTGGTCGCCATGTCGCGACCTTCGAGGTAGCCCTTCTTGCTCATGCGCGCTTCGAGCGCCTTCAGCTGCTCCTCGTCGATGAAGACACCGAGATCGCCGGGCTCCTTGAAATCGACCAGCGTCGCCAGGAACGTCGCGGCCTTGATGCGCGTGTCGCCCTTGGCGGCCATGTGTGCGAGGGTTGAGGCGAGGAGCGTTCCGCCCAGACAGTAGCCGACCGCGAGCGCCTGCTTTTCGCCGGTCGCCTTCAGCACGGCATCGAGCGCGGCGTAGGTGCCCTCGAGCATGTAGTCCTCGAAGGATTTGTGCGACAGGCGATCGTCCGGATTGACCCAGGAGACCACGAACGTGGTGTAGCCGCAGCTGGCGGCGTAGCGCACGAACGAGTTCTTGGGCTGGAGGTCGAGCACGTAATACTTGTTGATCCAGGGCGGAATGATCAGCAGCGGATACTGATGCACCTTCTCGGTCAGCGGCTCGTACTGGATGAGCTGGATCAGCTCGTTCTGAAACACCACCTTGCCGGGCGTGACCGCGACGTTCTTGCCGAGCTCGAAGGCGCTCTGATCGGTCATGCTGATCGCGAGCTTGCCTTCGCCGCGCTCGAGATCGCCGAGCAGGTTCTTCAGGCCGCGGAGCAGATTCTCGCCATGGCTCTCGACCGTCTCGCGCAGCACGGTCGGGTTGGTCAGGGCGAAGTTGGTCGGTGCCATCGCATCGATGAACTGGCGCGTGTAGAAGTCGACCTTTTGCGCGGTCTTGTCGTCGAGACCCTCGACCTGGCGCACGGTCGATTGCAGCCAGCGCGCGGTCAGCAGATAGGACTGCTTGATGAAATCGAAAACCTGGTTCTCGCTCCACTCCGGGTCCTTGAAGCGACGGTCATCCGGCGCCGGCGCGACCAGGGGCTCGGCTGGCTGCCCGCCGAGCATCGACTGTGCGGCGCGTTGCCACAGGTCCATGTAGCTCTGCCAGAGCGACATCTGCGCTTCGACCAGCGCCGCCGGGTTGGCCATCATATTCGAGGTCATCTCGAAGAAGGCCTTGCCAATGCTCAAGGGATCGGCGGCGCCGATGTGGTGCTCGGCGGCCTGGTGGGCCAGAAAGTCTGAGACAACGCGCTGGCTCTGGGCGGCCAGGCGCACCATTTCCTCGGCCGTCTGCCGCGCCTTGGCGCCGGCTGCTTCGCTCTGGGTGTCCATCGCCTTGTTGTCCTGACCGTCGTTGTGCGCTACGAGATTTGCCGTGCTTGGCCGCTGTCTATAGCGCCACGGTTAAGAAATCCAGCGTCGGCACAGGCTGGCCTGGTTTGGTTGGGAGATCGCGTTGAATTTGTCACGTTTCGGGGCGGGCTCGCCCCGCCTTCGCAGAAGATTGACGCGGCTTGCTCCGGCATTGTCGCTGGCCGCGCTCTTGCTGTCAGTGAGCGCGTGCGATGGGGTGCCGGACGAGATGAACCCGGCGCGATGGTTCCGGGACGAAGAGGACAAGGCGGCAGCGGCGGAGGCCTCGTCGGAGGAGTTTCCCAATCTGGCGACGGTGCCGGACCAGCCGCGCCCGGCGTCATCGCCCGAGGAGTTGGAGGAGGTCACGGAAGGTCTGATCGCAGATCGGGCGAAGGCCGCCTACACCGACGAGTTCCTGCGCAACAATCCGGGACAGGAGGTCGATTTTTCTGCCGCCACGGCGTCCGCCGCAGTGCCGGCTGATACGCAGGAGGCGGCTCCGCCCGAAGAGGCCGCGACCGAGAGCATCGTCGAGGCCGCGCCGGCGCCAGAGGTGACGACCGAGCCGGTGCCTGCCGAGGAGGCCAGTGTCGAGGAAGAGGCGGCTCCGGCGGAGGTCATCGAAGAGGTTTCACCGCCGGAATCCAGCGCCGCGGAACCCAGCGCCGAGGAAGCCAGCGCCTCGGCCGAAGCCACGTCGCCCGCGGCCGCCGGTACCGATTCCATCATCGATCCCATGGTGACCCACATCGTCTTCGGGGCCGGCTCGGCGTCTCTCGACGAGAAGGCGCAGGCGACCTTGCAGGTTGTCGCGAAACTAGCTGAGGAGCAGGCGGGCACGTTCCGAATCCTCACCTGGGCCGGAGGGCCCGAGGGCGAGGATGCAGCCGATCTCGCCGAGCGGCGCGCGATCGCTGTGGCCGAGGGCCTGCTCGCGCTCGGCGTGTCCGGCGGGCGGCTTTCAGCCCTTGTGATGAAGGGGCCGGACCCAGATGCCGCGACGCTCGAGCCATCGACCGGCCGGGCGACAATTACGCTCAGGAAGTGAAACGGTCGGCCACGCCATCATGAGTGAGAGGACTATCAGGATTGGCCTTGCCGGCCTAGGCACGGTGGGCGGCGGGGTCGCCAAGCTGCTCGATCGGCATCGTGACTTGCTGGCCCAGCGCTGCGGCGCGCGCCTTGAAGTCGGCGCCGTCTTCGCCCGCGATCGCGCGAAGAGGCGAGACCTGCCGCTTGCCGGCGTTCGCTGGCATGAGTCGCCCGAGGCGCTGGCGAGCGACCCACAGGTCGACGTCGTTGTCGAGCTGATCGGCGGCTCTGACGGCGTGGCTCGGACGCTCGTCGAGGCTGCGCTTCGGGTCGGCAAACCGGTCGTCACCGCGAACAAGGCGCTGATCGCCCATCACGGCACCGCGCTCGCGCGCCTGGCCGAAGCAAGCAAGACCACGCTGAGCTTCGAGGCCTCGGTCGCCGGCGGCATCCCGACCATCAAGGCACTTCGCGAGGGCCTTGCCGGCAACCGCATCGGCGCGGTGCATGGCATTTTGAATGGCACCTGCAACTACATCCTGACCGAGATGCAGGAGGGCGTGCGCGCCGGCAAGCCGCGGGAGTTTGCCGACGTGCTGGCCGAGTCGCAGAGGCTCGGCTATGCCGAGGCCGACCCAACGATGGACATCGATGGCCACGACGCGGCCCACAAGCTCGCGATCTTGACGAGCGTGGCGTTTGGCTGTGCGGTTGATCTGAAATCGGTCCATGTCGAGGGCATCCGGCATATCAGCGCCGTCGACATCGAATATGCGATGACGCTCGGCTATCGGATCAAGCTGCTCTGTGTCAGCCGATCGGCCGCCGGTGGCATCCTACAGCGCGTGCATCCGGCCATGGTGTCTGAGCGTTCGCCGATCGCGCATGTCGATGGCGTGTTCAACGCCGTGGTCACGCAAGGCGATTTTGTCGGCCCGTCCGTGTTCGAGGGCCGAGGCGCGGGCGAGGGGCCGACGGCCTCGGCGGTGGTCGCCGACCTGGTCGACCTTGCGCGCGGCCTGAGGGTGCCGTGTTTCGGCGTGCCGGTCGACCGGCTGACCACCTTGCCGCCCGTGCCCATGGCCCATCATGTCGGCGCGTACTACATTCGCCTGATGGTGGTGGATCGCCCCGGCGTGATCGCCGATGTTGCCGCCTGCCTGCGTGATGAGCAGGTCTCGGTGGAATCAATGCTGCAGCGCTCGCGCAACCCGGGCGAGGCGGTGCCGGTGGTGCTCACCACGCATGATGCGTCGGAAGCGTCGCTGACGCGGGCGCTCGCGACCATCGCGCGGCTCGGGACCGTGCTCGAACCACCGCGAATGATCCGCATCGAGAGTCTTTAGAATTCGTTCGAAACAGGTGTGCTCATGGCCGAACCGCTGAAGCTCGATCGCAACCTCGCCTTGGACGCCGTTCGGGTGACGGAAGCGGCGGCGCTGGCGGCCTCGCGCTGGATGGGCCGGGGCGATGAGAAGGCCGCCGACCAGGCGGCGGTCGATGCGATGCGCACAGCACTCAACGTGCTCGATATCCGTGGCACGGTGGTGATCGGTGAGGGCGAGCGCGACGAGGCACCGATGCTTTTCATTGGTGAGAACGTGGGCACGGGCACGGGCCCCGAGATCGACGTGGCGCTCGATCCGCTCGAAGGCACAACGATCTGCGCAACCGGTGCGCCTAATGCGCTCGCGGTGATCGCAATGGCGGAGAAGGGTGGCTTTCTGAACGCGCCCGACGTCTATATGGACAAGATCGCGGTCGGGGACGGCCTGCCCGACCATGTCGTCGATCTCGACGAGACGCCGGCGAGCAACCTCAAAAGCCTCGCACGAGCAAAACAGTGCGACGTCAGCGATCTCTTGGTCCTGATCCTCGATCGACCGCGTCATCAGGAGCTGATCGCCAAGGTGCGCGAGACCGGCGCGCGCATTCAGCTCATCCGTGACGGCGACGTGGCCGGCGTCATCGCGACCACGCGGCTCAATCGCACAGTCGACATTTATATGGGCTCGGGTGGTGCGCCGGAGGGGGTGCTCGCGGCTGCGGCGCTGCGCTCGATCGGTGGGCAGATGCAGGGCCGACTGCTGTTTCGTAATGATGAGGAACGCAAGCGCGCCCGGGCGATGGGCGTGTCCGACCTCAACCGGAAATATGGGCTGACCGATCTGGCACGCGGCGATGTCATGTTCGCCGCAACCGGCGTGACTGATGGCGCATTGCTGCGCGGTGTTCACCGGTTCACCAATGGTGCGCACACCCATTCGGTGGTCATGCGCTCGGTGACCGGCACGGTGCGCCTGATCGAGGCGTCGCACAATTTCTCACGCAAGCAGCCGCCCCGCTTCGGCGCCGATTGACGGTGCCGCGCGCGACCCGATCGCCCGATCCGTCCGTACCCGCGCTCGGCGTTGAGCGCTCGGTTTCCGGCCGTCGCTGGCGCCTGAGGCCGACCGACGGCCTCGAATATTCCCTGGCGCAGACGCTCGGCGTACCTGAGTTGATCGGGCGCGCGCTGGCTGCACGGGGGATCGGCCCGGAGGCGGCTGAGGATTTTCTCAATCCGACGCTCCGGAGCTTATTGCCCGACCCCTCGCATCTGCGCGACATGGATCGGGCAGCAAATCATTTGGCCGATCTGATCGAGGCCGGCGCACCGATCGGGATCTTCGGCGACTATGACGTCGACGGCGCGACCTCGTCCGCGCTGTTGGTGCGGTTCTTGCGCGTACTCGGCGCGCCCACGCTGGTGCATATCCCCGATCGCGCGCGAGAGGGCTACGGCCCGAACCTTCCGGCGCTCAAGGCGCTGGCTGCCAAGGGGGCGCGCGCGGTCATCACGGTCGATTGCGGCACCACGGCGTTCGAGGCGCTCGATGCCGCCCGCGCGTGCCTCATCGACGTCATTGTGCTCGATCACCATCTGGCCGAGCCGCGCCTGCCGGCGACCCTTGCCCTAATCAACCCCAACCGCGTCGACGAGGAGTCGCCGCATGGCCAGCTCGCCGCGGTCGGCGTCACCTATTTGCTCGTGGTGGCGGTCAATCGTGCCTTGCGCGCCCGCGGCTTCTACAAGGCGCGGAGCGAGCCGGCCCTGATCGACCTGCTCGACCTGGTCGCGCTCGGCACCGTCGCCGATGTCGTGCCCCTGACCGGCGTCAATCGCGCGCTGGTGACCCAGGGGCTCAAGGTACTCGGCCGGCGCGGAAATATCGGTCTTGCGGCGCTCGCCGATATCGCCCGGCTCGACAGTCGCCCGACCGCCTATCACCTGGGCTTCCTGTTCGGGCCGCGCATCAATGCGGGCGGGCGCGTCGGGCAGGCCGATCTCGGCATGCGCCTGCTCTCGACCGAAGACCCCGACGAGGCGACGGCACTCGCCTTTCGCCTCGATGAGCTCAATCGCGAGCGCCAGGCGATCGAGGCAGACGTGCTCGAGGCCGCGATCGAGCAGGTCGAAGCGCGCGGCGCCAACCGTGCGCCTCTCGTGGTTGCGGCGGGCGAGGGCTGGCACGCCGGCGTCATCGGCATCGTCGCGAGCCGACTGAAGGAACGATTCGGTCGCCCTTCGGTGGTCATTGCGCTCGACGGCGCGATCGGCAAGGGCTCGTGCCGCTCGATCACGGGCGTCGATATCGGCGCCGCGATCTCGGCCGCGCGCCAGTCCGGCCTCCTGGTCAATGGCGGTGGCCACAAAATGGCAGCCGGGCTTACGGTCGAGGCCGACAAGGTGGTCGAGCTCGCATCCTTCCTGATGGCGCGTGTCGCGGCAGAATCGGAAGACGCGATCGCCTCAGCGGTCGATCTCAGCCTTGACGGCGTGCTGGCGGCCGAGGGCGCGACGCCGGAGCTCGCGCAGATGGTCGAGCGGCTCGGCCCCTTCGGACCCGGCAACAGCGAGCCGCGTTACGCGCTCTCGCGCGTGAGAATCGTGCGCGCGGACATCGTTGGCACAGGCCACGTCCGTTGCGTTCTGGCCGGCGATGAGAATGTTCGATTGAAGGGCATGGCCTTCCGGAGTGGCGGAGAGCCACTCGGCAATCTGCTGCTCGAAGCGGCCGGGCGCGCGCCGTTGCACCTCGTGGGGCGCCTCCGTCTCAATCGCTGGCAAGAGCGCGAGGACGTCGAGTTCCACATCGACGATGCGGCACAATCGGCGCGCGCGTAAGCGGGTGCGCCCGCTGCCCTTGATTTCACGCGGTGCGGCCGTATAGCTTGCGCTCGGTCGCTGTCCCCTTCGTCTAAAGGTTAGGACACCACTCTTTCAAGGTGGAGATACGGGTTCAATTCCCGTAGGGGACGCCAGAACCGGGCCGCAGGCGGGCAAGGACCCGCAATAGCGATCCGGCGACCGTGTGGGAGAACCATTGGCGGCACCATCCAAGGGCCGCGTTACGCGTAGATTGGGGGGACGTGTCTATGGCGATCGGCAATGTGAAGTGGTTCAACGAAACCAAGGGCTATGGCTTCATCAAGCCCGATGACGGCACGAGCGACGTGTTCGTGCATATCTCGGCGGTGCAGAACGCCGGCCTGAAGACGCTGGCCGAGGGTCAGCGGCTCGAATATGTGGTCGGGCCCGGGCGCAACGGCAAGAACGCGGCGACCGAGCTTAAGGTAATGCGCTAGCGCCCGCTTCGGCCGGGCGCGGCCTCCTCTTCCGCGATCCTCGGGCGTTCGCGTCAAGCGACGCGGGCGCTTGATGGTCGCCGCCATGCGCTCCGCGCTTAGTCGAGCTTGGGAAATGGCCGGATCGGGTCGCTGCCGTCCCATGCCTTCGCGGCAGCGGCGATGTGCTCAAAAAGGCGACGCTTGATGCCGATCACCTCGGACAGCTCGACCACGGTGCCGGGGTGGCTCTCGGTCTGAAAATAGGTGAAGGGGCCGTATTTGCCGGTTGAGCCCTCATGGCCGACCTTGTAGCCGAGCGCCAGCGCCTTGGCGCGATCGTCCTGGAAGCTCTGCGTCCAATAGGCGAAGTGCTGCAGACCCTCACGCCCGGCCGCGAGGAAATCGCGGAACATCGTGGGCGCATCGTTGCGCTGTTGGATCAGCTCGATCTGGAGATCGCCCGAGTTCGAGAAGGCGACTGAGCAGATGGGATCGGAGCGCACGCCCTTGTAGGTGAAGTCGAGCAGCGGCACGGCCTCGTTGTAGAACCACGGGCCGACGCCGATGACCTCGGACCAGTGGCGCATCGCCGCCTGGACATCCTTCACCACATAGCCGTTCTGACGAATGGCACCAAAGAGGCGGCTCACGATCAACACTCCTTTGAACAGAGAGGAACGCGGGCGGCGTCTTGCCACGCAGAGGCCGGTGCTGTCCACCCCGACGTCGCGGTTGCCAAGGGGCCATGCTCCGATGGAGGATCGCGCCCGCCATGACCGACACCCGGTTCCATGCCCCCGAGCGCCTGGATGAGGCGATCGGGCTTCTCACCGCCGACGACGAGGCACGCCCGTTGGCGGGCGGGCAGACCCTCGTCGCCATGCTGAACGCCGAGTTGCTGCGCCCGCGCGCGATTGTCTCACTTCATCGCATCGCAGCGCTCAAGGGAGTCGAGCGGCGCGCCGGCGGCTCGCTCTGGATCGGCGCCATGACGACCCACAGCGCCTTGGCCGCGAGCGCTGAGCTGCGTGGGGCTCACCGTCTGCTGGCCGAGGCCGCCGCGCGGATCGGCCACGAGGCCATCCGCAACCGCGGCACGATCGGTGGCGCGGTGGCGCATGCCGATCCGAGCGCCGATTACCCGGCCGCGCTGGTGGCGTTGGACGCCGAGATCGAGATCGAAGGACCACGTGGCAAGCGCAGTCTGCCGGCGCATCAGTTCTTTCGGGGCTTCCTGACCACAGCGCTCGAACCTGGCGAGCTGGTGACGGGCGTAGTCTTGCTACCCGGGCCGGCGAAGGCGGCCACGCGCTTTGAGAAGCTCGCGCGGGTCGAGGGTGACTTCGCGACCGCGTCGGTGGCGGTGGTGTTAGGGCTCGACGCCGGGCGTGTGACGAGCGCGAGGCTCACCTTGGGAGGGTGTGGCTCGGTGCCGATCCAGTCGATTGAGGCGGAGCAGATCATAGCAGGGCATACGCTTAGCGACGCGGTGCTCAAAAAGGCCGGCGAATTGCTCGCGGCGGCTGCCGACCCGATCGATGACGTGAGGGGTACGGCCGCATATCGCCGCGCGATCATTCCAGGCCTCGTTGCGCGCGCGGTCCGGTCGGCGCTTGCCAAGGGAGCGGCGTGATGGTGACGACACCGACCATCTCGATCACGCTCAATGGCACGCGACGCTCGATCGCAATGTCGGCGACCACCCGCACGCTGATGACCGTCCTGCGTGACGACCTCGGCCTGACCGGCACCAAGGACGCCTGTTCGCAGGGCGTGTGCGGCTCCTGCACCGTCCTGATCGATGGCGCGCCGGCGCGGGCCTGCCTCATTCTGACCGCGACGCTCGATGGCGCGAGCGTGACGACGATCGAGGGCCTAGGCTCGACCGAGGCGCCCGGCCCGGTGCAGCAGGCCTTCATCGACGCGGGGGCCATTCAGTGCGGCTTCTGCATGCCCGGCATGATCATCCAGGCGACCTCGCTCCTGCGCACGAAGCCGCGTCCGAGCCGCGATGAAATCCGCCACGCGATCTCGGGCAATCTGTGCCGCTGCTCGGGCTATGCCAAGGTGATCGAGGCCGTGGAGCTGGCCGCCTCGAGGATCGCGCCATGAACACACCTGCCGGACCGATCGGCCAGAGCCTGCCGCGCCTCGAAGCCGCCGAGAAGGCCTCGGGCGCCGCGCTCTATACCGGGGACATGGTTTTGCCCGGCATGCTGCACGGCGCGATCGTGCAGAGCCCACACGCGCATGCGCGCATTCTGGGCTACGACCTTTCGGCCGCGCTCGCCGTGCCTGGGGTGCGCGCGACCGTGACCGGCGATGACGTCGACTATCGCTATATGGGCCTCGTCGTGAAGGACGAGCTCGCCATCGCCAAGGGCAAGGTGCGCTATATCGGCGAGCCGGTGGCGGCGGTCGCGGCGGTTGATATCGAGACCGCGCGTCGAGCAGCCGCGCTCATCGAGGTGCGCTATCAGCCGCTGCCGGCGGTGACCGCGATCGAGGAGGCAATCAAGCCGGAGGCACCGATCCTGCATGAGGACTTCGCGAAATACGCCAAGATCTATGACGCGCCGACCAACCGCGGCAACATCCTCGCGCATTCGGTGGCGACGCAGGGTGACCCGGGCAAGGGTTTCGCTGCGGCCGATGTCGTGGTCGAGGCGACCTATCAGATTGCGGCGCAGTACCATGCTTATATGGAGCCCGTGGCGGCGCTTGCGGCGTTTGATCCCTCCGGCAAGGTGACGGTCTGGTCCTCGACCCAGAGCATTTTCCGCACGCAGGCCAATCTGCATGAATGCCTGGGGATGCCGATGACCAAGATCCGCTGCATCGCGCCGCGGGTCGGTGGTGGCTTCGGCGGCAAGTCTGAGGCGACGGTGCAGCCGATCGCCGTGCTGCTCGCGAGAAAGGCGAAGGCGCCGGTGAGGGTCGTGCTCTCGCGCGTCGAGGACATGACGACGATGCGCTCGCGCCATCCCGGCTGGATTCGGCTCAAGACCGGTGCGACCAGGGACGGCAAACTGGTCGCGCGCGAGTGCGAGCTCTGGTTCGACGGCGGTGCCTATGCCGATGACAGCCCGGCCGTGATGAACTTCGCGCTCTTCTTCGTGCGCGGGCCCTATGACATCCCGAACGTGCATTGCGAGGGCTATGCGGTTTACACCAACAAGCTGCGCGCCGGCGCCTTCCGCGGCTTCGGCAATCCGCAGATGAGCTTCGCGAGCGAGTGCCAGATCGATGAGCTTGCGAAGAAGCTCGGCATGGACCCGCTCGAGCTCAGGCGGCGCAACGCGCTGCCCAAAGGCGCGAAATGGTTCGGCGGGCAGGAGGTCAAGGAGACCGCGCTGGTCGAGGCGCTCGATACGATCCGCGAGCGGGCCGGTTGGGCGAAGCCCATGCCGCCCGCGTCGCCCGGCAAGAAGCGGGGCCGGGGCATCGCCTGCATGGCGCACTCCTCGGCCTTTCTTTCGACCGGCGCGATCATCCGGCTGCAGAACGATGGCACGATCGCGCTTCAGGTCGGCGCGGTCGATATCGGCCAGGGCTCGGACACGGCGCTCGCACAGATGGCGGCCTCGGCATTTCTGCTGCCGGTCGAGCAGATCAACCTCTCGACGCCTGATACCGACGCCGTGCCCTACAATTCCGGCACCAACGCCAGCCGCGTCACCTACATGGTGGGCAAGGCAGTCGGCGAGGCGGCCGGCAAGGTGCGCGACCAGCTCCTTGAGCACGGCGCGGCCATGCTCGCCGTCAAGCGGGAGGAGGTTGCGCTCGCGGAAGGCGGCCGGGTGGTCGTCACCGGCGGCTCTAGGCGCAATGCCGAGGTCAGCTTCGCCGATATTGCCGGGCGCTCGATCTGGGCGGTCGGCGGGCCGATCACCGGCTCGAGCGGCGTGATGGCGCAATACCTGATGGATCAGGGCCACACCAAGATGTCGGGCTGGCTCTCGTTCGAAGCGGTCGGGATTTTCACCTTCGGCGCGCAGGTGGTTGAGGTCGAAGTCGATGAGGTCACCGGCGCGGTTGAGGTGACGCGCGCCGTGTGCGTCCACGATGTCGGCCGTGCGATCAACCCGGGCGCCACCATCGGACAGATCCAGGGCGGCTTCGTGCAGGGCCTCGGCTATGGCCTCTGCGAAGAGATGGTCTGGGAGGAAGGCCGGCTCGCGAACCCATCCTTCATGGACTACAAGATCCCGAGCGCGCTCGAAGTGCCGGCCGAGATCGAGTGCGTGCTGATCGAGAAGCCCGAGCCGTCACACCCCTTCGGTGCGCGCGGGGTCGGAGAGCCGCCCTTGGTCGGCGCCGCCGCGGCGATCGCGAACGCGGTGGCCGATGCCATCGGCAAGCCGGTTCGACAATTGCCGCTGACGCCGGAACGAGTCTTGGGAGCGATGTTGAAGCCCTGAGCAAACCCCTCCGCCCTGTCCAGGGCGGAGGGGTTGTCTACTGCGGTGCTTTGTCAGGCTGCGATCAAGTTTTGTTACTTCGGCGCGGGCGGGGCTGTGCCCTTGTCGCCCGGCACCACCATCATGACGAACGCCGTCGGGGTCTCGCCGACGCCGAACGGCCCGGGCGCCTTGTTCTTGACCGGCGGCAGCGACTTCAGGAAGGCCGCAATCGCCTTGGCGTCCTCGGGCGTGAGGTGGGCGAGGTTCGGCCACGGCATGATCGGCGCCAGCATGCGACCGTCGGGCCGTTCGCCGGTTTGGATTGCCTTGACGATGTCCTCGGCGCTCCAATTGCCGAGGCCGGTCTCCTTATCGGATGTCAGGTTCGGCCCGTAAAACACGCCGAGCCCGGGCATCTGGAAGCCGACCTCCGAGCCCGCGAGCATCCGGCTCATGTCGGGTTTGCCGAAAAAGTAGCCGGGCGTGTGGCAGTCGCCGCAGCCCATGACCGTGACCAGGTACTTGCCGCGCGCGACCGGATCATCGCCCGCATTCGCTGCGGCCGTCAGACCCGCGGCCGTGATTGTCGCCAGCGCCGCAATAATGATGGATCGAATGGACATGGTTTGAGCCCTCCCAGCTCATGCCTCTCGTTTCTTCTACGTCGCCGAGGCCCCCTAGAGCATTATCTTCTCAGATTGAAGCGCCTGCGCCGGAGGAATTTCGCGTCACGGGCAGAAGAAGGGCGAAGCGCGTATCGGGAATACGGGCGAGCCCGGTTGTGTTACGCCGGCGGCGCTCAGACCACCGTACGTGCAGGACGGTCTGGACCGCCGCCGGCGGAAGAATGACGAACCCGTGACGCGAAAGGCCCCGGCCCTCTCGGGTTGAGCCGTGGCGGGCGCCCGCGTCGTTGCGCCGCTCGACCGATGGCCCCGCATCGCTCTTCGCGCCGCGCCTAGCGGATCGCAACGCCACGACGCAACGCAGGCGATTCAATCTGAGAAGATCACGCTCTAGTTGCCGCGGCGCGAAAGAAGTTTGGGCCGCGCCGGCCTCCCGACCAGCGCGGCCCAATCAACCTGTGTCGGACGCTTATTTGCCGACGATCTGATCCTGCATGCCGCCGATCGCGGCGAGCAGCTCGCCCTTCTCCTGGGCGGGAACGCCCATTTCGTCGAGCGCCTTGGCCAGGGCCTCACCCGTCGCGTTGAACTCATCCTGAGTGATGTTCATGCCCTGGTGCGCCACGTCCATCGGCTGGCCCTGATATTTGCAGGGGCCGCCCGTCGCCTCGCAGATCTGCTGAACGAGGCGAATCTTGAGCCGCGAGATGTTGGCGTTGGCGAAGCGCGCGTTGATCCGGTCATCCGCCGCGACATTGGCGACAAACTTGTCGACCACGCCCGTGATCGGCCCGAGCCCGCCCAGGCGATCATAGAGCGGTTTCGGCGGCTCCTGCTTCATGCACGCGGACAGCGCGACGCCGACCACCAGAACGCCGACGACCGCGGCCCTCTTCATCGGAAATTTCATTGTTCCCACCCGTTGGCTATGATTTTGAGAGAGCGAATTGCCTCTTCCCGGGCCGGACTTTGCCCGAACCCGTTGGCTTCGACAAGGGCACCCGCGAAGGCCCTAGCGCCAGCCGCCGAGCCCATAGCGGGCGAGCGCCGCAGGGTCGAACTCGAAGCCGAGGCCAGGTTCGGTCGGCACCTTGAGGGAGCCATCGACGAGCTCCAGCTGCCGGTCGATCAGGCGGCGGAAGTTCAGCACCTGATCGTCCGGGAAATGCTCGACGAAAGTTGCGTTCGGGGTCGCCGCCACCAGATGCACGTGCAAATCGTGGAACCAGTGGGGCGCGACCGTCACGCCATAACCGGCCGCCAGCGCCGCGATGCGCCGCCACTCGCTGATGCCGCCGCACACCGCTGCGTCGGTCTGGAGGATTTCGGCGCCCTTCTTGTCGAGCAGCTCTTTGAAGCGCCAGCGACCGACCTCGATCTCGCCGGTCGCGACCGTGATCGGCGTGCGCTCGGCGAGGCGTGCGTGGCTGTCGATCTCATCGGGGCTGAACGGCTCCTCGATCCAATAGGGGTCATAGGGCTCGTAGCGCCGGCAGAAGGCAAGCGCAGTCGGCACATCGCTCCAGGCGTTGTTGGCGTCAAGCATGAGGAGGATGTTGGGGCCGATCGCTTCGCGCACCGCCTTGATGCGGGCCTCTTCGCCCGCGAGGTCGAGCCGCCCGACCTTGATCTTGACCGCCTTGTAGCCCTGGTGAACGCGCCCGACGCACTCCTCCGCCAGCATGGCCGGGGTCTTGCCTTCGAGGTAGTAGCCGCCGCTGGCATAGGCCGGCACTGCGTCCCGCGCGGAAGTGCCGAGATAGCGGGCGAGCGAAAGGCCGACCGCACGGGCATTGCGGTCCCACAACGCGATGTCGATGGTCGAGAGCGCGCGCAGGACCGAGCCGGCACGCCCTTGCAGGATCGCGTGCTGATACATCTCGGTCCACAGGCCCTCGGTGCGATGCGGGTCCTCGCCGATCAGGAGAGGCGCAAACAGCTCACGCACCGCGAGTGACGCGATCTCGCCACCCGCATTGCCGACATAGCAGAAGCCGATGCCGTGTTGCCCGTCGTCGGTCGTCACCCGCGTCAGCGTGTAGAAGCGCTCGTGCACGGTGCGGCGCGCGAACGAGGTCACCTTGTCGAGCGGCATGCGAATGGTGAGCGCCTCGACGGACTTGATCTTGGCCATGGTCGGTCTCCCTGTTTCCGGCCAATCTAGTCGCGACAATACGCCCGCGGAAGAGAGCCCTTCTCCGCTAGGCAAGGCGGGTAGGGGGCGGCATACTGGCGCCCCGCCGGCGGTCCAGCCAGGCACGACGCCAACAACAACGAGACGATCGGCCACGCATGTCCAAGAAGGTTTGTTCCGACGCCAAGACGGCCCTTCAGGGCCTGCTGTTCGACGGCATGACGATCATGGCCGGCGGCTTCGGCCTCTGCGGCATTCCGGAGAATCTGATCCTCGCGGTTCGCGATTCCGGGGTGAAGAACCTGACCGTGATCAGCAACAATTGCGGGGTCGATGATTTCGGGCTCGGCCTGATGCTGCAGACGCGCCAGATCAAGAAAATGATCTCGTCCTATGTCGGCGAGAACGCGACCTTCGCGAAGCAATTTCTCGATGGCGAGCTCGAGCTCGAATTCAACCCGCAGGGGACGCTGGCCGAGCGTTGCCGCGCCGGTGGCGCCGGCATTCCCGCGTTCTTTACCAAGACCGGCGTTGGCACCGTGGTCGCCGACGGCAAGGAGACCCGCGTCTTCAACGGCGAGACCTATGTGATGGAGACGGCGCTGGTCGCCGACCTCTCGATCGTGAAGGCGTGGCGGGGCGACCGGAACGGCAACCTGGTCTATCGGCGCACGGCGCGGAACTTCAACCCGCCCATGGCGATGGCGGGCAAGGTCACGGTCGCCGAGGTCGAGGAACTGGTCGATGTCGGCAAGCTCGACCCGAACTACATCCACACGCCCGGCATCTATGTGCAGCGTGTTCTACAGGGTCCGCGTTACGAGAAACGCATCGAGCGCCGCACGGTGCGGAAGTAGCAATGCGACGCTGCAGGTTACAGTCGACCCCAATTTCGTCATGGCCCGGCTTGACCGGGCCATCCAGTTTTCCTGAAGGAGGCTGGATGCCCCGATCAAGTCGGGGC
>Ga0194132_10006150_pt1 | contig 18854 bp, 11 predicted proteins | sample TA2KigOf80mmetaG_FD_148612 | JGI IMG/M metagenome (GOLD analysis project Ga0194132, IMG submission 148612) | Freshwater microbial communities from Lake Tanganyika, Tanzania - TA2015054 Kigoma Offshore 80m | ecosystem: Environmental > Aquatic > Freshwater > Lake | place: Tanzania: Lake...
CTACTGTTGGCACTTTGCGGGTGACAGCCAATAGTGCCACGGTCCCAGCAGTCCGCACAGATCAAAGCGGTGCCGGACCCACTGCATTATTTATGGGCGGCAACGTCGGTATAGGCACGACTGCACCCAACCAAAAGCTGTCCGTCAGCGGAGTAGTAGAGTCCACTTCAGGAGGAATTAAGTTTCCGGATGCAACAACTCAGACTACTTCTGCGTCGAATGGCATCTCATCTTGCCCATCTGGTTATACAATGATCGGTACTACTGGAAAACGTGGAACCTTTTGCATCAGCACAGCTGAGCGCACAGCTGCAACCTGGGCGACCGCGATGCAAACATGCATCAACCTTAACCTCACCGAAGGGTCGGCATTTTTATGCAGTTACAACCAATGGTATAAAGCGTGTTTAGCGGGAACCCCAACAAGCATGACAAATAATTGGGAGTGGACGTCTAATATTACTAATAACACGAATGCTATGCAGGCTGGCAACGGAAGTTGTGGGGCACTCAGTAATGCGAGCGACTTCACAACCACATCCTATACTTATCGCTGCTGCCTTGAGTGATTATAGGCATGAAACTCACTTGATCCTGGAGCTGACGGAGTACCGTCACCACCTCAGGCGGTAGATACTGAGCCGCCTCAATACTAAGGAGCTGTCCCGCCTTCATGGCGGCTCCCTTTAACTCACCTAGAGTTGCGACTAGGTCTTGCGCCTGTTTGAGCCGCGTCGCTACGGAGACCCCTCCGGTTAGCTGGGAGCCGACTTCTCGCGCCGCAACGCGGGCACCAGAGGCGAAAATTTTTGTCGCTCGGAGAAAACTGTTCTGAATAAGCTTTGGTGGTTTCCTTGCCATGCTGCCTCCGAAGCGAGGATAAGGCGCATCCATGCGCCTATAGGCATCCTGGCCTTAAATCTTCATCAATGTGTGGTTTGTCCTCGAACGCCCCACTTTGACTCTAGATTATAGCTATCCTGGCTACAAAGCTCTTATCGGCACATTTGGGGAAAAGCTGAGGGGAAAATGAATCCAGATGTTCCTAATCTTATAACAATGTATTTCCCATTTTGAGGGTCAGACCAAAGCCTAAATTGCCCGAATTGCCCATAAAAAAAGCCTTTGTTCCACCCGCCAAAAGTCAGTATATAACTGTATTTATTGGGTATTATTGAGTCAAAAACTTTGACTCAAAAATTTTGACTCAAAATATTTGACTAGGATACCGACAGGTCCTAGTGTTGGATGTGCGGAAGAACTTCGTTTGCGGGAGACCTAATGGCCGACTTTCCGATCGATGTAACTTTGGACAAAAGCGACATCTGCAATCTAGAGACGGAGCAAGCACAGCTTGTCGCCAGCGCTATCGAGGGACGCAGGCTAGTCATTTACGGCCGGCGGAATACAGGTAAAACTTCCCTACTACTAAATGTCGTAATTCCAGCGCTACAAAAAGCCCGTAAGAAATCCATTTGTATCTTTGTCGACTTCCTTGGTGTGGAGACTGAAGAGGAGGTTACCTCACGCTTAAGACGCGCCATCGAACGAGCATTGACGCGAGCTTTTCCCACGCGGCAATTCATCAAGTCCCTGCTTGAGGTTGCAGGATCACTGCGCCCTTCGATTGAAACAGATGCTCTCACAGGTAATATCTCCGTCTCCATCGCACCACACCTAATTTCAAGTAAGACTGAACTTACCGAGCTTATTGAGAAACTAGGCGCGCTTCACGCCGAGAACAAAGTCTTCATCGCATTTGACGAGTTTCAGGATATCTCTTGCGTCAAAGGACTCGCCGCCGTCATGAGAGGCGCGTTACAAAACCTGCCAAAAGATTTGCCAGTTTTCATCTGCGGTTCGAAGAAACACCGACTGGCCGCAATGTTTGGTCCGCACAGAGCGCCATTTTCAGGATGGGGAAGCGATCTCGAGATCCCCACCATAAATAGCGAGCATTACCGCAACCGCTACTTCGCATACGCAGCGGAGAGGCTAAAGAGCCACGGCATAAGTATCGATCCCGAGGCCTTTGATCTTCTCCTGTCTCAATGTGACGGCGTTCCCGAGTCAGTCAATATTGTTCTAGGGCACATTGCTCGCAAGTCTTCGCCAGTGGTCGTTGACACCGAACTCATGGGTCAAGCCATAGCCTCGGTGATCGATGAGCGCCGGGGGCGATTTGAGGAGCAACTCATTCGATTCCGCGGCTCATCAAGGCAGATTCTCGTCAACATCGCAAAATATGGCCCGATTAAGCAACCAAAGGGTAAAGACTTCCTTGCTCTCACCAGAAAGCTCTCACCATCGTCAGTTTTTAACGTAGTGCGGCAATTAGAGCAGAACGCCGACATTTACATAAAGCCAGAGGGCTACGTAGTGGCTGACCCGTTGTTTGCCACGTACCTAGCCCGCTACCACTAACCGTCAGCAATAAAACTTATGGCGTCTCGCACCCGCGACCGCTTATGGCAAAACCTTCAACCACCACCGACCGGACGCATCAACGGAAACAGCACGGCCTCCTTGATGTTGTCCTGCCCACAGAGGATAGCAACGAGGCGGTCGATACCAACCCCTACGCCAGCCATCGGTGGGAACCCGTGCTCCATAGCTAGGACGAAATCATCATCCATAGGCATAGCCTCGTCATCCCCTGCCTGGCGTGCTGCCGCTTGTTCCTCGAGACGCTCGCGCTGATCCAGAGGGTCAACCAACTCGGAGTAAGCTTTAACGAGCTCAACCCCAGCAACTAGCAATTGGAAGATGTCGACGTAGTTTGGGTCTTCAGCATTCTTGCGCGCCAGCGGTGCCATCTCGGCCGGATACTTAGTCACAAAGCACGGCTGAATCAGCTTAGGCCGCGACACTTTCTTATACAAGGCATCCACCAAGTTAGCCCAACTGAGTGATTCAAGGTCTTCCTCATAGAGGTCACGCTCTTTAGCTGCCACAAGGAGCTGCTCACGCGTCGTCAGTTTCGTGATGTCGATATCAGCATCGCGCAGCAACAAGTCGTGTAAGGTGTAAACCGGCCACTCACCAGAGAAGTCAATCTCATGGCCGCGGACACTCATCTTGGTGACGCCAAAGGCATCCTCGATCACTTTGCGCAGCATTTTCGTGACAAAGCGACGCTGATCGTCCCAGTTCCAATACGCCGCGTAAAACTCCAGCATGGTGAAGTCTTGTAGGTGAGCGTGCGAGATCCCCTCGTTGCGGAAACACCGGGCAAATTCAAAAACGCGGTCCATACCGCCACCCACGAGGCGCTTGAGCCAAGTCTCGGGCGCAATGCGCAGAGTGCACTCAATATCGAGCGCATTATGATGCGTGTAAAAAGGTCGCGCCAAAGCTCCCGACGGCGTTGTCTGCAGTACAGGTGTCTCGACTTCTAAAAAGCCCTCGTCCTCCAGGACGCGCCGCAGCACACGAATGACGGCTATGCGTTTTAGGGCTACTTCCCGCGCCTCAGGGTTCATCACGAGATCGAGATAACGCTGCCGATACCTGGTCTCGACATCTTCGATGCCGTGAAACTTTTCCGGGAGCGTTTGAATAGCCTTATTGAGCAACGCAAACTGCCGTACTTGAATTGTCAGCTCACCCGTACGCGTGATGAAAAGATCGCCTTCGACACCGACAAAGTCACCGATGGCGACGTCGTCCTTAAAGGATTCGAAAATCGCCGCGCTTTCACCGCCCTTGTTCAGATAGACTTGGATCCGACCGGTCACGTCGTGGAGCTGCGCAAAGATGGCCTTGCCCATCTCACGCTTGGCGACCACACGCCCCGCCGTCTTGACGGCGACCTTGGGTCCGTCACCATGACCTGGGGCAACCTGCTCCCGCAGCGCTTGCACGGCTGCCGCCGTATGAGTCTTGTCAAAGCGGTCCTGAAACTTACCAGCGGCAACAGCATCTCGGTATTGTTTAGTCTTAAGTTCAACAATTTCGCTAGCCACTGGCAAACTCCTCCGACACCTCAGCGGTGGGTAATATCTGATACAACGAGCCCCCCATAGTGCGGCAGCCTACGGCCCGCCGCAAGGGAAATCAGGCACGGTCCCAGGGCAAACGAATCGGCTGCGGCGCCCGCGGTTGACCCGCAGCCTTTTGCCTTTTTGCCGCTGCGACAAAGGGGCCGACACCGTCAGTCACGTAGGGCAACTTATCGATGGTTCCGGGCTCAAGCCAGCTGAGAGGAGGCTTAGCCTTGAGACCAGCCACACGGTCTTTGACGTAGTCTTGAGGTCGTCTGAAGCCGGTGGCACTTGCCGCCGTGGCTGGCCCGCCCTTGGCAAGGGCTGCAGCCCTAGGCACTACCTCCAGATATACAGGGATCAAGCTGGCGTAAGCGAAATTAATGAGCGTTTCAAGTTGCTCGGCTATGTGGGGCTCCCACAGGCCATCAACGTTGCCGATGCATATAATTTGAGGTGCTGGAGCCCCTGCAGGCGGCAGGATCTCGCCGGCCTTAGTTTGCTTCAGGATGACCACGTGTGGTTTCAGGGCAAAGCGCCATGCCGCCGTCACAGCTATGGTCCAGGGTGACACGGCTAAACCAGGGCGCGGCCCCGTCCACGCGAGTCCACGAGCCGCGTGCCCGCCCGCCATGGCAGCAAGGCGTCGCCGGCATACCAAAAGCTGCTCTGGCTCGTTTGCTAAGAGTGGCCACTGTGCCTGGAACTGATCGGGTGCCGTGGTCTGCCACTGTGTCGCCGTCTGCCTGAGTAGACGTAGACGCTGCGCCAAGGCACAAGCATAGGTCACGTCTTGACGCTCGTCGAGCCTGAGCCCGGTCCCACTGCAGCAGCTAAAGTAGTTAGGTGCGGCGATCGGCGGCTGCGCCTGTAGGTCGATCCCAGGTAGGACTCCTGGCACCTGCGCATCTTGCAGCAGCGTTAGCCGGCACGATCCACCACCGCTACCGACGGCCATTAGTAGGCGCCTCCGCGTCGCAACTCTTCACGTCTGTAGTCGTCGCCGCGCAGCTCGACAAAGCTACACATCTCGGCCAAGCGCGAAAATATACGCACACCAATCCGCTGCTCTAAGTTGGTAAACCTATCACCAGCAAAGGCCGTAGAGCTGCTGGTCGGTGCATCGTCAAGGTTGCCATGCACTTCAAAATTGCGCCCGCGCAGTTTGTAGTTAGTCGATGCAATGATCGGCTTATTTTGGTTGTAGCGCCCACAGACCAGCTGATCGAGGATGGTGAGCTCGAAGTCGTTATTGCGACCCTTACCCAATTCGTCGATAAACAGCACGTCGACATCGATAAGCGGTGCGAGCTGAGCAGCATCCGCCTTGCCTTGCGAGAATCCTGCCTTTAATTCACCGAGTAGCTGGAAGAAGTCGGTAAATCGAACGCTCCACCCCTTCTCGGCAAAATCCTTGGCCAACGCCGCAAGCAGATAGGTCTTACCCACGCCAACCGGACCCTCGATGATGAAACCCTTACCGGCGCCACCAGACAGCACGTCTCCAGGCGCAAAACGGCTGCGCCACGATCTGAGTTCAGCCACCACTTGCTGACCGTTGCCGCTGAAATTACGGAACTTTTCCACCTCAGCACCGGCGTAGCGGGCGGGAATCATACCGGCATTAATCAGATTGGCCACTACATTAGGCATGGGCGTATGGCACGGCCTTGAATGGTTGCCCTCGACCAAACGGGCCCGACCAAGGCAAGCCGGGCATGCCGCCACACAGCTGCATATGCTGGCATGGGCCAAAGGCCCCTGAGTACCGACCTGGTAGCCTCGACCACCGCAGCAGCTGAGCGATCGCTTCAGATTGCATGACGGCGACGGCGCTGGGCCCGAGCTCGCGGTCGCAAAATCGCGGCTGATCTTAATTTTCTTGTCACGAGCCACTACGTCACTCATCTGTCTACTCCGACCACTAAGACCACAACGACCACTTGGGGCCGGACGCCCATCACTGGTCCTATCGCATTTGACCAAAGTTTAAAAGGAGTCTGACAGACGAGACCGAAAAAGCTTAAACTAATCAGAGTCGTTCCCCCGCCGGGGACGAGCCTAGACAGCTAGGGATGGCCAGGGAGGCAGAGCGCCATGTTGGTGGTTGTTAATATCCGTATCCCCGAGAGTGAATTTGAATTCGGGTACGCGCGTGGCTCGGGACCTGGCGGCCAAAACGTCAACAAGGTCAATAGTAAGGTCGTCTTGACGTGGAACTGCCAGACCTCCCCTTCCCTCACGCCTGCGGTCAAAAAGCGTTTCCTCGAACGCTACGCCAGTCGGCTCCGTAGTGACGGGGCCGTGGTCATTAGTAGTGATCGTTTTCGCGATCAAAAACGTAACGCTGATGATTGCCGGGACAAGTTGGCGGCGATGATCGAAGAGGTCCGCCTTGCTCCCATCGAGCGGCGTCCTACCAAGCCTACGCGTGGTAGTAAGGAGCGCCGGCTCCAGACCAAAAGTCGCGACAAAGCCAAGAAGGAGTCGCGGCGTAAAGTCGACTACTGAGGTATCGTGCGCCGCTCGGGTGCGCTCAAGCCGCGGTCATACCTGCGCTGCGTTGATACTTGGCCTTATGTTGCTTGTATTCCCGCATTAGCGATTCGCTACGTGGATAGCGTGCGTACCAGTAATGTTTGATCTTAAGCCAGTCACGATCAAGGAGGCTAAATTCCTGTTTGAGCGTTTCATCGGTCACTCGATTAACGGCCACCTGTAGTTCTACAAACTCATCAAGACTACACGGCTCAATGGAGCTGGCGCCGTCCTCCAAAGGTAGCGGTGGCATCGAGAATCTTGCTGGAGAGTTCCAGAAGTTACTGATCATCAGCCAATCGGGCAAACGCAGGTGAAACTCACGCTGCAACATCGTCTCAACTGCAGCATTGATCGTGCACTCAATCTGGGTAAACCGCTCCAATGTGCACGGGTCACGACTGACGCGGATTTTTGTCGGACCGCTGCCGCGCGGCACTTCTGGAGTTTTGAATACGGGCAAACTCTGCGGCGATGCCGCGGCCTGATGATCGGGCTCTACCATGGCTTCTTTGAGGATCGCTTCGCTGATTTTAGCCTTCTCTGGCAGACGCCTGACTGCTGAGGAAAACGGAGCTATGGTTCTGATCAAAGACACCGCTGATGGCAGGTTTTCAACTTGTTTCGGTTTTGCTTCGATATCAACGCCAGCTTCTGGCGCACGACGCCGTGCGCGCCAACGCCAGACTGCTGCCACGGTACCAGCGAGGAGTGTCAACAATCCGGTAAGAACATAGTTGCCGGACCCTACGGCTTTCTCGCGTTTAAATTTAGACGATGGAGGAGTCCAAGGACGTGCACTTCCAGCAACGGGACTAACGGTGGGCACAGACCCCACCCCGGGGCGAGCCGGCTGCCAATTTCGTTTCAGTTGACTGGCTGGGAGGGCAGGACGCACCATCCGCTGGACCGGTGCTGTTTGTCTGTACTGTTTAGCTCTGCCTTGAGGAGCCGCTTCGGCATCGAGCCACGTGGCACCCACCGTGGCGGCCACGCTGATCAAAACAGCGCGCGCACGGTGGCCGCTACGTGGCCAAATCGACAGCTTCACTCCACACCCAAACATGCCGGCTCCCCATGTTCCCCTTGCACCCCCTCGCTCTGAATAGGGGGTTCCAAGGATGCTATCGGCAGCAGGATAGGTCGGCTTTAAGTTTCCGTAGCAGGGATGAGCCCCTATGAGAGATTGATGAGCTGAATCGGCATAGTTTTTTTTGCCGCATGTATGCTAACTACATGAAATTATTGATCCCAAATTTGTGGATATCATGACTGGCCAGTCAGCCAGATTGAAGCGATGTCTGTAACAATCTAATATTACGACATAATTCAGGACACCGCCAAGATATTGGCACTGTCCGGTGTGCTCACCTAAAGTCTAAATAACAAGTCTGGAAGGGTAATTTGCAGCGATGTCGGTGGTGGACCTAAGGTTTACCACCAGGTCGGGTGGATTGCCAGTGCTGCCAAGGATGGCGGCAAGCTCCGGGACTCTAACTTGTACATTGGAGGAGGGGACCATGAGTACGCAGGCATCCCGTGCACCGCAAGTTTGGAAACTTTGGACTTTGGGTCTGTGCACCCTTTTGACCGCTGGAAGCGCAAGCGCTATCACCGCCCCCCAAGGTGACAGTGCGATGTTGGGTAAGATTGATGCTGCTAAGGTAGGGATTCGCACCCTCCGTCCCAAAGCCATCACGGCCCTGACGGAGTCACTAAATACATTTGCCGATGGTGGCGAAGCACGTGTACGCGTTGACACTCGTTCGGGAGCGCCCCGCCTTATCAGCGGCGCACCTCTGATGTTCGGTGCGTCGTTTACCGGTATGGCTGAAGCCGATTACATCGCTACAGCGCGTCGTTATGTGGAAGATCATGCGAGCGATCTGGGATTCACTCCCGCAGATATGCGTCTTAACGAGACTGCAACACTGATCGCGAAAGATGTTCAGCTGGTTAGCTTCAAGATCACGCGTGGTGGTCTTGAGATCCAAGATGCCAATGTCGACTTCCGCTTCAAAAACGGTCAGCTCGTCCAGGTTGCCAACAAGTCCTACGGCGAGGCGCAAGTTGAAGATCATGCCACTGAATTTGCGGGTCTCGAAGACGTAGTCGAGAAAAACCTCAAGCCTAAGTCGTTAGCTCGCAACCGTGAACTCTACCGTGTGGTACCCAGTGATCGTGGATACACCCTCAAAAAAGTGGTTGAATTCAACGCCCTCACTGACGAAGGCAAGCTCTACGTGGTCGAGGTTGAGGCCGGAAGCGGCGCACTCTTCGAGGTACGCCCTACAGAGTTTAATTTTGATGGCGTAGCTCGCGGTGAAGTCTATCAGCGCACTTACTACAAAGAGCGTGCGGTAGTGATGCCGTACCGCGATCTTAGCGTCAATTACAGTGGTGGCGGTGTCACCACTGATGAGCAAGGCCACTTCAGCGGGCTACCCAACAAGGCCGAACCTTCGCTGAACGGATTCCGCGGGAAATTCGTGAACGTACGCACTAACTCCGGTGCTACCGTCAAGATTGACGGCGCCAAAGACGGCGACGAGTGGACCCTTCAGTTCAGCCGCTCGTCAAACGAGGACACGTCAGCTGATAAGACCATGGCGCAGTCCATGACCTTCTTCCATCTGAATAAAGAAATCCAACACGCCAAGAAGTGGATCAACCCACGTTGGTTTACGCGCCCACTGACCGCCAATGTAAACTTACGCCAAAGCTGTAACGCTTACTGGGACGGCTCCACGGTGAACCTGTTCTCCGCAGGTAATGGCTGCGCCAACACCGGTCTTATCGCCGATGTCTTCTACCACGAGTGGGGACACGGCCTGCATGCCAACACGAGTGGGATTGACGATCGCGCATACTCTGAGGGGTTCTCCGATGCTTGCGCCTTGCTCCTAACACGCAGTAATCTTGTCGGCCCGGGATTCCGTCTAGCTAACGGCGCTCCCGTCCGTGATCTCACGACTCTCAAGGTTTACCCGAAAGACGCTGACACCGAAGTTCACCAAGAGGGCCTCATCATTGCTGGCGCTTACTGGGACCTCTTCAACGAGCTCAAAGATGAGTTCGGCGAGGCGCAGGCCGTCGACACCCTGTCTAACTTTGTGTTCAAGGCGATCTACACGACGCACGCCTACACCGACGTGTACGATGCACTTCTGACCATCGACAGCGACGGCGGTAATTCACTGGGTAAATCAAAGCACTTCTGTCACATCAACCGGGCTTTCGCACGCCACGGTTTGGCTGACGCTGACGGTAGCTGCGGCTGAACCTAAAGATTAGTCCGATATACGGTAGACATGGACCAGGAACTCCAGGGAGAACGGTGACGTTCTCCCTTTTTCACGCTATCTGCTGCGCGAGCTCGTCCAAACTTGCCACTTCGGTTATGGCAGGCACGTGGGCAGAAATCAGAGCAAATATCTTTGCCGTTCTCAACTTGCTGCCGCCATAGATTTTTAGGCCGTAAACATAGCCGCCATCATGTTCCTGTATCCACCTGACTTCTAAACTGACCGTATGAAGCATCAATCCAATCAGCAAATCCGAGACTTCAGAGTCACCCAAGCTAATCCGCGCTCGCAAAATGCTGCCCCGCCCCATCAGCTTCGTACCCTGGGCCCGAAAGCCAAACTCTGAAAAGTCAATAACCTTGAGTTTCTCCAACGGAGTCTCCAGGCTAAACGGGAAGTTCGCGGCAATCTTTTGCCGACGCTCGCTGCGCCCAGCATCTAATTGACTGAGAAAAACTTTCTCTGCCCGTCGCAAATCCGCACGACGCGCCTTAAACGGATTGTATTCAAAAGCGACAATCTCACCCAAACTGCCTTTGGAAGCGATAGACAGCTCATTGAAGCTGGCAATACCTGACCCAGCACTCACGAGTTGCACCAGAGTCTCGCGGCTGACTACTATCTTGAACGGACTACAACCGCTGCACAAAATCCTCGCTAGCTTCACGTCAACACCAATTTTTGCGAAGTCCATGAATGGATCAGCATCGCGGTGTGTGCTATGCAGATGTCCGGACTGGAGCAAACTAGTTGCATGAATGCCGATGCGCAGCGGCAATAATAGCTGATGAGGCAAATCTGAGGGATTTGCAACGACACTTTCCTGAATCGCCACCGCGGCCTGAAAGGCTCGTTGCACATGAATGTGCACAGCTTCATCATGGCGCCTTCTAAACGTACACACTATGACGTTTCCATAGGAATTATCGACTGCGCCATGGTGCGTATCAATAACCTTTGCTACTTCACGCAAATGACGTGCGTAATTTTCATAGACCAGCTTACTATCAGTCACAGCCGAGATTTGACTGAAAGCAGCAACATCCGCAAAAAGTGTGGCCACCTCTTTAGTCATCTCTCTATTAGGTGCAAAATCCCCCCCCACAAGCAAACTACGCAGTTCGGTACGGGCGTGATCTGTTTCGAGCGCTTTTTTCAACTCGAACTTTCGTGTTTCCAAAATTCGCAGACGACCTAACTCCAACCTATGGAGGGAAAGACCTAGGTAAATAAGCGCTAGGTGCGATGCGTACCGTGCAAAAATACTAACGAAGGGCGTTCTCAACAGGTGCAAAGCAGAAAAACAGACGCCCGCCAAAAGGCAAAAAATCGCCACGAACATGAACAAATACTCATGCTTGCCTATTGCCATATATTGGGACTTCACGATTAATACTATCATTAGCAACGAAGCTATCAAACACACGACGATCGCAACTGTCGGCTGTATAAATACCAACAACACAAGCGCTACTGACGCTACGTAGATAATTTGTTTTTGTTCTTTTAAAACGCCTGTAAACTGCATCCACGATAAAGTAAAAAATATGATAAAGACGCAAAACCCTACGACTGAAAGCTTACCCCAAAGATCAAAATCGCCACCAAGACGAGGCGCCAGCTGGTTAAATAGTCCATCAAAATAGAGCACCACATAGAGTCCACTCATCTGGACAATCAACTGCATTAAAGCACCTAAACGCTGAGATCGTATGTAGGCGCCCAAAAGCCCAAAGACAAAACACAAGGAGCACCCTGTAAGAAAAAACGAAGCCGCCGAAAAATACGTCGAAGCCTTGATAAAATCGGCTTCAGTCAAAAAGGTCACAATCGGCAGAACATTAAAAACCGACTGCGTCTCAATGTACAGAAAGCGACTCGCACCACCGCGCTTGAATTTCAAGTAAAAGTCGCGGCCACTAATCCTAGATAAACTCTCGACGTTCGATGTGCCCGTGGCAAATTTGTCAATCACTTTTCCGTCTTCTACCAGGTAAAAGCTGAGATGGCGTAGCAAATTAAAATACACTACCGCATAGAGCCACTCGCCTTCGCCCGCGTCGGCGCTAGCTGGGATTTCAAAACGCTGCCAGTTTGCTGTTTCTGGTCTAAGTCCATTTACACGCACCAACGGCTGCTGCCGCCAAGAATCTAACGGGGCATGAATCAATGCATCGATATCTCCGACAAGATCATAGGAGTTCACCACAGATTTGAATTCCAAGGGAGATACGAGTGGCTTCAAACACTCGACCCCAAAGACCCCCCCCATGACGGCGAAAGGGAGAACCACCACGGCCAAGAACTTCATGTATAACGATTGATTCTTCATATCTTACGCTACCTGCACCGCGGTATTATGGATGGAAAGAACGGCGAGGCGGTGCTGCCTCTGAGCATAACTATCACCAATGATCTTGAATCCATGTTGGAAACCATTTCCGATACTATGACTCCAACGTACTTCTACCGTCATCGAATCAATGTACTTATCCGCAAGCATGGTATTTACATCATTATTATTTGTGATAAGACGCATCTCGATCAGCACACCTGGGGCAAGAAAAATATCCGAAGATGCCCGAAATCCGGAAGATGCAAAATCCTCCACCTGAAACATACCGTGTTCGCTTTGGAGCGTATAATTACTATGTTTAGACGGCTGAAAACGATCTTCTCGAACGTCACTTTCCTTTCTGCTTTCTCTACTCAATAAGTTTTTTGTGCTTTTAATAATGTCCTGATTTAGTTCATTACGCTCAAGATACTCAAATGATGAAAACAGATCATTTTCGTCCACTAAACGTATTTTAAACTCCTCAAAACGGGTCGTCCGCTCCCCCCTAGCGACCAGCAGATCCCTAGACTGCGTCGAGACCAAAATACGAAATGGCTGGCACGCGTTGGCGATTTGGGAAGCTCTTACCACATCATGCCCAACTAATGTGTAGTCTATCTTACCCCTGACGGCGATGTTACCCATCAGCACCGACCCGGTATGGATCCCAATTTTCAAAGCCATAAGATCAGAATCGTGACCATTTTGTTCTGCGCTAACACGCTCGTTTACGACTTCCTCTCTGATGGCGCACATAGCATTAAGCGCCATAATCGAGTGATGCGGATCATCATTGGTAAAGAAACAAATCAAGCCATTCCCAAAGCAGCGGTCTATGTTACCGCCACGGGCTTTAATAAGGCGCACCAGTGATGACATCCTAGTCGCCACTTTGACAAGGTGCACATCCTCCGAACGAGACGTCTCTTGCTCTTCCGCAGCATCATACATTTCGATACAAACTATCGTCACATCGACCTTGGCACCCCCCTGATTTACCGAGTCACTTTCGCTATCTCGGCCCACTATAGAATCCTGAAAAGACTGCGACATTTTCTTGACAGTAAGCAGGTTGCTACTTATCGATGAAAAAATATTTGCCCCAATCATAAATACGCCTAATTCATGATACATGGCAGTGGTTCGGCCGATTTCAAAAGCCCCTAAATTATCCCCGACGACAATCAGATCTGCAAACATCAAACCGAAAACGCCAGATATACGGTCCTCATCTGCGTTGCTGAATTGGTGTCTTAGTAAGATGAAAAAAAGAATCGCCCAAAAGAAGCCCAGCCCCAAAGAATGAGCAAATTCGCGATACCCTGGCGCAAGTGTCATAATCAACAATGTATTGCTGGCGAGAATGACAAAAGTCGTGTTCATACACACGTTTTTTAATTTATCTCTCGAATCAATTGATCCCGCGATATAAATGGCAGGCAACACATAAGACACCCATCCAAGGAGCATATTTAGACGGTGCATACTATCTCGCGGCAGGTTCAACACCAGACCCAAAGAATCGATAAATTTTATGCGAGCTAATAACAAGCATATCGAAACAAAGCCGTAGACTGCCACGACAAGAAAAGGCGTTTTCTTAGTAACAAACGCGCTGAGAGCGCTAATTAGACTCACCATAAAAATGCCACCAGAAAGAAGGATCATCCAATTGTCTCTGTGTTTATCGGTAATCTTCGCTTGTGTGGCGGTTAGGATTGTAAAAATTGGTCTCGTTACCGGAGGTATCGAGACTCTAAAGTAAACCATCATTTTCTTGGCGACGATTTCGCGCGGGTCCATCGCCCATTGTATTTCACCAGCCACGTGTTTATACCCAGACCCCTCGGCAGTGAAGATATCCATCGTCACACCGTCGTCGCTGTTGACTGATGCTACTAATGTTTCCTGAGCATTGGCTACATTTTGGCTCGATGTCCTTACCCACATGGTGGTTGCACGCATTGAAGGCCGGATACTTGCCAATGAATTCGATTTAACCCAAGCCTTGTTACTTAATTTTCCAATATCGTCGATATTGAGCTGGACATTTTGATCCTCGATGACAGCAACTTCAAAATCCTGCGATTCGTCTATAATGTACCCTGCTCTGCTGAGGCCGACCGCACACAACACCACGGCTAATCCAGGTACAAACTGCAGCAAAAATCGCCAATTGTACGTTACGATTCCATCCCAAATTGGATTAAACTTATTCATGATGCGTGATCAACCTCGATCTCGTAAGAGGTCGTCATCGATCCGACGTCGATATGATTCGTCAGCAAATCCAGAAGATAGACTTTCCTGCGCATACTCGCACCGATGATCTTCAAACCATGGACATAGGTACTCCCCTCAGCTTGACTCCATCGCACCTCAACAGTTATCGACCCGATCAAATTCGCACTCAATTTTTGAGATAGCTCCCTATTTGATGTAATCAGACTAAGTTGTAGTTGCGTCTTACGCCCGTACAACTTTTTTGACCTCGCTTTGAAGCCATGCAGCGAAAAGTTAATAACGTCGAATTCATCTGTATCGTTGACGATTTTTATCCATGTATCATCTTTGATCGCATAGACTGAATCACTCTTTTCTGCGCCAATCTGCGTGAAGAACAGCTTGATCGCCGCCTGTAATGCATCACTCATGTCTAAGCAAGGGTTGAACTCAAAGGCCCGCGTTAGTTTGTTCTGATGCTTAATAGCGATATTAATCTCATGAAATCGCGAAACATCAATACCGCGCATGCATAGAGCTTGGTAAAACTCATCACTTACAGTGATCTTGAACGGACTGCACGCTGCCTCGAGTCTACTTGCAAAATTTACGCCCGCCCCAATCATCGTCAGGTCAAGGTGGCCTGACTCACCAAGGTTTCCTATTAGGACATTCGTATTATGAATCCCAATACGAACCGGCATGATAACCGCTGTTGGATCACCTATTGTTTTCTTCACTATATGCACCTGAATTGCTGATGCTGCTTCAAAAGCTTTCTCAATATGCTTCATTTCTGTAGTTTCAGAGTTAGCCGAGAAGAAACACAACACCCCATCACCAAGCGAACGATCAACCGCCCCTCCCCTCGATTCTATAATGGCGACTATTTCATTCAAATTGCGAGAAAGAGCATCGAATACAACCTGAGGCTGGCGTTGCTCTGAAATTCTCGTAAATGAAACCACATCAATAAACATGACAGCAACCTCTGCTGTCGTTGTATTTACACTTTCAAAATAGGTCTGGGACAGTAGACCATTTAACATGGTTACCGAGTGATCGGCAGACAGAGCACGCCGCATGCGTGCATAGCGACTCTCCAGTAGCTGCAACCGCTTACCCGTGTTGATATTTACACCGATGTGCAAAAACACTAAACCAATCGTTGCACAGTTCTGCGTAAAAGCACTTGGGGTGATGATTTCCAACACAGTAAATACGTAGATATTCACGCAGACGAGAGTTGTCAGATAAGTGACGTAAATTAGGGATGACGACGCAACATTGACTTGCTTACCGTGTGTTTGTTTTAACCACATCCACGTGATTGATCCAACCGCATACATCACGAAGAATGATGCGAAATAGTTTAAAATCAAGCTTAGAAGTGCAACGGCTATGTGAGCTGCACTAATATACAAATAATAACGCTCATATTTGTTCCGGACGTCCTGATAAACGTGAAATTTCAAAACCGCGAGCATCGCGGTGAATGATAAAGCGTAAAGAAATAGAGATAACTTGGCCGCATAAGGAAGAGATAAATGGATGTGAAAGGGCACAATATCATTGATACCACAGATGAAGTATGTGATACCTAAATTACAAATCTGTGTAATGAATTGGTAAACATATTCGACCGACTTAGTAGTAAAAATCATTCCAAAGCAATACGTTAGCAGTAGAATATTGAATCCACTCACGCAAAACATAATGAGATTATGCTCTTTCTCTTCCTGTGCGAATCGTGAGGCCGAAACAATGTTAAGCTCAGAGGTAATTCTACCGTCGCCTGTTAGGCGGACATAAAGATCTCTTGGCTTGATAGAAAGAGCAAATTTAAAGTGATAAAGGGGACTCTGCCAGTCAGTTGATCCCGAATTGGCATCAAAGCCAGTGACTCTGCTATCAACTATCTTGCCGCCCTCAATCAGATAGAAAGCTACCGTTCGATAGTAGGGAAAATAGGTAAACGCCGCAAAATCAGTGTCAAACGTTACCGCAGGCAGCTTCACATGAACCCAATGGTTAATCAGCTTGGAATCTACCCTTGGAATCTGCCATGGATTACTAGTACCCCACTCTGAGGCGGGAACTGCCAAAATGTCATCAACGTTTTCGATATTAGAATCGTAGATATAACTTTTTTCAATCCCCTTAGGTACAGTGTCTTGATGAGTTCGTGGCCAAAGAGCAAATAGTAGTAAGACCGCAGCAGGTAAGGCCGCAGTAAGTAATCCTAAATGATGTGTATATTTTGTGCTCACAGACGCACATATCGGATAAATCAGGGACTTTTATTAGGTCCGATTATTGGTAATCCGCGAAATGACGCCGACTTCAATCGTCATGCTGCGATGATCGCCGTTGCTGGGTGGGCAAGTAATAAGCTTAGTCGATAACGTTTCTGAGCATCGGATTCACCAATTATTTTGAATCCATGTTCAAACATGCCGCCCGTAGAGCGTCCCCATTTCACTTCTACGACAAGATCATCCAGAAACGTCCGCCGCAGCTCATCGTCTAGTCCTTTTTGGCCGGTGAAAAGATGCAACTCAACGAGAGCATTCTGGCCGATAAATACCTGAGATCTAGTACGAAAACCTGCCATCGATAAGTCTATGATATTGAATTGACCCAAGGATGACCTTAGCACCATCGCAGATTCACTTTTGACATCAACGCGCAAATCTCGCTCGCTCGAGCCAAAAAAGCTCAGATAGGCTTTTTTGGCAAGGTTCAGATCTCCCAAACGCTCACTGAAAGGATCCACTTCGAACGCCGGTCGTAAATCCGAGTGGTGTTTTACAGCAATTTGAATCGCACTTACATGTACTGACTCGATCCCGTTACTTAGCAAATGATTATGAGTGGTGTTGCTTAGCATTATGCGAAACGGGGTGCACGCCTGCTCAAGTTGGTTAGCAAAATTAACTCCATGCCCAACCATCGTGTAATCAATTCTCGAACCCCTACCAATATTCGCAATGACAACCTTGTCACTATGAATACCGATCCTTATGGGTAAAATTGGCTGTTCAGAGGCTTGATTACCGATCGCTCTCGCCTCATGGATAATCATATCCTGCATAGCTACAGCAGCATTAAAAGCATTGACCGCGTGGTGGTGTTGCGTACTTGTAAAAAAAGCTAAGAGCCCGTCGCCCAGCGAGCGATCGATAGTTCCACCATAATTCTCAACAATGCGCGTCAATCCTTGAAGGCGCCGGGCCAGAAGATCAAAGACCGCTGCTGGGTCCACACTCTCTGATACCTTTGAAAAAGAGACTATATCTACAAACATAATGGAAACTTCGACGTCAAACATTTGCGTTTCTTTTTTTCTAGCATCAGGTCGGTCAGCACTGAGTCTCTGCATCAACTCTTTGCGACTGCGTTCAATATACCGCAACCGAAAACCCATGGTGATCAATGCTGCCGCACCGACGTATGACCCTGCGATGGAGGGAACTGAATCAGCATAAGCCATAGCCGCAGATTCAATCACAACTAGGGAGTTAAAGAAGGCACAAGTGACAAAAAAAGGCAGCCCAACAAAAGCTGCATGGTCGAATTCAAAAGAACGGAGAGAATGATGATGATGAGCAATAAGCACTATCGCAAAAAAAACTGCCAGGATCGAAATCAACGGTGTTACGAGATATCCAGGCATCAGAAAAGGCAAGAGCAAAAGCGCTCCAAAACTAACGTATAAAAAACTGTTATTGGCTAGGCTGTAAACGGCCGATTGCATTTCCGTCGGACGTAGCGTTTTTGTGATCTGGTAAGTGTAGATCATCGCCAGGATCATGATGGTTTTATCAATCTCTTCGAGAAGTCCAGGGTGATCTTGAATCCAACCGATCATTGCCCAATTTGATTGGATTTTAATCACGGTAAAAAATTCAAGTACGAGAGTGAATATTGTGACATCGAAATACACGCGATTGCGCAAAAACAAGAAAAAGAATGCACTCATCATCCCAACTGCCGCAAGAGTTCCAAGAATCAGCGAAGCATTTCCAAACCTCGCCCCAAGCGAGTCGGTGACTGGATAGACACGAACATCGAGCGATTGAAAGCCATCACCCCTAAGCGACAAGTAGATCGACTGTAGCGAAGCGGTATCGCGCCGTTTCAGCGAAAACCGGTATCCCTCGTCGCGCGTGAATGCTGAGGGGATATGCTCGGGTATGATGCGAAAACTTTTATTTTTCTTTCCGCCAAGCGCATACATTTCGACATGTTCGCTGAAACTCCGGCTAAAAAACACCTCAATGATTTGGGCAGAATCATGGGATTCTTGCGGCATGTCGGCTACATCGACGCGGATCCAGTAACGCGCAGGACTCGCATTATAAGGTAAATCTGTATTTTTCTCGCTGACATTCCAAAGTTTGGAATCGAAGACGGGCAATTCTTCCGGTGCCAAATTTACGTCCGCGAGTTGCTGTTTCAAGTAGT
>Ga0194132_10006151_pt1 | contig 18854 bp, 17 predicted proteins | sample TA2KigOf80mmetaG_FD_148612 | JGI IMG/M metagenome (GOLD analysis project Ga0194132, IMG submission 148612) | Freshwater microbial communities from Lake Tanganyika, Tanzania - TA2015054 Kigoma Offshore 80m | ecosystem: Environmental > Aquatic > Freshwater > Lake | place: Tanzania: Lake...
CGCGGGTCAGATTGGTTTGGGGGTAGCAGTATTTAATGGGGTTCAGTCCGTTGGCATGAGTTGGATGTACACAAAGACGGCGCGCTATGCTGAACTGGTCGTCAGTGGTGAACGACGTGTTTTAAACGAAACTTTCGTCAATGCACTGAAGAGATCTGTGTCGATGGTCGCCCTGGGTGTGATGTCTGTGTGGATTGCCTTTACCGTGATGGATGCCTGGGGGATGAGTATTCTTAATCGCCTGCCGAATCTAGACGTGCTCGTCTGCTTGGGATTGGTTACGCTCATTAATAGCGTGATTTTTTCTGTGGCGCTGTATATGCGCTCGCACAAAGAAGAGCCCATGCTTATCGCCTCAATCGTTGGTGGCGTAATAACACTCGCTGGAGTCTATGTCGGCGCAAGCTACAGCGCGTTTGCTGTGGTACTGATCTATTTGCTAGCGACGTTGTGTGTTGGGCTGCCCTGGTCCTTGGTCTTGTTCCGTTCTTATTATGGTCGTGCTGCCTAGATGGATGCGCCATTGTTGCTGACCATCGCCATCCCGACGTATAACCGTAGCCAGAGCTTGGCGCTGCTCTTGACCTCTATCTGTCAGCAAGTAAAGGCGAGTCAATTCGCACAGCTGGAAGTGCTGGTTTTTGATAACTGCTCACCGGATGATACGACCGAGGTTTGTAGGCCTTTTGTCTCGAATTACGGATTTGTGCGCTATATCCGTCATGAGACGAACATTGTTGCGGACAATAATTTTGTGAGCGCCTTTAATGCTGCCAACGGAAAATATCTATGGGTAATCGGTGACGATGAATTGCTCTTTGACGGAGCGATCGATTGGGTCATAGAGGCTTGTGGCAGCAAGGAATTTGGTTGCGCTTATATTTATTCGATACCTGACACGCTACAAAATGTCCATGGCTATCTGGGTCGGCCTGTCGATGAAACAGTGCATGTCGCGGCGTATGCGCCGTGGCAATTTGCTCAAGCCGCGAATTATCGACTAACCTTCCTGAGTGGTTCGGTTGTTAACAGAGGGGCTGTCTTAAAAACCAACCCTCAACTCTCAAGCGATATGGCGCGTTTTTCGGCCTCTAATCTTGTGCACTTGACGTGGATACTGAGTGCCGTGAGGTCCATGCCTAGATCCTTAATTGTTACTACGCCGCTCTTTGCGAGTACGGTCGCCAATAGCGGTGGTTATAACCCGGTTAAAGTGTTTGTGGTGAACCTTTCTGAACTATTCGATTATTACTTTGCCAAGCTCGAACCTGCCGCCAGAAGCTTTATCCGATGGTTCGCCTTGATCGGATGGTTTCCGAAGGTGGTCTACGATTGCCGATTCTCGGACAAGTATCAGAGCACAGGTTATACCATTGCCGCGAACGAGTTTCCTAAAGAGATGCGACATGGGTTCTCTTGGGTAATGTTTGATAGCGGGATTTTGAAGGGCTCCAAGCTCACGGCATTTGTGTCGCTTCTGGCCCTAAAGCTGACCCACCGGGTTCTTCAATTTGTGTTTTTAAAGCGCTCAATCGCATGAGTGGTACGGCCAGGCTTCGCCCAGAAAACATCTCGTGTGTGATCGTGCTGTTTAATCCGGATGCAGGCGTTGTGGATGTTGCGAAAGGGTTGGCACAGTTTGGGTATCACGTCATTTTGGTGGTGAATGCTGCGCCCCAAAGCATTCTGACAGTCCTTGAGGCGATTCAAGGCGCGACAGTCGTCATTAACCCACAAAACATTGGCCTCGCGAGCGCCTTGAATATTGGCCTCAAACAAGGCTTTGATCAAAACCAATCCAAATTTGTAGCGCTCTTTGATCAAGATAGCCAGCCAGAGAATTCTTTGCCAATTCAATTGGCCCAGGAGCTCACGGAGCATCAATCAGAATCGGTTGCCTGTATTGGCCCACAGCTTACTGACAAGAAGCAGGCAGAAGCCACATATACTGACAACAATCGGCTACTTGATCCGCGGGTGCCGAGGAGTATTCCAACTTCGGGGACGGTCATCCCTAAAGAAGCATGGTTGTCGGTTGGCCCGATGCTAGATGCGTTGTTTATTGACGGAATCGACCACGAGTGGTGCTTTCGGGCATATAGCAAAGGCTATCGCGTTTTAGTCTCAGAGCATGTCCAGATGCTCCACAATATGGGGGATCTGGGGTTGAACTATTTTGGAAGTTACAAACCGGTTCATCGGTCGCCTATTCGCCACTATTACATCGTGCGTAATACGCTTTATCTGGTGAAGCTTTCATTTCTGCCACTGCAGTGGCGCGCTATTGAGTTCCTTAAAACGCTACGACGTATGGTCTTCTATGCAGCCGTGAGTTCGAATCGCGCCAAAACCCTCAAGTTGATGGTGCGTGCGATTGGCGATGGATTGATGGGTAGGCTCGGTGCATGCCCAATAAATTGATGATGAGTACCAAGGTTACTGTTTCGATCGTTAGCCATGGTCATGGCGATATGGTTTGGCGACTCGTCAATCAACTTAACGAGTTGCCTGATATTGGCCAGATTATCGTAACGTTGAACATTCCGGAGGCTATTCCAGATCTCTTGCCTGAGCGAGTTCAATTGATCCGCAATCAAGTGCCTTTGGGATTTGGAGCAAATCACAATCAGGCTTTTGTGAGCTGTGAATCGGAGGCGTTTTGCGTCTTAAATCCAGATATTCGCTTGATTGAAGATCCATTTCCGGGCTTGCTAAGACTCTTGGATGATCCCCGTGTGGGTGTGGTTGGCCCTAAAGTCGTCAATGCTGAAGGCGTTACGGAAGATAGTCTCCGTAAATTCATCACCCCGTTTAACATGGTTCTGCGTTGCGTTCTTGCCAAAAGAAACGACGTGTTCCCCGCTCAAGGCAATTTGGTGTTTCCAGAGTGGATTGCAGGTATGTTTATGCTCTTTAAGGGAACGATGTACCAGCGTCTGGGTGGGTTTGATACGGATTACTTTATGTATTGCGAAGACGCAGACATTTGCACGCGAGTCTGGTCTTCAAAGGGCTTGGTGGTGGTTGCGGATAGCATTCCCGTTATCCATGATGCGAGACGAGCAAGCCGCCGCTCATTGCGGCACCTGTCGTGGCATATTCTGAGTCTTGTTCGGTATTGGACTAAGCACTTGGGGCGGATGCCAAAAGCAGTGGCAAATACTTAGATTTTCACTTAATATTCTTCGATAATTAGATTAAATTTTAGTGAGATTAAGCATGAAGGCAGTCATTCTGGCAGGCGGGTTAGGTACACGAATTGCGGAGGAGACATCATCTCGTCCTAAGCCGATGGTTGAGATTGGTGGGAAACCCATCCTCTGGCACATCATGAAAATGTACTCGGCGCATGGCGTTAATGAGTTTGTCATATGCTGTGGCTATAAGGGTTACATGATCAAGGAGTACTTTGCCAACTATTTCCTGCACATGTCCGACGTGACCTACAACATGGCAACAAATACCATGCAGGTTCATGAACAAAATGCTGAGCCGTGGAAGGTCACACTGATCGACACCGGTGAAAACACGCTGACGGGTGGTCGTTTGAAGCGTGTTCGACAGTACCTCGGTGATGAAGATTTCTGCTTCACCTACGGTGATGGAGTTGGTAGCGTTGATATTGGCGCGCTGATTAAATTCCACAAAGCGCATGGAAAGAATGCAACGGTTACGGCCGTTCAACGTCCGGGCCGTTTCGGTGCTCTAGAAATGACCGGCACCGAAGTAAACAGTTTTTTAGAAAAGCCGAACGGTGACGGTATGTACATCAACGGTGGGTTCTTTGTTCTGAACCCGAAGGTGATCGATCTAATTGATGATGACAGCACGATTTGGGAGCGAAAGCCACTAGAAATTCTGGCAACGAGCGGCCAGCTTCAAGCATTCAAGCACGACGGCTTCTGGCAGCCGATGGATACGCTGCGTGATAAACAGCATCTTGAAGAGCTCTGGCAGTCTGGTAAGGCACCCTGGAAGGTCTGGAAGTGAATACAGACTTCTGGCGAGGTAAGCGCGTTCTACTAACGGGGCATACTGGTTTTAAAGGCAGCTGGCTATCGCTTTGGCTGCAATCCATGGGTGCCGAGCTTAAAGGCTTGGCACTGGAGCCGCCAACGACCCCAAGCCTTTTTTTAGAAGCCAAGGTCGCTCAAGGTATGGCGTCTCAAATCGGCGATATCCGCGACTACGACACAGTGCTTAAAGCTGTGGCCGACTTTAAACCGGAAATTGTGACTCACATGGCGGCGCAGCCACTGGTGCGTTATTCCTACAAAAATCCGATTGAAACCTATGCCACTAATGTAATGGGTACGGTGCATCTACTCGAAGCAATTCGGCAAACCGGAACAGCCAAGGTAGTTGTCAACGTTACAACCGACAAATGCTATGAAAACAAAGAATGGGTCTGGGGTTATCGTGAAGATGAACCCATGGGTGGGTTTGACCCGTACAGCAGTAGCAAAGGTTGCTCAGAGTTAGTTACCTCTGCCTATCGGCGTTCTTATTTTGCAGAAACGGGCATCGCCTTAGCATCCGCCCGTGCAGGCAATGTTATTGGTGGCGGCGATTGGGCGGAAGATCGCTTGGTGCCAGACATTTTGCGTGCCTTTGAAAATAAACAGCCAGTCGTCATTCGCAACCCAAATTCAACACGCCCATGGCAACATGTGTTGGAGCCACTATCGGGTTACCTGGCCTTGGCTGAAAAACTCTGGCATGAGCCTAAGGCTTATGCAGAAGGCTGGAACTTTGGGCCTAGGGATGAAGACGCTAAACCAGTTGGCTGGCTCGTTAAACGCATGGCCTCTAAGTGGGGCGATGGTGCTACTTGGCGTATAGATAGTGGCGATCACCCTCATGAAGCTCACTATCTAAAGCTCGATATTTCGAAAGCCAAGCAGCGTTTGTTGTGGGCTCCGCGATGGGGTCTCGATACGGCCTTAGACAGAATCGTAGAGTGGCATCAAAGTTGGCTTGCAAAAGAGGATGTTCGGCTTCTGTGTTTGGATCAAATTAAGCAATTTATTAGATAACTGGTAGTTTTTTAAAAGGAGTAGAAATGGATCTGATTTCACAACGCGACAAAGACTTATTCGAAAATTTCTTTGTCCTCGAACTTGCTAATAATCATTGGGGCAAGCTCGATCGCGGTCTGAAAATTATTCGCGATCATGCTGCTGTCGTGCGTTTTAATAATGTAAAAGCGGCAATCAAGCTACAGTTCCGCGATGTTGATGCGTTTATTCACCCTGATTTCAAGGGGAGTGCGGATCAGCGTTACATTAAGAAAACGGAAGACACTAAATTAAGTCGAGATGATTTTGCGCGGATGGTTGAAGAGGTGAAGTACTTGGGTTGTATTCCAATGGCGACACCATTTGATGAAGCATCTGTGGATTTGTGCGTTGAGTTTGATATGCCTATCATTAAAATTGCGAGCTCAGATATGAATGACTGGGTTCTGATTGAAAAAATTGCATCGACACGGCGCCCGACGATTGTTTCTACAGGAGGTGCGTCTGAAAAAGATCTTGATGACTTGGTTCATTTCTTTGAGAAACGCGATATTCCTCTGGCAATCAATCATTGTGTTTCTCTATATCCATCCGAGGATTGTGAGCTTGAGCTTGATCAGATTGACTATCTCAAGGCTAGGTATCCCCGTCATGTTATTGGTCTATCAACGCATGAGTACCACGATTGGCACTCGTCGATGCTGATTTCCTATGGGAAGGGAGCAAGAAGTTGGGAAAGACACGTTGATATTGATTACGAAGGTGTTCCCGTGTCTTCATATTGCTCGCTGCCAGAACAATGTGATGCCTGGTTCAAAGCCTTTAATAAAGCTCGTGAGATGTGTGGTGGTCATGGCACTTCGCGACGTGTGATTTCGAAGCGTGAGACAGAGTACCTTGATGCATTAGTTCGTGGCGCTTATGCCAAGAAAGACTTAGAGCCTGGTTACGTGCTGACTAAAGACAGCTTTGAGAAAGACTTCTACCTAGCAATCCCTCTTCTTAAGGGGCAGCTCTCGTGCCGCGAGGTCATGAATGGTGAAAAACTGGTAACTCAGATCAAGGCCAATGAGCCATTAACGATTAATCATATTGACGGTCCATACCATGAGAATAGTCAACTGAAGAGTCTAATTCTTAAACGCGGGCTGTAATTGGCAATGAAAGCTCTGGTTCTTGGCGGGAAAGGCGATATTGGTAACGTAATTGTTCAAGCGTTGGGGAATTGTGTTCCCAATGTGTTGGCTGTTGGCCGTTCTGATTTTGATCTTGCCAAGCCAAAGCAGATAGCTCTCTTTTTTGAAGAAACCATTCCGAATTTTGACATCGTGGTCCACTCGGGTGGCTTAAATCATCCCAAACCCTTCGATGAACTAACTGAGGACGAAATTAGAGAGTCGATAGAGGCAAACGTGATAGGGTTCCTAGATGTCATTAGACGCTGCCTGCCTCATTGGAAAGAGAAGAGATTTGGACGTGTTGTAGTGATTTCATCGCTATACGGTTTTTTAGGACGTAATGGTCGCTTGCCGTACGTAATGTCCAAGCATGCACTCAACGGCGCTGTTAAAACCCTGGCCATTGAACTTGCAGGAATGGGGGTTTTAGTAAATAGCGTATCTCCCGGCTACATCGAAACAAAACTGACCCGAAGAAACAATAGTGAAGAAACGATCAGAAGATTTGAAAGTGCGATACCAGTTGGTAGATTGGGGACCCCCGAGGATATTGCTAAGGTAGTTTGTTTTCTATGCTCCTCAGAGAACCAGTATTTGACTGGTCAAGATATCGTGGTCGATGGTGGTTATTCGGTAGGTGGATTTCAAGGTTAAATTATTTATGAATAAATTTCAGATACAAGGGGTCACCCTCGAAGCAGAAGCTAGGCCAGACATCAGCAAGGGATTCACGGTAAATTCTTGTCCAAGGCCATATAAGGTCGACTTCCATTTTGGTGATGGTGTGGCAAAACGACTCGCTACGGCGATTGAGAACTGCCCCAGCCCGCTACTTCTGGTAGACAAAAACGTCTTTGACATTTATTTTGGCGGTGAAGAGGTATTTAGAGAGATACCTATTTATGTTGTAGATGCCAATGAGGGTGTCAAACAGATTGACACGGTTCTCAGTATCGTCGACTTTCTTGAGTTCAATCAGGCAACACGATCTTCTATGTTGTTTGTTGTGGGTGGAGGTATTCTTCAGGATCTTGGAGCCTTTTCTGGTTACATGTATAAAAGAGGAATCCCTTGGACTTATGTGCCGACAACGCTGTTAGCACAGGGCGATAGTAGCGTCGGTGGGAAGACTGCGCTCAACCACAAGAAAACAAAAAACCTGCTTGCCTTATTCTCGGCACCACGGCAGATCATTACCGATACTGGATTTTTAAAAACATTGAGCGTGGACGACCTGTATTCAGGTGCTGGAGAAATATTTAGGCTCTGCGTGACTGGTGGAGCTCCATTTGTTGAGGTTTTGGAGGAAGAACTCTCTGGCTTTTTGAAGCAGGATACGGGTTCTATCTTCCGTTTGATTGCGACATCGTTGTCGGCCAAAAAAGCGGTCGTCGAGTATGACGAATTTGAATTGGATATTCGTCGTTCAATGAATTATGGCCACAGCTTTGGGCATGCTCTTGAAGCGCTCACTAATTACGAAATTTCGCATGGCGTGGGCGTCACCATAGGCATTTTGGTTGAGAACGAGATTGCACTGAAGCGCGGTATGCTAGACCAAAAAGAGCGCGACAGATTGCTCAACATAGGCCGGCAGCTAATCCCACTGAAATCCCTTCGAGTTTTCGCAGAAACACCACTCGACGGAATACTGGAGCTTCTGCGCAGGGACAAAAAAACAGAGGGTACAGTTCTCAAACTTGCAACGCTAAAATCAATAGGTGACATGCGTTTCATTGACTTTGAACTAAATGAAGATGGCGTGGTTGAACTTCAGGGTGCCGTGAAGTCAGTTCTGAAAGATATTACGAATTGAGCAAAGCCGTCCTCTTGTTGGATTTTGGCGCTAGTCGTACGAAGGGTGTCGTACTGTCGCTAGAGGACGGAAAGTTCTTGGAGTTTAATGAGTGCATTTCGCCTACGCCCATTGTTGGTGTGCGGGGCGAGGTCGAGGTGAATCCCCTTGATTATTGGCAATCATTGGAGAAGGTTGCCTTACCCTTATTGAGCAAATATCCAATTAGTGACGTATGGCTTTGCACGGAGATGCATGGCTTTCTGTTGTGCAACGGGGATAAGCGACGCCCAATAACGAACTACATTAGCTGGAAGGACGAGAGAGCAACGTTTGATAACGACGATAGTGGAAGGCTTATCGACGAACTTAAAGAAGAAAACAGAACGTTCCGTGAGCAGACCGGGATGAATATCAAACCCGGTCTGCCGTATGTGAACATGCATGCGATAAAAGACAAGATCCCTGTTGAAAGTTCTTCACTCCGCTTCTGTACACTTGCAGACTGGCTTTTGATTTGCGGTGGGGAAGATGACCCAGGCATTCATGAAACATTGGCGGCTGGGACGGGTTTCTACTCCATCATTGATGACAAATGGTCTGAGTCGCTATTAAGCAAAGTAGGGAAGGATCATGAACGCCTTCGTATGCCAAGGGTGGTGCGAGCGGGTTGTCCTTTAGGGGTGATCCAAGTGGGGGCGCACAGGCTGAATGTCTATGGTGGCGTCGGTGACCTACAAGCGGCCTTATATGGTGCGGGCTTCCCTAGTAAACATCAGTTGTTGATTAATCTTGGAACCGGATCACAGGTTGCCTCTACAGAGACTGATGCGACTGATGAAACTGTAGAGTTGAGGCCTGGAATTCTGGGCGGTCGCTTCTCGGCGATTACCCACATACCTTCAGGCAGAGCACTCAATGTATTTGCTAAGTTTATAGATGATCTCGCATCTAATCCGGTATTTTGGAACACGTTTGCGGCTTTGAATACTGATGACTTGAAATCCTCTGACATCAAAATTAATGTTGGAGTTTTTGCTTCGAGTTGGCAATACAAGTCGGGCGGCTCGATATTGGGCATTAATGAGAACAATTTCAATCTAAAACATTATGTTGCTGCTGTCGCCAAAGGCTGGCTTGATCAATACAAAACCGCAATCAACGCGATCTCTAAAAAACCAGCAAAATCAATTGCCCTTTCGGGCGGCCTTTCGAGGCGTGCCTCGTTCGTTGCAAAATATTTAGCTGATATAACCAATACTCAGATAGAAGTTGAAGACTACGATACAGGTGAAGACACTTTGGAAGGTCTGAAATTCTTAGCAATATCTGCTTACAATGAGCGTTGATTTGATCGTTTTCGATTTAGATGGCACGTTGATTGATAGCGCATCGCAGATAGCACGAATCCTTAATAGCATGAGAAGCTCTCGTGGCCTGGAACCTCTCGCCGTCCAATCATATCGGGCCCTAGTAAGCCATGGTGCGGATTACTTAATCGAGACGAGTTTGGAACTGGAAAGGGAAGATGAAGTAAGCCATAATTTGCGTTGCTTCAGAAACCAGTTGCTAGAGAAACCAGTTGGTCGTGAAATTCTTTTTCCTGGGGTCGTCGAATCGTTACAGTTTATCAAGCGGAGAATGATTAAGGTTGCCATATGTAGCAATAAACCTGGCAACCTATGTAGAAAGATCTTGCGGGATTTGAAAATTGAAGGCGATTTCAGTGCGGTTGTAGGTGGGGGTGACGCAAGTGAGAACAAACCATCACCCATACCACTTCAGTTAGCGATAGCTGAATCGCAAGCATCAGCCAGTTCAACCGTGTTTGTTGGTGACAGTTCAATTGACCAAATGACCGCCAAAAATTCCAAAGTTAGGTTTGCATTCTTCACTGCTGGGTACGATGATGGTGTGGTAGCTGACGACGCACTCTGGGTGTCGTCATCCATATATGAATTAACAAAAAATATTCTGCAACCGCAGGGGGGCATGAATTGAATAACGCGGGCCAGGCCTGGAGCCTAAACAACGACATCAATGATGCTGTTGAGCTATTGAATGATGAGTGGGCTTTCTTTCGAAATGCGAAAATCTTTGTAACTGGTGGAACAGGCTTTATCGGAAAGTGGCTTTTAAATATCTTGGCAGAGGCGAATCAGCGGCATTGTTTGAACCTGTCATTAGATATTTTATCGAGGAGCCCAGATGCTTTTGTAAAGGCTTATCCTAGGCTTTTAGAAAAAAATAAGATCAATTTGTTGGCGGGGAATATTCTAGATTTAAAAGCAGGGTCTAAAAAATACGACATTGTGATTCATGCTGCAACAGATGCAAGTGCTGATTTAAATGAAAATAATCCAGCTGCGATGTTCGATACAGTAGTTTCAGGAACTCAACGTGTTTTAGAGTTTTGTCGTCAGGTATGCGAAGGACCGATTCTATTTATGAGTTCGGGAGCTGTTTATGGTCAACAACCATGGGATCTTGAAATGGTTCCAGAGGCATGGCACGGGGGCCCAGATTGCCTTGATGCGCGCGCAACTTATGCAGAAGCTAAGCGCGCAGCTGAGATGTTGTGTGCCATCTATATAAAGCAACATGGATTGGATATTAAAATTGCGAGAATCTTTGCGTTGCTTGGCCCATATATTTCACTAGATATCCACTTTGCAGCAGGAAACTTTATTAGAAACGCTATGGATGGCGCGCCAGTAAACGTCAATAGCAACGGGCTTGCTGTTAGATCCTATCTGTATGCCTCCGATTTAGTAGTCTGGCTCCTTAAGATTCTTGTCAGTGGCAGACGGGGGGTGGCTTATAACGTTGGATCTGACATTGGGATTAGTGTCAGAGACTTAGCCAAGAAGATCTCCACTCTGATTTCAGATGGAAAATTCAACGTTCTTGGCAAAGAGGACATTGGTTGGAATCCGGGTCGATATGTCCCAGACGTGTCATTAATTAAATCCGAACTGAATGTATCGGAAACGGTTTCATTAGATCAATCAATTATTAGAACTGCGACTTGGAATGGGTGGAAATATGACAGTTAAGCTTTCAGATTATGTTGCGCAAAAAGTAGTCGAGTTAGGCGTGAAGCATGTGTTTATGGTCACAGGCGGTGGTGCAATGCATCTAAACCACTCGCTTGGCACTAATAAAGATCTTGAATGCATTTTCAACCATCACGAGCAAGCCTGTGCGATTGCGGCGGAGGCTTACTATCGGGTAGATAATCAGCTGCCCCTTGTAAACGTCACCTCAGGACCTGGGGGCACTAACGCGATTACCGGGGTGTATGGTGCTTTTGTGGACTCAATTGGTATGGTCGTGATATCCGGCCAGGTTAAATATGAGACTACGGTACGTAGCACTGGTTTGCCATTGCGTCAGTACGGCGACCAAGAGCTTGATATTGAAGAGCTCGTTCGGCCGGTAACAAAATATTGTGTAATGGTTACGGACCCTGAAACCATTCGTTACCATCTTGAAAAAGCATTTTATGTAGCTAAATCTGGGCGCCCTGGTCCGTGCTGGTTAGATATTCCATTGAACGTCCAAGGGGCGCAGATTGATCCGGAAACACTGCCTGGGTTTGACTCTGCAGAAATTCAGGAGCCTTGGAAAAATGCAGATTTATTAAATGAGTCCAAAAAAATTCTAGAAAAAATCCAGGCAGCAAAGCGCCCGGTTGTTTTTGCTGGTAGTGGAGTAAGGCTCAGTGGTGCATACAAGGAGTTTATTGGTCTAGTGGACAAGCTGGAGATTCCTGTTGTTACAGCATGGAATGCTCATGATGCAATTTGGAATGAGCATCCATACTATGTCGGACGACCCGGTACAGTAGGAGACCGAGCCGGTAACTTTGTGGTTCAGAATGCTGACTTGCTGTTGATATTGGGAAGCCGGCTAAATATTCGTCAAGTCAGCTACAACTGGCCATCATTTGCTAGAGAAGCGTATAAAATTTGGGTCGATATAGATGAACTCGAGTTGAAGAAACCAAATGTGAGGCCTGACTATCCGGTGGTTGCTGATCTTAAGGACTTACTACCGGCTCTACTCCAAACAGACTACCAAGGCCGAACTGCTGATCACAAGTGGTGGCTAGATTGGTCAAAAGAGAGAAAAAAGAAATTTCCAATCGTGATACCTGAATATTGGGATAATCAGAAAGTTAACCCCTATTGCTTCATGGAAAAGTTGTTTGCACAACTGCCGGAAAATCGCAAAGTAATAACTGGTAACGGTAGTGCATGCGTGACGAGCTTCCAGGCTGCCTATATAAAGCCAGGCCAGAGGTTATGGACAAATTCTGGTTGTGCGACTATGGGCTACGACTTGCCCGGTGCGATTGGTGTTAACAAAGCGACAGGTGGGGAGGATGTGGTTTGCCTTGCAGGCGATGGAAGCGTCATGATGAACTTGCAAGAGCTGCAGACGATTGCTGGAAATAAGCTACCAATAAAAATATTTATTTTGAACAATAATGGGTATGTATCTATATTTCAAACACACAGAAATTTCTTCGGTGGTGTGGAGGTTGGAGGTGGGCCAAGAAGTGGTGTGTCATTCCCAGACTTTGAGAAGATTAGTAGTGCTTTCGGAATACCTTACTTCAGCGCTAAGAACCATCAGGAATTAAATAATGCGATAAAATTTGGCCTAGAAACAGATGGCCCAACATTCTGCGAAATCTTTATTGATGAAAACGTATCATTCGCACCTAAATTGGGAGCAAAACAACATCCTGACGGTCGGATAACCTCGCCTCCACTTGAGGATTTATCCCCCTTTCTTCCACGACAAACACTGCTTGAAAATATGCTGATCGAATCGCCTGAGACAGACTAAGAGTGCTGAGAAAAATAAAAGACAAAAGGGTGCGCTACCTAATAATTGGTGGCGTTAATACTGTTGTTGGTTTTTCAGTATACCCAATTCTATATATTTTGCTATGTCCGAAATATTTGAATTATTTTACAACCTTAGTTGTAAGCCAGCTTATATGCATTTCAGTTGCATATGTGAATACAAAAAAAATGGTATTCATGACAAAGGGAGGCTGGGGTCCTGAATTTCTTAAATTCATAGGATTTCACGGCATAATAATCGCAGCAAACCTCATATTGCTTCCCGTCATGGTTGATAGATTCGGAATTAACCCAATAGTGGCGCAAACAACATATTCATTTTTAATCGTGGTGTCTAGCTACGGTTGGCACTCTAAAATCACTTTCGTTGAAAGAAAAAATGTTTAAAGAGAGAAAATGCCCAGGTTGCGGTTCAACAAAATGCACAAGGGCGTTAGTTAAGTCAAAAACAAACCCGATTAACATGCACTTGGATGAAATTAAACCATTTTGGTCTGGTTTTTTCAAAGAAAAGATTGTTTTCGATTATGTCAGATGCGAATGCTGTTCCTTGCTATACAACCATCAATATTTCAATCAGAACGAACTTGATGAACTGTATAAATCGATGGCCCCAAACATGGAAATTGCCACCGAGTCATTGATTGCAGCAACCCAAGTCGGTTATGTTGATATATTGGATTGCTACGCAAAATATGACTCTGGGTTTCTGGAATTAGGTCCTGACGTAGGACATTTTGTGAAAAATATAATAAAAAAAAATAAAAACACGTCAATTGTGCTTATCGAGCCAAACATCTCCGTTCACAGTCAACTGGCGGAAATAAGCAAAGGTTCAAACATTGAAATATATGATGATATAAACAGTATTGACAAGTTAGATGATGGGTCGCTGAGTGAAGTTGTAATGATTCAAGTCCTAGATCACTTGCTAGAGCCTAAAGAGATTCTTAAGAGGCTGTGGCCAAAGCTTAAAAAAGGGGGCGCTATTTTTACAGTAACTCATAACGAACGCTCATTCATGGCAAGAATTCTCGGCAATAGATGGCCTGCCTATTGTTTACAACATCCACAAGTCTACAACAAGAAAAGTATCCGAAATATTTTTTATAAGTCGGGGTATGAAGTAGTCGACATAAGGAAAACAAAAAACCACTTTGAAATTGGTTTTTTAATCAAACAACTTGCTTGGATATTTGGTATAAATATTGTACTAACAAGCAATATTTTTAGGAATAAAATAGGACTAAAACTCGGCAATATAGCTACGGTTGCTATTAAGTCATGAAGAAAATAAGTATTGTCACCCCCACCTATAATGAGGAAGATAACCTTCAAGAACTCCTTGATCGAATCATAAGTGTAATGCTTAAACTTGATACTTATGACTACGAAATCATTATTATCGATAACTGCTCTACAGACCGAACTAGAAAAATTATAAAGGCAAACTGTACGGCTAATAAGAAAATAAAAGGTATCTTTAATACAAGGAACTTTGGCCACATTCGCTCACCATACTATGGAATATTACAATCTTCTGGTGATGCGACTATATATCTGGCTTCAGATCTACAAGATCCCCCTGAATATATTGAACGTTTTGTTTCAGAGTGGGAGAAAGGGTTCAAACTGGTCATGGCTACAAAGCCAATAAGCAAATCAAATTACATAATGCACCAGTTACGTAAGTCTTATTACAATCTTGTAAATAAGATTTCTGACGTTAATCTTGTAGAAAATTGCACTGGATTTGGATTGTATGACAAGGTGATAATTGATCACCTCAAAATTATAAACGATCCATACCCTTTTTTAAGGGGCTTAGTCTGTGAATTAGGTTATCCAATAAAGACAATTGATTTTGAGCAGCCTCGTCGCTTACGTGGAATTTCAAAAAATAATTTTTATACATTATATGATATTGGAATGCTTGGTCTGATAAGCCATTCAATGGTTCCAATTAGAATTGCCAGTTTTACTGGATTTCTGCTGGGTTGTGCAAGTTTGATGATTGCGGCCTATTATTTTATTTATAAACTTATATATTGGGATGATTTGCCGATAGGAGTAGCACCTATTGTTATCAGCATGTCCCTTATGTTTGGATTACTCTTTGTGTTTATCGGAATACTTGGAGAGTATATCGGGAGTATTCACAACTCGATCCAAAAAAGACCAATTGTTGTTGAGTCAGAGCGAATTAACTTTTGATGAACCAAAGTTCAAAACTGATAACAGCAATACTATTTTTAGTGACACTTGTCATATCATTCGTATCTGCTAACAAATATCCAGCTTCAATAGCTGTGCAGGATAGATTGGTATATAGAACCTATAGCGTTATATTGGATGGTAAGCGCCAGACCGCGAGCTCCATCGATCTAAACCTATCTTTTGTACCAAATGAATCAGACTTTAGTTATGGAAATATCTTTCAAACAACATCTAAATCTAATGGTCTCAGAGTCGAGCTGCAGCCGTCTGGAAATTTGTATCTCATTTCCAATGAAAGTAATGTTGAATTAATCTGTAGCTCAATAATTGCTCGTGATGAGTATAACTTAGTTCTGCAATATTATCAAAATAAAGAAATTACTGTTTTTTTATCGAATAAAAAAGGCCGAATTTGTAAATTAAATACAGCCCTCATGAATGTTAGTATAGATGATTTTGTTTTTGGATCGGGATTTGAAAAAAAGCGCACATTCTCAGGTAAAATATTTATCAATAGTCTAACAGCAAATTACCTGTATATTTCGAAAATAGTTAATTATTTAATTATGTTAAACGGGTTTTTGTTGGCATTTGTTGCCTTTTTGTTATTTGAAAGCAGTGGTCCGAAATCGGATCTTACTTCATCCACGTATATCACAATCATCATTGCTTTGGCTTGTTTTACAATTGTTGGTGTGACATTTAAAAAGCTTCCGTCAGATTTTACTGCTAAATATAAGTGGGCAGGGTATTTTGCTTTCGTGCCGATATTTCTAATCACAATCTCAAACTATAAACCGACTATAAAACTCAAGAACCTAAAGCTAACAGCATTATCGTTGGCTATTGCATTAATGTGCTACATGATTTCTGTTGCATTTAGGGCGAAATATGATAGCACATTATCTTTTTTGCTTGTGCCTACGTTTGCAATTCTCATATATCTTCGCCTAGGATTACTTCAGGCTGTTACTGGAGTGAGTTTGGTTCTATCACTATTCCAACTTACAAACATCACACATCTTATAGCAATCCAAAACTTCAGTGTGTACTATTCACAGTTTATTTTAATTTTAATCCTTATTATTTTTTACACAATAGAAAAAATTGAATATCAAAAAAACTGCTCAACATAGATACAAAATCTATGCCGTGTCTTTAATATTTACATTTGCGGCATTTTTTGCATCTTTCAAAACACAAATTTTATCTGTGCCCGGATCATTGTATCATTGGGGATATTATATTGGACCTATGATATCATATTCAGATGGGTTGCCAATCAGTAAAATCCCGAGTCAGTATGGGTTGTTCAACATTTTGCTTGCAAGCTATTTTCCGGGAGAACCTCTAATATCTTTTTATCTATTCCAATCATCCCTGCTGTGGTTCGTGTATGTTGTCACAATAATTCTTGTGATAAGAACTTATATGCTAAACATGTACCCAGCAATTTTTTTTATGTTGGTGTTTTATTTAGCGTTATATTTTGCCGATCCTGAATTAATCGGGCCACAGCCGTTCCCATCCTCAAGTGTTGTGAGATTCTTTCCAGTGTATATGTACGCATGGATTTGTCTCAGTTTCTCTACTTTAAGATCCCGATCACTAGTTCTATTAATTGCAACACTTATAAGTTTTTTTTGGTCTGCAGAAGGTTATTTGTACGCATCAGTCATAATGCTCTCAATACTAACATGGTTCTTGCTCAGAAAAAGTTACAGAGAATCCGCAAAATTAGCCATTGTTCTGATAGTTTCCAATATAATACTACTATTGAGTGGACATTTCGCCAAGCTTTTTGAATTCGCGACTGGATACGCGGCTGGCCATGGATATGTAGATTTTAAGCTAACTGGAATTTCTCAACTGTTCATTTGTGCAATAGTAGTAGCATTTATTTATTACACTAAATCAATCCATATGGAGAGGAATGATGTAAGCTCATCGGTGGTACTCGGCGCCCTAATAGGAATTTCAACATACTTTACTGGTCGGCCCGTCCCGCAGAATTTTACTGCGATGCTTCCAATAATTTTCTTGCTGATTTTTGTTTTGTTTTCAAGTTCAAGAATTAATAACATAAGGGTTCTTGGTGGATTGGATAAAGTTGTTTTTCTTCTAATCAGCTTCATCTCATGCCTTCCACTTCTTGACTACAAATTTTACAAACAATTTGCAAATATCGAGATTAGTATTCAGAATTTATTATCGGACAGAATTGTTTCAAGCCCGGAGTTGGATTCGCTCACTGGGATTGTAAATGATTTATGTAATAAAAGAGTTTCAATTTTAGATGATTCAGCGGCTCTACTAATTTTTTCTGGTTGTAAAAGCGATATAAAAAGTTGGCTTCCAATGCCATTACAGCTTGTTGAGGCGCCAATCAGTAAATCCAAACGGGCTGAATACATTGACTATTACATAAATCAATTTGGATGCGGTTTACTTATTGTCGATAAGAATTCAATAATGGGCATGAAGTCTAATGAGTATGTTGGCATTATTGAAGACCGCTGCAAGCTATATAATGTTCAAAGAATTACTAGATACGATATTTATGAATTTAAGTCGTTATAATATATTTGATATAAAAAAATATACGGCTGCTGCCCTATTGTTTGCTATATTCATTTTTAATTTCAAGTTTAATTTTTCTTATACACCTATTACAGAGGGATGGTTTATAGCTTATGGAATGGCTATGAACCAGGGTTTGAAATTGTATTCGGATGTTTCGCTCCATCTTACGCCCCTTTATCCGTACATAAATCAATTTTTTACTTACATGTTCGGATACGAAATAATAAATTTAAGAATTTTCGGTTTGGCGATTATACTAATTTTAACGGTCTATATTTATAAATTTTTGCGAATGTACAATGATCGCTACATGTCAGGCATACTGGCATTTTTTGGTGTTATTTATTATCAATCAGGAAATGCTCATATTACTTATGATTATACCCAACTTTTCTCATTGTTCAGCCTTATATCATTTTATTTGATACTCCAGTGCGCTTATGTTTCAACTAATGATTTACGTCGTACTATTTACGCTGTATTAATAGGTGTTTTATCCGCATCCGCATTTTTAATTAAGCAAAGCAATGGAGCTTATGTTTTTTTGGCATCTATGATTGCTCTGTTATGCATTAGTACATTTACAATTCGTCAAGTTTTACTATGTTACACATTTGCAATATTAACGCTGGCTTTGACATTATCTGAATTTCTATTAGGATCTTTCCAATCAATTTACCAACAGATATATATAGATGCGCTTGCAGTAAAGGGTGGTGCCACTAAGATTTTATTTAACTGGGTTAGAGGTTTGTTTGGGCCGATTCTTAAGTCGCAAGCGTGGACTATATTTTTTACAGTTTTATGTATACTTTTAATTTCTCGTTTAATCTCCTTAGCCCGCATCAGTAGTGTTACCGATGCATTGCTGAATAGAATTGCAAATTTTTTTGTTATTATCTGTGTTGTATATACATTGCTCATTATCTTACAAATTATTAGTCCAAATGCATTAATATTAACTTGTGGGGCGTATTTACATAATTTGCTTATACCTATCAATTTGATTTTTATATGCTCCTTATTATTCATGGGCCTAATTAAGCGTTATACAACTGTAAAAGTAATTCAGTATGAGTCACCATGGTTACTTGCCGGTTTACTATTAGCCCTTGTAGCTGGTAATGGCACTTCTGCAGGTTTGTCTGAGATTTCTGCATATATTGGTGCCTCATGTGCAATAGGG